>Ga0222419_101005_pt1 | contig 12849 bp, 7 predicted proteins | sample 1B20Ametagenome_FD_182474 | JGI IMG/M metagenome (GOLD analysis project Ga0222419, IMG submission 182474) | Enriched microbial communities from leaf-cutter ant dump, University of Wisconsin, Madison, United States - 1B20A (version 2) | ecosystem: Environmental > Terrestrial > Nest > Insects nest >... | reverse complement strand
GGCCGGTAAAACAGGTTATCATGAAGAATCCGATAGAAAATCTGAATAAAGTTTTTGACAGCCGCATCCGCCTCGGTATTATGAGCTCGTTGATGGTAAATGACCACGTAAGCTTTAACCAGTTGAAGGAAATAGTAGAAGTAACGGACGGAAACCTGGCCTCACACCTTAAAACCCTGGAGGAAAATGAATATATAAAAGTCGAGAAAGGATTTATAGGCAGAAAAACCAATACAACTTATTCCCTGACCAAAGCCGGAGAAAAAGCCTTTAAAGCGCACCTGGATGCACTGGAAAAAATGATACGTTCCATAGAGTAATTTTTTTTAACCATAAACTTTGAATTACAAAGTACTTTTAAACTAAAAAATATGAACCTTCCGTCAAAAGATCAATGGACAGAAAACTTCTGGTCGGCCAACAGGCTTACCATCAAAGGCATCGTTGTCGGTATCCTCATCCTCGTAATGCTTATCCCGTCTGCTTTCATTGCCAACCTTGTCCGGGAAAGAGGGGAAAGGCAGGATGAGATCATAAAAGAAGTAAGCAGCAAATGGGCAACCGCACAAAATATTACGGGTCCTATCCTGGTGGTACCCTACCAGGTACGTATCGAAACAAAAAAAGTAGGAAGCGACAATACTGTTACAGAAGTGGAAAAGCTTACAAAAACAGCTTATATCCTTCCGGAACAATTAAAAATCAATGGTGAAATATTTCCTGAAATAAAGTACAGGAGCATATATAACATAGCCGTATATGCGTCTGAGCTGAACATTGAGGGGAATTTTGCATCTATCGCCGGTACGGCGCTGAATATACCGGAAGAAGACCTGCTGCTGAATGAAGCCAGGCTTTGTTTAGGCATCAGCGACTTCAAAGGTATTGAAGACCAGGTGACCATGGAGTGGAACGAACAGTCGCTTGTATTTAATTCGGGACTACCCGACAACGATGTTTTGAAGAATGGTCTGAGCGTTGCCTTACCGGCAGGTGATATCGCCGCATCCAACCGGTTCAAATTGAAGCTGCGGCTGAAAGGCTCCGAGAAGCTGAGCTTTACACCGGTCGGCAAGACCACCCAGGTATCCCTCCACTCTACCTGGGCTGATCCTACCTTCGATGGTAACTTTCTGCCATCGGAAAAAACGATAACACCGGAAGGCTTTACCGCCAGCTGGAAAGTGCAGCACCTTAACCGTAACTATCCGCAAAGCTGGAAAGAAGGCAGGTACAATATTGACGAATCGGCATTCTGGGTAGGCTTGCTGCAACCTGTTGATTCTTACGCCAAGACCATGCGGTCTGTTAAATATGCGATCCTGTTTATTGCCCTCACTTTTGCCTTGTACTTTTTTGTAGAAATACTACAAAAAAGAGCCATACACCCTGTTCAGTACATCCTGGTCGGGATGGCGCTTTCCATTTTTTACACCCTGCTGCTGTCTATTTCAGAATACCTGCGGTTCAACGCAGCTTATGCCATTGCTGCGGCAGCAACGATCATCCTGATCACGCTCTATACAAAGAGCCTGTTCACCACCTGGAAGGTAGCCATGCTGTTTGGAGGATTGCTGTCTATGCTGTACGGCTTCATTTTCATTTTAATCCAGCTCCAGGACAGTGCATTGATATTCGGCAGTATCGGGTTGTTCGTGCTGCTGGCAATCATTATGTATTACTCCCGGAAAATTGAATGGTACGCAAAGCCTAAGCCTGGCATCAGCGCATAAAATAAAAATTGTGCGGTAAAGGATGGGGATCAGGGGACCCGTGGTATAAAAGCGGGTCCTTTTTCCCGATCCGTTGTAATAATTTCAAAGTATGAAACGACTATTATCTTTCAGATACGCAATGAACGGGATCAGTGCATTTTTCCGGCAGGGACCCAATGCAAAAATACAGCTCCTTGCAGGAATCACTGCCATCATAGCCGGCCTGATATTGAACATCAGCCCCATGGAATGGATCGCTGTTATTTTCTGTTGCGCACTCGTATTAAGTCTTGAAATGATAAATACCGCTATTGAAAAAACCTGTGATCTTATCAGTACGGAATACCACCCCCTGATAAAAACCATAAAGGACGTGGCAGCGGGTGCCGTGCTGCTGTCAGCCGTTGCCAGCCTTATCATCGGGGTCATCATTTTTCTTCCGAAAATTTTATCTCATTTTTAATCTCCCTGTAAATGAAAAAAGAAATCTCTGTTCATAAGCTGGTATATATCTCCTTAACCCTGACGGTATGTATGATTGCCGGAAGGATCATATATACCGGTAACCTGTATGGAACCTACCTTATATGGAATCTTTTCCTGGCATGGTTGCCCTTTATGTTCAGCCTGTTGTTATTAAAGCGCGAACAGAAGCTATTCGTCCGGTACGTTTTATTTACGGTCTGGCTGCTGTTCTTTCCAAACGCACCCTATATTATCACCGATCTGTTTCACCTCCGGCATCGTTCGCCTGTCCCTTACTGGTATGACCTGCTGATGCTGTTCTGGGCATCATGGAACGGCTTGTTGCTGGGCATCCTGTCGCTGATGAATGTGGAACGTTACCTGAATATACATTTCCGGTCTCGCACTGTAAACACAGTGGTCAATGTATGCCTGGTATTATGCGCTTTTGGTGTATACGCCGGGCGTTATCTCCGCTGGAACAGCTGGTATGTTGTATCCGATCCGAAAAGCATTGCAAAAGATCTTGCTTCCATTGTATTCAATCCATGGGATAATCTCCGGACCTGGGGCGTTACCTTCTTTTTCTCGCTCCTGATGATCACGATTTACAAAACTATGAAGGGACTGAAACAATATGGGTCGAACCTGTAAGGTTGTTAATTCCCGGTGCAGGTCTTGTTGCCCTGCCTGGGCGCAGTGGTCAGACCTGTGCCGGATAGTTACTGATCAGATCTGTCCACGCAGCGGGCACGCTGCTATAAGGCCATATTCTCCGCTATATGAAGCCTCTGACTTCGTATTTCTTATGTTCTCCCCCGACTCCGCCGGGGAAAACAATATAAACGCCCAACTTACAAAGATGCAAGTCTTATAGCTGCCATAGAGTGTTTGCGGCAACAAATTAATATTTCGCCACGATGCGGCTCATTATACTGATTATTCCATAATTACTACAAATATCAAGGTGTGATGTACCTGTATGACTTGTGAGTTTGAACTGGCAAACAGAACCCAGGTACCTTCCGCTATAGGAAGTTTCTGTCTTCATATTACCGTATGTCCTACCCCGACTCCGTCGGGGAAAAGCAACCATGCAAAAAGCTTAACCCAACAAACCGCAAGTCTTAGTTTCGCTTCCTGGTCTTATACCAAAATCTATGGGTTTCTTAACACGGCAAAAAGGGCTGCCAATCGGGGCAGCCCTGTGCAATAAACATCCGGCTATTGCTGTAAGAAATATTTATTGAATAATTTTTTTCAGGGCTGCTGCGCAGGCCCGGGCGTATTGCATCATTCCCAGGTCATTGGGGTGCGACCCGTCAACAGTACTTTCTATATGTAGTCCTATCTCTTCTGCACGTAATATGTATACCCCTTCCAGGTCCTTTTTATGCATGTCCTTTATAATTTTCCGGAAGGTTATGTTTACATTATTATAACGGTTTCTCCTGCTGGCATCCAGGTCGGAACCCGGTAAGCCACCTGCGTGCTCAATAAGTAATACAGGAACACCCGGATGTTTTGCGCGGCATTTTTGCAGGGACATAGTGAGGCGATGCTTTACATCATCGTAAGGAAAACGGGCAGTATCTACCAGGTTAGGAAGACAGTCCAGTACGATAACGGCCGGTTCCAGTTCATTGATCAGGTCTATAACAGCTTCATCTAACGTTCCATTTCCCGAGAAGCCAAGGTTAATGATCGGGCGATCGATCATCCGGTTCAGGATATTTGTCCAGCCCAGCCCCGGCCGGGTGGCGCAACCTCCCTGCGCAATGGAAGAACCATATATGATCACCGGCTTTATCTTATCCACCGGCAGGAACGTAAAACTATTTCCCTCGGGGATACCGATCTCCAGCCATTGCGGCTGATTGTATAAAGGCAGGTACAAACGAAATTCGGCTATGTCCTCCGGCACCTCGAGGTGTACAAAATTATAGACGATGGTATCGCCAAATTTATAACTACCGGCTGACGCCCATCGCCATTCCTCACGGTTATCTTTTGCGTACAGGTCCACACCGCTAACACCCGTAGAAGGCATATGCGGCATATTCAATGTGCCTGCTACCTGGTAACGCACTACGATTTCTTTTGCGTTGGTAGTAAAACGTATATACTCACCCGCAGAATGTTTGCCCAGTTCCCACACTTCCTTTCTTACCCGGTCTTTCGCTCTTGCGGGTAAGCGGTCATAAGCCGATTCCGTGCCGTCATACCAGCCCTGCCCTTCAATTGTTCTGATATTACTTTTGACCGGGTTCCACCATTTATACGTTTGGGTTTGTGAAAAAACGAGGGTAACCCAGGTTACTCCCGTAAGCAAGAAAATTATTTTTTTCATCCCGATAATTTTAATCCTGAATGCCTGTAATGGTTAAGAGCATTCAAAGCTGCAATTCTAATCATTTCAGGTTATTTTTTGAAAACCAGTTCATAGTGGTTTTATTCTTCAAGATGCTCAATATATTGTTCCTGTAGCACCTGTTAATTCCCTTGCAGCAGGGTGTATTTACCCGCCTGTAGCATCTGCTGCCAGTCGGTGTCCCACCGACCGGAAACTTATACAAAGCGAAGATCTGGAATACGCCTCTTGCAGCATTTGTCATATTTTCCATAACTTGGCTACATTAAATAAAAGCCTATGCTTCTACCGGTTGGCGATGATAATTCGGACAGGGTTATCACCCCTTATGTAAACTATCTGCTGATTGCCATCAATATTTTCATTTTTATTTTTTTCCAGTGGGGCGGCGTTAACATCGCATTTACCCACGCATTCAGTACTGTTCCCGCAGAGATCCTGACCGGGAAAGACATCGTCACCAGCGGAGAAATTTTCACGGACTATGCAACAGGCTATACGTATGAGCTGCCGGGCCTGCAACCAACACCTGTCCCGGTATATTTTACCCTCATCACTTCGATGTTTATGCACGGCGGCTGGGCACACCTGGCCGGTAATATGCTTTATCTCTGGATTTTCGGAGACAATATCGAGAACAGGATCGGTCATTTCAGGTATCTAGTATTCTACCTGCTGTGCGGGGTGCTGGCTTCTTTGAGTCATGTATTCGCCACCGTTATACAGGCTCAAAACTCGCTTATCCCCAGCCTCGGCGCTTCAGGCGCCATCAGCGGGGTGCTGGGCGCCTACCTGCTTTTATATCCGGGGCGTAAGGTTCATGCGATCGTCTTCGTGTTTGTTATCTCAATCCCGGCCGTACTGGCCCTGGGCATATGGATCGCGTTCCAGGTAGTAAGCGGATTAGGGCTGCTGGGAGGAGAAGAAAGCGGTGGCGTGGCTTACGCCGCCCATATCGGGGGCTTTGTTGCCGGGTTTATATTAATTAAAATGTTCGACCCGGTAAAACAAGCCGTTCGCAGCAGTCCTTTCATTGAACGACGAAGGATCAGGTAGGGGTATACAGTACGCAAGACACAGGATACAAGATGCAGGTGATAGAATTTGAAAATATAGAAGCATATATTTCCCTGATCAACCTGGCAGCCTGTGACTTGAGACCTGGAACCTGCGTCCTCTAACCTGAAACTTCTGACTTTTTTCCCGAAATTGCCGAAAAATCTGGCGTGAGAATTTTATTACTGGTATTAACCCTGCTTATTTCTTCCGGGAGCTTTTCCCAGGATATTTCCCATTTAAGGATCAGCCTGCTTACCTGCAGCCCGGGTGAGGAATTATATTCTACTTTCGGGCATAGCGGTCTGAGGGTAACCGATACTACTACCCATACCGATGTTGTCTTCAACTATGGAACATTTGACTACTACGATCCGGGGTTCTATTCAAAGTTTGTAAAGGGGAAGCTGGAATACTACCTCGAAGCAGACCCGTTCCTGGATTTCGTGTATGCTTACCAAATGGATGGGCGAACCGTGGTGGAGCAGGAGCTGGATCTTACAGCAGGCGAAAAAATAAGATTATACCACGCGCTGCGTGAAAATGCAAAGCCGGAAAATAAATATTACCGTTACGATTTCCTGTTTGATAATTGCGCCACCCGTATCAGGGATATTGTAAAGGTAAATTCCGATAATTTACAATTTCCGGAATTATTACCAGTCAATACAGTTACTTTCAGGCACCTGATCTACGAATACCTTGATAACAATAAAGCTTGGTGGAGCAAGCTGGGCATTGACATTCTTTTGGGTGCCGGGATGGATAAATATGCCAACAGTGACCAAAGCATGTTCTTACCGGATTACCTCTACAGGGGATTCGACAGCGCAACAGTAAATAGAAGAGCGCTGGTGACCAAAAGAAATGCCATCTTTACGCCGGTATTATCAGCCGCTGCCGGTTCTTCTATTTTTACACCTTCCCTTACATTCGGGATATTGCTGTTGTTGTTTGTGTTGTTAAGCTTCCTTCACAAAACAGGCATTCTGAAAGTGCTGGACTTTCTTCTTTTCCTGTCAGCCGGACTGCTGGGTATATTATTGATCGTTATGTGGACCGCTACTGATCACCAGTTGTGCGCCAGCAATTATAACCTGTTATGGGCAATACCATTACATGTTTTTGCTGCATTTACTATATTTTCTAAAAGAACTTTACCTGCTTATTGGAAAGCCTGTACCATCGTATACGCGTTGCTGATAGTGCTTTGGGCAGTGTTGCCGCAAAACATGAATGAGGCGCTTATACCGCTGGTGATCCTGTTAGGCTGGCGAAGCTGGGTGCAGGGGAGAAAAAAGTAACAACTTTCACGCGATTCATCGACAATACAGGATACAGGTTGCAGGATACAAGACACAAGGATATGGGCATCTTGCGACCTGCGACTTGCTACTTCTCCCTTCCCTCACTACCCGCAGGTAGGGCAACACACGAACGGCACTTCCGTAAGTGGTGAAGTACGCAATATCCTGTAATTACCCAGTTCTTCATTCAATGCCTGCCGGTTCCTCCTTCTCCTGTCCAGTAATGTATTGGCGATCTGTTGGGTATTATCACTTCCGGCCAATGCCGACAACTGCTCATCGCTCAAATAATAGATGTGATCAAAAATACTGGTGATATTTCCAAACACTTCCACTACCAATACGCTCAGGGGTGCATCTTCAGGTAATCCCAGTTGCTTCAGTAATTCTGCTATCTCCTTATTGTCCCATGCAGCAGTAGCTGTTTTGGGCAGGTCCTTATAAATGGCAATTGCCGCTCCCGCTACCAGCGTAACATCCGTAAACTTGGCAGCTGATACTACAGGTGGCGCAGCCTCTTTCAGCTTCAGACTTTCAAAAGCATGCAGTATGGTGCCGGCAGTTCCCCTGTCCAACTTTACCGCTTTACCGGATTTGTAATCTTTTATTGCCTTATCTACTTTCTTTTGGTAAGCAGTATCTACTTTTAAACGTGCTACTTCATTCATCAATGTAAGATTACTCAGCACCACATTGGCCCTGGCAATTTCATCTGTTTTGTCCACCGTCCACATAGACGACATTCGCGCAACAGAGGACAATAAGGTTTCCGAGGTCAATGTCCCTCTTCCACCCGTTGTGCCCGGGCGCGTCGGCTTCGGCTTCACCAGTGTCATCAGCTTTTCATCCAGCAATATATTACGGTATTCTAACCCATCAGCCTGCTGCACCTGTGCATACAACACACAATGCAGTTGTGTACGGGGCGGATCGCTCGTCACATTTTTACCCTTCCAGACTGCTTTGGCGTAAGGGGCCGTTGCCGATACCCTATCCTGGTCGCGGTTGACATTACAAAGCAAAGTAGGCGCCGGATGTTGCATCCCGGATATGACGAGCGGACGACCAAAACGTCCCTGCGCCGTGCTCCACAGGTTTTCCTTACCTTCTTCCCCATTGCTCCAGTGACCATGCCCTACACGAAACTCATATTTGAAAAAGCCAAACAGTTCCGGACTTTCGGGATGCAAACCGGGGGGCAGGGGCAAAAGATAATGTATATCATCATCATCGCTTGCCTTTTCCATTGGCTGCATAGCACCCAGTCCTGCCATATCATCCGTTTGCCCGGGTGTTATCATCCTGATATACTCGGGCTCTACCGGCAATGGCGGATCTTCTTCTGTTTCCTGCATCAGCTCTCCGATCTGGTGGTTATTGCCGATCAACTGATCCGGGGCATATTGCAGTACGCGGCAGAACAATGTATCGGCCGGATTGGCTATGGGTTCTTCCAGCTCTACCCACAGGTAACGCTGCCGCGCTTCTGTAGATGCATACTTCTCACCCCTGATATAAGGCGAAAAAGCAAATCCGACACTGGCGATCTTTGGTACCTGCGAAGGGATAACCGTTGAAGGCAGTGTAATGAGATCGGGTGTTATGGTCAGCGGTTCACCATGCCCCGGCTTAAAGTTTGCCGTAATTTTATACTGTACTTCTATAGTATCCGGAAATCTCAGCGGTCCGTTGTTATATTGGAGCAACGCAGATTTTGGCTCCACCGCATCAATAAATACAATAGTCGTGCTGCTCCTGTCGATATTACCGTATATATCAGGCTGCAGGGATTCAAAAGAAGCAGTATGTTTTATCTCTATATCACCGATATTAGCCAGCTTTTCCGTTTCTCCATCATCATCCCTGCTGAATTTTTTATCCCGTGAAACAGTAAACGCGGTGTCCTGCAACGCATCCCAGCTCCAGTCACGGTTGAGCCGGTATACCAGGCAGGTGATCCAATGATTGCACAAATCACCTTTAGAAGAAAAAGTAATACTGCTGCTATCCGGCGCCAGGTGATGCCGTATCCTGCTGTTACATCCAAATACAATTCTTTCCCCCTTATTGGCTACCAGGGACATCCCGTTCACTTTTACACCTAACTGCTGCGCCAGGCGCTGCATGATATCCGGCTGTGCGCTGGTTTCTGCATTGAAAAAGAAAAACTGCCCTACAACACCTTTACGAATATATTCGGGATCCGGCTGAAGATACAGTCCCTGTAATTGCGGCACGTTTGCTTTCGGCAGCAGCAGGTTTGTTTCTTCGCCGGACTCCTTGTAAAACCAGAACTGTGTCACCTTACCGTACCGGCTGTCCAGGTCATAATCTGCATGATTGATGAAACCGTAATAAGCACTTTCCTCTCCTTTACATACCGCACGGATGCTCATGCGTATTTTCCTGGCTGCAGGCAATGGTATATCCTGCATGGCATGGATAGCCGCCGTATTCAATGCCGGGTTGTCAAAAGGATCCTCGGCACTGGTGAGATTGAGTTTTGGCACATCATGAAATACGACCTGTAAGTTAATCGCATTTTCAAAATCAGCCGCATTTGCTACCTGCGGGAAATCACGCCAGGTAGTATATAAAGTAATGTAGTTCTCTTCACCGTTATCACTGGCGCGGTTATCCAGGCGAAGCGTTTCTACTTCTACCTTTATCTCCACCCTGTCCACATCCGGATCGGGAATACCCGGGTTCACTACCTTCGGCTCATCAACAGTTCCCCCCTGCTTCTGTGCCTGGGCAGACTGTATCAGCAATTGCACGGGATTGGCCGGCAGCTCCTGGTATTTACCTGTAAATACTACCGCAGGATAATTGAGCAAAGGCCGTTGAATTGTGATGACAGGATTGACATCAAATACCGGGGGCTCACCGTCCGCTAAAATTTCATTGTAGAACTCCGTCTTTGCCAGTCGCAACGCTACCGGTTTTTCTATACGGCACAAGGCCGGCGCCACATATCTTTTGAAGCTCCATTCAGATGTTGGTGCAGGCGCATTATTAAAAATATCCTCTTCGATTCCCGGGCCGCCCCCGCTGACATCCATCATACGTACCCTGAACTGGTAACGCTGTCCATAACGGAGCGGGATACCTGCCGGCACCTCATCAAACATATTGGTCGCATCCACTGCTTTGGTAGGAACAGGATCTGTTTTATCCAAACGGGATTCGTCATTCTGATGAATGGCAATGGCATCTGTATCTTTTAAGATCAGGTTCCTTCCGATCCAGCTTGTAAAATAAAGCGGCAGCCAGAAGGGTGCACTGGTATCATTATCCAGTTGGGTAGGAAAAACCTGGTACGGCAACTCAAGTTGTTGACCGGCTTCATTGCCCAGCGGTACACCTCCCATATTGTAAGCCTGCCTGCATTGCACCAGGTTCAGGCTATGCCACTCGGCGTTCTGGGCATCTTCTTTCACATCAATCTTATAGCCGAATACCCCTAACGGGGCATCTATCCTGTTCCCGGGCTCCTGGGGGTTTTCCTCCAGCTGCCGCATATACCATACCAGTATCTGCTCATCATCCCATGCCAGCTGTATGCCCTCATCCTTTACCGGGTGGCTGCCGTCCTGCTTATTGCTCAGGAGAATACGGCTAACAGGTTGTGCCGCATGCACGATCTTTGCAAATCCGTCATTGTATTCGTTAAGCTCGGCAAAAATTTTATCCCAGGGTGCCTTTGGCGGCTCGGGGTCTACCAGCTCGCCGGTTTTGACATACAATACCGGAAAAAGGATGGGTGCAAACAACGGGCGTTTACCTTCATCTCCTGCTACCAGCTTGGGTATCCTGGCTGCATATGGTTTAATAAAAGGTCCGTCTGCATCCGGCATCAGCTTTTCCTGAATGCTCAGGTAGTCGGGGTTGATGATATCGGCATAGATATAACAACCTTTTTCAAATAACGGGGTATTTTCTTCATTAAGCACAATGGTTGTTTCATACACCATTCCGCAGGCTTTAGCAAGCAACGGCTGTCGCAACAGGTAAGCAAATACCTTTCCCCAGCTAAGATCCTCATCGTTTTTCCAGTTGTCTTTTTTTGTAACCACTTTCTTAACGGCACAGGCATAACTGTCATCCGTTTTTGCATTAGGAACCCGGGGACCCGTAAAATTAAAAGAATTACAATAAGAAGGGGGAAGCTGCTTTTGAACAGTATAAAACTGGTTGGGTATTGCATCGCTGTCTGTTATATTGATCTTATCTCCAAAGTCCATACGTATCGCTTCCAGCAATGCCTTTTTATCAGGCGTGTTACCCGTAACCTGGGCCAGTGGCACCGGTTTGCGTTCTGCAGCCAGGGCGTTGGCAATGGGCCATTCATCCAGCCCCTTCACTACCTTCAGCTCGAACTGTGGTACGAGGTCAGCAAACGGGATAGCGGTATTATCCGGCACCGGAAGGGAAGTAGCATAAGCCTTAAAAGGATCATAATTCCGGGGGATCAATACGATGTTCAACTTCAGCTGTTCTCCGTCGAATCCCTGCGGAAACACCATCGTTGTATACCTTCTGTTCTTTTCCATACCAATACATTAAACAGTATAAAAAAAATTTCACTCACTAATGATATTATGCAACCTGCCTGTCTTCTCCCCATGTTTTGGAGAAGCTGATATCTATTATCAGGAATATGCTGATGTCTATTGCAAACGTTACCTGCGCACTGCAGTCCGTTTTATTATTCTGGCGCACCACTATTCCCTTCGCCTCGATCATGATCGTCACACATACCAATCCACCCAGCAGGTTCGCCTCACCTTTGAAGCGCATCAGCGCGGCAAGAACCACCTTGTCTTTGTCAGCATACATTTCTACACCCACCAAAAAGCTTACGCTGGCATTTCCTACTACCGGCAAGCTTACCACCACGGATATACCAAAGCCAAACTTCAGGAACAGGCTGGGACCCACTTTTGTATCTGCGGCTATTTTCACTTCCACAGCGCCAATCGCATATACCGAGCCCACGCCAACAGAATAACACATTACCTGCAGCCCACCATTGAACTTCAGGAAGGCACCCGCAGTCGGCAACAGTTGCGAAGGGTCGGTGGTTACTTTTAAAGCTGCGTTAAAATATACGCCTGCGCTCAGGGATGCTTCAAGCTTTAAAGGTGTCTGTGCGCTATTGTACAATTCGTCGGTTGGCGGGAAGCGGATGGTAGCAATTTCTTTCTGCGCTTCAAACTTGTATTGCCATATTTCACCGCTGTTGCTCATGGCGATCTTCAATCCTTTCTTCATCACTTCACCATAATCACCGGTACTGAGGGAAGCCAGCATTTGCAGTATGTCGATCACGGGCTGTAAAGCCTCGCTGAATTCCAGTTCCGGAACAGGGATCCCTCCGCTGTCACCATCCGGGCCCCCTTCATAATTACTTTCTTTTCCTTTTTTTGCATCAAAATTTCCTTTGATGGTCATCAACCGTTTCATATCGCCCAGGTCTATCACCATTGCCAGGTTATTCAACCGGCTTTTCCATTGATCCGCCATATTACCGGCAAAAGAGCTTACATCAAAATCAAGCTTGCTGTCTTTTGGTGCAGCGCCTTTTTTCGCAGCTTTGTATTCTATATAGATCCTTAGCGCTTCTGTATCAACTAACGGCACTTCAAAGGATGGCACATCAAACTGTAATGCTTTATTAAGCACCCCGTTGGCGCCCTGCTTCAACAGGTCCAGCCCCTGGTCTATTACCGCTTCTCCTGCTTTCTTTGCCTCTATCTGCATAAGCTCCAGCACATTTTCCCCGCCATCTTTTAAGGCATTCTCCACAAATGCTTTAAAGGTATTGCCGTTACTGTCTTTGCTGTTAAGCAGCGGCATAGCTTTACCGAAGTTATCTATCGCGTTCCCGATATTGGGAAATATACTTTCTCCTGTCATCAGGCGATAGGCATCT
>Ga0222419_101004_pt1 | contig 12880 bp, 6 predicted proteins | sample 1B20Ametagenome_FD_182474 | JGI IMG/M metagenome (GOLD analysis project Ga0222419, IMG submission 182474) | Enriched microbial communities from leaf-cutter ant dump, University of Wisconsin, Madison, United States - 1B20A (version 2) | ecosystem: Environmental > Terrestrial > Nest > Insects nest >... | reverse complement strand
AGGGCTACGGCGAGACGCGTCTGGTGAACAGGTGCAAGGACGGCGTACCGTGCACGGTGGAAGAGCACCAGGCCAACCGCAGAACGGAAGTGGAGGTATTGGCGTTTTAGGGTAATCGGTTAAACGACTAGTTGGTTAGTTGTTTAACGGATCACTGACAACTACATAAAAAAGCACACGGTTTATACCTCTCGGGTATGTTTTTCATAAGTAAGTAATCCGGTGTTATCTCCCTGATAATGCCGGATTTGTTTTATAGTATTAAATACAAAGTAGGAGCATCCCTTGTGGGTGTTTAGGAATATAGGTTTAAAGTTTAAGGTTTAAAGTTGTTTAAGGTTTGGTGTAGGGATAAATGAACGTGAACTCTTGATAAGCATTCCTTCGACGAGATAAGCCGCCCCTTGGGACTTATGGTGTAATTGAATCCCCTTAAACGATAATCATCAAACCGCTACCATCGCCTGTGGCGAGGCACGGCGTGGTTATTTCTAAGTCCGTAGGACCGACATGATGAGAGAGAAATTGAATTTCCGTTAAAAAACACGTATCGGTGACATGGTTTTTTATCTCGAACGCTGTTAACATATATATGTTATATTCTGTTTTTTTATCGCAAAAAATAGCCATTAATCATTCTTTAGGTATTATATATTCCCAATAAATGTTTCTTTTGCGATAAATGTTATTTTTTGCGAAAAACATACGTCATTTTTATACTGTTGCTATGTGCTTGGTTTATTTTTTTTCTGTACCTATATCAAAAAAGTTCAAGTAAAAATAGTGACCATAACATCGCATATCATGCCGGTATAATGTTACAGGACAATAGCCCGGAATCATTACAGGAAACCTTATCCTGGTTAAAAGTGGGCAACACGACGTTGTTGTCAGAACGTGTGGATCGTATGCGGATGTATAAGATTACCCATACAAAAGATATGCACGGTCATGACAGGCAAAACGCAGATTTCGCGATACCTGATTCCACGCTTCTCCAAAAAGGAAACACTGGGAACAATGCGTATCACGATACGGCTTGGTCGTCATTTTCGACCGATATAAGTAACACAGATCAATACCATTCTGGTATTATTTTTTCATAGTAGAAAATCCCGGCGTTGTCTCCCCGATAGCGCCGGATTTGTTGTTAAGTAATGCTCAGTTTAAAGAGGCACTGCTCAGAGAGTAGCGCCAGCGAGGGCAGGGCTGTTGTGTTTTGCATTCAATGTCGCAATTTTGTGATAATGTTGCGAATCCCGATTATCGGGACAGGCTCTACGGCTCGCTTCACTTATTTTATGCCGTATCTACAAACCTTTTACTCCTACGGAGTATTTATTGCTGAAATCTTGGAAAAATCCCGTAGAGCCAGTCCCGACTTGTCGGGAGATTGAACATTTGTAGAAAAAATAGCAAACAATACATACTGCGCCGTAGAGCCTGTTCCGATGAAAATCGGAATGCATAACATAGAACACAACAGCCCTGCCAGCGAGGGGCAGTAACTAAGGTTTAAAGTTGTTTGAAGTTTGGTCTAAGGATAAATGAACGTGAACTCGGGATAAATTATTATCTATCAACCGCTGAAAACCTGATTACTGACAACTGTCCACTGATTACTGACAACTGTCCACTGATTACTGACAACTGTCCACTGATTACTTAATCACCACGGCATCCACAATCTGAATCTCGGCATTGCCCTTAAGCGGTTCGGGATTAAATTTCATCTTGCCTTTGATTTTAATGGGTTCTTCCGTAAACTTGATCGATGTGCCTTTTTTCATAAAGATCTCTACCATGGGCGGAATGCCGTTCGTGCCACAGAACATACATTGCATAATGGGCAATACGGAGAGCATGAAGGTGCTGTGTGTACGGCCACTGTTGAGCGGTACCAAATAGCCCGGTAACTCTACTATCTTGTTTTCCAATGCTTTTAATACAGGAGGATAGGTTGGTGTATACACCTTTTTGTTGCCTTCGTATGTCACCTTGTACATCATCTTATCAATGGCTTCCCATGTGCTGTTCATCATGGGGGTGTGGTCCGGCACGTTCATTTCCGGGAATTGTTCAATTTGGCCCTTGGCCAAACCAATAGATAAAATACTGATAAACGTTGCGATGATGATATTTCTCATGGTGTTTTTATTTCGTTGCTAAAATAGTTGAAATGGATGTTCTATAGGCTTTAATAGCTGGAATGACAGCCGACAGCATACCGATTAAACACGCCATCAGGACAATCCATAATTCATTGTTGTTGACGGCAAATACCTGAATAAAATCTGCACTCTCACTCGTCTGTTGCTGGATAAAGTACAGGGCCAGATGACCCATGAACAAACCCAAAATGCCTCCAATGCCTGTAATCACTAATCCTTCGACTAAAACCAAGCCGAAAAGTTTAGTCTGCGAGGCGCCCATGGAACGCATGATCGCCAAATCGTATTTCCGGTCCTTTAAGGCATTGTAAAGGCTGATGAATACACTTAATCCTGCGATCACCATAATAATATAGGCCAGTATGGCCAATGAATCCAATCCTACGCCCAGCAACGAAAACAGACGCGTACTTTCTATGGCCGGAGAAGCGGCCTGCATGTCGGTCGATTCGTTCACTAATCGCGGTATGACGCCCATTGCCGCCGGTGAGCTGTATTTTAGGAGTAGGGCGGTCACCTCTTCTCCACGATCACCCAACATATCCGATGCGATGCTTTTGACAAACACTTCTTGTGGCTTTTCGGCTACAATTTCTTCCTGTGGCTCGTCGTCCTCGGCGTTATGGCCGTCATGCTCGTGTGCCGCATGTTCATGGTGTTCCGCTGTTGCTGCATGTGTTTCAGGGTGATCGCCATCTGCATGGCCATCGTGTTCTTCACCATGCGCAATGCCGTGCACATCCCATACACTTTCCAGATTGCATAAGATCAGGTTATCCACCACAGAACCTGATTTTTCCAAAATACCAACCACTTGGAAAGGGTGTTCATCATGCACATGGCCATCCTCAGACAGGCCGTGTGCCGTGTGAAATTTATCGCCTATCTTCAGTCCTTTTTTACGGACCACTTCACTGCCCAAGACTGCTTCAAAAGATGTTGCCCAAAGCCGGCCATCAGCTACTTTCAAGCCATACAGGTCGAGATAGGAGGGTTCGGTCCCGATCAATCGGTGTCCTTTATAGTTGTCCCCTAAGGAAATCGGGACAGCCATTTCCACAAAAGGATTTTGGCCCAATTGCCGGGCTTGGGACAGACGGATATTTCCGGTAGGGTTATCGACATGGTATAAGGAGCTAAGGATCAATTGCAACGGACTTCCTTTGGCACCGACCACCAGGTCGATGTTTTTGCTGTTGTTGGTCAGTTGTTTCTCAAAGGTGTCTCCCGTGATATAGATCACGCAAAGGATGGCTACGCCAAAAGCAGTGAGCAGTATGCTCAGCAGCGTTGATCCCAGTTGTTGGGTGATATTTTTCCACACAAGTTGTAACGTACCCATAACTATAACTGATAAGAATGCGTAAAATGGTCTTTGATTCGTTTGTCGTGCGTGGCGATCAAGAGGGTAGAACCGTAGTTGTCGGCCACTTCAAACAGCAATTGCAACACGAGGGCAGTGTTTTTGTCGTCCAGCGAAGCGGTAGGTTCGTCGGCCAATAGCAACGCCGGTTTGTTGATCACGGCCCGGGCAATGGCTACCCGCTGTTTCTGTCCGCGGCTGAGTTGCCGGGGCTTGCTGGAAGCTTTGTCCTCCACTTGCAGATAGCGCAACAGTTCGCGAATAGCTTCTTCATCCAACGGGTTTCGGGCCAGGCTCTGGGCCAATTTGATGTTCTCCAGCACCGTCAGGTTAGGGAGCAGGTGGGCTTCCTGAAAGATAAATCCCAGATGCTTGGAGCGGAAGCTGTCCAACGCTGAACCTCGCAAGGCATATAGGTCCTGTCCCGATAAGTTTACTTTGCCGGTAGTTGGCCGGGACAGACCGCTCAGCAAATGCAATAAGGTAGTTTTACCTTGCCCCGAATCGCCTAATAATAAGGTATGCTGATGTGTCGGGATATGGATATCCGGAAAGGATAGCGCCACACCCTGTGGATATTGATATGTCAAATGGTGTGAGGATAATACCGCTGTTGTCATCATGATGCGCACTGCTTTACCGTTGCAAATTACCATTTATTTGCTACAAGGGCGAAAAACGGGGTATATATTCGGGTTATTTTAACGAAAAAAATACAAATCAAGAGTGGTTGTTAATTGTTAATGATCAATTGTTAATTGTTAATGATATAATTTTAGGTGCCATATAACCCGTTGTGCATTTTGATACAGAAGTGCCTCTATTGTGCTGAGGCTTGCCGAAGCATCTAAAGTCTTGTTAAGATATGATTTTTAGATCCTTCACTACGTTCAGGATGACAAAATAGAGCTTATAATGCACAACGGGTGTGCCATATAGGTAGTCCGCATACATGTCGCCCTCTCCGATAGCCTGTCCCGAATACCCCCTCCTTGCTGGCGCTGGTCTGCGACCTGTGTCTTTATAAAATTTTTTAAACCTTAAACAGCAAACACCCGCGTGCTGGCCGGGTCTGCCCTAACACGATAAGTAGTTATTTAGGACCGGCCGCAGACCGGCGCTAGTGGCGGTGTTTCGTTAAAAAAACTCGAAACTGAGCGTAGCATCTCGCTACGCCTACCTTCCCATCGCTCCTCACTGTCCGAAGAGTTGGCTCAGGGAATATGGGATGGATCTCTTTGGACTTCGGGGCAAACGCCACGACAGAACCATACAGAGAGATCAAAGTCTGCAAACGGTTTTGGAATATAAATAACGGAAAATATTTTTCCTAAAACAAAACCATATTTTATTCTTGAGATATAAAAATTCTAAATGGTGTTGTTTTGAAAAATGGCCGAAGCCAAATTTAAATTGGCTTCGGCCATTTTGTCAACTCGGCGAAGCGAATTGGACAATTTACCGTGGTCATTTTTTAAATGGCCACGGCCATTTTTAGTTCTTGCCATTTTCTTTTCCGCGCAAAAAAAGGTCGATTGAAAATAAGGCGCATTTTAGGCGATTTGTGCGCATTTACCTCAAAATGTACTTACCCACTAGTGATCTGCGATTAACTTAAGGTTAATAGAGAGGTGAAGGAGGTTAGGAGAATGGAATATTTTGATAATAAGCATTTTGATTGTTTTTCCTCCCTCCCGAGAATATAGACATGTAAAGATTTAGATCGTTATTCATTTGTGTACGTTTTCAAAGGAATGAATGATTGCTCCGCAATTCACTACGTTTAGGATGACAAATGAAGGCTTTTATGTCATTTTTAACGCTTTCGTTTACAAGAAGATTGTTCTTCTCTTGACGCCAATGCGATTCTTGGGACGGGCAATGGTATTTACGTCAAACGCGTATGCATTTACCATAAACTGTTATGCATTTGTCCTAAACGTATATGCGTTTGTGATAAACTCATGTGCGTATGTCCTAAACGTAAATGCGTTTGTGATAAACTCATGTGCATTTGTCCTAAACGTAGATGCGTTTGTGATAAACACAAAACTGGTCGTAGCATCTCGCCGCGACCTCTTCCACCCGTTCCTTATGCTCCAAATTTCATCCAACTACCCCTAAAACACTTCGATAAATGTCTAAAATCCGGCTCTCACTTTTAAAATTTCCGTCTCACGTTGCCGATCGAAAATGACAAGAAAAAATGGTTTGTAGCTGAACCTCTACAGGTATTTTTTGCTGTTTTTACACAACAACAAGTCTTTTTCTGGTTTTCGCATAATTTTCCTGTCCATATTTCCCAAAAACATCTCATGTTTTGTAAGATATTGTAAATAAAATGGTTGATATGTTGATTGTCCACTTCTAATTTTTTAATTGTCCACCTTTTTTTGCTCCTTTTTGGAGCTGTACCTCAACTTGTCCACCCCATAAATTTTCGACCACGGGATTTAATGTCAAATTTTGGAGTACTAACACAACGCCATGCGATCGCATAGACATCGGGATGGCGTTGGCTTAAAAATGACATGAAATGAAATGTTCAACCGGCCCTTGTTAAGCGGTCGGTCTCATCAAGAAAAGTCAGTAAAAAGACAAGTGGATTAAATAACCCAATCCCGGCGCCATCCAGGCAACGGGAAGGGGATTTGAAAATATAAGGTGAAAAATTATGCAATGTACTATGAAATCTTTGGCAATTAAAATAGCTGTGGATAAAGAAGGGATCAACCCCAGTGTCAACACATCGTTACGGATCTACATAATCAGGAGCCTCTTGGCTATACTATTGATATGTGGCTTGGGAATTATCCCTTTAAAGGCACAACAGGTTAACGTGGCCGAATTGGATACGGAGATACAGAAACTGGAAGCGTCAGGTGATAAAGAGGGTAAAGAATTGAAAGGACTCTATTACGATTCACATCCTACGATTTTTATCAAAGCTGATGTTCCCACGCCGATCATTGCTGGAAAAGGGAAGGCGAAAGTGGCCAATATACATGTTTCCAAAACCAAAGGATTAGATAAGATGAATATTGACCTATCAGCAGTCAAGTTGTTAATCCTTAGCTTCGAGGGGTTGCGTCAAGTTGGAGGATATCAATTCAAAAAAGAAGATTTCGAAACATTTACTTCACTGGAATATATCGTGATACTATCAGACGTGGATGTAGATAGCTCGAACATAAAGGCAATGTTCTCAAACATGGGGGAAGATAGCCATTTTTATATTCTGTATAAATCACTAACCGAAAAATATTAAGCCATTTTATCATGGAAAATCTGAATATCATAATAAAAATACGGACAACGATAATGGTTAGTTTTATGGCCGTTTTCTTGGGGTTGTTCGGTTTTATGCATACTGCTGATGCGCAGGTCAGAAAGTCGTTTACCCAACGACCGTCTACTCATCCTGATAATTTGGTAAATGGTCAACCCGTAAAGAAAATCTATAACGTGAAGGGAGACTTCACGATGATTGGTAATACCAATATGACCCGTTTGGACGGTACTAATGGGGATAACAGTAGTCAACAGATGAAGTTTGTTAATGTGGATCCGTCGAGGGTTAACTCCTCATCGGCTACATTGCAACTGCCTGCTGGATTAGATCCTAGCTGTACCAATATTGTATTTGCGGGGCTGTATTGGAGCGGTCGTGCGAATACCAATGATATGGATGTTCAATCGGGTAGCCGGATAGAAACGAGCTATGTACCAATCGCTAACGAGAATACTTATAGTTCGGGTGATATCACTTATACGAACTACAGTGTTAGTATCACGGGTAGCGGTAGTGGTACTAATCGTATCTATCAACTTTCTTCATCTGTATCTGGGCAGACACCTGTGCAATTTAGGGTAAATGGAAGCACTTTAGAGTATCGTACTACGACGAGTGGTAGTGGTGGCTGGAGTGCAGTTCCGGGGGGAACGACTGGAGGAAATACCCTTACCTTGAATACTCCCTTCACTGTTTATGATGGCGGTAGTAACGATGTTAAGTTGGAGGTGTTGAGTATTAAGACTAACAGTACACGTAATATAGGGACCCGTGTTACTGGATCATTTGTAAATACATATCCATCCGGAACCGTTGCATATACGAACTACAGTGTTAGTATCACGGGTAGCGGTAGTGGTACTAATCGTATCTATCAACTTTCTTCATCTGTATCTGGGCAGACACCTGTGCAATTTAGGGTAAATGGAAGCACTTTAGAGTATCGTACTACGACGAGTGGTAGTGGTGGCTGGAGCGCAGTTCCGGGGGGAACGACTGGAGGAAATACCCTTACCTTAAATACTCCCTTCACTGTTTATGATGGCGGTAATAATGGTGTTAAGTTGGAGGTGTTGAGTATTAAGACGGACAATACACGTCATATAGTAACCCGTGTTACCGGTGTTGAAGAACTCCAGACTGAGGTTCCAATTATATTGAATAAACGCAAGGTTAAGATAAAGGGTCCAGGTGCGAGCAACTATACCGAATTTGAAGCTAATGCAAATGATATTCGATACAATAATATTCTAGGTGAAGATAATAACCAAATGTACGCTGGTTACTATGAAATTACCGATTATGTTAAAAACAGGAAGTTTGGTGAGTACACTGTAGCAGACCTTGCTCTTTATGAAGGAAATGGAGGCTCTACAGGTTATTATGGTGGTTGGGGAATGGTCGTCATCTATGAAAACCCAACCATGAAATGGCGCGATGTGACGATATTTGATGGTTTTGCCTATGTGGCAGGTAGTGTAACAGATAGCTATCAAATTGCACTTCAAGGTTTCCAAGCCGCGCAACATGGTGCCGTAAACGTGACAATGGGCATCATGGCAGGTGAGGGAGATCGTGGTATTGGTTCGGATCAAGCTGCACCAAATAATAATCCGGACTACTTTGAGATTGCTACAGCGGCAACATATCAGAATTCAAATCCCACATGGCAACGATTGAGTCATACAGGTAAACCGGAAGGAAACTTCTTTAACTCCTCTATATACACTGGCGGAACACCTCGAAATCCTAATTTGACTAATAATACGGGAGTGGATATTTCGATATTCGATATTCCAAACTCGAATAATAGCATTATTGCCAATAACCAAACAGGAACAAAATTCCGTTACGGTACGCAACAGGATACTTATGTTATTTACAATATTACGTTTGCTGTAGATGCCTACATTCCCGAAGTGGAGCCGGAGAATACTTTGGTATCCATTAATACTACACCCGTGTCGGATCAACATAGTCCAACTCTGGAACTTAATCCGAACGATGAGCTAACCTATAGATTGACAATTAAGAATACCGGGGCAGAGCCTATTAATAATGCAGTGGTTAATATTCCGATGCCTTATATTGGGACATATGTATCGAGTTCAGGTACGGGTAATAATGGATTTACTCCAGCAGGTTCTCCGTCTTTCAACCCAATAACGGGCATGTTGACTTGGAACTTAGGTACGTTGCCTAAAGTGTCGGGTGATCCTGTCTTAGCAACATTAACCTATAAAATAAAGGTTACGGATGATTGTTATGTCTTAACCAACGACGAGTGCCCGGCCTACATGATTGTAGATGGAAGTATTTCCGGTACGGGGGCAAATTCACAAGCAAGTTTAGGCGATGCGGGGAATTTTATTTTTGGAAAAAATAGCGGTGGTTCGGTTTGTGAGAATGCTCCGATAACCTCTCCAACTTCCATTAGGGTAAACCCTGGGGTAAATTGTGGTGGCACAGAGTATTTGGATAAAACTATTTTGTTCTGTGAAAATGAAATTGTTAATAACGAGATTCCGGTTTCCTCGATTCGCGGTAGTTTTCCTGCGGGAACCCGTTTTTATTCGGGTATAGATCCAGTTACTTTCCAAGGAACGGGTACGGAATATAACAATGATACGCCTTTCCCTGGAACACCAGGTACTGAGGTTACTTATTATGGTATTCCTCCTCGCGGAGAAGGAAGTATTTGTTCCTTTATGTTTAAGATCAAAGTCACCTCTATAGAAGGCACACCAAATGTAACAAATCCTACGTATTGTGTCGGTGAGGAAGCTCCTCTATTGAGTACATTGGCTACTGTTTCTACAACGGGATACCAACTCTTCTTCTATGCCACGCAAACGGCAACGGATCCGATCGATGTGTCGAATTTCCGTCCATCGACCACGGCTGCCGGTGAGACAACTTATTGGGTTGCACAAGGAACAACTACCTGTATTGGTGAGCGTGTATCGTTTACGGTAAAGGTGGTTGCTCCACCGACCGCGCCAAGTGTGTCTGATGTACCGGTTTGTGAAGGAGAAGAATTATCCATTTTGGTTGGCAATTATCAAGCAACTGGCCATACCTATACGTTAGAAAAGTCGAACGGTACAGAATGGGTAGCTGTTGCAGATTTCACATTTACTGCCGGCACGTTCAAGAAATCTAATGCAACGACGACAGATGCGGGTACGTATCGTGTCGTGGTGAAAAATTCTTCAGACTGTGAGGCGGTATCACAAGATATTATTGTTGCCGTTTATACGCCAACAGAAATCACTACCCAGCCTTTATCGCCAGCGGCGTACTGCTTGGGTGGCACGGCTACATTGAACGTGGATGCTACGGGCGAAGGCACGTTGAGCTACGAATGGTTCAAGGTAGAGGGCGGTATTGCGACATCTGTCGGCAATGCCCAGTCCTACGCTACCCCTACAAATTTAGCAGTTGGTACACATACCTACCGAGTTGTGGTGCGTGGCGAGGGTGCCTGTGGCGATGCGACGTCTAACGACGTAACGGTCACGGTGCATGCGCCAACGGAAATCACTACCCAACCGGTATCACCGGCGGCGTACTGCTTGGGCGGCACGGCTACATTGAACGTGGATGCTACGGGCGAAGGCACGTTGAGCTACGAGTGGTTCAAGGTAGAGGGCGGTGTTGCGGCATCTGTCGGCAATGGCCAGTCCTACGCTACCCCTACAAATTTAGCAGTTGGTACACATACCTACCGAGTTGTGGTGCGTGGCGAGGGCGCCTGTGGCGCTGCGACGTCTAACGACGTAACGGTCACGGTGCATGCGCCAACGGAAATCACTACCCAACCGGTATCACCGGCGGCGTACTGCGAAGGCGGTAGTGCTACATTGAGTGTTGTTGCTACGGGCGAAGGCACGTTGAGCTACGAATGGTTCAAGGTAGAGGGCGGTGTTGCGACATCAGTCGGCAATGGCCAGTCCTACGCTACCCCTACAAATCTAGCTGTGGGTACACATACCTACCGAGTTGTGGTGCGTGGCGAGGGTGCCTGTGGCGCTGCGACGTCTAACGACGTAACGGTCACGGTGCATGCGCCAACGGTCATCACGACCCAGCCTTTATCGCCAGCGGCGTACTGCTTGGGCGGCACGGCTACATTGAACGTTGTTGCTACGGGCGAAGGCACGTTGAGCTACGAATGGTTCAAGGTAGAGGGCGGTGTTGCGGCATCTGTCGGCAATGCCCAGTCCTATGCTACGCCTACAAATCTAGCAGTTGGTACACATACCTACCGTGTTGTTGTCAGTGGCGAGGGCGTCTGTGGCGTTGCGACGTCTAACGACGTAACGGTCACGGTGCATGCGCCAACGGTCATTACGACCCAACCGTTATCACCATCGGCTTACTGCGAAGGCGGTAGTGCTACATTGAGTGTTGTTGCTACCGGCGAAGGCGCTTTGAGCTATCAATGGTTCAAGGTTGTTGGCGGCACGGTGGAAGAAATCGTGGGAGCTACGGCATCCACTTACGCTACCCCTACAAATCTAGCAGTGGGTACACATACCTACCGAGTTGTGGTGCGTGGTGAGGGTGCCTGTGGCGATGCGACGTCCAACGACGTAACGGTCACGGTGCATGCGCCAACGGAAATCACTGCTCAACCGTTATCGCCGGCGGCCTACTGCTTGGGCGGCACGGCTACATTGAGTGTTGTTGCTACCGGCGAAGGCGCTTTGAGCTATCAATGGTTCAAAGTGGTGAACGGTACGGCAGAAGAAATAAATGGAGCTACGGCATCCACTTACGCTACTCCTACAAATCTAGCAGTGGGTACACATACCTACCGAGTTGTGGTGCGTGGCGAGGGTGCCTGTGGCGATGTGACGTCTAACGACGTAACGGTCACGGTGCATGCGCCAACGGAAATCACTGCCCAGCCGGTATCACCGGCGGCGTACTGCTTGGGCGGCACGGCTACATTGAGTGTTGTTGCTACCGGCGAAGGCGATTTGAGCTATCAATGGTTCAAAGTGGTGAACGGTACGGCAGAAGAAATAAATGGAGCTACGGCATCCACTTACGCTACCCCTACAAATTTAGCAGTTGGTACACATACCTACCGAGTTGTGGTGCGTGGCGAGGGCGCCTGTGGCGCTGTGACGTCTAACGACGTAACGGTCACGGTGCATGCGCCAACGGAAATCACTACCCAACCGGTATCACCGGCGGCTTACTGCGAAGGCGGTAGTGCTACATTGAGTGTTGTTGCTACCGGCGAAGGCGCTTTGAGCTATCAATGGTTCAAAGTGGTGAACGGTACGGCAGAAGAAATAAATGGAGCTACGGCATCCACTTACGCTACCCCTACAAATCTAGCAGTTGGTACACATACCTACCGAGTTGTGGTGCGTGGTGAGGGTGCCTGTGGCGATGCGACGTCTAACGACGTAACGGTCACGGTGCATGCGCCAACGGTCATTACGACCCAACCGTTATCACCATCGGCTTACTGCGAAGGCGGTAGTGCTACATTGAGTGTTGTTGCTACCGGCGAAGGCGCTTTGAGCTATCAATGGTTCAAGGTAGAGGGCGGTGTTGCGGCATCTGTCGGCAATGGCCAGTCCTACGCTACCCCTACAAATCTAGCTGTGGGTACACATACCTACCGAGTTGTGGTGAGTGGCGAGGGCGCCTGTGGCGATGCGACGTCTAACGACGTAACGGTCACGGTGCATGCGCCAACGGAAATCACTACCCAGCCTGTATCGCCATCGGCCTACTGCGAAGGCGGTAGTGCTACATTGAACGTAGTGGCTACGGGCGAAGGCACGTTGAGCTACGAATGGTTCAAGGTAGAGGGCGGTGTTGCGGCATCTGTCGGCAATGGCCAGTCCTACGCTACCCCTACAAATCTAGCTGTGGGTACACATACCTACCGAGTTGTGGTGCGTGGCGAGGGTGCCTGTGGCGCTGCGACGTCTAACGACGTAACAGTCACGGTGCATGCGCCAACGGAAATCACTGCCCAGCCGGTATCACCGGCGGCGTACTGCTTGGGCGGCACGGCTACATTGAGTG
>Ga0222419_101003_pt1 | contig 12884 bp, 9 predicted proteins | sample 1B20Ametagenome_FD_182474 | JGI IMG/M metagenome (GOLD analysis project Ga0222419, IMG submission 182474) | Enriched microbial communities from leaf-cutter ant dump, University of Wisconsin, Madison, United States - 1B20A (version 2) | ecosystem: Environmental > Terrestrial > Nest > Insects nest >... | reverse complement strand
TGTTTTATTGCTGCTGACCGGCAGCCAGCTTGCATTTATGGACCCCGGCGCCGGTTTTTTCAGGCAGAGGATTCCTCCCGGCTTTCCAGCACCGGTATATGATTTTAAAAACAATCCTGTTACAAAAGACGGCTTTGAGCTGGGTAAGCGACTGTTTTACGATGGCAAAATTGCAGGGGACGGGCAAACAGCCTGCGCATCCTGTCATCAGCAATTTGCCGCCTTTGCTGATTTTGAACATGTATTCAGCCATGGTGCGTTAAACCGCTTTACCAGCAGGAATGCCCCCCCGTTATTCAACCTTGCATGGCATAAAGAATTTCATGCTGACGGCGCTATCAACCACATTGAATGGCAACCGCTGGCACCATTGACAGGGCATAACGAAATGAACAATACCATTGAAGAGGTGATCGGCACATTGCAGAACGACATCACCTATAAGAAGATATTCAAAAAAGCATTCGGAACAGAAACTATCGAAAGCAAACATATATTATATGCGCTGACGCAATTCACCGGTAGCCTGGTGTCAGCTGATTCCAGGTACGACCGTGTCAAAGCGGGTAAGGACCGGTTTACCGAATGGGAGGAACAGGGCTACCGTTTATTCCTCTCCCGCTGTGCCGAATGCCATACAGAGCCGCTGTTCACTGATCTTAAATACCATAATATCGGGCTGCCGGTTGACAGTTTTCTGAATGACTACGGAAGAATGGTGGTAACAGGTGAAAAAGAAGACTCCCTGAAATTCAAAACCCCCAGCCTGCGAAATATTACCCGTACAGAGCCGTATATGCACGATGGCCGTTTTTGGGGATTAAGCACGGCAATCAATCACTGGCAGACCCTTTCTTTATCAGATTCAACTGCCAGCTCCATACTTCGTGGCGGATCTGTGCTGGACAAGCAGGAAATAAGGTACCTCGTTTCCTTTTTATATACGTTGACAGACACCACTTTTCTGACAGATAAACGGTTTGCGGATCCCATTCCCGGTAATTTGATCCACGCGCCGTTCCGGTAAATTCAGCAATATTTAATAATTTACAATAAAGCCGCTAAAAGCCATCATCATGAAATACCTGATCACTGCACTGCTGGGTTTGTTTTTTGTATTGCCCGCCTCAGGACAACAACAGCCGGTAGAATGGTCGTTTTTTTCAAAGAAATTAAATAACAGGGAGCATGAGATCCACCTGGTGGCCACAATTGACAGGGGGTGGCATATTTATGCGCAATCTTCTTCAACAAAAGGACCTTCTCCTGTCATTATCCGTTTTTCACCATCGCCTGCTATCACATTTCATAAAGGAATAAAAGAAGAAGGGGAATTATTAAAAAAGAAAAACATCGAGGGCGTCAACGTGCGGTACTTCGAAAACCAGGTAATATTTATTCAGAAAATTACGATAACAGGCATCGCAGCAACGGTAAAAGGATCTGTCACTTTTGTTGCCGCCAGCGGCTCGCAAATACTTCCATCCCAAACAGTCGATTTCTCCATCATCCCGGCACAGGAGATTCAGTAAAATATTCACCAAAAGCAGGGTTTACCAACCCTTTTTTATAAAAACTCCATTATTATCTTTTTTATAAACATTATAAAATATAATAATATAAATTCAACTTTGGTGTAAGAATTGTTTATAATGTTTTTTTAAAACACCAACCTCCCCTTTTGATCTACAAGTTCAAAATGTTCGTATTTTTACTTGTTAATTTTTCGTAAAAAGCCTAGCTTAGGTTAAATTACTCCTAAGTAGTGGAACATACATAACTATGAAGGTTGTTTCAGTCCCTGCTCCGGTGAACGGAGATTGCTTGCCAAAAAACAAGTTTCAAATCATTTCAGGAATGAAACGACTCTTTTATTTGCTAACATTATTTCTTTTGACCGGGAACCTGGTTTCCGGTCAGGCTGTTTGTGGCTTTGATACAAATAACAGGATTTTTACAAAAACATTTCCGGAAGCTGCCAAATCAATGCGTAATAACGATAGTAAGATCAAACGCATGACAGACCGCGGTATATCGTTTCGGGAAACACAGCAGCCGGTCAATATTCCCGTTGTTGTACATATACTGCATACGGGGGACACAGTAGGTTCTTCTTACAATCCCAGTGACGAAAAAATCATGGATGCGATAGAATACCTGAATGAAATATATTCCGGTACACACAGTTCGCTGACCCCTGCCGGCACGGATGCGGCCGGAGACATCGGTATACGGTTCGTACTGGCGAAACGGGACCCCGACTGCAACCCCACCAATGGCATCAGGCGTATTAATATGTCCGAAGATGCTTTTTACATAGAAAACGGCGCTTTAAATGCGGATATAGAATATGACATGGCATTGAAAACTCCTATAGCATGGGATATAAGCCGCTATTATAACATTTATGTTGTAAACAAAATAAACGGAAATGACGGAAGCCAGGGTCAATTCATAGCCGGGTTTGCATATTTCCCCGTAAATCATATCGTAGATGGAACTGTGATCCTTGCTTCCGAAATGCGGAGGGGCTCTAAAACTTTCGTTCACGAGATCGGGCATGCATTTAATTTATACCATCCGTTCGAAGGCTCCACGCACAGGGAAGAGTGCCCTGCCGGAGAAGGCGACCATGTAGATGATACAGATCCGATATCCATGAACTCAAATGATGGTGTCATCAACTTTGAATGCCGGTCCGGATTGAACCCATGCAATAACAACCAGCCTTATTCTATCCGGACGGAGAATAATATCATGAATTATACCGCTTGTTACAGCCTGTTCACACCCGGGCAAAAAGCACGTATGAATGCCAGCCTGCTGCTGGAAGAACGTGCTTCACTCGTAACTTCCAACGCGTTGCTTCCCACTTTTGACGGCGGTGGGGAAGCGTGCGACCCCAAAATCAATTTTGAAGAAGATGAGGTGGTTTTGCCCGTTTCCATGGTTCAAACAACAGGCTGCCGTGATTACAAGGACTTTACTTTTTATGTTAACATCAGTAATACACCGGCATCCAGCTCTACCGTCACACTATATCCAGATGAAGATTCCAATGCAATGGAAAAAGTAGACTTTGACTTTGTGGGTGGAAACCGTGTTATTTTTCCTGCGGGCAGCCGCCAAAGAAAACCCTTTACCATACGCATATATGATGTAGGTCAAAGAGAGACTGCCCAAAAGCTGGCGTTGAACTTTACGGTACAGGGAGGCAGCACACTGAAAGGAACCGCAATTCCGGTGATGCATATATGGCTGAAACCCAATGATACCCGGCCGGTTATTGATAAGTCTGAAAAACATATTACTGTCGGAAAGGAAGAGATGTTCATCCTGGATGCAAATTTATTCAACGCTGCTTTGAAGCATCAGAAATCAATGATCCAGTATAACAGGGCAGAAATGGCCGCAGCGGGATTAAAAGCAGGAAACATCAACGGCATGCAGCTTTTCCTTACCAAAAACAGCACCCGTCCGTTCAAAAAGCTGACCATCAAATTAATGCATAGTACTGCTGCCATGCTGGTAAAAGATGGCGATATCACTCCTTCGGGGGCCGGTCAGCAGGTTTTCTCCAGGGCATCGTACACCACGCAGGATGGCATGAACGAATTTATATTTGATAAGCCTTTTACCTGGAATGGAAGAGATAATATCCGCATTGAAGCCTGCTTTGACAATGGAACGGAAGAGGAGGAGGAAGGTAACGATTACCTGACGGGGTATAGCGATAACTCCGGCTATGAAACCAGCAACCTGCTTACTTCTGTTTTAAGTTGCAGTACCCGTCTCACCGCTTTCTCTAATTATGGTGACGGCATAAAACCTATGATCGTGTTCACGCAGGTGGCAGCAGGCAACCCTGTTGCAAATACCCCGGGTGCAACCCGGCAGAAATACCTCGGGCCTTATGGGAAAATATTTTTCTATGATAATTCCAACCCTAAAAGGGTGATCGCTTCCATTAAAAACCTTACCGACTGGAATTATGGTTGTGTAAAAGTGGAAATAGACCGGGGAGGCGACAGGGCATTTCCTTTCTGGACCCTGGACCCGGCTTATTTTGTTACGGAAAAAACCTTCCTGATAACACCGCAATATGCCAATAAAAACGGGGTTTTTGAAGTAAGCCTTTATTACACTGCTTCCGAAAAAGCCGGGTATGAGCAGGTAACCAACGGCAACTGGAATAACATCCAGGTATTGAAAACAGGCGGTATTGCTGCAGGAACGATAAATCCGCTGAACCGGCAGCAAAACAAGGTTGACTTCAATAATGTGTTACACGAAACTTTCGGCAACGACTATGTGATCACCAGCACATTCTCTACCGGCATCGAAAATGTGACAGGTTTTACCTCAGGGGTCATCAGCAGCGCTTTACCCGTGGATTGGGTGAATTTTAAAGGCGATACAAGAGAATCGTACACAGCGCTTACCTGGACGACAGAGAATGAAATAAATACCAGCTACTTTGAGGTGGAAGTCAGCAAAGACGGCATCCTGTTTGAATCTCTTGGCACCATAAACGCAGGCAACCAGGCAGGCGTCCACTCTTATTCCTATAATCACCTGAACCCGGGAAGCGGAACCTTGTATTACAGGATCAAGCAGGTGGACAATGATCTTAAATACACTTATAGCAATGTCATCAGGCTTCGGAGAAACGGTGCAGGGGCACCTTCGATCTTTCCCGTGCCCGCGGGTAACAGCATTACCATCGACTTTGGCAGGCCGGTGAGCAATACCAGGATACAGATCCTAACAGGTGACCTGAGGACAGTTCATACAGAGGTTGTAAATGGTCCGGTGCAGGCACAAACCATCTCTGTCGCAAAGCTGCCTGCAGGCTTTTATTCCGTACGTATCATATCGGACCGGGATGTATATGCGCTTCGGTTTGTAAAATACTGATAATAATGTTATTGCAGTTATTTGTCTACCTTTGCGGGCTTACTCACTGAAATACCTGCCGGGTTAAAAGCCGGAACCAGGTTAAATTGGTTTTTTTGGCATTTTTAAGGGAAAAATTTATTTATATACTAATAAATTAGTATTAACTTTGCGGCCAAATAAGCAGAATAAAAATTTGGATGTTTAAAAAAAATTGAGATGTCATTAGTATCTGAAAAAAAATCAAAAATCTTTTCTGAATTCGGTGGAAATGAGAATAATACCGGTTCAATAGAAGCACAAATTGCAATATTGACAGAGCGTATCACCCATATTTCCGGTCATTTAAAGCAAAATAAAAAAGACTTTTCTTCCAACAGGGGCTTGCTGCAGTTGGTAGGCGAAAGAAAAAGCCTGCTTACTTACCTGAGCAAACACAATCTTGAAGGATATCGCGCATTGATTGAAAAACTCGGACTCAGAAAATAATCATATCGTTACAACATGTCGTTATTCCCAACAGTATATACCGGTTGGGAATAATGATTTTTAGGCGATTATTGCAACAATAATTTTTATACAATAGGCAAATAAGGCATTATCTATCCTACTCCCTCATTCCTGTTGCCTATTTCAATTAACAAGTATGTTTTCTCAACCATTACAAGTATCATTTGATCTCGGTGATAACCGGATCGTGACCATAGAAACGGGTAAACTTGCCCGCCAGGCAGACGGTTCCGTTACCGTACGCCAGGGAAACTGTATTATCATGGCAACCGTTGTTGCTAACAAAGAACCCAAGCCGGGGCAGGAATTTTTCCCGCTCAGCGTGGATTACATGGAGAAATTCTCTTCCGCCGGCCGTATTCCGGGTTCGTTTTTTAAACGGGAAGGAAGACTGAGTGATTACGAAGTGTTGATCAGCCGCCTGGTGGACAGAGCGTTGCGTCCCCTGTTCCCGGAAGACTATTTCTGTGAGGTTCAGGTAATTATATCGCTTATCTCAAGCGATAGTGAGATCATGCCGGATGCCCTGGCTTGCCTGGCTGCATCAGCAGCGCTGGCAGTATCAGATGTGCCCATTAAAGAGATCATCTCCGAAGTACGGGTTGCCCGCGTAAATGGAAATTTTGTGGTGAATCCCTCCCGCACAGAACTGGCAACCGCCGATATGGATTTCATCATTGGTGCTACAGAAAAGAACCTGATGATGGTGGAAGGAGAATCGAAAGAATGTAGCGAAGAGGACCTGGTGCAGGCGCTGGGTATTGCCCATGAAGCCATTAAAGTACAGATCAAGGCACAGCAGGAGCTGCGCGATAAAAAAGGCGTTACCCAGAAAAGAGAATATACCAAACCCGAGCAAAACGAAGCTATCCTTCAAAAAGTAACGGAGTTTGCAAAAGAGAAAATATATCAGATCTCAAAATCCGGGACTTCCAAGCATGAGCGTTCTGATGCTTTTTCAAAGCTGAAAGAAGAGCTGATCGCTTCCCTGGGAGAAGAACCCGCGGAAGAAGATGTGAAATTTGCTGCCAAATATTACGATGATCTTCAGTGGGAGATTGTACGGAATATGATACTGGACGACCGTACCCGCCTGGATGGACGTAACCTGGACCAGGTTCGCCCCCTTGCCATGGAAACGGATATACTTCCTACCCCTCACGGTTCTGCCCTGTTCACCAGGGGAGAAACCCAGTCGCTGACCACCGTTACCCTGGGTACCCCCCTGGATGAGCTGCTGGTAGAAAGCGCTGCAAAATCAGATTATACCAAGTTTATTTTACACTATAACTTCCCTCCTTTCTCTACCGGCGAGATCAAGTTCTTAAGAGCGCCCGGTCGTCGCGAAGTAGGACATGGAAACCTGGCTATGCGCTCCCTGAAGCAGATGATGCCCGGCAATGATTACGCTTATACCATAAGGGTGGTAAGCGATATCCTTGAATCGAACGGTTCTTCGTCTATGGCAACTGTTTGCGCAGGCTCACTAGCGCTGATGGATGCAGGTGTGCCCATTCCCAAGCACGTGGGCGGTGTGGCAATGGGATTGATCACAAGAGCTTCCGATAACAAGTACGCCATCCTGACTGATATTCTCGGAGATGAAGATCACCTGGGAGATATGGACTTTAAGGTAACAGGTACCCGTGAAGGGATCTGTGGTGTGCAGATGGATATCAAGATCGATGGATTGAGCATGGAAACCATGCGGGAAGCCCTGGAGCAGGCCCGGAAAGGCCGCTTACATATCCTGGATGCCATGTACGAATGTGTAAACGCTGCCAGGGAAGAGGTGAAACCCCATGCACCAAGAATGGAAAAGCTCTTTATTGACAAAGAATTCATCGGTGCAGTGATCGGGCCCCAGGGTAAAGTGATCCAGGAGATCCAGCGCTCTACCGGCACTACCATCAATATCGAAGAGATCGGTAACGTAGGGGAAGTAAGCATCTTCTCTCCTGCCAAAGAAGGATTGGATAAAGCGGTCGCCTGGGTCAAAGGCATTGTGGCTGTACCATCCGTGGGAGAAGTATACGAAGCCACTGTGAAGGGCATCAAGGAGTTCGGCGCCTTCGTAGAATTCATGCCCGGCAAACAGGGATTATTACATATCAGTGAAATAAGCTGGAAACGCCTGGAAAGCATGGAGGGGGTACTGAAAGAAGGCGATACCGTAAAAGTGAAGTTGATAGGTCTAGATCAAAAAACAGGTAAATTCAAGCTCAGCAGGAAAGCATTGATCCCTAAACCTGATTTTACCAACAAACCCAGGCCGCAGCAGGAAAACCGGCCTGAGGCATAACATCCATTCCGGATATAATGAAATCAAGCTATCGGGTAGTTACCCGGTAGCTTTTTACTTTAAATGAAATCATCATGAATGAAGTATTTGTAGAGATGGTTGTAAAAGGTGATCCTGCACAACTGGAGATCATACTGGCACAGCTTAATGAAGGCATGAATATTGAAGGTGTGGAGGAAAGCGAAGGTTACCTGAAATTTTATTTTAAGAAAGAGCATTTTAACGAAGAAATACTTAAAAATTTAATTGATATAAATAATATAAATTATTCTATATCAAATGTTAACAATAAAAATTGGAATGCGATATGGGAATCAGATTTCCAGCCCGTAGTGGTGAACGGGTTCGCTTCCATACGGGCAGATTTTCACCCTGCCAATAATGATGTGGCATACGATATCATCGTCACGCCCAAGATGAGCTTTGGCACGGGGCACCATGCTACCACCCATATGATGATTGAAATGATGCAGGATTTCAGCCCGGCAGGAAAAGAGGTGATCGATTTCGGGACAGGAACAGGCGTACTGGCTATCCTGGCAGTAAAAATGAAAGCGTCTCTGGTTACCGCAATAGACTATGATGCCTGGAGCATTGCCAATGCGGAAGAAAATTTTGAGAAAAACCATACACCCGGTATCACGCTTCTGCAGTTGGACCATTTTCCGGGCAACCTGTCTGCAGACCTGGTGCTTGCCAATATCAACCGCAATGTGATAACAGATAACCTGCACCGGATAGCCGGGGGATTGAAGCCGGATGGTACGCTCCTCATCAGTGGCATATTGCAATCTGATGTTCCTGATATACAAAAACTTATGAAAGAGGCAGGATTTGAGGAACTTAAAGGTCTGTTGAAAAATAATTGGGCTTGCCTGGCGTTTAAAAAATTAATAAAAGGATAAATTCCGTAAATTTCAGTCGGAGAAATATTTTATATTTGTAAGGACTTCAACCTGTTTTTAATTTATGAATGAATCTATTTTAATTATACTGGCTTACCTGATCGGCTCTATTCCAACCGCAGTTTGGGTGAGCAGGCATTTCTTTAAAATAGATATCCGGGATTATGGAAGCGGTAATGCCGGCGCCACCAATACTTACCGGGTATTGGGTGCCAAATGGGGCACGCTCGTGATGGTATTGGATATGCTGAAAGGGTTTGTTGCCGTTAAACTTGCCTACCTGCTCCCCTTTTATGTGGGGGATGAATTTGCCAGGACCAACTTCCAGATCGGTCTGGGGTTGTGCGCCGTGGTTGGTCATATTTTCCCCATATGGGCACAGTTCAGGGGTGGCAAAGGCGTGGCTACCCTTTTTGGCCTGGTATTGGCCATTTCCCCGATCAGCGCGGTTTGTTGCGTGGCTATCTTCATCCTGGTATTGTACCTCACCCGTTTTGTATCGCTCAGCTCTATATTGGCCAGCGCTGCATTCCCGATCTTTATACTCATCATTTTTAATGTGGACAATCATGCTTACCGGGTTTTTGCAGTAGCTGTGGCCCTGCTGGTAATGCTTACCCACCAGAAGAATATTTCCCGGCTGTTAAAAGGTAGTGAAAGTAAAGCGCCTATCTTCAAATACAGGGACAGAAGAAAAAGCAGGCGGAGAAATAATCCCTGACACCCCCTATCTTTGTACCGTTGTTGTCCTTAATTGAAAACGATTTAATTCAAAGAGATCCCAGATGAAAAAATACCTTTTATTTTTTTCCGCCGTATTATTTGTGGTTGGATGCAGCACTAATGCCATTACAGGCAGAAAGCAACTGAAGCTGCTGCCTGAAGCAGACCTTCAGAGCATGGCAAAAACAGAATACCAGAGTTTTCTTACCCAGAACAAGATAGTGAATACTGCTGTCAGCAAGGATGCAGAAATGGTAACCCGTGTGGGTAAAAGAATTGCAGCCGCCATTACAAACTATTATACCCAGCAAGGCAAAGGCGAGATATTACAGGGTTACCAGTGGGAGTTCAACCTGGTAAATTCCAACGAAGTAAATGCCTGGTGCATGCCGGGTGGCAAGGTGGTAGTATATACCGGCATCCTGCCTGTTACGCAAAATGAAGCCGGGCTGGCAGTGGTAATGGGGCACGAAATAGCCCATGCCATAGCGCAGCACGGAAACGAACGGATGAGCCAGCAAATGCTTGCCCAGGGCATCGGCACTGTTGGTTCCGTTTTAACTTCGGGGAACAGCACCGTCAGCAATATCTTTAATACCGTATACGCACCGGGCGCGCAGATCGGAGTATTATTGCCCAATTCCCGTAAGCAGGAGTTGGAAGCGGATCACTATGGGTTGATCTTTGCTGCTATGGCAGGATATAATCCGAATGAAGCAGCGCCTTTCTGGGAAAGAATGTCTAAAGTAGGTGGCGGCGAAAAACCACCTGAATTTATGAGTACACACCCTTCTGACGAGACCCGTATTAAAAAAGTACAGGAATACGCCAAGGAGGCCATGAAGTACTATACACCCATGAAGTAAAGCCAGGTTAAACATAAAATCGACTGTTTCCGCGGTATTCAACCACATCTTATAGTGGCTGGTTAGTATTATTTAACTCAAAATTTGCTATTAAGGACACAATTTCTTAACTTTGCATCTCTTTTACGCTAAAAAAACGTGTTGAAGCATGATGCAGACCATGTTTGAGAAACTTCAACTTACTGAAGAAAAGAATTTACTGATCCAAGGCTTGCCCTCCTCCATCGAAAAACAATTTTCAAAGATCTCATTTGCCAAGAACGTTACACCGTTGCTGAAGTTGCGGCGTATAGATTTTGCGCTGGTGTTTGCCATCAATCAACGCCAACTGGACGGTATCCTCAAAGAGGTATTACCCGCTTTAGGAGATGAAGGAAAGCTCTGGGTGGCCTATCCCAAGTCCACTTCCAAAATTGTAAGCGACCTGAACAGGGATTGCAGCTGGAAAACCCTGAACCAGTGCGGCTTTGAAAGCCAGGATCAGGTTACGCTCGATCATGTATGGACAGCGCTGAAATTCAGGAAGCCCGAATGTTGCGCCAAACAGGGGGTGACACGGTTTGTAAAAAAAGAAGCAGCCATAGAAGGGGTGGATAACAAAAGCAGAACGGCTGTGCCGCCCGCTGATTTTCAGACCTTGCTGAATAAAAATAAAAAAGCCGGGCATTTTTTCGAAAAGCTCTCCTTTACCAACAGGAAAGAATACCTGAAATGGATATCCGCTGAAACCACCGCCCGGAAAGAGCGCCTGGTTGAAGCCATTGAACGGCTGGTGAATGCCAAAAGAACGCCCAGGGACTAAGATATTCCTGTTTTTAAACTTTTTGTTATGGCAGAAGTAGTGATCGTTTCCGCAGTACGTACCCCTATCGGTAGTTTTGGCGGAAGCCTGAAATCTTTTACTGCTACCCAGCTGGGTGCATTGGCCATAAAGGCGGCGGTCAACAGGGCCGGCATACCGCCAGCCATTATCCAGGAAGTTTTAATGGGTTGCGTGCTACAGGCTAATCTTGGCCAGGCGCCCGCCCGCCAGGCAGCTAAATTTGCCGGACTGCCTGATCAGGTCAACTGTACTACCATCAACAAAGTCTGCGCCAGCGGTATGAAATCCATTGCCTTAGCCGCCCAGGGTATTTTACTTGGAGATGTGGAAATAGTGGTCGCCGGTGGCATGGAAAGCATGAGCAATATCCCCTTTTATGTTCCCTCGCTCCGCTGGGGAAACAAATACGGCAATACCGAACTGGTTGACGGGCTGGCAAAAGACGGGCTTACCGATGTGTACGACGGAAAAGCAATGGGGTTCGCCGCAGAGCTTTGTGCGAAGGAATGTGGCATCAGCCGCGAAGACCAGGATAATTTTGCTATAGAAAGCTATAAACGCTCCCAGGCAGCCTGGGAAAGTGGTATTATGGCCAATGAGGTAGTACCGGTAGAGATCCCGCAGCGTAAGGGCGACCCCGTTGCATTCAGCAAAGATGAAGAGCCTTATAATGTTAAGTTTGATAAGATCCCTTCCCTTAACCCTTCTTTTGAAAAAAACGGAACGGTAACAGCAGCCAACGCTTCCACGCTCAATGACGGTGCGGCGGCATTGGTGCTGATGAGCGCTGCCAAAGCAAAGACGCTCGGGCTGAAGCCGCTTGCCCGTATAGTATCCTATGCCGATGCCGAACAGGCCCCGGAGTGGTTTACCACTACCCCATCCCTGGCAGTTCCCAAAGCGGTAGCCAAAGCGGGACTGCAAATGAGCGATATCAGCTATTGGGAGCTCAATGAAGCTTTCAGCGTGGTGGGTATAGAAAATACCCGGCGCATGCAGCTGGATCCGGCTACTGTCAACGTACATGGCGGGGCTGTTTCCATAGGTCACCCGCTAGGCGCCAGCGGCGCCCGTATCATCGTCACGCTTATCAACGTGCTGAAGACCAGAAAAGCCCGCTATGGCGCGGCAGGCATCTGCAACGGCGGCGGTGGCGCCAGCGCCATGGTTATCGAGAATCTGGACTGATCTGTTGTAATACCCCTATAAGGAATATATTTAATCCACCTGTGCTATGCGAAGTTTGCCATTTTGGCTCGCATTGTTCCCTGTTTCCAAATAGGAACTTGGGGCTCCCGTTTCTTGATACAGAAATCATTTAATTGTTGCTTTCATAGATTTGCTTCCTCCCCGGGAATATCAGCGCAGATCAGCGGGAATGCTTAACACAAGTAAAAGAAAGTAAATCCACGAATGGAGCAGCTCATTCTTTAGGATATCTTTTTCTCAGCCTGCGGCCGGAGTCGCAAAAACAATCAGTATCTCCCTTTGATCTTTGTTTAATCCCGTGTAATAGCCTGCTCAATAGCAGCCGCAAGAATACTTATTTAAGGGTATTACCGTTTGTTGGGTGAATGAATACCACTATGAAGCAATTATTTCTCATCGTGATACTATTGGCCAATGTCAAAAATTTTTATGGTCAGCATATTTTTAACGGCGCCTCAGACACCTTCAGCATTGACACGCTTTATACGAGCAGCGACAGCAGGGGGGATATGATCAATATCAGCGTCAGTAACTATGCGGAGGAAGGAAGGCAGTTTGTGGTGGATGTAATAACGCTGGAAGAAGGTTATTGGGGAACTATTTATTCCGCATCCATTAATGATGACTCTTATTTTTTTAAGCAATACAGG
>Ga0222419_100999_pt1 | contig 12943 bp, 8 predicted proteins | sample 1B20Ametagenome_FD_182474 | JGI IMG/M metagenome (GOLD analysis project Ga0222419, IMG submission 182474) | Enriched microbial communities from leaf-cutter ant dump, University of Wisconsin, Madison, United States - 1B20A (version 2) | ecosystem: Environmental > Terrestrial > Nest > Insects nest >... | reverse complement strand
TGCACGACAGGCGATAAGGTATAAAAGCCTGGACATTGTCGGTTTGGAAAGATCACCAGCAGAACAAAATTTTTAACCTCTTCCGGGTTGTTTGTCCGGACAAATAAATCCGGAAGAGAAAAAGCGGAGAAAATGAATATCGAGAACACACAAAGTCAGATGAGAAAGGGAGTGCTCGAATTTTGTATTCTCTCTATTATAAAACGTGGTGAAGTTTACCCGAGTGATATAATAGAAGAGATGAAGAAAGCCAACCTGAATATTCTGGAAGGAACGCTCTACCCCTTGTTGACCAGGCTGAAAAATGCCGATCTGCTTACCTACCGGTGGGTAGAAAGTACGGGAGGACCTCCCAGGAAATATTTCTCTTTAACCGATAAGGGTGCCGCTTTTTACAGCGAACTGGAAGCAACCTGGAATGAACTGGCGAACGCAGTACAGGCGCTGACACAAACAGGCTCCCTTTCAACTTCAACCAATATAAATTGAACTGATCATGAAAAAGGTAATTAATATAAACTTCCAGGGCAGGGTAATACCCATTGAAGAAACGGCCTACGAAATGCTGAAGCAATACGTGGAGAGCCTGCGCCGATATTTTGCCAGGGAAGAAGGCAGGGACGAGATCATAAACGACATAGAGAACAGGATTGCGGAACTTTTTGACGAAAGGCTGAAAAAGGGTGCGGTATGTATTTCCGATGAGCATGTAAATGCCGTGATGGCCAGCATGGGGCGCCCGGAGGACTTTGAAGAGCAGGATATCGTGGATAATGATAACAGTTACGAACAGGCGAAAAGTCATACGGAAAGTTCCCGCCAGCAGGGTGGCGCTTATTCGGCGCAGGAAGAACCCCGTAAGCTGAGAAGAGCGGAGAATGATACCGTGCTGGGAGGCGTATGTGCGGGCATAGCACATTACCTGCGGATAGATCCGGCTGTGGTGAGGATCATCTTTGCACTGATAGCATTTGCCGGGTTCGGGTTTGGCTTCCTGTTATATGTCATTTTGTGGATCGTATTACCTGCTGCTCCTTTGCAGACAAATGTGAGGAAACGTTTATACAGGGATCCGGATAACAAAATGGTGGGTGGCGTGGCAAGCGGGCTGGCTGCATACTTCAATATTGATACCTGGATCCCCCGTTTGATCTTCCTGATACCCTTCATCATCAGCATTATGCCTAACCTGTTTGGCAGCTGGAATTACTGGGGACCCAAGCTGGCCTTCGGCGGGTTAGGCGGGACATTCTTCATCACCTATATCATTCTTTGGATCGTGCTGCCGCGGGCAACAACAGCTACCGAGAAGCTGGAAATGCGGGGAGAAAAAATAGACCTGGAGAGCATTAAGAACACGGTACAGGAAGAGCTGCATGGTGCAAAAGGAAAGGCGGAAAAAACAGTGAAAGACTTTTCGGCAAAGGCAACAAATGTGGGAATGGAGATAAGCAGAATGGCCAACGAAAGGTCTGAAGAGATCAGCCGGATGGCTACAGAAAAAGGCAAGGCATTCGCGGCGGAAGTAAGGCCGGTAGCGAAAAAAGTAGGTACCGGTATCGGCAATGCCATCGGTGTGCTGTTTAAGGCTTTCTTCCTGTTCATTGCGGCAATTATAGCCTTTTCACTGATGATGGTATTGGTTGCGTTGATGTATAGCGGTATAGGAATGTCTCTTTTCCAGAATTTCCTGCTGGAAGGATTCTGGCAGAATTTTATCGCCTGGAGCGTCATCATATTGTTCATCGGTGTACCGGTCATAGCCCTGCTGGTATGGGTGGCACGGCGTATCATGCGGGTAAAATCGCATAACCCTTACCTGGGGTACACTTTCGGCAGTCTTTGGATCGTGGGTTTGATAAGTGTGTTCGTATTGGTGGGTATGGTAGGCAGGAATTTCAGGACACGTACCAGTGTAACCGAAGACGTCGCCATCACTCAACCTGCCGGTGATGGCATGGTCGTAAAAGTAAAGGATTCCAAGCTCCGCTACTATACTTCGGACCTGTTTAAGGGAGATTTTCCCTTCCTTTCCCAAAATGAAGACAGCCTGTTGTTGAACACCGTAAAAATAAGGCTTGTAAAGAGTGAAGATACCGCTTACCACATCAACCTGGTGAAGCTGTCAAGGGGTGGTTCGCCAGCCAAAGCGGAAGAAAATGCAACGGATATCGTGTTTGCGGTAAACCAGCAGGACAGCATTGTTACACTGCCCAAAGGATTCCCGGTCTCTAAAAAGAACAAATTCCGCAACCAGCAGGTAATGGTAGTGATGGAAGTGCCGGTAGGAAAGAGAATTATGATAGACAGAAGTGCCAATTGGTACAACTGGTTTGAAGTGAATATAGATGGAAGAAGGGAGGTGAATATAGACTGGGATAGCAAATGGGATAACTCCTACTCATGGAAAACAAATGTGGTATATGTTATGACAGAAAGTGGCCTGGAGCGGGTGGACAAGGCGCCTGAGGAGAATAAGAAAAGCCTGAAGAACGGCAGGTTTAAGATGAAGGCCGATGAAAATGGGGTAGAAATTGAAGCGGAGGGCGAATTGGAAGGAGAGGATAGTGGTACTTATCGTTACAGGAGGCAAAAGCCTGCCAGTGTGGCGCCAACTGAAAAACCGGCTGCTCCCAAAGGTCCGGTTACCGCGGTAGATTATGAAGAAGCGACCCCTAAAAAAGACAGAATGGTAAAGACAGAACCTGGTTTTCACAATCCGTTTATTTTTTTCCTGGGGAAGATAAGATAGTTTCAATAGGTTGAAGTTGAAACAAAATGCAGCCCTGCAGATCCATTCTGTGGGGCTGCTTCGTTTACGTGAAGGTATATCGCATGCAAAGCTGCGGAGGATCACAATGCCCGCAAAGGAAACTGTCAAGCCCTTTACTGTTTGCGTTTTCTGCATGAGATTTTGCGCTCTTTGCGTAAGGCATGCAGGCTTCTGAAGGATGTTTTTCCTGATTCTCCGCAGACACACAGATTTGTACGCAGATGTCACAGAAACCCGTACCGGGTAAAAATCTGCGCTATCCCCGGAATATCAGCGTGAATCAGCGGGAAATATTTGCTGGAGGGACCTGCCTGTCTCCCCTGAAGGGGAACTGATTTTGGGCTGTTTTGCTGCAGGAATATGCAAATCCCGGAACCCAAGGTCAGCCCCCGGATTTATTCGTATTTTTGCACTTGAAACAAAATATATGAGCCGGAAAGGAAAAGTATTGGTGGCAATGAGTGGCGGTATAGACAGTACGGTAGCCGCCCTGATGCTGCATAATGAAGGATATGAAGTGGTGGGCATTACCATGAAAACATGGGATTATGCCAGTTCGGGCAGTTCACGGAAAGAAACCGGCTGTTGTAATGTAGACAGCTTTAATGATGCCCGGATGGCGGCGGTAGAGCACGGCTTCCCCCATTATATCCTGGATATCCGCAGCGAATTCGGTGATGCGGTAATAGACAACTTCGTGGAAGAATACCTGGCAGGCAGGACGCCCAACCCCTGTGTGATGTGTAATACGCATATCAAGTGGCGCGCCTTGCTGAAGCGCGCAGATGCGCTCGGATGTGATTATATTGCGACAGGGCATTACGGCGTGATTAACCGGCATTCCAATGGCAGGTATTATATCAGCAAGGGGGTGGACGAAACAAAAGATCAAAGTTATGTGCTGTGGGGACTGCAGCAGGACCTGCTCAGCCGTACCCTGCTTCCCCTGGGCAAATACCGGAAGTCGGAGATACGCCGGATGGCGCTTGATTTCGGTTATCCCGAACTCGCTAAAAAAAGTGAGAGCTACGAGATTTGTTTTGTGCCGGATAATGATTACCGGGGCTTCCTTAAGAGGCGTGTGGAAGGCCTGGAAGAAAAAGTGAGTGGGGGCAATTTTGTGGATACCAAAGGAAATATCCTGGGTAAGCACAAAGGATATCCTTTTTATACCATAGGTCAACGCAAGGGACTGGATATAGCGCTCGGCAAGCCGGCTTACGTCACGCATATTGAACCCGATACCAATACCGTTGTTTTGGGTAACGAAGAAGATCTGAATCGTCAGGAGATGCTGGTAGGCAAGCTGAACTGGCTGAAATATGATGGAGTGGAGGACGGAATGGAGACCCTGACCAAAATACGATATAAAGACAGGGGTGCCCTTGCAAATTTGAGCAATCATCAGCAGGGGATCAGGGTGCAGTTTTATGACCAGGTGAAAGGGATAGCACCCGGGCAAAGCGCTGTATTCTATGAAGGAGACGATGTTATCGGCGGCGGAATTATTTTAAGGCAATAACAGGTTTACCACCTGCAATATTATAGTAAATCAAATCGTTATACCTTTACTCCTCTACATTCAATAAAGGGTTTTTCGATGGATTTAAGAAAACATGTGGTAAAAATTGCAGGTATCATCACCTTGCTTTCTTTCCAGTTTTGCAAAAAGCAAACGGATAGTTATACCGCACAATCCTATAAGCAATATTACCCCTTAACGGTTGGTAAATATATGCTGTACCGGCTGGATTCCCTTGTATTTGTAGATTTTGACTCCAAGCAGGAGATACATAGCTACCAGGCGAAAGACCTGGTGGATGAAGAAATGACCGACAATATCGGTCGGAAAAGTTTTCGTATCAGGAGGATGATCAGAAACCTGGATGGTACCGGCGAATGGAGGGACATCGCGACTTTTATGGCCACCCCCCTGGACCATTCGCTGGAGTATGTTGAGGAGAACCAGCGTTATATCAGGTTGAAGGACCCGGTAAGGGAAAGCTTTTACTGGGACGGTAACAGCTATATCGACCTGACAGATGAATTGAGTTACCTGCAGTTCTGGGATTATAATTATAAAGACGTAGGGCAGGCATTTTCAACCAATGATACGGACTTCAATAATACTATTACCGTGTTGCATGTCGATGAAAGTTCAGGTGATGTGGAACTGTTCCCCAACAGCTTTGCTTCAAAAGATTATAGTGTGGAAGTTTATTCCAAAGACCTGGGGCTGGTATATAAAGATCTGGTTACCTGGACCTATCAGGCCACTCCTGTTACCAGCGATTGCAGGGCATTAAGCGCAACCGATTCAATTGCCTGTCCTGTAAATTTTAACTGCGATTCTCTTGCAGCTGCAATAGGGGGCTATGTAAAATGCGATACCCTCAGGATCGCCAACGCTTATTCAGGTTTTGGGATTAAGCTGAGCATTCTTGATCATAATTAATGCTGCAACTATGAGACACCTTTTAGTATTGCTGTTTTTCCTGCATGTATATCATGCCGAAGCACAGTATACCAAACATATCATTCAGCTAACGGATAAAAACAACAGCCCTTATTCTCTTTCTAATCCCTCTGGTTTTCTTTCTTTGAAATCAATAGAAAGGAGAGCGAGACAGCAGATAACCCTGGACAGTACCGACCTGCCGGTGAATCCGGCGTATGTACAACGTATACTGGAGGCAGGCGATATTACCCTGCTCAACACCTCCCGCTGGCTCAACCAGGTGCTGATTGAAACAACGGATACGGCCGCATTAAATAAGATCAGTAATTTTTCTTTTGTAAAAACGGTAAACCGTGCCGCCCGTAAAAGAAAGCAAAGAACGCGTGACAACATAATATATGAAAGCAAACCGGTAAGAAAGCAAAAACGGGTACAAGAAACCGGCAACTACTTCAGCTACGGAAGCAATTTCGACCAGGTAAATATACATGAAGGTGAGTTCCTGCATAACCAGGGATTCAGAGGAGAGGGAATGACCATTGCGGTGCTGGATGCAGGATTTTATCGATACGATACCAACCCGGCTTTCGACAGTATCCGTTTGGGTAACCAGGTTCTTGGCACCTGGGATTTCGTGCTTAACAAATCATCCATAACCGAAGAGCATTATCATGGACTGGTCTGTTTTTCTACCATTGCGGCCAATAGCCCGGGTAAGATGGTAGGTACTGCTCCCAAAGCATATTACTACCTCTTCAGAACAGAAGATGTATCTTCCGAATATCAGGTAGAAGAACAAAACTGGGTAGCCGCAGCGGAAAAAGCGGATAGCCTGGGTGTAGACATCATTACATCTTCCCTGGGATATTATGAATTTGACGATGCCAGCCGCAACTATACTTATGAAGACATGGACGGGAAAACAGCGATCATTACAAGAGGCGCGGAAGCTGCTTTTAAGAAGGGAATGATTGTAACCAACAGCGCCGGCAATTCCGGACAGGAAGACTGGCATTATATCGTGGCACCGGCAGATGGCCCGCATGTTTTGGCTGTCGGGTCTGTCGATGTTAATAAAAGCGTTTCTCCGTTTTCCAGTTACGGGCCTTCCGCTGATGGAAGGATAAAGCCGGATGTAGCCTCGGTTGGATGGGGAACCGTGGTGACGGGCATCGATGGAAAGCTTGCGTATATGAGCGGCACTTCGTTAGCGAATCCGAATCTTGCCGGTTTGATTACCTGTCTGTGGCAGGCATTTCCGCAACTTACAAATACAGACATTATTGATGCGGTGAAAAGAAGCGCTGACAGGTATCATAATCCTGATGACCGGACGGGTTACGGTATTCCCAATATGCGCATAGCCTATGAATTACTGGCAGAAAAGGTAGTAGACAAAAATACCAGAACTTTACTCGGTAATGATTGGATAAAAGCGTATCCTGTTCCCTTCACATCCGCTCTCACGGTTTTAATAAAGCCCCGGCATACCGGCACCGCAATATTGTCGCTGTTAAACAATGCCGGCAAAGAAGTATTGGTAAAAAAAATCAATGTTACGGAAGGCATAACCCGTTATGAACAATTACCCCAGGTGACGGGCCTCGGTCATGGTATTTACTGGCTGCGCTACCACGAAGGGAAATATATGCGGGTATTGAAACTCGTGAAATAGTAGATGATTATCCATATCGGTGAGGTTCGATTTAAGGGTATAATCGGGATGTTTGCACATAGGCATAAGTCGGCTAACACGCACCTAGCGATCCAGGCTTACGCCTGTATAGGACAACATCGCCAGTCCTCTTACTCTCCATTCGGCAGGCGTTGCCTGGAGGTCAGGTTTTTTCTTGTTTTAAGCCGATGTGCTTTGAGTAATTAAATTGTTTGATTATATTTGCTGTATATAAAAATCTACCCTAAATTAGTATTTATGAAATTAAGATTTCCTTTTACCCTTTTGACTATTTGCTTAGCCTTGAGCTTTATAAGCTGTGAAAAAGTTGAAGTAAAACCTGTGGAAAAATCTCCGCTCGAAATTCTTACGTCTCACATCTGGCAAATTGACGAAATAAGATACTTACAACATAACAAGCCCTATTATTATAAAAGGGGAGCGTCAAGCGGTAATACTTCCAATTTCGATATTGAGTATATCAAATTCAATACAGATAAAACGGGGGAACGTTCTGACAACAATGTAGTATATCCGCTTACCTGGGATTTTATTGATGCCGAAAAAACCAAGATAAAAATAATAATTCAGGAGGATAAAATACTTAATGTAACCTGGGAAAATATTACGTATAAAGAAAACTCCTTAAAATATACCGAGTATTATAACAGGTATGGTACAACTCATTCACTGGCAGTTGCAACCAGGGTTCCTAAACCATAAATCATTGTTACCGGATAAGGACTTCAGGCATGGGGTCAATCCGCCTTGCTTATACTTATATTGTTACTTTGCCGTATAGGACAACCTAATTCTACCGGTTAGCTGTGATCAGGCGTTGCTTATATAAAAGAAATGACAGGACATATCTGTAAAGCATGCATACTGCTTCTATCTTAATGACAGGTCAAAAATAACAGCTTATATAAGGAAGGTGTCCGGATTCTTAAACGAATGAAATAGTGTATAATTACCGCTTGATCAGCAAAGCGCCAAACATTGTATCGGCACGCTTGTCGTATCCTTTCAAACATTCCATTCTTAGCAGGGTCAGCCCGAAATGATGCTGCAGGTGGGCAACGACTGCTTCGTTTTCTTCTTTAAAAACAGAACAGGTAATATACAGAAAGTATCCTCCTTTTCTCAAAAAGGCCAGTGCATTGCCGGCAATGTTGTGTTGCAGCTTACTGAAACCCTCAATGGCTGCATCCTTAAAAAAGTAAAGCTGTTCCGGCGTTCTACCCCAGGTGCCGGAGCCCGTACAGGGCGCATCGCAGATGATCAGGTCAAAGGGTGCATTGCGCACATGCTCCGGCTTCTTTTCCAGGTTGAGCTGAAGGACGTCGTAACGGGTCAGGCCTGCTTCTGCAAAACGTTTTTTCAGGTTGGCCAGGATGGTTGGGCGTATATCCGACACAGTTAGTTTTATTCCCTTTAACGCATCCGTTGCCAGTATGGATTTGCCGCCGCTGGCAGCACAGCAATCCCAGGTATTGGGAGACGGCAGGGCTATTTCCTTCAAAAAAGCTGAGATGTTTTGTGAGTTATAGTCCTGCACAACCACCTGCCTGTTTACTGCCAGCACCTGTTTAATATCAGTAGTATTAGGTAATGCTATGGCGTCTGCAGATAACTCCGAGAAGGGAATGCCGGCATCCGCCAGTTGTTTTAGCACGGTCTGGGCATGTCCCGGCCGTATTCTCAAAAATAGATCGGGTTGCACTAAAAAAGAACGGGCATAATCGTCTGCATCTATGCCATCGCTTAATCTGTACCGCCATGGGAATATATCTGCCGGCATGAATGGAATGCCTTCGGCATGCAGCAGCTGAATTTTTTGCTGCAGGGTTGCTGTAAATACCGGCTCCCATGTGGGTTTTAAGGTCGCCAGTAACGGGGTTGGACCGGAACCGCATAGTAATTGTGCTGTCAGTATCCTTTCAGGTAACCCGGCGGCACTGGTAAAATGCCATTTACCCAGCCTGTAGTAATTGTAGCACAGAGCACTGATCTCCTTCCTGTCCCGGGAGCCGTATTTCTTGAACCGCGAAAACCAGGTCTTCAGCCAGCCGGATAAAGGCTGGTCCCCCTTATAATGTTGTATGATCTCTGCAGAAGAGTTGAGCCGGGAATGGTATATACTCACCATGCGAAGATGCGGAAAAATGGAGAATCTGATGCAATATATGGGTGGATTACCCGTTCCGCCCGGCAGAAAAGGCGGAGTTTTATTTACCGCGACAAAACGTTATTTTTGGGAATATGATTGATGTAGGCATATTATTGATTGTACCATTTGTGTTCGTGTTACTGTTTGTGGGACTGTTTGCAGGAATTGAAGTGGCTTTTGTATCCGCTAACAAATTCACCTTTGAGCTGAAAAAAAAGCAGGGCTTAAAAAGTGGCAGGGTGTTATCGGATCTTTTAGAAGAGCCTTCCAGGTTCGTGAGTGCGGTAGTAATAGGGCTTACATTATTTATCATCATTTATGGTTTGCTGGTAGGCAGCATCCTGGCGCCGTTATGGGAGTGGATTGAGCGGAACATAGGCATGTCTTATACCTATATTAAATACGTACGCCTGATCTTCGAAACTTTTATTTCCGGCATCCTGCTGCTGTTCGTTATTTTTTCTTTCCGTGCTTTTTTCAGGGCCAAAGGAGATTCCATCCTTTCCATTCTTGCCCAGATGGGTTTTCTCAGCTTTATTTATAATTTGTTCTATCCTATTGCATCGTTTTTTATTGCGATCGCAGAATGGATCTTAAAATACCTGTTTGATGTAAAGATGCCGGATCAGAAGCCGGCTATTGCTGCGGTTGACATCGAACATTTTATGCAGCAGAACAGGGATCAGTCTGATGATGACCAGGACATCAATACACAGCTGTTCGAAAATGCATTACAGCTGCCGTCAGTAAAGATCCGCCAGTGCCTGGTACCGCGTAAGGAAATTGAAGCGGTTGACATCAGCGCATCCATTGCTGAAGTGAAAAAAGTATTTGCGGAAACAAAGCTGAGCAGGTTGATTGTTTATGAGAATAATATTGATAATATATTAGGATATATACACCAGACAGCCTTATTTAAAACACCGGCCGACATCACATCGGTTTTGATGCCCATACCTGCGGTGCCGGAAAGTATGAGTGCAACAGACCTGATCAGTAAGCTGACAAAAGAACGTAAAAGTATTGCCTGGGTGGTAGATGAGTTTGGAGGAACCGCCGGCATTATTACCCTGGAAGACCTGCTGGAAGAGCTTTTTGGTGAGATCAGGGATGAATATGATACCGACAAATTTGTAGAGAAACAGATATCAGAGAACGAATACATATTTTCAGGACGCCTGAAGCTGGATTATCTGCAGGAGAAATATCATCTCGACTTTGGAGAAACAGAATCGGAGACACTTTCCGGGTACATCATCAATCACCACGAAATGATCCCCAAAGCCAAAGAGCGGATCATAGTAGGTAACTTTGAATTTGATGTCATTAGTGTCGGCGACACCCGTATTGAAATGGTCAAGCTGAAAAGATTAAAGTAAGCCATTGTATCCCCTTCACTTGTTTTCAAAATAATCAGCCGGTTTGTAGGATAGTTTTCCCGGACGAGTTATATTTGCAACAGTATTGCAAATTGAAACAGACAATATCATACAGGAAATTTAGTGCTGCATGGCTGCTGGTCATTTATTTGTTTATTGCTGCGCCGGTAAGCTGGTGGCATCAACACGCCGGTACTGAAGCGGCAGGTATGTATGCAGGTAAGAGCGGCGATGAGCAGGGAATCACCCATCCGGGCGACAATAGTGATTGCCCGGTTTGCAGCCATCACTATTCCATATATACAGATACTCCTTCCTTTGATATCAGTTTCGATGAAAAGATACCGGCAGTAATTCATATACCGCTCTGTGCAGCGTCATACAACAGCCTGGCTGTACACTCTCCCGGAAACAAAGGTCCACCTGCTGATAATTAAATCTATCGCGTATAGTGGGACTGATCAAAGGTTATTACGATCTGCTATGGCAGAGACGTAATTCAGAATACTTAAATGTCACTCAATAAGATTACTTCGGTCATTCCTTTTTCGCAATGACGGTTAACGGACTGTTTTGATGAGTCCCTCTCATTTTCCACATTGTTTCAACTACTTTCTTTAACCAGATAATTTTTGGTTGACTGATATGCAGCATTGTTATAAAGCCGGCGTATGCACGGTTGTTCTTCTTATTCTGGGATATACCGCATTGGGTCAGCATTACTTTCTGAAGGGGAGAGTGCTTGATAAAAATCAGCGTCCTATACAGGGGGTGACCATTGCGTTGAACGAGCGCCTGGAAACTATTTCTGGGGCGGATGGCGTTTTTGTTTTCCGCAACCTGGAGCGTGGACGTTATGAGCTTGTCTTCAGCTTTTCCCATATCACAGGAACGACGCGCCGGGTGCTTATTCCCCGTGACAGCATGTTGCAGGATATTGTAATGGACCTTCCGGTCCGTGAGTTGGATGAGGTGGTAGTGCGGCATATCCATTCGGGCCAGAAAAAGTACGAGACTCTGCAGACGGATATTGTAAGCAATAATTTCATCCGGCGTAATATGGGAGGCAGCCTGATGAGATCCCTGGAACGGCTTCCCGGCGTAAAAAGTATCAGCATTGGTTCCTCCAGCTCCAAGCCGCTTATCAGGGGACTGGGATTTAATCAGGTAGTAGTGGTTGAAAATGGTATCAAGCATGAGGGGCAGCAATGGGGTGCAGATCATGGACTGGAAATTGACCAGTATAACATTAATCGTCTTGAGATCATCAAAGGTCCTTCCTCTTTTATGTACGGTTCCGATGCGCTGGGCGGCGCTATCGATATCAAGCCGTTGCCACGTCCGGTACCCCATACCGTGGGCGGCAGTGTGGATATTACAGGCAGAAGCAATAACCTGCAATACGGAGGTTCTTTCAACCTGTATGGGAGAAAAGAAAAATGGTTCTTTGAAGGCAGGGTCAGTTACCAGGATTATGCGGACTATCGTGTGCCGACAGACACTATATATTCTTACAGCTATGCAGTCAAGCTGAATAAACATTTTGTTAGAAATACAGCAGGAAGAGAGCTGAACACATTTTTTAGCAGCGGTTATGTTTCAGATCAATTCAGTTCGGTTTTTTCTTTCAGCAATGCCTTCAGCAAAAGTGGTTTTTTTGCCAATGCACATGGCCTGGAACCACGGAATGTAAATGAAAAGCTGCATGATGCATCGAACCGGGACCTGCAGCCTCCTTATCAGCAGGTTTCGCATACCAAGATCATCAACCGTACGGAATGGCGTGCCGGGATCCATAAATTCGAGCTTAATGCAGGCTTTCAAAGAAATCTACGGAAAGAATTCAGCAGGTATGTGAACCATGGTTACATGCCGCCGGTATATCCTTCCGACATGCCCTATGCCCCGGATGAAGAAAGACAGTATGATAAGGATGTGTGGAGCCTGAACATTAAAGATGAAATACATACAGACAGGCATACGCTTACCTATGGAATCAACACCGACCTGCAGCAGAACCAGATCGGCGGGTGGGGATTCCTGATACCTGCGTTTGTGCAGTATAACATTGGGGGATTTGTATATGATAAGTTTTTTTTGAATGATCAGCTGATGCTGCAGGGAGCTGTGCGGTATGATCGTGGGGGCATCCGGGTGAAAGAATACCGCGACTGGTTTGAGACGGAATGGGAGCAAAACGGTTCAACGACACGGGAAGCGCTGGTACGGGCTGCCGCTTTCACGAAAAATTTCAACAGTGTCACCTGGTCAGCAGGTATACATTATAATCCCGGTGACCTGGCGCTGACGGCGAATATCGGGACGGGTTTCCGGATGCCTATAGCAAAAGAGCTGGCGGCAAACGGTGTAAACTATCACTATTTCCGTTATGAAAAAGGAAACGCCTCCCTGCAACCCGAAAGGTCATATCAACTGGATATCGGCGCAGACTGGAAGAATGATAACTGGCATCTCCGGTTTTCACCCT
>Ga0222419_100997_pt1 | contig 12986 bp, 10 predicted proteins | sample 1B20Ametagenome_FD_182474 | JGI IMG/M metagenome (GOLD analysis project Ga0222419, IMG submission 182474) | Enriched microbial communities from leaf-cutter ant dump, University of Wisconsin, Madison, United States - 1B20A (version 2) | ecosystem: Environmental > Terrestrial > Nest > Insects nest... | reverse complement strand
ACATGGCGGGGCAGATCTTCGTGTTCTTCATCCTGACCGTGGCCGCTTCCGAGGCGGCCATCGGCCTGGCCATCCTGGTGCTGCTGTTCCGCAACAAGTCGAGCATCGACGCGCAGGACATCAACACGCTCAAGGGCTGAGCCGCCCCCACGTACAGCAAGGTTTTGGTCATGAGTTCCACCCTATCCGCTTCAACGCTGCTGGCCGTCCCGCTGGCGCCGCTGGCCGGCGCCGTGCTCACGGGCGTCTTCGGCACGGCGTTCGGAGGCAATCGCTTCGGTCGGCGCGTCTCGCACTCGCTCACCATCCTGGGCGTGTTCATCGCCTTCGTGATTTCGGCGATGACGCTCGCGTCCGTGGTCAACGATGGCGCTCATTTCGACCAGACCATCTACACGTGGATGACGGTGGGGGCGTTCCAGATGAACGTGGGCTTCCTGATCGATCCGCTCACGGCGCTGATGATGACGGTGGTCACCTTCGTCTCGCTCATGGTGCACATCTACACCATCGGCTACATGGCGGAAGACGACGGCTACAACCGTTTCTTCGCCTACATCTCGCTGTTCACGTTCTCGATGCTCATGCTGGTCATGAGCAACAACTTCCTGCAGCTCTTCTTCGGCTGGGAGGCGGTGGGCCTGGTGTCCTACCTGCTGATCGGCTTCTGGTTCAAGCGCCCGACGGCGATCTTCGCCAACCTCAAGGCCTTCATGGTCAACCGGGTGGGTGACTTCGGCTTCATCCTGGGCATCGCGCTGGTCTGGGCCTTCACCGGCACGGTGCACTACAAGGAAGTGTTCGCGCAGGCGCCGCAACTGGCGACGATGATGTTCCCGGGCACCGGCTGGATGCTGCTCACCGTGACCTGCATCTGCCTGTTCGTCGGCGCGATGGGCAAGTCGGCGCAGTTCCCGCTGCACATCTGGCTGCCCGACTCGATGGAAGGCCCAACCCCGATCTCGGCGCTGATCCACGCGGCGACGATGGTGACGGCCGGCATCTTCATGGTGGCGCGCATGTCGCCGCTGTTCGAGCTCTCGGATGCGGCGCTGAGTTTCGTGCTGGTGATCGGCTCCATCACGGCGCTGTTCATGGGGCTCGTGGGCATCGTGCAGAACGACATCAAGCGCGTGGTGGCCTACTCCACGCTTTCGCAGCTCGGCTACATGACCGTGGCGCTGGGGGTGTCGGCGTACTCCGCCGGTATCTTCCACCTGATGACGCACGCCTTCTTCAAGGCGCTGCTGTTCCTGGGTTCGGGCTCGGTGATCATCGCGATGCACCACAACCAGGACATGCGCTGGATGGGCGGCCTACGCAAGTACATGCCGATCACCTGGATCACCTTCCTGGTGGGCACGCTCGCGCTGGTGGCCACGCCCTTCTTCTCGGGCTTCTATTCCAAGGACAGCATCATCGAGGCCACGGCCGAAAGCATGCTGCCTGGCTCCGGGTTCGCCCATTTCGCGGTGATGGTGGGTGTCTTCGTGACGGCGCTGTATTCGTTTCGCGCCTACTTCATGGTCTTCCATGGCCCCGAGCGCTACGACCAGAACCCGGATGCGCACCATGGGCATGACGACCATGGCCACGGCCATGGCGGCAAGCCGCACGAGACGCCCTGGGTGGTGACCGTGCCGCTGATCCTGCTGGCGATTCCTTCCGTGGTCATCGGCTACCCCTACATCGAGCCGATGCTGTACGGCAATTTCTTCGGTGATTCGATCCAGGTGCTGGCCGCGCACCCGACGATGGCCGAGCTCAAGGAAGGCTTCCATGGTCCGTTCGCCATGGCCGTGCACGCCTTGCAGACGCTGCCGTTCTGGCTGGCCGTCGCGGGCTTTGCCGTGGCCTATTACTGCTACATGGTCAATACCGCCGTGCCCGCCAAGGCGGCCAAGGCCTTCAAGCCGTTCTACGACATCCTGGTCAACAAGTTCTACATGGACTGGATCAACGAGAACATCATCATGCGCGGCGCGCGCCTGCTGGGCACGGGCCTGTGGAAGGGCGCCGATCAGGCGGTGATCGACGGCGCGGTGGTCAACGGCTCGTGGCGCGGCATCGGCTGGTTTGCCGGTATCGCCCGCTGGGTGCAGTCGGGCTACCTGTTCCATTACGCCCTGGTCATGATTCTGGGCGTGCTGGTGCTCATGACGTATTTCGTCTGGCTCAACTAAGTAGGGAGAACTATAAAAATGGCCTGGTTGAGTCTCGCCATCTGGGTGCCGATCGCGTTCGGCTGCTTTCTGCTGTTCTTCTCGCGCGAAGAGCAGGCAGGCTTCGTGCGCTGGGTCGCGCTGCTCGGGGCCGTCCTGGGGCTGCTCGTCACGGTGCCGCTGTACACCGGGTTCCAGCTCGGCACGGCCGAGATGCAGTTCGTCGAGAACGTGCCGTGGATCGCCCACTTCCACCTGAACTACCACCTCGGGCTCGATGGCCTGTCGTTCTGGTTCGTGCCGCTCTCGGCCTTCATCACGCTGATCGTCGTGATCGCGGGGTGGGAATCGATCAAGGAGCGCGTGAACCAGTACAACGCAGCCTTCCTGATCCTCTCGGGCCTGATGATCGGCGTCTTCAGCGCGCTCGACGGCATGCTGTTCTACGTGTTCTTCGAGGCCACTCTGATCCCGATGTACCTCATCATCGGCGTCTGGGGCGGGCCGCGCAAGATCTACGCGGCGTTCAAGTTTTTCCTCTACACGTTGCTCGGCTCGCTGCTGATGCTGATCACGGTGATCTACCTGTACAGCCGCTCCGGGGGCAGTTTCGACATCCTGACGTGGCAGCAGCTGCCGATCCCGGCCACCGCGCAGACGCTGCTGTTCTTCGGCTTCTTCGCGGCGTTCGCGGTCAAGGTGCCGATGTGGCCCATCCATACCTGGCTGCCGGACGTGCACGTGGAGGCGCCCACGGGCGGCTCGGTCATCCTGGCGGCGATCATGCTCAAGCTGGGCGCCTATGGCTTCCTGCGCTTCCTGCTGCCCATCGTGCCCGATGCCGCGCACGAGTGGGCGCCGCTCATCATCACGCTGTCGCTCATCGCGGTGATCTACATCGGCTTCGTGGCCATCGTGCAGAAGGACATGAAGAAGCTCGTGGCCTACTCGTCGGTGGCGCACATGGGCTTCGTCACGCTGGGCTTCTTCATCTTCAACGACCTGGGCCTGTCCGGCGGCATCGTGCAGATGATCGCGCACGGCTTCGTCTCGGGCGCGATGTTCCTGTGCATCGGCGTGCTGTATGACCGCGTGCACTCGCGCGAGATCGCGGCCTACGGCGGCGTGATCAATGCCATGCCCAGGTTCGGCGCCTTCGCCATGCTGTTCTTCATGGCCAATTGCGGGCTGCCGGGCACGGCCGGGTTCGTCGGCGAGTGGATGGTGATCCTCGCCTCGGTCAAGTTCAATTTCTGGGTGGGCTTCTGCGCGGCGTGGGCGGTCATCCTGGGCGCGGCGTATTCGCTCTGGATGTTCAAGCGCGTGTACTTCGGCGAGATCGCCAACGAGCACGTGAAGGCGATGCCGGACATCGGCAAGCGCGAATACCTGATCCTGGGCTTCCTCGCGATCGCCGTGCTGTTCATGGGCGTGTATCCCAAGCCCTTCACCGACGTGATGGACGCGTCGGTGGCGCACCTGCTGCAGCAGATCGCCACCTCCAAACTGTGATCAGGACCAGCGGAAAGAAACGAGATGATTGACAACCTGAGCTGGCTGGCTGTGTATTCCGAGATCGTGCTGCTCGTCATGGGCTGCGTGATCGCGCTCGTCGATCTGGGCGTGACCGGGCGCAAGCGCAATGTCACGCACTTCCTCACGCTGCTCACCATGGGCGTGGTGGCGGGCCTGGAAGCCCTGTATGCCACCAGCGGCAACACCTTCTACGGCTGGGGCAACATGGTGGTGTCCGACAGCATGGGCAGTTGGCTCAAGTGCTTCGCGGCGGTCACGATGATGGCCTGTCTCGTCTACGGACGCCCCTACGCGAGCGATCGCGACATGCTGCGCGGGGGCGAGCTGTTCTCGCTGTCCACGTTCATGCTGCTGGGCATCTTCGTGATGATCTCGGCCAACAACTTCCTCGTGATCTACCTGGGCCTGGAGCTGCTCACGCTCTCCAGCTACGCCCTGGTGGCGCTGCGCCGCGACCATGCGACCGCCACCGAGGCGGCAATGAAATACTTCGTGCTGGGCGCCATGGCCAGCGGCTTCCTGCTCTACGGCCTGTCGATGATCTACGGCGCCACGGGCACGCTGGACATCGGCGAGGTGTTCAAGGTCATCAACGCGGGGCAGGTGCGCCATCAGGTGCTGGTGTTCGGCGTGGTGTTCATCGTGTCGGGCCTGGCGTTCAAGCTCACGGCGGTGCCGTTCCACATGTGGACGCCGGACGTGTACCAGGGCGCGCCCACGGTGATCGCGCTCATCATCAGCAGCGCGCCCAAGCTGGCGGGCTTCGGCATCGCGATGCGCCTGCTCGTCGATGCGCTGCTGCCGCTGGCCATCGACTGGCAGCAGATGCTGGCGGTGCTGGCGGTCTGCTCGCTGTTCGTGGGCAACGTGATCGGCACGATGCAGTCCAACATCAAGCGCATGCTGGCCTATTCCGCCATTTCGCACATGGGCTTCATGTTCCTGGGCCTGATGTCGGGCGTGGCCAATGGCGCCATCGACTCGGTCATGGCCGAGCGTGCCTACGGCTCGGCGATGTTCTACGTCGTCACCTACGTGCTCACGGTGGTGCCGGCCTTCGGCATCGTCCTGCTGCTCGCACGCGAAGGTTTCGAGAGCGAGGAAATCGCGGACTTCGCGGGGCTCAACCGCCGCAGTCCGCTGTACGCGGGCATCATGTGCGTGTGCATGTTCTCGCTGGCCGGCATTCCGCCGCTGGTGGGCTTCTACGCGAAGCTGTCGGTGCTGGAGGCGCTGATTTCGAGCGGCGGCACGCTGCATGTCGCGATCGCGGTCTACGCGGTGCTGATGTCCGTCATCGGCGCGTTCTACTACCTTCGCGTCGTCAAGGTGATGTACTTCGATCCGCCGCTCACCGCCACGACGGTCGCGGCGCCGGCGGACGTGCGCGTGGTGCTCACGCTCAATGGCGCGCTGGTCTTTCTCGTGGGCATCCTGCCCGGCGGACTGATGGCGCTGTGCGCGGATGCCATCGTGCGCACGCTGGCGTCCTAGGCGCGGCCGTCGGGCCGGCGTTGCGGGCAGGGTGGGGCGGCGGTGAAGGTTCTCGATCTGTTGTGCCCGCTCGACCACGCCTTCGAGGGCTGGTTCGCCTCCGAGGAGGATTTCGCGGCGCAGTGCGGCCGCCGTCTGGTGCAGTGCCCGATGTGCGGCAGCAGCGAGGTGCGCAAGGCGCTGAGCGCGCCGAGACTGAACCTGCGCAAGGGGGGCGAGCCTGCCGGGCAGCGGCAGCCCGATGGCCGTGCGCCCGATGACGCGGCCGCGCCGCAGCGCCAGGCGCATGTTCTCGAGGCCCTGTGGCTGCAGCTTGCGCGGCACGTGGTGGCGCATACCGAGGATGTGGGCGAGCGGTTCGCCGCGGAAGCCAGGCGCATGCACCACCATGAAATACCCGAGCGCGGCATTCGCGGCCGGGCGACGGCGCAGGAGACCGAGCAACTGCTGGACGAAGGCATTGCCGTGCTGCCTCTGCTGCTGCCGGAAGCGGCCAAGACCACGCTTCAGTGAACCGGTGGACATAGGCACCACCAGGTGTCGAGAGGCCGCCGGGGTGTCTGGTTATTACCTGAATCTATTAGCAAGAAACGAAGTATTCGTTTGAGTTTCGTGCCTCCCTTCCCACAATCGACGGCATCGATGGTCGGAGGTGTGCGGCATGGTCCGAACGGTGTGGCTCAAGGGTTGGATGGGCGCGGCGGCGCTGATGCTCGGCAGCTGGAGCGGTGCGCAGGTGGTGGGGTCGGTCAATGGTTCGGCCACCGCGGCCCGTGCGTTCTACAGCGATGCCGGCGCGGCCTTCGTGCGGCAGGAACTGCACGGGGAGCGCGCGTCGCGTGCCGTGCTCTCGCAGGCCGTCTCGTTCAGCACCACGACCAGCTTGCAGAAGCTGGCCGAGCTGGGCGTGGTCGCGGCCGATTGGGAGCAGCAGTTTCCGCATGACGCGGCGCCGACGGTCTCTACCGTGGTCTTCCTCGTCAGGCGCGGCAACCCCCTCGCGGTGCGTGACTGGAGCGATCTGGCGCGCGAGGACGTCGGCGTGGTCCTCTCCAATCCCAAGAGCTGCAACAACGGGCGTTATGCCTACATGGGGGCCTGGGGCAGCGTGAGGGAGCGTGGCGGCAGCGACGCGCAGGCCGCGGATTTCGTGGGGGCCGTGTACCGCCGCGCCAGGGTGGTCGCGAAGGCCGAGCGCGAGGCGGTGAGCGTGTTCGCGAAGGAGGGCGTGGGAGACGTGCTGGTCGCCTTCGAGTCCGATATCCCCGCCATCCGGCAGGCCGCGGGCGGTGCGGCGCTCGACGTGGTGTATCCGCCGGTCAGCATCGCCGCCGAGAACGCGGTGGCCGTGGCGGCGCATCCCTCGGGCGCGGCGCACACGGAAGTGGCACGCGCCTGGCTGGACTATCTCTACACCGACGAGGCGCAGGAGCTGGCCGCGCAGCACTATCTGCGTCCGCGTTCGGCCGCCGTGCTGGCACGGCATGCCGACCGGTTCAAGCCGGTCGACACGTTCGGCGTGGCCAAGTACTTTGGCAGCCTGGACCTGGCGCAGAAGGTGCACTTCGCCGATGGCGGCGAGTTCGACCGGATCTACCGATCCACCCCCGCGCGGCTCGCGGCCCGGACGCAGGCGCGCGAGGCCTTCTGATCCCGCATCAGGCCATGGTGTGCAGCGGGATGTCGTGCTCGCGCCCGAAGGTGTCGAGTTCGGCCCGGGTGTGGCGGCGTGCCCAGGCGGCCATGGCCTCGTGCACGTGCTTCTGGTGCGGGTCGCTTTGCAGCGGCAGTTCCAGCAGTTGCAGCACCCTGGCCGCGAAATGGGGCTCCAGCGCCGCGCAGGCCACGCGCCCATCGGCGCATGGGTAGATGCGATAGAAGGCGTGGGCGCCCCCCACGTCGCCGCCGGGGGTCGTGAGTCCCCAGGCGTGGGGCAGGGCGAGCCAGGCGGCCGCGCTCGACAGGGCGACCTCGATGCATGCCCCTTCATTGCGGCGCGCGCGCTCCAGCAAGGCCTGCAGGACGGCTTCGCTGGCCATCAAGGCGCCGCCCATGTCCGCGAACAGCGTCGGGGGCATGTCCGTGCCCGCGACAAGGCCGGCCTGCGCAAGATAGGTCAGGTCGTGCCCGGGCTCCTCCGCGGCATCGCCGGGCGCGCCGACGATGCGCACCAGGGAGAGCCGGGGATGGCGCGCGCGCAGCGCGTCCCAGGACAACCCCAGTTTGGCGAGCGCCGACGGGCGAAAGGAGGTGAGGAGCACGTCGGTGCGCGCGAGCTCCCCCGTCAACGTGGCCTGGCCTTCGGCGGTCTTGAGATTGGCATGCAACACGCGGATGCCGGCGTGCAGGTGGCGATAGGCCTGCTCGCAGTACAGGCCCATGGGGTCGCCGCTGGCCCGGCCTGGCGGTGGCACGGGTTCCACCTTGGTGCACTCGGCGCCCATGTCACGGCAGCGCAGCAGCGCCGCGGGGCCGGGCAGGTTGAGCGCCAGGCTCAGGATGCGGGTGCCTTCGAGGGCGTGGACAGGTGGGTTCATCGTGGGTAATCCGAGGCGGGAGTGGCGGGAATCGGCAGGGCCTGCACAATGGTAGCCGCAGCAGCTCCCGCAGGCAGTTTTTCCATGAGTGACCCGGCTTTCTCCTCGTCCGCCAGTGCGAGCCTGGCGCGTGCGTTCACGCCGACGCCGCGCATGCCTGTGCTGTTCGTGGGGCATGGCAGCCCGATGAATGCGATCGAACGCAATGCCTGGCACCTGACTTGGCGCGACTTGGGCCAGGAATTGCTGGCGCGCATGCCGCGCCCGCAGCTCATCCTGTGCATCTCGGCGCACTGGCTCACGCCCGGCGGCTGGCGTCTCACGGGGATGCCGCGGCCGCGCACGATCCACGACTTCGGAGGCTTTCCCCGGGAATTGTTCGAGCAGCAGTACCCGGCGCCGGGTGCGCCGGAAGCGGCGAAGGCCATCGCCGGGCTGCTGCGCGACCCGCAGACCGGCGCGCCGCCCGCCGTGGACGAGAGCGAATGGGGGCTGGATCATGGCGCGTGGAGCGTGCTTGGCCCCATGTTTCCCGCGGCCGATATGCCCGTGGTGCAGTTGGGCATGCCGTACGAGCGCCCGGCATCCGAGCATTTCGCCCTGGGCCGGCAACTGGCGGCGCTGAGAGACTTCGGCGTGTTGATCGTGGCCAGCGGCAACATCGTGCACAACCTGCGCGCGCTCAGGCCGGAGGCCGGCATCAATGCCACATACACATGGGCCAATGCATTTGACGGCCGGGTCGCGCAGGCCGTGCAGCAAGAGGACTGGCCCTCGCTCACGGCCTTCGGGCAATGGGGCGAGATCGCGCAACTGGCCCAGCCGACGCACGATCATTACCTACCACTTTTATACGCGGCAGGCACGGTGCAGGCGGGTGACCCGCTACGCTTTTTCAATACCGGGTTCCAGATGGCAGGCATCTCGATGCGGTCGATGCTGTGGGGATAGGGCGTGCCCGGCCGAGGCCGGATCGCCGGGCCGCGCGAGTGGCCGGGCCCGCAGTGGGCGTGGGCCGCCGGGGCTAGACTCCGGCCAGCCAGTGTCGATTCAGAAAGCCCACATCATGCGTGAAGAACACGATTTCCTCGGGACCAAGGCCATTCCCGACGATGCCTACTGGGGGGTGCACAGCGCCCGCGCGGTGGAAAATTTTTCCATCACCGGCAATGCCGTGGCCGAGATGCCGGACCTGGTGCGCGCCTACGCCTATATCAAGAAGGCGGCGGCGCAGGCGAACGTGCAGGTGGGGGCGATCGAGCCGCGCGCGGCCGATGCCATCGGCAAGGCCTGCGACGACGTCATTGCCGGGCGGCTGCACGACCAGTTCGTGGTGGACGTGATCCAGGGCGGCGCGGGCACTTCGACCAACATGAACGCCAACGAGGTGATCGCCAACCGGGCGCTCGAACACCTCGGGCTGGCCAAGGGCCGCTACGACGTGATCCATCCCAACGACGACGTCAACGCCTCCCAGAGCACCAACGACACCTACCCGACGGCCGTCAAGCTCGCGACCTGGTTCGGCATCCAGACCCTGCTGGGCGCGCTCGCGGGCCTGCGCGGCGCCTTCGAGGCCAAGGCGCGCGAGTTCAGCGAGGTGCTCAAGATCGGGCGCACCCAGTTGCAGGACGCGGTGCCCATGACGCTGGGCCAGGAGTTCGCGGCCTTCGCCACCATGGTGACGGACGACGAGAAGCGCCTGCGCGAATCCAGCCACCTGATGTGCGAGATCAACATGGGCGCGACGGCCATCGGCACCGGCATCAACGCGCCCGTGGGGTATGCCGAGCTGGTGACCGCCAGGCTCGCCGAGTGCTCGGGCGTGCCGGTCAGGCAGGCCGCCGACCTGATCGCGGCCACCTGCGACACGGGCGCGTTCGTCGATATCTCCGGCGTGCTCAAGCGCGTGGCGGTCAAGCTCTCCAAGATCGCCAACGACCTGCGCCTGCTCTCCTCGGGCCCGCAGGCGGGCCTGGGCGACATCAAGCTGCCCGCGCGCCAGGCGGGCTCGTCGATCATGCCCGGCAAGGTCAACCCGGTGATCCCGGAGGTGATGAACCAGGTGTGCTTCGAGGTCATCGGCAACGACGCGGCGATCACCTTCGCCGCCGAGGCCGGGCAACTGCAGCTCAATGCCTTCGAGCCCATCATGGGCTGGAGCCTGCACAAGAGCCTGCACCACCTGGCGCAGGCCTGCGAGACGCTCAGGATCAACTGCGTCGAGGGCATCGTGCCCAACCATGCGCTGCTGCAGCGGCGCATCAGCGAATCGGTGACGCTGGTAACCGCGCTCAATCCGCTGATCGGCTACGAAAAGGCCGCCCGGATCGCCAAGACGGCGCTCGCCACGGGCAAGCCGATCGCGGTGATCGCCGAGGAGCTGGACATCCTGAGCCAGGACGAGGTGAAGAAGCTGCTGGTGGCCGACAAGCTGACGCAGCCCGGCGCGATCCAGTCGGTCTGACGCGCGCCGGGCAGTGTCCCGGCTCGCGTCGCGCCTTTCGGGCCTGTGCTACGGTGCGCGCTCACGTGAACCGGCAAGGGAAAAGAATGTCAGCACAGACCGCCAGCGCGCTGCTGCAGGAGCAGCACCGGGATATCGACTTCGGCGTGCAGGGCGCCATGGACGGCAGCAGCGACCAGGTCGAGCTGGCGCGCTCGCTCGATCTGCTGCGTGCGCACCTGTATCTGGAAGAGGCGGTCCTCTTTCCCGCGCTGGAGGGCTCGGTCGGCCTCTCCATCATGGTGATGGAGCGCGAGCACGGGCTGATGTGGCCGCTGATGGAGTCGCTCGCCCGGGCGTGCCGCGATGGCGTGGATCTGGACGCCATGCAGGACGACCTGGAAGAGCTGTTCCAGTTGCTGCAGGTGCACAACCCCAAGGAGGAGCAGATCCTCTACAGCGTGGCCGACGAGCATGCGGGCCTGGCCGACGCGCTGGCCGCGGCGCGGCTGCCCGAGGGCTGGACGTGCAAGGCCGTGCAGGGCCGGCACGCCTGAAGCCGATATTTTTGAAAGAAAAGTGCCTCTAGCCCTTGCCTGGAAAGCGCCGGGTGCTCTTGATTCCGTAGTTCATCGCTGCGTCGCCTGACGCTTGTTCACATTGCCGCGCCCGGGTGGCCGCATGGCGCGGGCCCGGGCGTCCTATATTGGCCCCCTTGGCGTATGTGCAAGGAACGATGATGAACGGCTCTTTGATGGACGATCTGCTGGGGCAGTTGCAGGGCGAACCGATGGGGCGGATCGCCTCGCAACTGGGGACGGATGCCGGCACGGCCCGCCAGGCGGTGGGCGCGGCGCTGCCCATGCTGGTGGGCGCGCTGGGGCGCAACGCCCAGCAGCCGGGCGGCGCCGATGCGCTGCTGGGTGCGCTACAGCGCGACCATGCGGGGCAGGGCGCGGTGGATCTGGGCGGCCTGATGGGTGCGCTCGCGGGCGGTGGCGCGGCCGGGGGCGGGCTGGGCGATCTGCTGGGCAGCCTGCTGGGCGGCGGCGCGCCGGCCAGCAGGCAGATGGATGCGGGCGGCATCCTGGGCCATGTCTTCGGCGATGCGCAGCCGCGCGCCGAGGCGGGGCTGGGGCAGGCCACGGGGCTCAGCGGCGGGCAGGCGGGGAGCCTCTTGAAGATGCTGGCGCCCATGGTCATGGCCGCGCTGGCCGGGCGCGTGAGCGCGGGCGGGCTCGATGCCGGGGGCCTGGGCGGCATGCTCGGGCAGGAGCATGCGCGCGTGCAGTCGCAGGGCGGCCTGGGCGGCGGGCTGCTCGGCGCCGTGCTCGACCAGGACGGCGACGGCAAGGTGGACCTGGGGGATCTGGTCAAGCTCGGCGGCAGCCTGTTCGGCGGGCGCCGCTGACCTGGAAATCCCCATGAAAAAGCGGCTGGCGCCCGTGGACGGGGCGCCAGCCGCTTTTATTTTGTGAGCGTTCTCAGCCGCCCGTGTGGAACTTCACCACCAGCGGCACGATGAGCAGCGCCACGATGTTGATGATCTTGATGAGCGGGTTCACGGCCGGGCCGGCGGTGTCCTTGTAGGGGTCGCCCACGGTGTCGCCGGTCACAGCCGCCTTGTGCGCATCGGAGCCCTTGCCGCCATGGTGGCCGTCTTCGATGTACTTCTTGGCGTTGTCCCAGGCGCCGCCGCCGGTGCACATGGAGATGGCGACGAACAGGCCGGTCACGATGGTGCCCATGAGCAGGCCGCCGAGCGCCTTGGGGCCGAGCGCGAGGCCGACCACGATGGGCACGGCCACGGGCAGCAGCGAGGGGATCATCATTTCCTTGATCGCGGCGCCGGTGAGCATGCTGACCGCCTTGCCGTATTCGGGCTTGGCCTTGCCTTCCATGATGCCCGCGATGTCGCGGAACTGGCGGCGCACTTCCTCGACCACCGCGCCGGCGGCGCGGCCGACGGCTTCCATCGCCATCGCGCCGAAGAGGTAGGGGATCAGGCCGCCGATGAACAGGCCCACGATCACCATCGGGTCGGACAGGTCGAAGGACACCGCCTGGCCGAAGGTGTCGAGCTTGTGCGTGTAGTCGGCGAACAGCACCAGCGCCGCGAGGCCCGCCGAGCCGATGGCATAGCCCTTGGTCACCGCCTTGGTGGTGTTGCCCACGGCGTCCAGCGGGTCGGTGATGTCGCGCACGGCGGAGGGCAGCTCGGCCATCTCGGCGATGCCGCCCGCGTTGTCGGTGATCGGGCCGTAGGCATCAAGCGCCACGACGATGCCGGCCATCGACAGCATGGACATGGCGGCGATCGCCACGCCGTACAGGCCGGCGAGCGCATAGGCCACGATGATCGCGATGCACACGAAGATCACCGGCCAGGCGGTGGACTTCATCGAGATGCCGATGCCGGCGATGATGTTGGTCGCGTGGCCCGTGGTGCTCGCCTGCGCCACGTGCTGCACCGGCTTGTACTGCGTGCCGGTGTAGTACTCGGTGATCCACACCAGCGCGCCCGTCAGCACCAGGCCGACCACGCAGGCGCCAAAGAGCTTCATCACCGCGCCGCTGCCGCCCAGCGCGTTGTCCGGGATGATCCAGGCGGTGACGAAGTAGAAGGCGATGAGCGAGAGCACGCCCGCGATCGCCAGGCCCTTGTAGAGCGCGGGCATGACGTTCTTCATGCCGGGGCTGGCCTTGACGAAGAAGGTGCCGATGATCGAGGCGATGATGGACACCGCGCCCAGCGCCAGCGGGTAGACCACGGCGTGCGCCCCGGCGCCCTTGATCAGCAGGCCGCCGAGC
>Ga0222419_100994_pt1 | contig 13005 bp, 12 predicted proteins | sample 1B20Ametagenome_FD_182474 | JGI IMG/M metagenome (GOLD analysis project Ga0222419, IMG submission 182474) | Enriched microbial communities from leaf-cutter ant dump, University of Wisconsin, Madison, United States - 1B20A (version 2) | ecosystem: Environmental > Terrestrial > Nest > Insects nest... | reverse complement strand
CCGGCATCGCGCCCGAGCAGGACGACGCCATGGTTTTTCATGCGGGCACCGCGCTCGAAGACGGCACACTGCGCGTCTCTGGCGGACGCGTGCTGTGCGTGACGGCACTCGCGGACAGCGTGCGCCAGGCACAGCAGCGCGCTTACGAGGTGGTGCATGGCATCCGGTTCGACGGCGCGCTCTACCGCAACGACATAGGACACAGGGCCATCAAATGAGTCAACTCAACCCTGCGGGCACGGTGCAGCCGGTTCGCAGCTATCTCGTGGGCTTGCAGGCGCGCATCATGAACGCGCTCGAGGAAATCGAAGGCGTGGGCGGCGCGCGCGCGCTCAGCGACGCCTGGGAAAAGGCCCCCGGCGAGCCCTTGCAGGGCAACGGCATCACCCGCATCATCGAAGGCGGCCTGGTGTTCGAGCGCGCGGGCTGCGGCTTTTCCGACGTGAGCGGCGGCCGGCTGCCGCCCTCGGCCACGCAGCACCGCCCGGAATTGGCCGGGGCGCCCTTCGAGGCCATGGGCGTGTCGCTGGTCTTTCACCCGCGCAACCCCTACGTGCCCACGGTGCACATGAACGTGCGCATGATCGCGGCCGGCCATCCGGGGCAGGAGCCCGCGTGCTGGTTCGGCGGCGGCATGGACCTCACGCCGTATTACGGCTTCGAGGAGGACGCGGTGCACTTTCACCGCGTCTGCCGCGATGCGCTCGCGCCCTATGGCGATGAGCTCTACCCGCGCTTCAAGACCTGGTGCGACGACTATTTCTGCAACAGGCACCGCGGCGAGCAGCGTGGCATCGGCGGCATCTTCTTCGACGACTTTTCCGAGCTCGGCTTCGAGCAGGGCTTTGCCATGCTGCAGAGCGTGGGCAACGCCTTCCTCACGGCCTACCTGCCCATCGTGCAGCAGCGCCGGAACATGCCGCACGGCGAGCGCGAGCGGGCCTTCCAGCTCTACCGGCGCGGGCGCTACGTCGAGTTCAACCTCGTCTGGGACCGCGGCACGCACTTCGGCCTGCAGTCGGGCGGGCGCACCGAATCCATCCTGCTGTCGATGCCGCCGCAGGCCTCGTGGAGCTACCAGCGCACCTGGGAACCGGGCACGCCCGAAGAACGCCTCACCAGCTACTTCCTCAAACCACGCTCATGGGTTTGATAGCTGCCAGCGCCCGCCAGACGGGCGCTGGAGCCTGATTTGATCTGAAAAGCCAAATCGCTGACACTTCGCACCTGAAACCACTCCATCCGCACCACTCGATGACCACTGAAACCGCCACGGACGCCGCCGCCAAGAAATCCCTCGCCAAACTGCAGCGCGCCATCGTCGATGGCCTGGAGGACGTGAAGGCGGCAGACATCCGCGTGTTCGACACGACGCACCTCTCCCCGCTGTTCGAGCGCGTGATCGTCGCCACGGGCAACACCAACCGCCAGACCAAGGCGCTGGCCGCGAGCGTGCGCGACGCGGTGCGCGACGCCGGCTTCGCCAAGCCGCGCAGCGAGGGCGAGGACAACGGCGAGTGGATCATCATCGACTGCGGCGCGGCGGTGTGCCACATCATGCAGCCGGCCATCCGCCAGTACTACCGGCTCGAAGAGATCTGGGGCGAAAAACCCGTGCGCATGAAGCTGGGCGCCGCCAAGCCGCGCTCGCTCACCGCGCCGCCCGATGCCGCACCCGCGCCCGCGCGCAAGCCTGCCGCCAGGAAGACGGCCGCGGGCAAGGCGCCGGCGAAGAAGGCCGTGGCAAAGCAAGCCCCCGCCGTGAAGAAGGCCGCGGCCCGGCCGGCAGCGGCCACCCGCAAGGCGCCCGCCAAAAAGGCCGCGCCCATCAAGACCGTGCGGGTGAACGAACCGGTGGCCAAGAAGGCGGCCGTGCGCCGCGCCGCCGCCAAGCAGGCTCCGGCCAAAAAGGCGCCCAGCCGCAGGGCATAGACAGGCGCGCCGATGAGGCTGAGCGTCGTTGCCGTGGGCCAGCGCGTGCCGGACTGGGCGCGCACGGCCTGGGAGGACTACGCCAAGCGCTTTCCGCCCGAACTCAAGGTGGAGCTCAAGGCCGTCAAGACCGAGCCGCGCGGCTCCAAGTCCCTGCAGAGCCTGTATTCAGCCGAGCGCGAGCGCATCGAGGCGCAGCTCGCGCGCGGCACGCACCGCGTGGCGCTGGACGAGCACGGCACGCGCCTGACCACGCAGGCGCTGGCCGCGCGGCTCAAGGACTGGCAGCGCGCGGGCGACGACGTCGCGCTCATCATCGGCGGGCCGGACGGGCTGGACCCCGCGCTGCTCGCGGGTGCGCACGAGCGTATCCGCCTGTCGGACCTGACGCTGCCGCACGCCATGGTGCGCGTGCTGCTCGTCGAGCAGCTCTACCGCGCCTGGTCCATCAACGCCGGGCATCCCTACCACAGGGAATAGTCAGAGCTTCTCGGTCTCGCCCGCCTTGGGCTGCCAGACCATCAGGCGCTTCTCGATCGCGCCGACCATCTCGTCGAGCGCCAGCGCGAAGGCCGTGAGCACCAGGATGCCCGCCATCACAGTGTTGATGTCGAAGCTGCCTTCGGCCTGCAGGATCAGGTAGCCCACGCCCTGGCTGGAGCCGAGGTATTCACCGACCACGGCGCCGACGAAGGCCAGGCCCACGCTGGTGTGCAGCGAGCTGAAGACCCAGCTCGTGGCGCTCGGCAGGTAGACGTGGCGCAGCAGCTGGCGCTGGCTCGCGCCCAGCATGCGGGCGCTGGAGAGCACCACGGGGCTGACCTCCTTCACGCCCTGGTAGACGTTGAAGAAGACGATGAAGAACACCAGCGTCACGCCCAGCGCCACCTTGGAGCCCATGCCCAGGCCGAACCACACCGCGAAGATGGGCGCCAGGATGATGCGCGGCATGGCGTTCAGGCCCTTGATGTAGGGGTCCAGGATCGCCGATGCCATGGGCGAGAGCGCGAGCCACAGGCCCGTCGCCAGCCCCCCGGCGGCGCCGATGGCGAACGCCATCACGGTTTCGGCCAGCGTCACCCACAGGTGCTGGTAGATGTCGGCGTTGGTGAAGAACCAGTCGCGGATCACGCCGAAGATCTTGATCGGCTCGCCGAAGAAGAAGGCCGCCTGCTTGTCGTTGTCGAACATGAAGGGCGGGATCAGCCCCGGCCTGGTCATCACGTGCCAGAACACGAACAGCAGCACCAGCAGGCCGATCTGCCACAGGCGCAGCGTGGCGGGGCGCGGTTTGATCAGATTCCACATGGCTGTGCCCTCATGCCTTCTTCAACTGCTGCGCGTAGCCCTTGAGCACTTCCTCGCGCAGCTCGCCCCAGATCGCGGCGTGCAGCTCCAGGAAGCGCGGCTGGGTCTTGACCTCGGCCACGTCGCGCGGGCGCGGCAGGTCGATGGCGAATTCGCCCATGGGGTGCGAGGCCGGCCCCGCGCTCATCACCACCACGCGGTCGCTCATGGCGATCGCTTCGTCCAGGTCGTGCGTGATGAAGAGCACGGCCTTCTTCTTCGCCTGCCAGAGCGAGAGCACCTCGTTCTCCATCAACTGGCGCGTCTGGATGTCGAGCGCGGAGAAGGGCTCGTCCATGAGGATGATGTCGGGGTCGAGCACCAGCGTCTGCGCCAGCGCCGCGCGCTTGCGCATGCCGCCGCTCATCTGGTGCGGGTAGCGGTCGCCGAAATCGGCCAGGCCCACGCGGGCGAGCCATTCCTGGGCGCGTGAGCGCGCTTCGGCTTCGCCCGTGCCCTGGAACTGCAGCCCGGCCATCACGTTCTGCAGGCCGGTGCGCCAGGGCATCAGGCTTTCGGCCTGGAACATGTAGCCCGCGCGCCGGTTGATGCCGCTGAGCGGCTCGCCGAAGATGCGCACGCTGCCTTCGCTGGGTTCGAGCAGCCCGGCCGCGACGTTGAGCAGCGTGCTCTTGCCGCAGCCCGTGGGGCCGACGACGCTGACGAACTCGCCCGCGCCCACGGCCAGGTCCACGCCCTGCACGGCGGTGTAGCGCTGCCCGGGATGGTCTTTGCTCACGAAGGTGCAGGCCACGCCCTGCAGGGCGATCGCGGGTGCAGTCATGCGGCTTCAACCCTTGGGGTACCTGGCGTCGGCCTTCTTGGCGAACTCGTTGGTGTAGATGGCGTTCAGGTCCACCTTGGCCGCCGCGATCTTGGGGTCGATGCTGGCCATCGCGCGGTAGGCCGTCTGCGGGCCCTTGGCGGGCACGAGTCCGTCGTGCGAGAGCGCCTGCTTGGCGGCGAGGAAGCCGTCGATGTAGACCGCGCGGTCGCCCAGCAGGTAGCTCTCGGGCACGACCTTGATCACGTCGCCAGGGCCAGCCTGCTGGATCCACTTGTCGGCGCGCACCATGGCGTTGGCCAGCGCCTGCGCGGTGTGCGGGTTCTTGTCGAGGAAGGGCTGGGGCGCGTACAGGCAGGCGGCGGGCATGGGGCCGCCGAAGACCTTTTCCGCCTCGTCGGGCTTGCGCGTGTCCGAGATGATCTTCAGGTCACCCGAGCGCGCGAGCAGCGTGATCACCGGGTCGAGGTTGGAGATCGCGTCGATCTGGCCCGCGCGCATCGCGGCCACCGCGCCGTTGCCCGCGCCGATGCCGACAAAGCTCACGTCGGTGGGCTTGAGCCCGCCCTTGGCCAGCACGTAGTTGGCGACGATGTTGGTCGAGCTGCCCGGCGCGGTCACGCCGATCTTCTTGCCCTTGAGGTCGGCGATGCTCTTGTAGTCGGGCATCGTCTTGGGGTTGACGCCCAGCACGATCTGCGGCGCCGCGCCCTGCAGCACGAAGGCGCGCATCGGCTGGCCCTTGAGCTGCATGACGATGGTGTGCTCGAACGCGCCCGAGACCACGTCCGCGCTGCCGCCGACCACGGCCTGCAGGGCCTTGGAGCCGCCGGCGAAGTCGACGATGGTCACGTCCAGGCCCTCGTCCTTGAAGTAGCCCAGTTGTTCAGCGATCGTGAGCGGCAGGTAGTAGAACAGGTTCTTGCCGCCCACGGAAATCGTGATCTTGGGCTTTTCCAGCGTCTGTGCCAGGCCGAGTGCGGGCAGGGCGGCGGTGGCAAGGCCTGCCGCCAGAAGGTCGCGTCGTTGCATGAAAGTGTCTCCGTAGGGGTCGAAACCCGAAAATCATAGTGCGAGTCGGGGCACTGGTGGACGAAAGATGGCACAAGCGCATGTCAGACAATGCGCGCCATGCCCGTTTTCATCTACCTTGCGTCCCAGAGTCCGCGCCGCCGCCAACTGCTCGACCAGCTCGGCGTGCGCCACGAGCCCCTGCTGCCGAACGCGGCCGGGGACGCCGCGGAGGATGCCGAGGGCATCGAGGCCGTCCACGGCCGCGAGGCGCCGGCCCGCTACGTGCAGCGCGTCACGGGCCTGAAGCTCGACGCGGCGCTGCGGCGGCGCGAGCGCCGGGGCCTGGCGCCCGCGCCCATCCTGTGCGCCGACACCACGGTGGCGCTGGGGCGCGACATCCTGGGCAAGCCCGCCGACGCGCGGGACGCGGCGCGCATGCTTGCGCGCCTGTCGGGGCGCGAGCACCGCGTGCTCACCGCGGTGGCGCTGCAGGTGGACGGGCAGCGGCGCCTGGCCGCGCTGTCCGTCTCGCGCGTGCGCTTCGCGCGCATGACGGCGCGGCAGATCGACGCCTACGTCGCCGGCGGCGAGCCCCTGGGCAAGGCGGGCGCCTATGCCATCCAGGGCGCGGCGGCGCAGTACGTCGAGCATCTGAGCGGCAGCTACAGCGGCATCATGGGCCTGCCGCTGCACGAGACGGCGGTGCTGCTGCGAGCGGCCCGCGTCATCCGGGATTGACGGCCCAGGCGCCTTGCAGGCCGGAGAACGGCAGGCGCAGGCGCTCCTGCAGCGTGGCCGGGTCACGCAGCGAGACGGTGCCCTCCGCGCCCGGCGTGACCAGCACGGGCGCGCCCTGCAGCATCAGCAGTCGTGTGTGCGGCGTGGCCTCGAGTTCGGCCTGTGCCTGCAGGGTATCGGTCCGCAGCTTGAGCCAGGCGCCGTCCTCGCGCTGCAGCCACAGGGCGGCCGAGTCGCCGTCATGCAGGATGCGCCGCGCGCGGGCGGGCAGCGCGGCATCGGTGCCGGGCTGCATCCGTGGCAGATCGAGCGGTGCGGCGGCGTGCGCCAGCCCGGCCAGTGCCAGCCGCAGGCGCCCGCCCTGCATCCACGCGGCCGATGCGCCCGGGCTCGGCGTACCGTCCAGCGCGACGGCGGCGATCTGGCTGCGCGTGTCCAGGTGCAGCAGGCGCAGGGTGCAGGGCGCGGGCGGCTGGCAGCGCTCGCTGCCCAGGGCGAAGCGTGTCCCCCCGGGCACGAGCACGTCGGGCAGCGGCGCGGGCAGGGGGGTGCGGCGCACGCCGAGAAAGCCGCTGCGGGGCAGGGCCTCGCCCATGCGGTAGTCGTGCACCAGGCCGTCGTAGATGGGCGGCGCGCTGGGGTCGTAGGAGATTTCCCACAGCTCGCGCAGTGCATCGAGCGCCAGCACCCAGCTGCGCTGCCCGGCCAGGGTCAGCACCTGCGCCGCGCGGCCCTGCGCGCGGCCGTCGGGCGTGGCGATGGCGATGCGGCGCACCGGCTGGAGCGCGGCGTCGAGAACCTGCGCGAAGGCGTGCCGGGCGCCCGCGGCCAGCAGCCAGCGTCCGTCGCCCGAGAGTGCGAGCAGGGGCGTGCCCGGCCCCACTCCCGCGGGCGTCTGCGCCGCGACTTCCAGGCCGGGCAGCGCCAGTTGCACGATCTCGCCCTGCGGCGTGCCCCAGTACAGCCGGGCTCCGTCCGGGGAGACCTGCGGCGGGCCGTCGAGCCGGGTGGGCAGCCGCCGGGTGGCACGCGCCGCGCCGTCCCGCCCGTCCAGCAGCGTGAGCTGGCGGCCCGCGTCGTGCAGCACCAGCAGCGCCGGCGGGGGTGGCTGCGCCCCGGCCCGGAGGTGGGGCGCGGCCACGAGCACGAGGCCGCAGATCAGCAGGACGAGGGTGCGCATGCGTCCATCGTAGCCGCGGCCTTTCAGGCATGATCCGGGCCAAGGATGGCTATCCATGCAAAACGATATTCTGGTGAACTGGTCGCCGCAGGAGACGCGCGTCGCGGTGGTGGAGAACGGGGCGGTGCAGGAGCTGCACGTGGAGCGCACGCTGGAGCGCGGCCTCGTGGGCAACATCTACCTGGGCAAGGTCTCGCGCGTGCTGCCGGGCATGCAGTCGGCCTTCATCGACATCGGTCTTGAGCGCGCGGCCTTCCTGCACGTGGCCGACGTCTGGCAGCGCCACGAGGGCGCCGACGCGCCCGCGCGCCGGGGCGAGGCGCTCCTGCCCATCGAAAAGCAGATCTTCGAGGGCCAGTCGCTCATGGTGCAGGTCATCAAGGATCCGATCGGCACCAAGGGCGCGCGCCTGTCCACGCAGATCAGCGTGGCCGGCCACCTGCTGGTGTTCCTGCCGCAGGACCAGCACGTGGGCGTGTCGCAGAAGATCCCCGCCGACGAGCGCGAGGCCCTGCGCGCGCGCCTCGTGGCGCTCGTCGGGCAAGAGGCCCAGGCGGGCCAGGGCGCGGGCGGCGGCTTCATCCTGCGCACCAATGCCGAGGATGCGAGCGACGCGGAGCTGCAGGAGGACATCGCCTACCTGCGCAAGACCTGGGCCGGCATCCGCGCCGCCGCCCAGCGGCTGCCGGTGATGTCGCTGCTGCACCAGGACCTGAGCCTGCTGCAGCGCGTGATGCGCGACCTGGTGGGCGAGCACACGCTCGCCGTGCGCATCGACTCGCGCGAGCAGTTCGCGCAGTTGCAGGCCTACAGCCGCGAATACATGCCCAAGGCGGCCGAGCGCCTGCAGCTCTACAAGGGCGAGCGGCCCATCTTCGACCTCTTCGGCATCGACGAGGAAATCGCCCGCGCGCTCGGGCGCCGGGTGGAGCTGAAGTCGGGCGGCTACCTGATCGTCGACCAGACCGAGGCGCTCACCACCATCGACGTGAACACCGGCGGCTACGTCGGCGCGCGCAACTTCGACGAAACCATCTTCAAGACCAATCTGGAGGCGGCCGGCACCATCGCGCGCCAGTTGCGCCTGCGCAACCTGGGCGGCATCGTGGTGGTGGACTTCATCGACATGGCGCGCCACGAGCACCAGGCGGCGGTGCTGGGCGAGCTCAAGAAGCACCTGGCGCGCGACCGGGTCAAGACCGTGGTGGGGGGCTTTTCGCCGCTGGGCCTCGTGGAAATGACGCGCAAGCGCACGCGCGAGTCGCTCGCGCACATGCTCTGCGAGCCCTGCCCCACCTGCCGCGGCGTGGGCGAGGTGAAGACCGCGCGCACCGTCTGCTACGACATCCTGCGCGAGGTGCTGCGCGAAGCGCGCCAGTTCAACCCCAGGGAGTTCCGCGTGATCGCCGCGCCCAGGGTGGTGGAGCTGTTCCTGGACGAGGAAAGCCAGCACCTGGCGGGCCTGTCGGACTTCATCGGCAAGCCGATCTCGCTGCAGGCCGAAGGGGCGCTCGGGCCGGATCAGTACGACATCGTTTTGATTTGAGGTTTCGAGGGGTCCAGCCCTGTCTTGAAATTTGTTACAACGTTCCGCGCGCGCCACAATAGGGTCGTGAAGGAGAACGTGCATGACAAGGGAGTCAGAACAATCGATAGAGGCTAGTACACCTGAAAATTCTGTCGTTTCAGAAGTACCACCGCCCACCATTCGATTACAGATCAGCACTGCGAAAAAGCTGAACCTCGCTGCCTTCCAGAACGCGGTACCTGCATTGCATGAACTGGTCATTGTCAATGAGACTTCGTCTCCGATCAGCGAGTTGACCGTTCAACTGGTTTCCGAGCCATCGTTCGTAAAGCCTCGCGCGTGGAACGTGGAATTGGTGGATGCGGGCGAGAGCTATCACCTGCGTGATCTTGACGTGCAGTTGGATGGCGCCCTCCTTTCGCGTTTGACGGAAGCCGAATTGGCTTCGCTGCACTTTGAACTGCGCAGCCGCAAGCAATCGGATGAGATCCTCGCAAAGCACGAATCCACCGTAGAACTGCTGGCACGCAATCAGTGGGGTGGCATTGAGCACCTGCCAGAATTGGTGGCAGCGTTCGTACAGCCGAACGATCAGGCCATCGACCGTTTGCTCAAGAGTGCTGCTCTTGCATTGGAGACGGGTGGAAAGTCCGGCTCGATTGACGGCTATATCCATGGCCCGAAACGGGCGTGGGAGCTGACGTCGGGTATCTGGACTGCGGTGCTTCAGCGCAAGCTTAATTACGCACTGCCGCCCGCTAGTTTTGAACACAGCGGGCAGAAGGTTCGCGGTCCTTCGCAGGTGCTCGACGGCGGCTTAGCCACGTGCCTTGATCTCGCACTGCTGTTTGCTGCCTGTCTGGAGCAGGCTCATCTCAACCCCTTGCTGGTATTCACCCATGGTCACGCGTTTGTCGGTGTGTGGCTTCGGGATGAACAGTTTTCTACCCCTGTGGTGGACGACATAACTGAATCGCTCCAACTTTCGAGGAGGCTACGTGGTTAAAGTAGTCGCCTGCACACAGGCTTGTGCGATGGCTTGATAGCCGAGGTATTTTGCTTCAGCTTCTACTGGCGTCATGTGACCAATGGAGCCGAGCAATCTCTGGGTGTTGAACCAGTGCACCCACTCCAGGGTTGCCAGCTCCAGTTGCTGGCGTGAGCGCCACGGCCCCAAGCGCCTGATGACCTCGGTCTTGTACAGCCCGTTGATGCTTTCGGCCAGAGCATTGTCATAGGCATCGCCCGTGGAGCCCACCGAGGCAGCCACGCCCGCTTCATGCAGGCGCTGGCTGTAGCGCAGTGACAGATATTGCGCTCCCCTGTCACCATGGTGGGTGAGCATGCCCGGTTCGGGCTGGCGCGCGTGCAGTGCTTGCTCCAGGGCATCAAGCACAAAGTCGGTCGTCATGCGGCTACTGGTCTGCCAGCCGACGATGCACCGGGCAAAGGCATCGGTGACGAACGCCACGTACAGCCAGCCCTGCCAGGTGGACACATAGGTGAAGTCCACCACCCACAGCTGGTTGGGGCGCTCAGCATGAAAGTTGCGCTGCACCCGATCGAACGGGCACGGTGTGTTTGTATCGAGCACCGTCGGACGCACTCGTTTGCCGCGGCGTGCGCCTTCAATGCCCAGATGCTTCATCAGCCGCGCTACCGTACAGCGGGCCACCGCAATGCCTTCACGCTGAAGCTGGCGCCAGAGTTTGCGTACACCGTAGACCCGCCAGTTCTCGTTGAACACGCGTTCGATCTCGGGTAGCAGCGCTGCGTCACGTCTGGCCCTGTCACTGTGCAACTGCCAATTGCGCTGGCGCGCTGCGTGACGCCAGTAGCACGAAGGGGCCAACTGCAGGACCTTGCAGATGGGCTCGACCCCATAGGTGCCGCGGTGTTCATCGATGAAGTGCTTCATCTCTTCAAATTGCGGTCGAGCTCCGCCTGAGCGAAAAAAGCGCTGGCCAGCTTCAATATCTCATTGGCTCGGCGCAATTCCTTGACCTCCCGCTCCAGGGCCTTGATGCGTTCGTGCTCATCAGTGGTGATGCCCAGGCGTTGGCCGCTGTCAACCTCGGCGCGCTTGACCCATTCAAGCAGCGTCACGGGATTGCAGCCGATCTTGGGGGCGATCGACTCGACGACCTTCCACAGCGACGGGTAGTGCTCTCGACACTCGTGCACCATGCGCACTGCGCGCTCGCGTACCTCGGGTGAGAACTTGGTTTGGTTTGCCATAGGCTCTATCCTCTCAGGGAATTGAGCCTCCTCGAAACCCGGAGCGATTCATAACAGCGGTAAGAAAGCGGTTGAAGCTGCAGGAGATGCTGGTCTTTGAAACAACCCTTGCGGCACAGAGTGAAGCCGTGGGATTCAGCCAGGCCATTGCCAACGCGAGCCGTCAGTTGTCGGAGGAGGAGGAAGACAAGTTCGAACTGGTCATCGACGTGAAACGTGCGCGTATGTCGCGAATTAAGCCGCTTGCTCAGGCACACGTTGTCGCTGATGCGACGCCGATTGAGGAGGTATCAAAGACAACGATCAGCGTTGAAGATGCCCCAGATCTTCCCGGTGAGGTGGTCACCGATATACCAACATCCGAATTGGATCCCAAAGACAGACTGGCTCGGTGGCAACGCAAGCTGCTTGATCTATCGCTAAGAAACACGCTGCTGAACTTCAAGCAGGTGAAGAAGGCATTGTTGCTGGAGGTGGCAGCGCCGGACTTAGAAGATGCCTTGGCGGAAGGGCAAACGATCAAGCTCCTGCCCAGCCCAGCTTTGATGCAAGGTCAGGACCCTCGAAGTCAGCAATTGCACGAAGCCAGAAGCCTTGAAGACCTTCAAAAGGCACATGCAAAAGACGCCTTGAAGCGCCGCGAGGTCTTCATCCGATTGGCAGAACATGAACTGGAAGGTCGCCTGGTTGAGCTATACCGGGGCGCTCGCAATGCGATGCAGGAGGGTGGCTCCAACACTCTCTTCATCGCACTCGGCTTTTTGATCTGGACCCGACCTGACAAGCCAGATTCCCGGGTCAAAGCTCCCTTGGTGCTGCTGCCCATCACGCTGAATCGCAAAAGCGCGCGGTCGGGGTTCACGCTGCAAGAGCATGAGGATGAGGCGCTATTCAATCCGACGCTGGTCGAAATGCTTCGGCAGGATTTCCAACTGGAGTTGGGAGTTGCTGCTGGTGACCTGCCGCGTGATGAGTCAGGCTTGGACATTGCAGGTATCTGGAAGCGCGTCCGTCATGCCATCAAAGATATCCGAGGCTGGGAAGTCAGTGAAGACGTTGTGTTGTCGATGTTCTCCTTTGCCAAGTACCTGATGTGGAAAGATTTGTCTGATCGCACCGACGACTTGCGTAAGTCGCCAGTGGTGGCACACCTGATTGACTCGCCGCGAGAACCCTATCCCTCCACGACGCCCTTCCCCGAGATTCGCAGACTGGATTCCGACTACCCGCCGCAACAGGTGTTCAGCCCACTCCCAACTGACTCGTCTCAGCTATCCGCCGTCATGGCAGCAGCCAGAGGCAAAGACTTCGTTTTGATCGGTCCGCCCGGTACCGGCAAGAGCCAGACCATTGCCAACCTGATCGCGCAGTGCCTGGCTGAAGACAAACGTGTACTTTTCGTGGCCGAAAAGATTGCTGCATTGGACGTCGTTTTCCGCCGCTTGCGCGAGGTGGGATTGGGGGAGTTCTGCCTCGAATTGCATTCAAACAAGAGCCGCAAGCTCGACGTGTTGAGCCAGCTCCAAAAGTCCTGGGACTCCAAAGGCGAAGTAGACGCTGCCACTTGGGAGGCTAAGGCCCGGCAACTGGGTCAAGTGCGCGAGCAGCTATCAACCTACGTTGAGCATCTGCACCATCGCCATGGTAACGGCTGGACGATTTTCAAAGCCATCGGGTGTGTTGTCGGCGGCGAAGCGCTGCCAGATCTGCGATTTAGCTGGGCATCTCCCCGTACGCACGACGAAGCTGCGCTGACTGGGCTGCGCAGTGTGGCTGGTAGGTTGCAGGCCAACGCGGCAGCAGTGGGCCCTGAGCAGTTGTTGACCGGCCCTTTGGTGCCTGTGTACGTTAGCGAATGGTCCGCCAAGTGGCAGCAAGAAATGGTTAGATCTGCACAGGCGCTGCAGGCCACCAGTCGTGACTTCCAATCCGCAGCACGAACCCTGGGACAAATGCTCGGTATGGAGTGGCCGGCGTTGCATCGTCAGATGCGGTCGGCGCTCGCTGTGCTTGCTAATGCCTTGCCCCAAGCCTCGCCTCAGGACTGGAGCTTCTGTGCACTGCCGGACAGTGAAGCCATCTGCGCCGCTCTGAAAGTCGGTAACAGTCTGCTTAGCGAGCACAGGGAAATCTCGTCGAAGATGTCGCCTCCATGGTCGGCAGAGCTGCAGACTCAGATGTGTCAGGCGCTCGACGTACTTGAAAAGTACCGAAGTCTGCACGCGGAGCTCGGTATACCCTGGC
>Ga0222419_100992_pt1 | contig 13041 bp, 10 predicted proteins | sample 1B20Ametagenome_FD_182474 | JGI IMG/M metagenome (GOLD analysis project Ga0222419, IMG submission 182474) | Enriched microbial communities from leaf-cutter ant dump, University of Wisconsin, Madison, United States - 1B20A (version 2) | ecosystem: Environmental > Terrestrial > Nest > Insects nest... | reverse complement strand
AATCCGCACCTATGCTCACCAGCTGTTGTTTGCGTGGTGCTATCAGCAATATCACCGGGTCATAATTGCCCTGCGGGTTATTATCAGCATCCGGCGATACCCACCTGAACACTTTTCCGTTTGCTGCATTGGTCTGGTCTAAAACGTAATTACCTTTTCCATAACCTACCTCGGTAAAAGCAAGGTTGAATAACGTGTCGTGTTGATTTACCGAGTAGACAAATACAGAATCGTGTAACCCGCCGTTATAGGTCGTATCTATTCTTTTGTAAAGGATCTTGTTGACCGAAAAGGTATCAGGGACCTGCGAAGGATAAAAAGCCTGCTGTACGCTATCGCCGATGGTGCTCAAAAAATGTTTCTGAGAAGGATCGAGCGTTTGATTGATGGGGGAGTTTTTGGCATCGGCGTTTGAGTATGCGGCGATTCGCAGTTTTAATTTCTTACCGATAGCAGCTTCATCGGCCAGGTATAGCTGTGAGTTGAGGTAGTTCCTGTCCGCATAACCAAATTCTATCTGGATACGTTTGTCCTTTGTGATCATCTGCCTGGGCGTAAAAGTCACTTCCGCCGTATTGTAATTGATAACATAGTCCTGGTCTTCCCCGCGCTGCATCAGCACACCATCGATAAAGACCCTTTCCGTGCCGGCAAGCACAATGAAGAACAGCTCGTTATTCGGACTCTTCAGCCGGTAGGGGCCCTGGTTGCCTTCTATGCCCTGGAACACATTCCGGGTAAATTTTCCTTTTGCCATGGCCCCGCTCACCAATATTTTGTTATTCACCTTATCGCTCACCTGCGTTTCCTGCCCAAAGGCCGCACCCTGCAATCTTGCATAATAACTGAGAAAATAGCTTTGTTGCTGGCGGATGTCAATATCTCCTATATCGAAATGCCAGTTTTTCTTTTTAAACTGGATAAAAACTTTGTCAAACTCATTCAGGTTTTGTGTATTCCCATCCGGCTGCACCGGTATATTACTATCCGTGATGGCGGCAGAGATCTGGACACTGTCGGCAAGATACCCGGATAACTGCAGGTTCAGGGTAGAATTGAGTACCACATCCTGTTGGTTACCGAAAGAAAGCCCCCGGCCAAAGCTCCCGTTGTAATTAATATTCCCGAAGTCAAAAATAGATTGCTGTACGATGTCGCCACGGCTGATGGTAGCGCCGGCACCTGCGATAAAATTATTACTGATGCTGTCAAAATGCAGGCGCTGCAGTACCGTTTGAAATTTTCCGGGGAAGACCCGGTAAAATACCAGCACTTCTGCTACTGCAGGCTTATCCTTCCATATAAGTGTTGCGGTAATATTGTCGAGATGATATTTTTCCGGCTCAACACCCCGGATAAAAAAAGTCCCGGGTATGATGCTGAGGGTGTCGAGCGTTATGGTATCGGTTACCGGTATTATTCTTTTCCGCAGGTTGGAGCCTGCCGGCTGCTGGGAGAAGCCCCATAAAGAACCCGCCATGCACATCCCTATCAAAAGCAGCCGAAATTTCAAACCGTCCTTTTTATTTACAATGCTTAAAATTAGAAAATATTGTATATCAGATTAAAAAAGAACGAATTAGAGGTATTTAATGTATGGGGATTGAGTGGGGCCCCGGGTAAAGAGGACTGAAGAGATAAAAACCACATATGCAGGCAGCGCTTCGGCTGGAAAGTCAGACTACTATTGACCGGGAATTCGGGAACCAGTTAAGCATCAAAGATAATTGTCCCAAACTGGTGGTCTCGTATCATCACCTTGAAGGAAGCGCATGGTCCTGCCCTTTTCATGGGTTTGCCTAAGTATGGGCTCGTTGAGAACAGGTACAAAAAAAGCCTGCAAAAGCAGACTCTTAAGTGTGGAGAACAGGGGAGTCGAACCCCTGACCTTCCCGCCGCCAGCGGGACGCTCCGGTCGTGATCAGGCTTGTGCATCAATTACTGTAAAATATAAAGAAGTATGTTATAGCCCTGCTCGTTGAGAACAGCCACAAAAAAAGCCTGCAAAAGCAGGCTCTCAGGTGTGGAGAACAGGGGAGTCGAACCCCTGACCTTCCCGCCGCCAGCGGGATGCTCCAGTCGTGTATCAGGCTTGTGCATCAATTACTGTAAAATATAAAGAAGTATGTTGTAGCCCGGCTCGTTGAGAACAGCCACAAAAAAAAGCCTGCAAAAGCAGACTCTTAAGTGTGGAGAACAGGGGAGTCGAACCCCTGACCTCTTGCATGCCATGCAAGCGCTCTAGCCAACTGAGCTAGTTCCCCGATATTTTTATCCCAGACCTCTCCGGGCATTCCCGGACGCTGAAAGGACTGCAAATATAGAGCTTGTACTTTCTCCCGCAAAAAAAGAAAAATGGAGCCGCAAGACCCCATTTCCGGTATAAAAGTGGATTAGTAAGTGCGGATTATATAAAGCACGTAAACAGAAGATACAATATCACTACAAGATGAATACCTGCTATTATAAAATAGCTGCGATCAACAGCAAAACCCCTGTATATATTGAAAATAAACAAGCCGAGCAGAATGATGCAGCATAATAAAAAGGCAAGGCTGCCCAACCCCGGGCCTCCGTCCTGTGCTGCAGGACTTATTTTGGAAAGAATGAAAATAACAAGCGCACTGATGCTGTAAAAAACCAGGACAACCAGGTATTTATTCATATACTTTTTGTGCTGCCGTCGTAGCAGCTAACCGGTATATTAACGTATAAGAACTGTTAGTATTGTGTAGCAGCCTGATAACACAGGGAACGATGTATCTTCATTTCCCTTACAAATGACAGATGCACCTGGCATCAAACATCAGCTTAAGTATTTGCCGACGATCGGTACCCTTCTGCCGACACCGAACGCCTTGGCGCTGACGCGGATGATGGGGCAAAACTGGTTGCGTTTATACTCGTTGGTGTTCACAAGCTTTAATATCCTGTTCACCAAAGCCGGTTCTATACCCATTGTAATAATCTCTTTCGGGCCCTGCCTTCTTTCTATGTACTGGTATAACACTTTATCCAGTATGTCGTATTCGGGCAGGCTGTCGCTGTCCTTTTGATCCGGTCTCAATTCTGCCGAGGGTGCCTTTGTAATGATATTTAATGGAATGATCTCCTCGTTTCGATTAATATATCTTGCCAGGGCATACACCTGCATTTTATACACATCTCCCAGCACGCTCAGCCCACCGGCCATATCACCGTATAAGGTGCCATAGCCGGTGGCCAGTTCACTTTTGTTGGATGTATTCAGCAAAATATATCCCAGCTTGTTGCTGATAGCCATCAGTATATTGCCACGGCTGCGACTTTGAATATTTTCTTCTGCCAGGCTGAAAGGCCTGTCCCCGAAAATGGGTTTCAATGTGGCCAGGAAGCTTTCATACACCTCTTTAATGGGTATGATGTCATGCGGATTACCCAGGTTTTTGCTTAACTGTTCGGCATCGGTTACGGAATGTAAAGAGGAATAGGGCGACGGCATCAGGATGGCTCTTACATTCTCCGCGCCCAGCGCTTCGCAGGCCAAAGCCAGCGCTACAGCACTGTCGATGCCACCACTGCTGCCGAGGATAGCTCTCGTAAACCCCATTTTTGAAAAATAGTCACGGATGCCGAGGACCAGCGCATCATGGATCTGACGGATATTATTGTCCGCCGTCAGAAAGTCGATAATAGCTTCGGGGTTAGCGATTTTAGATACCCGCATTTCCTTGTCGGAAGAAGCATAATGTGCCGGAGGTTGTGCGTCCCGGTACGCAGATGCCAATGTAAGCATTGCCAGGTTGGTCACGGCAAAATCCTCTTCGAAGTATTTCATTTCTTTTACCAGGTTACCCTGGTTATCATATACCAGGCTTCCGCCATCGAATACTATTTCTGTTTGTGAACCTACCGCGTTACAATACACCAACGGCAGCTTATACTTCAGCACATTTGCCCTGGCTATTTCTTTCCGGTCTTCATCGTGGTCGTAATCAAAAGGTGATGCAGAAATATTGATCATGATATCCGGCTGCTGCCGGATAAGGATATCCATGGGACAGATCCTGTATAGCGGGTTATCACCCAGGTTCCAGAGGTCTTCACATATGGTCAGCGCTATTCTTTTTCCTTTAAATTCAATAATATTCCATTCATCTGCCGGCTCGAAGTAGCGATACTCGTCAAAAACATCATAGTTGGGTAACAGGGTTTTCCGCGATATGCCGATCACTTCCTTGTTGTGTATAAACCAGGCAGTGTTGAACAGGTCTTTTCCAAGCGCCTGGGGATTTCGCTCGGGAGCACCCACAATAACGGCAATTCCTTCCGTCGCCTGTTTTATCATTTCTATGGATGCATAACACTGGTTGATAAAATCATCGAACTCCAGGAAATCGCGGGGAGGATAACCGCAAACACATAATTCGGAAAAAACAACGATATCCACCTGCTGCGTCTTTGCCTCTTCTATACCAGCGAGTATTTTTTTAATATTACTTTCGAAGTTGCCGATATGATAATTTTGTTGCGCCAGTGCTATTTTCATATAATAGTATATCTGTCTCCGTGCAAATGTAAGCACCCGGCAACAAGGCTGTATAAATTTCTGTGATTACGCTACTTTGTCGCTCAAAAAGGCAACGCTGTAGATAAGGGCAACGGCAAACCCGATAAGGATACCGCCGGATATTTTTGTGATAAGCAGGATATTTCCCGCCGTCAGCTTTGTGCGCAGCTTTCCCGCCAATAATACTTTGGCCGCATCTGCCAGCATATTAAAGAGAATGCAGGTAGAGAAGATGATCACACGCTCCTGTAATGTATGGCTGATAGCAAATGCGGTAGCGTTTACCAGCCAGAATATAATAACGTTGGGGTTCAGGGTATTGATCAGGAAGCCGGACAGGAAGATCTGTGTGTAGTCTTTTTTTCCCAGTTTTATGGTATCGTTTTCCCCATTGGGGACCGAGTGAATCTTTTTGAAAAACAGGTAGAAGACGCCCAGTCCCAATAAAAAGATACTTCCGGCGTAACCGATCATTCTTTTATATTCCAGCAGCTCTTTAACAATTTCTGAAAAACCATTGGTAACAATTACCAGTAATATGTCACTGATCCACACCCCTGTTACAAAGCTGAAGCCACCCTCGTGGCCATTGGAAATGCTTTGTTTGATAATGGTGAAAATAACCGGACCAACAGATAGCGCAAGGATGAATCCCAGCACTAATCCCTTCCATAGGGCCTCAACCATATGCTGATAAATTTTTTACAATTCGGCGGTAAATGTAAATAAAGTCCAATGGAATAAAAATCTAATTTTTTCCTAACGTCCTGGCTTTTGCAAAAGCATTCACCTGTTTCACTGAAATTGATATTATGATTTCGCAACAGGCGCCTAATTTTTGCAGTACATTAACGTACAGCTAAAAAGGCATAAATTACAGTACTAATCAGTTTGTGTATGGCAGTATCATCCGACAGATTGTTGCATCCGTCTACCCTGCAATTGCTCAGGGTTCATTTTTCCTTTTTCCTGATGCCGGTCTTCTGGTTTGCTGTAAGCCAGCTCAGCTGGATGGATCCGGCAGATACGGTTATAGTATTTGTCATACTCCACCTGCTGGTATACCCGGCCAGCAACGGGTACAACAGTTATATGGACAGGGACGAGGGGAGCATTGGCGGCATTAAGCATCCCCTGCGCCCCACCAGACAATTGTACCATATCACCCTGCTGCTCGATATGATCGCCGTAGCGGTATCCTTTTTTATCAGCATATATTTTGCAGTGGGTATTCTGGCCTATATACTGGTATCAAGAGCGTACAGCTACCGGGGCATACGGCTGAAGCGCTACCCAGTAGCAGGTTATATGCTGGTGGTTCTTTTTCAGGGGGTGGTCACATTCTGGCTGGTATATCACGGGTGCAGTGCAGATAAAACCCTGGATGTGCCTACGCTGCCTATGCTGATTGCAGGATTGCTGATCGGTGGTTTTTACCCGCTTACACAGGTATACCAGCATGAAGCTGATAAAAAAGACGGAGTGATCACCATCAGCTATAAGTTAGGATACAGGGGTACCTTTTTGTATTGCGGTTTCCTGTATTTTACAGCATTTGTTTTGCTTGCATATTATTTCTTTTATAATTTACAAGCTACATCCTTTTATATTTTTTCTGTGGCGATGCTCCCCGTGCTGCTTTATTTTTTTTACTGGGCCCGGAAAATATGGAAAGATACGGCGTATGCAGATTTTAAGCATACCATGCAAATGAATACCATTGCTGCTGTTTGCACGAATGTTGCTTTTATTATTATTACTTTAAAAAATTATTTTGAGTAAGATCATCTCGATAGATACTGCAGTACCGGCTTACAGGCATACACAGGAAGATATCCTGTCGTTTATGCAGCGGGTATATGCCGGCAACGCGGAGGACAACAGGAAAATGCGGTTCCTCTACAGGCAGAGCGGAATAGACAGCCGTTATTCCGTGATACGCGATTACAGCCGGACATTACCCGAGTGGAAGTTTTATCCGCGCAGCGAAAACCTCGAACCCTTTCCTTCCCTCGAACAAAGGATGATGATGTATAACCGGCATGCCGCCCCGCTTTCGGTAGATGCCATCCGGAAGTGTATAGATGGCAGGATCCCTTCTTCCGGGATCACCCATCTTATTACGGTAAGCTGTACCGGCATGAGTGCTCCCGGGCTGGACCTGCAGATCATGGATATGATGGGTATGGCAAACAATATATACAGGACGTCCATCAACTTTATGGGCTGTTATGCCGCTATCCATGCATTAAAAATTGCAGACAGCATTTGTAAATCAGAAGCCGGCGCGAGGGTATTGATCGTTTGCACAGAACTATGCACCCTTCATTTTCAGCGGGAGAACACAATGGATAATATTGGATCCAGCATGCTGTTTGCTGATGGATCGGCGGCAGCGCTGGTAACCGGAGATGATTTTCCTGCCCCCGGTCTGAAGCTGCAGCATTTTTATTCGGAGATACTTCCGAAGGGTAAAAAGGATATGGCATGGGAGCTGTCTTCCAGCGGGTTCCTGATGACCTTAAGCGGATACATTCCGGAGCTGATAGAAGAAGATTTTAATCAGCTCATCGATAATGCTTTGCGTATCAAAGGAATGAGCAGGGATGATATTGCTTACTGGTGCATTCACCCGGGAGGAAAACGCATCCTGGAAGCCGTCAGGAAGAGCCTGCAGCTCGAAGAGGAAGCGCTGATGGCAAGCCGGTTTGTTTTAAAGGAATACGGCAACATGTCTTCCCCTACCATCCTGTTTGTATTAAAGCGGATGATGCAATATGTAGAAAGAGAAAAGCCCATTCTTGCCGCCGCATTTGGCCCGGGACTCACGATGGAGACCTTTATGACAGAACTTGTGTAAATTGAAGCATGTTTCTTTCCCAAAGATCATATCAGAAAGAGTTGCTGGACAATATGCATATTCCGTTTGAGGATATTAAGCAGAATATGAAGGAGCTGAATTTTATCAATACCTGGCTGGGAGGGCATAAGATAACCATAGAGGGGCTTAAAAAATTTATCCGGCAGGATAAAAAAGAACAATGGCATATTTGTGAGATCGGTTGCGGAGGGGGTGATAACCTGCGGGCTATAGAAAAATGGTGCAGCAGAAAAAAGCTGGATGTTGTATTTACAGGGATTGATCTGAAAAAAGAATGTATTGACTATGCAAAAGCATGTACACCTTCTGACGGGTATACCTGGATCGTTTCAGATTACCGGGAAGCCGGATTTCAGGGGTCGAAGCCGGATATTATTTTTTCATCACTGTTCTGTCATCATTTCTCTGATGAAGCGCTTCATCAGATGATGCAGTGGATGCATTCCAATACCCAGCATGGCTTTTTCATCAATGATCTGCACCGCCATCGCCTTGCCTATTATGCCATAAAATTTTTAACGACACTTTTTTCCCGCAGCTACCTGGTAAAAAATGACGCGCCCCTATCGGTAAAAAGAGGGTTCAGCAAAAGCGACTGGAAGCATATCATGCAACGGTCCGGCATAACCGAATACGCGATAGAATGGAAGTGGGCTTTCAGGTGGCTGATAACAGCAAAATGACAAAAAGAGAGACATATGATATAGCCATTGTGGGTGGCGGGTTGGCAGGATTATGTCTTTCCATACAGCTTTCGCGGGCCGGTTACTCGGTAATATTATTTGAGAAGGAAAAATATCCTTTTCATAAAGTATGCGGAGAGTATGTAAGCTTTGAATGCTGGAACTTCCTGGAAGAGCTGGGGGTGCCCCTGAGCGACTGGAACCTGCCGCATATCAGCAAGCTGATCGTTTCTTCACCCTCCGGCAGTACGATACAAACCAAGCTGGACCTCGGCGGTTTCGGCATCAGCCGTTATAAGCTGGATGCTTACCTGGCAGGATTGAGCCGCAACGCAGGCACTACCATACTGGATAATACAAAGGTGGACAATATATGGTTCAGCGAGTCACATTTTCATGTACAGTACGGCGGAGAGATGTGTAAAGCAAAAATGGCTTGCGGCGCATTCGGAAAGAGAAGTAATATTGATCTGAAATTGAAAAGGGATTTTGTGCAGAAAAAGCAAAACCGGCTGAATAATTACATTGCTGTCAAATATCATATACAGGCAGATTTTCCACCGGACCATATTGCACTTCACAATTTCAGTAATGGATATTGCGGTATTTCCAGGGTGGAGGATGATACATATTGCCTCTGTTATCTTACCACGGCAAAGAGCCTGCAGGATAATGGAAATATTATTCCGGAAATGGAACGGAATGTGTTGATGCGGAATCCACACCTTAAAAATATTTTTACGGAAGCAACTTTCCTGTTTGAGAAGCCGCTGGCCATATCGCAGATCAGCTTCGACAGCAAAACGCAGGTAGAGCATCACATGCTGATGGCGGGAGACGCTGCCGGCATGATCTCCCCGCTTTGCGGGAACGGCATGAGTATGGCCATGCACGGGAGTAAGATTGCTTTTGAGCAGATCGTGTTGTTCCTGCAGGGAAAAATAAGCCGGGCGGAAATGGAAGAGCAATACATACAAAACTGGCATGCAATGTTTGAAAAGCGACTGAAGACAGGACGCTTTATACAGGGCATGTTTGGCAGAAGCTGGGTGACCAACTGGTTCTTACTGGCCTTACGTCCTTTTCCTGCTATCGTTAACCGTATCGTAAAGCAAACCCACGGGGAGCCCTTTTAAACAACAGCTATTCTACCTCCCCTATTGCTGCATTGATAAAATATAAAAGCGGTTGTATGGCGTTAAATGATCTGACCACTTTTTTAATAAGCTCTTTTGAAGTCAGTTCTTCATCGCTTATCGGCTGCATGGCTATCCAGCTTTTCAGCTTCAGGTACTCTGCGGCAGGGTTATCCTTTTCATACCCCTTGGGAACATTGGTTAATGTTATACCCGGCTCATCCGTATCCAATCCATTATACACAGACCTGAATTTTGAAGAGCTGATGATCTTTTTAAAATCGGCCAGGTTATAATCTATTTCCTGGCGGATCTTTTGTGTTTCGACCGGCTGCGGCATCCATATGCCACCTCCTGTAAAGCTGTTACCCGGCTCCAAGTGAAAATAATAACCGGCATATATGGATTTTTTACCGCCCCGGTTAATGCTGGCGGCAAAGTTCTTTTTATAGGGCGTTTTATCCTTGCTGAACCGGATATCCCGGTTGATACGGAACATGCATTCTTTGGCTGCCAGGTGTGCGATCTGCGGATCGTACTTGCCGTGCGCTGCAATAAGCTGGTCAATAAAGGCTGCGAAGTCTGCCCTTGCATCCTGGTAGGCTGCTTTGTTGGCATCAAACCAGGGTTTGTTGTTGTTCCGGGCTAGCTTTTTTAAAAACTGAACGGTGGCTGTTTGTATCATAATTCAATCGATCTGGGGCACAAAGATACGGTACATCGGTTTCCATACGGTGTATGATCTCCGCAACCGGTTTTAATTTCAAGCCAGTCTTTATAAACCTTTAATAAGTACCTCCGCGCTGCGGTAATATTTACTAAATTGTGATCTATTCACTCATCAAAACTTTAAGTTATTCATTATGATCTCAAAGTACTGTTATACTTTTTTGCTAACGCTGTTTGCAGTTTCGTATAGTCTGGCGCAAGCACAATGGAAACCTGTTGAAGGAAAAATCATGACAGACTGGGCGACTAAAGTTGATCCTGGTAAACCTTTAAATGATTATCCGCGGCCGCAACTGACACGCGAGAGCTGGGTAAACCTGAACGGACTGTGGCAATACACAATCGTGCCGGTTGCCGAAGGAGCCGTTGTGCCGGCTGATACAGAGGGTAACATCCTGGTGCCTTTTGCTGTGGAGTCTGCGTTGAGCGGCGTAGGTAAAACAGTCGGCAAAGACAATGTACTTTGGTATAAGCATACGATAGATGTTCCATCCTCTTTGCGGAAGGGCAGGGTACTGCTACACTTCGGTGCTGTAGACTGGGCAACGGAGGTATATATCAACGGCGCTAAGGTAGGAGAGCATAAGGGGGGATACGATCCTTTCAGCTTTGACATCACCAACGCTTTAAAAAAGGGAACAAAGCAGGAAGTTGCCGTAAGGGTATGGGATCCGAGTGATGATGGTCCTCAACCCCGTGGTAAGCAGATAAAAGACCCCCACGGTATATGGTATACGCCGGTAACCGGCATCTGGCAGACGGTGTGGCTGGAGCCCGTTCCTGAAACATATATTGTTTCCACACGACAAACGCCGGATATAGACAAGGGAACATTGAGCCTGGGCGTGAATGTACAGAACCTCCGCCCCGGAGACCAGATAAGGGTGACTGCCCTGGACGGCGCACAAAAGGTAGCAGAAGAAACAGTGGGAGAAAACGCAGCCATCAGCCTGTCTATCCCCAATGCTAAACACTGGTCGCCATCAAACCCTTTCTTGTATGACCTGAAAGTAGCGATTGTCCGTAAAGGAAAAGTTGTAGACGAGGTGGGAAGTTATTTTGCTATGCGTAAATCGTCTATGGCAAAAGATAAGAACGGCATCTACCGGATGATGCTGAACAATGAGTTTGTATTTCAATATGGTCCGCTGGACCAGGGATGGTGGCCCGACGGATTGTATACGGCGCCAACTGATGAAGCATTGAAATTCGATATCGTTAAAACCAAAGAGCTGGGCTTTAACATGATCCGCAAGCATGTGAAGGTGGAACCTGCACGATGGTATTATCACTGCGACAAGGAAGGAATACTGGTATGGCAGGATATGCCCAGCGGCGACATGGGAGGAAACGCATGGGATATGCGTTTGGGCCAAATCACAGGCAGAAAGCTGGATAAAGACCGCACCCCGGAATCTGAAGCGATCTTCCGCACAGAATGGAAAGCCATTATGGATGCATTTCATAACTATCCTTCCATTATAGCCTGGGTTCCTTTTAACGAAGCCTGGGGCCAGTTCAAAACAAAAGAGATCACCGAATGGACCATGCAGATGGATCCTTCCAGACTGGTGAATTCAGCAAGCGGTGGAAACTTCTTTAATACCGGGCATATCCTGGATATACATCACTACGCCGATCCACAAATGCCGGATCCTGCTGTATATGGCAACAGGCAGATACTGGTGTTGGGTGAGTTCGGCGGACTTGGATTGCCTGTAGAAGGACATACCTGGCAGGATAAGAACAACTGGGGGTATCAAAGCTTTAAGAACAGTGATGAAATGTTTGACAGATACAAAGAATTCTTAGACCGGATACCCGAAATGATCCGCCTGGGATTGTCTGCTGCGATTTATACACAAACTACAGATGTAGAGGTTGAAACAAACGGCTTCTTCACTTATGATCGTAAGGTATTGAAGTTCCCGTTGGAAAAAACACAGCAGGTACATAAGCAGTTATATAATCCTGCGTTGGTGAATATGAAATAAGATCAGTTATTGAATAAAAAACAGGGCACACCTTTTCAGCAAAAGAAAAGGTGTGCTTTAAAAAAGGTCCATGAAAAAGTCGCTCTTCTTTTTATTGATTTTCAGCCTGCTGTATTGTGCAGGTTATTCACAAAAGACAGAGACTTTCATCAATCCTCTATTGCCTTCCGGCGCGGATCCTTTTTCTTTTTACAAGGACGGGTATTACTATTATACCCATACGCTGGGTAATAAGATCGGTCTGTGGAAAACCCGGTCAATAGCAGATCTGCCGAATGCGGAACACAAAATAATTTATACGCCACCTGCCGGCACCATGTGGTCGAAATCGCTCTGGGCGCCCGAAGTTCATTTTATACAAGGCAAATGGTATATATACTATGCCGCGGATGACGGTGTTAATGAGAATCACCGTATGTATGTGCTGGAAAATGCCAATGCAGATCCGATGCAGGGAGAGTGGACATGGAAAGGAAAAATAGCCGACCCTTCGGATAAATGGGCCATTGACGGGAATGTGTTTGAACATAAAAAACAATTGTACATGATATGGTCAGGATGGGAAGAGGATGTGAACGGGCAGCAGAATATCTACATCGCAAAAATGAAAAATCCCTGGACCATTGAAGGAGAGCGGGTTTGTATTTCAAAACCAACATATGACTGGGAGACGCACGGCAAGCTGAATGATCCTAAAAATCCACCACAGGTAAATGTAAACGAAGGTCCGCAGTTTCTTACCCATGAAGGAAAGCTGTTTATTGTTTTCTCGGCCAGTGGTTGCTGGACGGACCATTACGCCCTGGGATTGTTGACCTTCACCGGGAAGGACAATTTAATGGATAACAAGGCATGGAAGAAGAAGCCGACGCCTGTGTTTGCCACTTCAGCGAAAAATGGTGTGTATGCTCCCGGGCATAATTCTTTTTTCAAATCCCCGGATGGAAAGGAGGACTGGTTGCTGTATCATGCCAATTCGGCTCCCGGGCAGGGTTGTGGTGGAAACCGTTCACCCAGGGCGCAACGTTTTACATGGGTGAAGGGAGAACCTTATTTCGGAGAACCTGTA
>Ga0222419_100990_pt1 | contig 13043 bp, 11 predicted proteins | sample 1B20Ametagenome_FD_182474 | JGI IMG/M metagenome (GOLD analysis project Ga0222419, IMG submission 182474) | Enriched microbial communities from leaf-cutter ant dump, University of Wisconsin, Madison, United States - 1B20A (version 2) | ecosystem: Environmental > Terrestrial > Nest > Insects nest... | reverse complement strand
GTTTTGCAAGATTTATTGTTTTCTTGTATCAAAAAAATCCTTCAGGTATAACGGTTCGGCATAGGCGATATCATAAAATTCGCTGTGAATGAATGATTTATATATATGTGTCGAAATGTCATTGCCGTTGTAAATAATGTCTTTGAAAAGGGCATTGGCCGAAGGCGATATTATTTTTTCAAATTTTCCGGCGCCGCTCCCGGTAAATAATCCGCGTTTTTCACGCAGGTAACCGGCAAATGAATCTTCCTCCAGGATCAGTGCACCAGGCTGCTGGACTGGTACAATTGTGCTATTATAAACCGCTGTATATACTTCATTTCGACGGGCATCAATCATCGGGCAATAAAAATCCATACCGGGAACCTGCTCTGCTGCTGCTTTTGCGAGGAGTTCCAGGGTGGAGACACAAAGAAGCGGTTTCCCCAGGGCATAGCATAATCCTTTGGCTGTGGCCATACCGATCCTGAGTCCGGTATAAGAACCCGGACCGGAAACAACCCCGATGGCATCCAGTTCGGCCGGGGCTTTGTTAATTAACGTTAAAATTTCCTTAATTGAGTTATGAACGAACCGGGCGTGGCTGTTTTGGACGGTATTTTCCCTTTCCGCCAGCAGTTTTCCATTCTCTGCTACACCCACAGAAGCCCGGGTAAGAGCTGTATCTATATGGAGAATTAATGCCATGCCTGGTATAAAAATGCCATGCAGGTATAGGTCCCTGCATGGAAGAGCTGTAGAATATTAGTGTTTGAAATGTCTCAACCCGGTAATCACCATTGCAAGATTATTTGCTTCACAATAGGCAATTGAATCCTTATCTCTTATGGAGCCGCCCGGCTGAATAAAAGCTTTTATCCCGGCTGCATGCCCCAGCTTTACACAATCGTCAAAGGGAAAGAACGCATCGGAGGCCATTACCGCACCATCCAGATCGAAATTGAATTGTTTGGCCTTTTCTACCGATTGCCGGAGTGAGTCTATGCGGCTGGTTTGCCCGCAGCCTTTGCCTACCAGTTGTTTGTTTTTTACCAGCGCAATGGCATTCGACTTCAGGTGCTTACATACCAGGTTAGCAAAGATCAGGTCTTCCTTCTCAGCTTCGGTAGCGGGTCTGCCGCCTGCTTCTTTCCATTCAGCATAGTTACCCACATCATTTTGCTGGGTCAATACGCCATTCAGTATGGTTTTAGACTGGCGAGTGGTGGCAGGTGCATTTTTCAGGGTAAGCAGGATCCTGTTTTTCTTACTTTGCAAAATCGTCAAAGCATCTGTATCGTAACCGTTTGCAATCAATACCTCAAAGAAAATTTCACTAATGGCTTCAGCGGTGGCTTCATCAACTACGCCATTGCACACCAACACGCCGCCAAAGGCACTCTCGGGATCACCCGCCAATGCATCGTCCCAGGCAGCCTTCAGGGTGCTACGGGATGCAATACCACATACATTGGTATGCTTGATAATGGCAAATGTTTTCTCTGTATTGTCAAACTCGCTGATCAGCTGTACGGCGGCGTCCACATCCACCAGGTTGTTATAAGAGAGTTCCTTGCCATGAAGCTTGTCAAATACCTCTTCCAGGTTGCCGGTAAATATTCCTTCCTGGTGCGGGTTTTCACCATAACGTAATACCTGTTTGCTGCCCGAAGCCGGCAGGGTATCGCCCGGGTTAAAATAATTGCTGATGGCAATATCATATTGCATTACAATGTCAAAAGCCTTTGCTGCAAATGCACGACGCTGTGCCAGCGAAGTTTCACCCTGCTGCGATTGTAATAGCTTTACCAGTTCCGCATAGTCATTTTTGGCAGCGATCACCAGCAGGTCACTGTGGTTTTTGGCTGCGGCGCGGATCATAGAAGGCCCGCCTATATCAATTTTTTCAATGATCATTTTCTCCGCTTCTTCCGGTGTGCCGGTAAAGGAAGCAGATGTGGTCTGTGCCACCGTTTCTTCGAAAGGATAAAGATCAACGATCACCAGGTCTATTACCGGTATCTTGAATTCTTTCATTTCCACCAGGTCCTGCTGTACACTTCTCCTGCCCAGGATACCGCCGAAAATTGCCGGGTGTAATGTTTTTACCCTGCCACCGAGGATAGAAGGGTAGGAGGTCAGGCTTTCAACCGGAACGCAGGGAATATCCAGGTCTTCAATAAATTTTTGCGTGCCGCCGGTGGAATAAATGGTGACACCGAGGCGATGCAATTCTTTTACAACCGGTTCCAGACCGTCCTTGTAAAATACAGAAATTAAGGCTGAAGTGATTTTCTTTTGCATATCTAAAGTTTGAGTACAAATGCTCCGTCTTCCGAAACGGAATGGGGCCGCAAATGTAAACTATCACATTCATTTTTCCACTGCCGGGTTTTCCATGCAGGGCAGGAACTGTCGAAAACCACGGTCGTATTGCCAAAGATCTCCGCTAACTGTTGCATTTTAATGGCAATATTACCGGAGAGGATGATCACATCCGCTTGTATGGATCCGGGTGACGGGAGACCGGAACCGGGACCTATGAACAGGATATTTTTATGTTTCCATGTAATAACAGCCGGCCGCTCGACAGTCATGTTACGGCCGGCCCTGTAGAGAAGACGGGTAGGGCGCAGGTGAAAGTCCCGGAGAAATCTGTCATTTTCAACCTGGCTGTTGCCGGCAAAATAATATTGTCCTCTGTGGATAAAATCTACCGCGGCATATTGGGGCACATTATAAATGACCAGCCGGGGTTGCCGGTAATGATACAATATGTCAGCCAGCCGCACGATTGTAAAGAGCAAAAGAAAGACCAGTGCATAAGCAGCCATTTTACCTTTCTTTTTTATCACCCAGATAGCCGTGGCCGTTATACAACCATATAATAGCAATGTCTGGAAATAACCGATCCGGATATTACCGGTAACTGAAAATGGCAGGTCATTTATGAAGGAGATAAATCCGTTCATGAACCGGAGAAGATGTAAGAGTATATCACCCAGCAGTTGTGCAACTGCCGGCCACCCGGATAACATACATAAAAGGATCGCTCCATATAGTATCAATCCGGACAGTGGAACCACCAGCAGGTTACTGATAAGAAATAAATTGGGCAACTGGTTGAAATGATACATACTTAATGGTGTGGTGAGTATCTGGGCGGAAATAGTAACTGCAGCCGTTTTCCAGATGGTAGCGGCTGTTTTGTTCCGGCAGTAAAACCAGTTGGTAACCGGGCGTAAAAAAATAACAATACTTAATACTGCTGCATAAGACAATTGGAAGCCTACGTCCCAGACAAAGAAGGGATTGCTGCATAAAAGGAAAAATGCCGAAGCTGCCAATGTATGATAAACCGATACCTGCCGGGTAAAACTTTCTCCGGCTATTATGAAAGAGAACATAACGGCGCTCCGTAATATGGATGGTCCTGCACCGGATAATAAGGTAAACGACCAGAGCACTGCCAGGATAACGACACCCCGGATCCATCTGGTAAGCTGCTTTTTGTCCAGCGGCTTCAGCAGGATGATCAGCAACCCGTATATCATAGCCAGGTGCATACCGGATATGGCGATCACATGGATGACCCCTGTATTGGAGTATTGTTGCACCATATCCCTGTCCAGGTCTTCCCGGTACCCGATCAGCAGTGCCTCTGCCACAGCCACCTCATCCCTGCCCGTTATGTACTTCCTCAAAGCGTCCAATGCCATATGCCGGCAGAAGTGCAGCCAGCGGTGGAAAGCAGATTGCAGCTGTGCGGAAGATTCTGTGAAATCTGTCCCCGAAAGAAATACCTGGTGGGTGACGCCCTGGAAAAGGCAATAACGTTTATAGTCAAACGCACCCGGATTTCCGGACTTTTGTACAGGCTGCAGGGTTTTACTGAACAGGATGGTTTTACCAAAGCCTATCCGCTCCAGCAGGCTGCTGTCTTTCTGAAAATAGATAATAATATCTCCTTCAGTTTTGATGAACGTACCGTTACCGGCAACTGCATATACATCTGCCAGGGCTTTAAAAGACCTGTTCTTCTCAACAGGTGTTTCCTTAACGGATGCTATGACGATTGTACCACTTTGGTAATAGTGGCCGAACCACCCCGGCTGATGGGTAATATTGTTATAATGGGTGAGCAGCATACCCAAAGAAGCCGTCAGCAGCATAATAAGAACCGCTCTCAGCCAGTTGTACCGGAACAGTGCGTAACCTTTCAGGAAATGTAATGTTATCAGAAGCGTTGTGAAAATGGCCAGTATAGTGAAAATGACAATCAACGGCAGGGGAAAGTACCATTGCAGCAATATACCGGGTATAAAAGCGGCCAGCAGGCGAATAAATGGCGCTTCTTTCCATATTGGTGCATAGGTAAGCTGCATAGGCATTAAGTTACGGAAAAACAGCCTGGTTTTATCAAGTTTCCCTTATAGGTTTTCCATGTCCCAAAATCTTTCCAGGTGACGGCAGCACACAGCGTGGCTGCCAGACTTTCCTCTGTAACTATCAGAAAAATTACCTGGTCCGGACCAACCTTCCGCTTTTAAGTTACGTATTCACTTTGATCGTATTCCAACGTTTTAAATATGATCCGGTTTGCAGAATACCTTTAATATCTGTTACCTTTGACAGGATATTCTCTTCTGTATCAGGATGTTATTTCCACAACATCCGGGCGTATTTAAAATTTATTCGAAGAAAAATCGTTAAGAGTGAGAAAACCAGCACTTATGAAAAAGCTGATATATACAATTTGTATAATTAGTGTCCTCTCAACCCTGTCGTTTAGAACCCAGCTACCTGCCGCCGGGTATACACTGGTCGTATTTGAAGGGTCGGACTGGTGTGTTTACTGTGAGAAATTTAATAAGGACATTCTCTCCGATAAAGCGTTTACCGACTACCTGGAAAAAAATGACATCCAGGTGGTGAAGGTAGATTTTCCCCAACGTATCAAACAGACGAAGGAAGTGAAAGAGCGGAACAGGATGTACGCAGAGAGGTATAATTTTGAGGGTATATTCCCGACACTTGTTATCACCGGTAAAGACAACTACAGGAAGCTCTATTATAAAACCGGCATGCAGGCGGAAGAAGTAATAGCATTAATTGACGATCAATTGAAATAACCGGATGCAGGAATATCGCCTGACACAAAAGCTGATGGGTACTATTTTTACATTAGGTGTCGTCTCATCGGATGAGGTGGAGGCGGATATGCTTTTGAAGTTGGGCGTACAGGAAATAGAGCGGCTGGAGGGGCTGTTATCAGAATTCAGACCTGACTCAACTACCTCAAAGATCAATGCATTTGCTTCCGAAAACTGGGTACCAGCCGATCCGGAAACTTACGGATTGCTGAAGCGTAGTATGGCTATTTCCCGATTGTGTAAAGGTGACTTTGACATTACGGTCGCCCCTCTCAAAAAGCTGTTTCATTTTAAAAATACTGATTTTGAAATGCCCGGGGATGGGGATATAGCTGCTGCGCTGGAAAAAGTTGGATACGACAGGCTGCTTTTTGATGATGCTTCACAGTCTGTAAAGTTTGCAACGAAAGGAATGAGAATAAGCTTCGCGGCTATTGGCAAAGGATTTGCGGCGGATAGGGTGATAACCCAATGGAAGCACAACGGGTTAACTTCAGGATTTGTAAGTGCCAGCGGCGATATCAGGGTATTGGGCGTTAATAGTCACGGAGCGCCATGGAAAGCAGGGATTGCCAACCCGGATGCGATCGACAAAACACTTTTTCAACTGTCGCTTCAAAACAATGCTATCGCTACCTCGGGTAACAGCGAGCAGTATTTTGTCTGGCAAAACCAACGGTGGTCCCATAATATCAATCCGCATACGGGTAAGCCCTTGCAGGGCATTAAAAGTGTCAGCATCATATCACCGGTGGCTGAGCTTTCGGATGCCCTGGCAACGGCAGTATATGTAAAAGGGATACACAAGGGAATGGAATTTGTAGACCAATTACCGCAGACGCATGCGGTAATCATAGATGAAAAAGACAAGGTTCATTTTTCTAAAGATTTAGCTTATGAGATTATTACTGATCCTGCTGGCGCTGATATGTTTAAATAGCTGCGTCAGCCTGAAGCCATACGAAAGGCAATATATCAATGACCCGGATATGCAGATGGGATCCGATGCAGGTAAAAGCTTCAGGAATTATATTTTTTCCATCCGGGAAGGAGCGGTACCGGCAGACGATCAAAAGGCAAGCGGAGGTTGCGGTTGTAATTAATCGTTATGAAGAGAAAATTTTTGATCGTCGGAAGCTTTGCTTTTATGCAGCTTGTGGCATCTGCCCAGCGAAAGGATAGTGTAGCAGAGAAGATCAGTAAAAATGAAATTGAGCTGGTATATAACCACTATATACAGGATGGCAACCATTCGGCAGTAACGGGCGGCACCGGTACGGAAAAGCTGACCGTCTACGGACCTTCGCTCCGGTATAACCGGGCATTTGGAAAAAATGCAATAGGTTTTACCGCAGGCACGGATGTGGTCTCCTCGGCGTCGGTCGATAAGATAGATTTTGTAAGCTCGGCCTCCCGCGTGGACAACCGCTCCTACCTGAATGCAAATTATCAAAGAAGCTGGCACGACTGGACGCTTGTATTAGGTGGAGCAGCTTCCATTGAGAGCGATTATTTTTCCCTCGGTGGTAAAGCAGGGGTATTAAAAGAGAATAAGGAGAAGCTGACCGATTATTCCCTGGTATTTCAACTCTATCGCGATGACCTGCGGTGGGGCAGATTGAATGCAGATGAGGGATATAAGCCGGTACGATTGATTTATCCCGAGGAATTACGGAACAGGGATTGGTTCGATACCTATAAGCGAAATTCCTATAACCTGAAAGCAGCGGTGAACTTTGCCGTTGATCAGCGAAACCGGGTAGGGGTGGCAGGAGAGCTCAGTTTACAGGAAGGATTGCTGGCTACACCTTTTCACAGGGTATATTTCAACAACGATTCGGTAACAGTGGAGCAGTTGCCTTCGCAGCGATGGAAAGGCGGGCTGGCGCTTAAATGGAACAGGTTTGCTTCGGGAAGGATTATCTTGAAGAACACAATTAACCTGTATAAGGATAGCTGGAATATTGAAAGCATTTCGTTCGAAAACGAGACGGTGGTCAAGCTTGATAAAAAGTTCAGCCTGATCCCCGGTTTACGGTTTTATATACAAAACGGCTCACCCTATTTTGAAAGGTATAAGCAACAAGTACCAGGCGCCCGGTATTACACTTCCGATTTCGATTTAAGTGCATTTAACTCCTTCAATGCGGGTATAGGTTTCCGGTATTCACCCTATGCACCTGTCTGGAAGCAATGGCTGTTCAGCAGTGTTTTGTTTAAATACAGCTATTACAACAGGAATGATGGGTTGAGCGCTCATATTCTTACGGCATCTTTCCGCTTTGAATGATAAGGGAATTGCTGATTTTTTATTTTTTGATTGCTGATCTGGAATGAATTAAATCAGCAATCATACATCATCAATCAGAAATCACAAGAGGGAATTGTGGATGGTGGATCTTTTGATTGTTGATCCGGGATGAATGAAATCAAAAATTATACATCATCAATCAGAAATTTATCTATGGTCGCAGCAGATTTCCTGTTAAGGTGTATCTAAGGCAGACGCTTCCTGCGTCAGCATGACAAACGATGTTATAAAGTTGTCCTGGCGGGACGCTGTAACGAATCCTGCGCAAAACCGGCAATTACCAACGGCCCTGGAGAATACAGTATGTTTGTAGTATATAATTTTATATGCAGTACGAGGTTTATCAACCACATCCGGATCTGTCAGCCTTAGTGAAATGTTACTGGACACTGGAAGTACCTTACGATCCTGCAACAACCCGGCAGCGGATAGTACCTGATGGCTGTATCGAGCTGTTTTTCATTTTGGGTGATGATGTGAAGCGATATACAACAGAGGGATTTATTATCCAGCCGAAGGCGATGGTGCTGGGACAGATCACGGAGCCTTTTTTCATTGAGCCGATGGGTGACGTGCATACCTTTGCCGTTCGGTTCTATCCTTACGGCTTTGCCAATTTTACCAGTATACCCCTGGCAGAGCTGGCAAACCGGGAGACTCCTATCGATGTATTATTGGGAGCTGAACCTGCTGCTTCATTGACAAAGAAGATAACAGAAGCAGGTAGTACGCAGGAACGTATTGAGGCCGTAGAAGCATTTTTCCTGCAGAAGCTGGGAGAGCAGGCATTGGTGGACCAGATCGTAAAAGCGACTATTGATACAATGCTGCAATCGAAGGGAGGCATGCCGGTAGCTGAAATGTTAAAAACGGACATCTCCAAAAGAAGGCAACTGGAACGAAAGTTCGCCAGGCTGGTAGGGATCAGCCCGAAACAACTGGGAAAAGTAATACGGCTGCAGGCGGCGTTAAAGATGCTGCTACAGCAGAAGGGAGAAACAATGACAGACATTGCCTATGAAAACAATTATTTTGACCAGGCACATTTTAATAAAGACTTCAAAGAGTTTACGGGTACCAGCCCGCGGGAGTTTTTCGGCGACAAAACGCTTGCCCTATCCTCCCTGATCTATAGAAAAGACTGAGTGTCGCATTTTTACAAGGATGCATTTGTTACGGGCGTTATTTTTGTCCTGTTTACCAAAAGCAACATGATGCAGCCATTCATTTCCATTTTTGAAATCCCGGTTACCGATATGGCCCGTGCGATATCGTTTTATGAAACCATACTGGATATTACAATTGAAGAGGTAGATATGGGGGACACACAGATGGGAGTATTTCCCGGTGACGGTTCCACTGTCTCAGGTGTTTTGGTACGCGGTGCTGATTACAGACCCTCGAAAGATGGGGTAGTGGTATACCTGAATGGCGGTGACGACCTGCAGACCATCCTGGATAAGGTATCCGCCAATAAAGGAATGGTTGTGGTTCCCAAAACGGAGATCGGACCGGAAATGGGATATTTTGGGCTGTTCATCGATAGCGAAGGTAATAAGCTGGGCGTACATTCTATGAGTTGAGACCGGTAGGATCGTAAATTGCTGATTTTTGATTGCTGATGTAGGGAATGACTTAAATCAGAGAGCCCAAATCGTAAATCTGTATTGCCAATCAGAAATCGTATATCAGCAATTCCCTATATGCTTCTCCCGAAGAATATACTGTTCATGAATAATTTGGTACCTCCCAGCCAGAACGCTCTTAAGTTGGGATTGTCGGCAATACAGATCACTTTTCCCCTGCCTGTATCCTTTACCAGTACTGACGCAGAATTTTTCAAAGCTTCATAGTTCTCTTTGCTCAGCCAGCCGCTTTGCAAAGGATTTTTACCATAACGGAACGGCGCGTGAAAACCGGTTTCCGGTAATACCAGGAATACGTCGTTGGCTTTGAACATGCTTACTACCGGTGTAGTATAACCGTAGGCTAATGGATGCGACAGGTCCACATCAGCGCCGAATATAGCGCCACTCATACGCTGCGCGCCTGTTACTTCATTGCGGTCTTCATAGCGCAAGGTAGAGTCGGCCGTTTTTTTCTTTGTTTTAAGATCAATTTTTACAACCTCGTTGCTGTTCACCCAATTGATGGCATTTTCCAGAGCGATCAATATGCCGCCTCCCTGCACCCAGGCTTTCATTTTTGCTTTGTCAAGCCCGGCATAGCTGCCTCCGGAAAGAATGATGGTATTGTAACGGCTCAGATCTGCCCGGTTGAATATACCCGGCTCCAGGTGTGTAACAGGTATATCCATCCGCTGATCCAGCAGGTGCCACACTTCCCCCGCGTTTAAAGGATTAACCCCTTCCCCGGCAATGAGGGCAACTTTCGGCTGGGCTATCGTTGTGTATTGAGCGCTTCCCAGGTCTGCGCCTTCCATTGCAGCGCCGGTTGGCAGTGCGGTGATATTCACCCCGTTTTTCTCTGCAGCATCTTTTACCAAGGCATACAGCTCATCCGCATTTATTTTTTGCAAGGCAACAGGGATCATGATGGTACCTGCCGGAAAAATTTTTCTCTTACCATTTGTCATTAATGTGCTGCTGCTCATCGATAGTTTTGTCATCAGTCCCGCGCTCTGCAGCTGATACAATGCCTTCGGTGCGTATAACTCGCCCCATTCCAGCATATAGGCATAGCTCGATTTTCCTCCCTCCACACCGCCCTTCCATTCAGGTACCACCGATAGCTTATTTTGTAAGGCAGCTGTGGAGAATTGACCTGCACTGAGCGCAGCATGCGGCAACCCATAGGCCAGTGGCATGGTCCAGCTGGTAATATCGTAGAACAAGCTATCCTTATACGCCAGTGTTTTTTCAAAAATAGCCTTGATCAAACGGTACTGGGGCTGCTGCACCGGCACCATATAGCTGCTGCCGGGCTTAAATACAGTACCCGTGGCTGTTATATTGTTCTTCAGCTCATATACTGCTATATCATGCCGCAGCAGTATTTCAATAAACAGATTGGTTTTTCCTCTATCATTTTCATCGCCGAATACCCAGGCTTTGGTAGCCGAGCCGGATGCTTCTTTGACAGCCGTCTGGTAAAACTCCCTTTGGTAGTTCAGCAGCGCTTCCCTGTGCACATTCGTGCCGGCTAATGTGGAAAGTGTGGTAACAAACTGGTTGCGGATGGTAAAAGGAAATGTCAGCAGCCCGTTGTCTGTTTCCTGCACATGTCCGCGGGAGCTGGCCTGCTCAAAAAGGATACCCACACCGCCATTCACATCCGGGTAGGTAGAACCTTTACCGTAGTAAAAATCATCATAACTTTCTTTGGTAAAATAAAAGGAGCCGATACGATCCAGGTAAGCCGTATGAAAATCGGCCAGCTTTTGCGTCAGCTCCTGGTTTTTGGGTGGTGTGATGGGGTTTACCCTGGCAGGAACGCCTGGCTGAAAGAAAAAAGTGGCGTTGCTGCCCATTTCATGGTGATCGGTCAGCACGTTAGGCATCCATTTTCTATATATGCGCAGCCTGTTCTGGCTTTCGGGATGCACGGCCGGCAGCCAGTCCCTGTTCATGTCAAACCAGTAATGGTTATATCTTCCGCGTGGCCATACCTCGTTGTACTCCCGACTGTTAGGATCGGATACCAGGTTTTTGCTCCTGTGCTGGTTGACCCAGGTGGAGAAACGTTGCATACCATCTGGGTTAAAGCTGGGATCAAACAAAATAACTGTGTTGTCCAGCATTTCCTCAACGGCTTTTCCCCGGGCCGCCGCTAAATAATAAGCCGTCACCAGTGAAGCATTGGCGCCGCTCTGCTCATTACCGTGAATAGAAAAACCCATCCATACCACAGCCGGCATATCCTTTATATCCAGGCTCCCGGATCGGGTAGCATCGGTCAACTGTAAATGCTGCTGACGGATCTCCTCCAGGCGCTGGTGGTTTTTAGGAGAAGTGATAGTCAGTAAGACCTGCGGTCTTTTTTCGTAAGTAAAACCGATCGTTTCTATTTTTATCCGGTCAGGCGCTGCGGCTGCCACCGCCCGCATATAATTGACTAACCGGTCGTGGTTTACATGGTATTCGCCTACTTCATGAAAAATAATGTCTTTCGGCTGGGGAATGGCAGCATTGTACTCCACGCTGTCCGGCAGGTAGTAGGACAGATCCTGTGCTGTAGTAATAAGCGGTAACAATACTACTAAAATGAACAATTTTCTCATCGGTAAATCGGTTATGTCGACTACAATTTACTGTACAAAGCTGATGCAGAAAAATATATTGGGTATGTGCAATAATAGTGAAGCGACTGCCTGTAGCAGGTAATCTCACTTTTCATAATCCTGACTTTAATTCCATCGAATCCGGGAAATTTAAAAATATGGCCGGTTCCAACAGCTTCTTTTTTTACACCTGAAAGGTGGACTGAATGAAACGCTTAAGAAACTAAAATAATACAAATATTTCCAGGTTGTGAAGGTTGCGTGAGGACACGTAACCGGCTGCCCAGGTACGTGTCCTCATACCTTTTGAAATCTTTTCTTAATAAAATATTTGTGGACAATTTAATAACCTATATTAGTGGTAATACAGATTTTCAATCGAACAAAACTGACAAAAGTCCAAATGATAGGCGGCGAAGTAAAAAAATACATCGACAACAGTGTTTTATGTTGGTTAGCGACCTCTAACAAAAACAACGAACCCAATGTTTCACCGAAAGAAATATTTACATATGGCGACGACAAAACCCTTCTGATCGCTAACATTGCTTCACCAAACAGCATTAATAATATCAGGGATAACCCAAATGTTTGTGTGAGTTTTGTAGATGTTTTTGTTCAGAAAGGATTTAAACTGAAAGGAACAGCCATTATAGTCGATCAAAACGACGGCAATTTTGGAGAAAAAGTAAAACCTTTAACAGATTTATTTACAGATGAGTTTCCAATTAAATCAGTCATTGAAATAAAAGTTACAAAAATTGATGTAATCCGGGCGCCGAGCTATTTTTTATATCCAGAAAGGACAGAGCAGTTTCAAATAGAAAGTGCAATGAAAACATACAAAGTAAGGCCCATCGGCAAAGAATAAGAACGAACAGCCAATATATGGTATTTTCAAAACCGGGCTGACGCAATTGATCAAATGTTTGGAAATTATCCATTAGACCAAAAGTATTGCATCCATGGAACAGCAAGATTATTTACAAAGAATAATTGACCAATTTGGAAGAACCTTAGGAAAAGTATCTTCCTTCTTACTTGGGCTAAAGAGTCAGGGGAAGATGGCAGATGAAATTGAAATGACGAACCAGGTGCTTAAAGGGGAACTGGATCTTGATATCCGGGAACTGACCAATATTCAGAACGAAAATTTCATAAAAACACTCAAGGCAAAAAAGGGCTTTAACAACGAAAACCTGGAAAAGCTTGCAGACATACTTTTATTCATTGCGGAGAATGGGTCTGACAAAGACAAAAGCAGGCTGTATGAGAAATGTTTGATGATCTACGAATATTTGGAAAAAGCAGAAAATGTTTATTCACTTATCAGACAAGAAAAAATAGAACAAATAAAAAA
>Ga0222419_100989_pt1 | contig 13070 bp, 16 predicted proteins | sample 1B20Ametagenome_FD_182474 | JGI IMG/M metagenome (GOLD analysis project Ga0222419, IMG submission 182474) | Enriched microbial communities from leaf-cutter ant dump, University of Wisconsin, Madison, United States - 1B20A (version 2) | ecosystem: Environmental > Terrestrial > Nest > Insects nest... | reverse complement strand
GGCAGTTTATAGTTGAACATCTATTTTGGTACAAAGATTTTAAAGAGGTACAAGGATATTCAGTAATAAAAAAAATTTTTTCTGAAAACGTCGAATCAAACTTAATATTGGGGTACGAATTGTCAATAAATATTAATGATTATACTCTTTCTTTGGAAATGAATACTAGGGATGAGGCATTGTATCCGATAATTGTTACAAAAAAGACTAAAGATAACTTATCAAGGCAAGAATTTATTGGAAGCTACAATAATATTGGTTTTCAAAAGATCAAATTAATCCAAGATTATTTGGAACTTATTATTAATACTAGCACCAGCCCAACCTCCACGAATTTTTTGCATTAAAACGTCCGTAAATGATGTGTTAGATTATCAGTTTTTCTAAAAAAAAGGATAAAAACGTTTACAGGAGATAATTTTAGTCTCCTGTAATTTTTTACTTCACTCCTGCCACAGTGCTGTCCTCGGGCTGACGGAATATCATATGTATGTCAGTTGCCACCTCGTTATTATTCGGCAGAAGCCTGGACGCCGATCAGCCAAAATACACCCCTGAAAGTATCACCAACCTTGGTAATGCATATTTGATTAACTTTACCCGAGGCAATAAGCTCTTTGAACTAACGAACCATTTAGGCAATGTCATGGCCACGGTCTCCGACCGCACACTACCCGAAGCCGTTACCGGCACGCCTACGGCAGTACGGGGATACACAGCGGATATTGTGACGGCATCGGATTATTATCCCTTCGGGATGGTCTCCCGCGCCTTCAACTCACCTTCTGTTAACTATCGCTATGGCTTTAACGGTAAGGAAGTCGACAACGAAATGTTCGGCATCGGCAACGAATTGGATTACGGCATGCGGGTATATGACCCTAGGGTGGGAAGGTTTTTGAGTGTGGATCCATTGACAAAGTCGTTCCCGTGGTATACTCCATATCAATATGCCGGTAATAAGCCAATCTGGGCTACAGATTTAGATGGTTTGGAAGAACGCCCTACGACAGAAGGAAACGAAAGAACGACCGAATTTGCAACAACTTCAACATCTGCTGATTTACAAAGTTCAAAAGGTCCATTTAAAGAAAAAGTTACCAAGCAATGGTTTTGGCACAAAGGGTCGAGTGAATATGGTACGACAGCAGGTTGGTATGATAGCGAAGAATATTCAAAAATGGTCCGCCCCATTGCCAATGAGTTGGCCGGATACCTGGGAATGTATGGGGTAACAGCAAAGAGTTCTAACTGGAATGACGAACAGAAAGCGGATGTCGTAAACACGAGTTTGGGAAGATTTTTCAGCTCAGGAATATCAGAGGAAGGCGCAAAAGCATTGACAGCAGAAGCATACAGTGTTGGCATGTACTGGAATGAAAGTTCATCAGGGCGGACAGAGTTCTCTTCCATTAATGTTGAAAGTGTCATTGGGGTTGGACAATTGATAAAGGGGTTGCTTCCGAAAGCTATAAAGAATAGCAAAGGTGTCGTTTATCCAAACGTAACAGTTGGTGGCTATGGTAAAGTTCCTTTCCCGAAAGGGCCGTATACACCAAATAATTCTCAAATATTGAGAAGCGAATTTACTCCAAAATTGAAAGGAGAATTTAAAGAGTGGTGGATTCAACAAGGCCGGCCTTGGCCTGATGTTCCCGAAGGTAGCACTTTGAATATTCATCATATTAAACCATTATCTAAGGGTGGGACAAATTCTTTTGATAATTTAGTTCCACTTATTCAACCAGAGCAGCATCAACCCTTTACCAATTGGTGGCGGGCATTTTAAAACTAAAAGAATAATATGAAAAACTATTTATCTCAGCTAGCTTCCTTAAATATGAGAAAGCAGTTAACATATGAAGGTTTAAATTCCTGTATTATTATGAATTCTCCAGCTTCTGAAGTGAGAATAGCTGATTGCAAAAATAAACTGTTTATAGAAATCCCAGAAGAATACATAACGTTTTTGAGTTATTTCGATGGTGGAACTATTTTTAAAATAGAAGACTTTGCTGGACTAAAACTATTTGGTGTAGAGGAGCTTATAAGTGAAAATTCTTTTCAGAAGAAAAACTTTGGTGAGGAATGGGATGACAGTATTTTGCTATTTTCTGTATTTCTAGGTGATAATGAGTATTTAGGGTTTAAATTTGATCGATTTAATAGGTATACTATTGTTCATGCGATTATGGAATTAGTACCGGGTGAGTGGAATATTATTGAAGTTAGATTTGATGATTTAATGGATAAGTTCTTAGAAGCGAAAGGTAAAAAATACTGGCTTTGACAATAAAGTTTTTGTATTGGTAATTGGTAGTGTATAAGGTTTTTATTGAGTGTAAATTTTGCAGGCAAACCTGTCAGAAAATAGGTTGACAGAAAAACGGCGTTCAAAAGTATGATTACAGGCGCAAGCAGAAAATATTATGAGTAGGCTTGTTTTATTACTTCTCAATCATTTTTTTGAGTAGCTCAACTTTTCCTTTTAGCTGTAAATGATGTCTTGCAGTTCCTGCCGTATCTGTTGGTTACGGGTTTTTGCTCCATAGTGCTCCAACCGTACAAGAGTGCGACGCAAGCAAAGCATAATAGCAGTACAGCAGCCTGTAACAAAATAAGAAGACCATTAAAGAAAAACTGATCACCACTACGGAGCGGTTTTTACTCTCCCCCTTCGGGGGAGCGGAGGGGGCTTCAGCTCAACCGGTTGGTAAAAAATGATGTATATGCCGGCTTCAACAGCAACAACCACCACTGGAACAACTCCACCACCGAAAACCGCTACCGCGAAACCTACAGCTACGATGGCAATGGCAATTTTAAAACCGTACAGCGCAACGGCAACCTCACCGGCAACCCTGCCATGGACAACCTTACCTATCACTACACCCCCGGCACTAACCGGCTTAACCACATCACCGACCTGGTCGGCGACAATGTATATGGTTCCACGGTAGACATCAAGAACCAGTCCCCCGGCAACTATACCTACGATGCCATCGGGAACTTAAAAAGCAGCGTCTCCAACGGCACCGATAACATCCAATGGAACGTATACGGCAAAATAGAAGAAGTCACCAAGCAGGGGCTTCAAAACGCCGCCAGCCGCTTCCACCATTACTACTACGACCCCTCCGGCAACCGTACCGGCGTAGCCCACAGGGGCACCACCACCTACAACTTCACCTGGTATGTACGCGATGCACAGGGCAATGTCATGGCAGTATACAAGGTCAATGGTGTGAACAATGCCAGCCAGGGCACGCTGGAGCTCAGCGAGCACCATGTATATGGCAGCAGCCGTTTAGGCACCATCAAACGCAGCCTGGACGCCGACCAACCAAAATACACCCCTGAAAGTATATCCAACCTTGGTAATGCATATTTGATTAACTTTACCAGAGGCAACAAGCTCTTTGAGATAAATAATCACCTGGGCAATGTTATGGCCACGGTCTCCGACCGGGTATTACCCGAAGCCGTCACCGGCACGCCTACGGCAGTACGGGGTTACACCGCCGACATCGTAACGGCATCGGACTATTATCCCTTCGGGATGGTATCCCGCGCTTTCAACTCGCCTTCCATCAACTACCGTTATGGTTTTAACGGCAAGGAAGTCGACAACGAAATGTTCGGCATCGGCAACGAACTGGACTACGGCATGCGGGTATATGACCCTAGGGTAGGAAGGTTTTTGAGTGTGGATCCGTTGACAAGTACGTACCCCGAATTGACTCCCTATCAGTTTGCATCAAACACTCCAATACAGGGTACAGACTTAGATGGGTTGGAAATATCCTATCACTACGATGATCCACGTTTTGGAATGGTGATAATGCCGGCGGGGGACAATCTGGCGAGACAGATACCTCCTGAGCATTTGAAGTTTATTCCACAAGCTAAAAACAAGCGAAGTCAGGGTATAATGGGTGAAAATGCTTCTTTAGTACTCGATTTTGTTCCTGTTGCAGGGACTGTAAAAGGGGGAATCGAAGGCGTTGTTGGGTATGACGCAGCAGGGAATGAACTTTCCGGTTGGGAGCGAGCTCAGGGGGTTGTTCCCTATCTCCGTCCTCTTAGGAAAATCAACAAAGTAATGAAAGCTGCTGATAAAGCGGATGATGCTAAAGATTTATCGAAGGCTGTAAATAAAGTTGATGATGTCGTTAGCAATGAAAAGGCTTTGGTGCAGACTGTTGGAGATACTAAGACAGGAAGGGGTAAGAACCATTTGAAGCATGATGACGAGGCAACTGGCGATCATTTTACTTTTAAGCAAGATGATTTTGGCGACGTTTACAAGTATCAAGAGTTTAAAGTAAACCCGAAAAATCCTAAAGGTTTCCAACCAGGAAAAAGGTTTGATGGGGGGAAGCCAGATGGAAGTCCAGGAACACCACATTCTGGTGTTCCAACTCCTCATATGCAGGATAAACCTAAGGGCAAAGCGAGGAAACCCGAGCCAAATGAAATTCCTGACAATAAAAGATTTAAAGAATAATGATTTTAACATGAGTTCTCAGTATTTAATAACTGACATAGATACTATCAAAAGTATAATAGGGGTAGAATATCTGAACTATGATTTTGAAGAAGAGGTAGTTTTCAACGATTGGAAATTAGATATATTTTGGATTGAATCTTTACAACGTAATGTAATAGCACTTTTCAAAGAAAATGAACTAAGCTTTGAATACTTGTTTTCAATGATTCGTTCTTCAGATATTGATGAAGAAATAGCAGTTGCTTCTTTATTTATTTATTATATCGATTTTGATAAGAAGGATGAAAATAGGGAACGGGTGTTAGATTATCTAACTATATTGGATCAGAAAGGAGAGAAAAGTTATACAAAAATAAAAATTATTGTTTGGGAAACTGAGCTTAACAATGCAGTCAATAGACGATCTATCATAGGGAAAAGCTATTTGGAAATTCAAAATGATGCGGGATATTACAGAAGACTTGCAGAGGCTGCAAGAAAGTTGGTTAGATAATAATAGGTTTGTATATGTCCCCTAGCTATCGGTAGAGTTGTATAAAAATAGCAAGCTGCTGTCCGTATGTTTCCAGGCTACGGACTATACATATTACAACACACATTCCTTTTTTCTCCGAAATGTCTCCCGAATAGCATTGCAGCTAAGCCGAGACGTTTCGGTAAAAAAAGCGCTTGAATTTCCCGCGGAGTCTCTCCTTCGAGCTCTGTGTGTTGGCAGGACTCTGCGGTAGGTGAGTGTCTCTAACTTAGGTAATGCATATTTGATTAACTTTACCCGAGGCAACAAGCTCTTTGAACTAACGAACCATTTAGGCAATGTCATGGCCACGGTCTCCGACCGCACACTACCCGAAGCCGTTACCGGCACGCCTGCGGCAGTACGGGGTTACACCGCCGACATCGTGGCGGCATCGGATTATTATCCCTTCGGGATGGTAGCCCGCGCTTTCAACTCACCTTCTGTTAACTACCGTTATGGATTTAACGGCAAGGAAGTCGACAACGAAATGTTCGGCATCGGCAACGAGCTGGACTACGGCATGCGGGTATATGACCCGAGGGTAGGAAGGTTTTTGAGTGTGGATCCCATTACAAAACAATATACCGAACTGACACCCTACCAATATGCAAGCAATAATCCGATAAGTGGAATAGATCGGGATGGGCTGGAATGGTATTATTACAATTATTTATTTGGCTGGAAAGAATCGCAATATCCAAAGACTGTTGCGTATAGCGCTGACTATATGAATAAGTTTGGATATTATTCCTTGCAGCAAGTTCATAAGTTCCAGGAGGAAGATAGAAGGCGGCAAGAAATTGCAACTGCTGTCCAACATTCTAAAGATCTTTTGGAATCCAAAGCAGCTTGGGAGAGAAGTCAAAATTTATTTGGACTGGCATATGAATTAAGTCCAGTCAAATCTATTTATGATGCCAGCCAGTATATTTCTGAAGGGCAATATGCATTAGCTACTGTAGCTGGTGTAGCTGGTGCTGTAGATTTAGGCCCTCTTTTCAGAACTTTTGGCAAAGGGTATGGTGCGGTTGCCAAGCAAATTGCTAGCCAGGTTACTACTGAAGGAGCCTGGAAGTTGGGGAATTTTGCAAGGGGTGCTGTTTTAGAAGCAAAAGCTGCAGCGGGATATGTGGCAAAGGGATATGAATGGCTTGCTGAAAGCGCATCACCTTTCTTTAAAACAATAGACTTTTACAACGCTGCAGAAAAGACGGCAGTGAGTTTAAAAACTGTCAATGCTGAAGCAAACTTTTCTTTTAGCAATATTCTTAAAAATATTGATGACTTGTCGGATATGAAAAGAGTAGGCTCTACCGCCCAATATGGAGTGGAAAGGCAAGTGAAAAATGTGGAACTTCATATTGCCACCCCCGCAGGGTATGACCGAAGTAAATTACAAGTAGTGGAAAATTATGCAAAACAAAAAGGTGTTAAATTGGAGTATACAGATGTTCAATAACAAATAATTATTTATTTTAAGCTATGAAAATCGGGTTTGCATTAAGTTTTGAAAAGAATTCAATGAACGGTACTTTTCTGTCTTTCTTATATAAAAAGTACGTTAAATTTAACCCGTATTCTTTTACTATTGGTCACAAGGGGGCGGCATGGAATGAGAAGAAGCATTTGAACGAAATCCAACTTGCTGGAGGAGAGAAGGATATTAGTATAATTGATCTTAACCGTAATATATTTTCGATAACTACAACTGGTAGCCAACACCCACATCAATCATTTCTTATAGAACAAGATAGTGGGATATTCCATCCAACTAATGATGAAGTATATGAAATTATTAACTGGTCGAAGACTTTCATTGCTGGATATCTGTATAATGAGGAGTATACATTTGTTCAATCATCTGAGTCTGAAACACTTTTTGAACACAGAGATATCCCAAAAGAAATATTAATGACTTTGAAAAATACTCCCTATAAACTCGGTGTTTTTGATAAAAAAAAATACAATACGAGATTTAATCCTGGTAGGAGTGTTTTAATAAGTCATACATGGTTAATGGTAGCGTGGAAGATGTGGTTTGGAGAGCAGTTTTTTAAGTTGGTTCCGAGGGAAAGGATATTAAGTTTTCCATATGCCACGGAAATAAAAGAATTGCCTAGTGGTCAGGTATATGTTCAGTTATACGATAAAATAGAAGAACCTCATACTCCGGATAATATATTCAGACAATGGAAATGGAGAGAATGGTTAGATTATGACGGACTGGAAGAAAAGTATGGTTGATTGGTGTGTAACCTCGGTAATAAAATAACAGCCTTGAATTCCCTGCGGAGTCTCTCTTTCGAACTCTGTGTGTTGACAGGACTCTGCGGTAGGTGAACTTTACGCGTGGCAACAAGCTCTTTGAAATGCGAAACGCAGTGCAGCATTCGCCGTGGCTAAAAAGCAATAAAAATATACACGGCAAATAACGAATCACCTGGGCAATGTCATGGCCACGGTCTCCGACCGGGTATTGCCCGAAGCCGTCACCGGCACGCCTACGGCAGTACGGGGATACACCGCTGACATCGTGACAGCATCGGATTATTATCCCTTCGAGATGGTATCCCGCGCCTTCAACTCACCTTCTGTTAACTACCGTTATGGTTTTAACGGACAAGAAGTGGATAATGAAATTGCAGGTATCGGAAACAGTCTCCATGCCGAGTTTTGGCAATATGATCCAAGAGTAGGAAGAAGATGGAATTTAGATCCAAAACCAACAGTTGGTATAAGTGAGTATGCTGCATTTAATAACAGCCCGATTATATTTAGTGATCCCAAAGGTGATACTTCAGGAGTAGGCACAAGAATATGGGGAGGGCTAAAAGCAATTGGCGGAATTGCTGAAATGGCAATAGGAGGAGCAGGAGGCGTTGCTACTTCATGGACAGGAGTAGGAGCGGTTGCGGGAGGGGCTGCGGTAGTACACGGTGCGGACGTAACATCGGCGGGATTACGTCAACTCTGGACAGGCGAAGAGACTTCTACATTCACACAACAAGGAATCAGCAAAGGCCTGCAGGGACTTGGTGTTTCTGAGCCAAAAGCTGATGTTGCTGCTGGTTATACCGATGCAGGAATAAGTATATTGTTATCTGGGGGATCAGGGATGGCGAAAGACGGAACTTTGGTTGCTTCGCGACCTTTATTGTTTCAAGTTGGGAAAACTGAAAAGGTTAGTAAAATTATTCCTCGAGGCTTTAATGATGCAGAACAATTTACACAAGTAGGTTCAGAATTGAAAATTGCACTTCAGGAATCTGGAATACAATTCAGTAATATTGGTGTTAGGGGAAGCGCCGTAACCAATGTATCTAGCAAGGGAGGCGCTTTCAGAGAAACAGCTTTGGGTAATCTTAAATCTAGTGATATTGATGTTTATGTAGAACTTACTCAGGAAATAGGATTAAAAGCAAGTGAAAATATAGAAGGATTTATACATCCAGGGAAGTTATTTGAAAAATTTCCGGCTTTAGAAAAATGGTCCGAGAAATGGTCTCAAGTTTTAGGGCGTGAAATAACACCTGGCGCCTTTAATCCGGGAACTTTTAAGGATGTAGACGTTATAAAATTTTAAATACAGTATGAGAATTTTTTTTAACTCTGACGCAGATATAGGGCAAGTAGCGAAATTAATCTTTGAAGCATTAGGGATAGGCTCTTTTTGGGAAGGAGATAGTCATAATGTCTTAGGAGGTACATATAATTCGTACTCAATATTCGGTATTAATATCAAATTGGAATTGAACTCTTATGATTATGAGGATACTTATAGATTTATGTTATGTGTCAAAAAAGACATGATAAGTTCATTAAAAATAGATATGGATATTGAAAATAAAGTAAGCGAAATAGTTTTAAGAGTTTTGCAATATAATTTGAATATTCCCATAGCTGTAGAAAAAAATGGTGAGTTATTAGTTGACTTAACATGAGTAAATATCATTTTTCTATTGATAAGTGTTTGACAATGGGTAATGTGTCAGAATATCAGGTTTTTGGAAAGACGAGGAAATAAAGCTTTAACCGGAGGTGTTTTTAGTGTCCTATAATTTTTATCTTACTCCTGCCACGGCGTGCCTTTAGGTTGATGGAACACCATATGTACGGCAGCACTCGTTTAGGCACCATCAAACGCAGCCTGGATGCCGACCAGCCCAAATACACCCCTGAAAGTATCACCAACCTTGGTAATGCATATTTGATTAACTTTACCAGAGGCAACAAGCTCTTTGAAATGCGTAACGCAGTGCAGCATTCGCCGTGGCTAAAAAGCAATAAAAATGTGCACGGCAAATAACGAACCATTTAGGCAATGTCATGGCTACGGTCTCCGACCGCACACTACCCGAAGCCGTCACCGGAACGCCTACGGCAGTACGGGGTTACACCGCCGACATCGTAACGGCATCGGACTATTATCCCTTCGGGATGGTATCCCGCGCTTTCAACTCGCCTTCTGTTAACTATCGCTATGGTTTTAACGGTAAGGAAGTCGACAACGAAATGTTCGGCATCGGCAACGAGCTGGATTACGGCATGCGGGTATATGACCCGAGGGTAGGAAGGTTTTTGAGTGTGGATCCCATTACAAAAAGCTACCCGCAATTAACACCCTATCAGTACGCTTCCAATTCTCCAATAGAAAATATAGATATAGATGGTCTAGAGAAGTTTACGGCTCATATAATGAGAAGTATTGAGGGTAATGGTCAACCTAAAATGAGATCTGTATCGGAGAATACTACACAAAAGCAAGTGCTAACTGCACAAGTTACTTGTCATCCCGATAAAACATATTTGAAGCAAGACCAAATTAGGATTCAGAAAGAATATGCAGCACTTGATCATGAAGGTGGACAGGTTGCATTTCCGAGAAGCTCGTTTTGGACGTTTTTGAGTGGACCACGAACAATGTCTGTTGAAGAAAAAATAGGAGAATCCTCTTTTCTATCAAATCGAATTATTGATGATGACGGATACCTAACTGATAGAATAGCTCCAATAACTGGAACTCCCCCGGATTTCGGCAAAATTAAAGGTGTTCCCGGAATGCTTGGGGCTAATTTTGCACAAAAAAAAGTTAACTCAAAGCGATTGTTTAGTCTAGACGGTCAGGCTAAATATTCGGAGCTTGCAGGCTCCGAAATTAAAACAATTGAAGATTTAGCAACTGCTATAGTTAATAAAAAAGTAAATGTATCGGATATTACAGTTGATTTTGTGATGAGAAACGGAGAAAAGGTTATTTTAAATACAAGGACTTCTGCCGCACTTAAAAAAGCCGGAGTTCCAATGGACAAATGGACTGGCATAAATAAAACAGGAGAAAAAGTACCAGGAATGAACGGTAAAACCTTTGATGATTTAGCTAATGAACAAATTTCAAGGAATTATAAACCTGGGGAATCTCTTTCAACAACGGCTCCTGATTGACCTTATTAAATTGATTTAAAATGACATATAAAATTAAGGGCTGTAAGGTCGTATTCAATCCTTATGATTTTCTTCCTGCTTATGGGGAAACAAGTATTGATTTAAAATTTTCTGATAGCTTGCTCGAGTTGAATGTCTATTATGATACAAACAGAGATAACAAAGAGGGGTGCTTAAGATTATTATTTGACAACGCAGTATTTTATAAGCTTGAAAGTTTTCCTGGAGTTAGTTCGATTAATGCAGAATATGACTACGATGACAGTACTGTTGGAAGTTTGATTCAATTTTTGGACTCTGATTTTAAGGATGTGTGGGAAAGGCATTTTAATAATCTTTTTAAATTTGCTCACTATAAGATATTTCTTCTAGGAGTCAACAAAAGCTTGGAAGTTGTCTGCAGAGATATTCATTTTTAGTTAATAGATAGGAGGTTCAGTATTATTTTTGCTTTTAACGAAATTTCTCTTTTTCAACACCATGGATGATTCAATAAATATCCTTACGTTATTGTAAGTGGTTAGATATTATGCATTGATGGTACAAAACACTTTATCAAGTAGCGAGCTACTGAAGAGTGATTAAATGCAAACATTCAACATTCCGGTATTATCTATTTGAGAAGGTGCACAGTTAATACTTAATACGCGTTTTACAGCTGCTTTAACCAAGAGTAAAGTAGATAGGGGGAGCTGGAATGCGATTAATGTTATAGGAAATGAATTTTTTTAAACTCTTTTAAATGGGCAACTTAGAAGAAATAAATTAACAAATACAGGAACAGTGACAACAACACAGGCAGGAACAAATACGGTCATTAGTTCAAATACGGTAACATCGAAAATAGAAATGATTAATAGCAATAAGTTAAGCAAGGTTATATCACATGCTTTACGGCATGAACCTGAAAAGTATAATATTGTTCTTGACAAAGACGGGTGGGTGAACATTAATAGTTTGCTTAAGGGTATTCAGGAAAACATACATGAGTATCAAGATTTGGTTTTGGATGATATTTTCAAAGCTGTTAATGCGTCGCGAAAGAAAAGACATGAAATAAAGAATCATAGAATAAGAGCAATATATGGGCATTCAACTGAGATTGAAATGGGCTATATAGAGCGTGCTCCTCCAGATTTTTTATATCATGGCACATCAGAAGATGCCTCTAAAATTATTTTATTAGAAGGGTTAAAGCCAATGCAAAGAAAATATGTACATCTGTCACCCAATATCCGTACTGCAATTACTGTAGGAGGTCGAAAAGAACGAAGTCCTGTGGTTTTAACTATTGCCGCAGAAAAGGCTTACTCATGTGGCGTAACTTTCTATTTTGGGAATGATGATACATGGTTAACCAAATTTGTTCCTTCTAAATTCATAGAGAAAACAGAGGTATGAGAATTGAATTCCATCAGGAAACCAGCTATACCGCTACAACGGAAAGCATTTGAACTGGACGAAGTGAGAACTTACGTAAAAAAGAAAGAGCACCAATACTGGATCGCCTATGCATTATGCCATGAAACAAAGCAGGTAGTTGATTTTGTTGTAGGCAAGCGCAACAAACGCACCTTAAATAGTATCGTAACCACATTGTTGTTATCTGGAGTAAAAACAATAAAAACAGACAAGCTGAATATATACCAAACCCTTATACCGCAAAGCAGGCATACAAGCGCAGCATACAATACTAATCATATTGAAAGAAATAACCTGAATCTGCGCACTCATTTAAAACGTTTGAGTCGCAGAACGATCTGTTTCAGCAAGAATGTTTTAATGCTGGAATGCTGTTTGAAAATATATTTCTGGAAATGTCTATAGTGCGACATGTTTTATAGTAAAAAGGGCCAACCGCAGTAGTAATTTATTGGTAACTCATTCCATAGCGTTGCTATAATATCCAACGGTAGGGCTCCCCGCCCAATAGCGCTCCAGTCGTACAAGAGTGCGACGCAAGCAAAGCACAATAGTGGTACTTCAGCCGGCAACAAACTGAAACAATCCCTTAAGATAGAATGCTAATTATTATAACGGGTTAATCTCCCCTCCTTTGGAGGGGCTGGGGGAGGCTTCAGGCAGGTACAGCGCAACGGCAACCTCACCGGCAACCCTGCCATGGACAACCTTACCTATCACTACACCCCCGGCACTAACCGGCTTAACCACATCACCGACCTGGTCGGCGACAATGTATATGGTTCCACGGTAGACATCAAGAACCAGTCCCCCGGCAACTATACCTACGATGCCATCGGGAACTTAAAAAGCAGCGTCTCCAACGGCACCGATAACATCCAATGGAACGTATACGGCAAAATAGAAGAAGTCACCAAGCAGGGGCTTCAAAACGCCGCCAGCCGCTTCCACCATTACTACTACGACCCCTCCGGCAACCGTACCGGCGTAGCCCACAGGGGCACCACCACCTACAACTTCACCTGGTATGTACGCGATGCACAGGGCAATGTCATGGCAGTATACAAGGTCAATGGTGTGAACAATGCCAGCCAGGGCACGCTGGAGCTCAGCGAGCACCATGTATATGGCAGCAGCCGTTTAGGCACCATCAAACGCAGCCTGGACGCCGACCAACCA
>Ga0222419_100986_pt1 | contig 13096 bp, 11 predicted proteins | sample 1B20Ametagenome_FD_182474 | JGI IMG/M metagenome (GOLD analysis project Ga0222419, IMG submission 182474) | Enriched microbial communities from leaf-cutter ant dump, University of Wisconsin, Madison, United States - 1B20A (version 2) | ecosystem: Environmental > Terrestrial > Nest > Insects nest... | reverse complement strand
CTTCTATAAACAACGGAGTGAAAGTTAGCTTATCTCCCTCCTGCTGTTCAAAAGCCTTCTTTACTTTTTCGCGCCACAGCACGATATTGGTCACATCACATTCAGCAAAGCTGGTAACATGCGCACTGGTCTTCCGGCTGTCTACCATATGCTTTGCGATCATTTTGCGCATACGGTCCATTTCTATCACTTCCACGTTTCCACCGTAATCGGTCTCGCTGCCTGTCTCCTCTGCTTCCACCTGCGGAATTTCCACTTTATTCTGCGAAAGAGGCGCCACTTTTGCATCAGCAGCGGGCTTCACTTCAGGAGCCTCTTTCTTTTGCCGCCCGGTTTCCAGCCATTGCAGTATATCTTTCTTGGTTACCCTTCCTTCATTTCCGGTTCCCGGAATATTTTCCAGTTCTGCCAGACCGATCCCTTCGTTGGCTGCAATATTCAGCACCAACGGAGAATAAAACCTGGCTGTAGTCTGAATACGGGCCGGGGCCTTGGAAGGCTGATAAGGAACTTCCACATGAATGTCCTGATGCGTTTCATCCTTCGTTGGCTCCTGGTATTGCGGTTGCTGCTGCTTCGGTGCTTCCTGCTGTACCTGAAGCACGCCGTTTGTATTGATCCTGGCTATCACGGCACCGATCGGCACCACATCATTTTCCCGGAACAATAGGGACTCAATGGTACCTTCTACAGATGAAGGCACTTCACTGTCTACCTTATCGGTAGCAATTTCAAGCAGTGTCTCATCCAGGTCTATATGATCCCCTTCCTTCTTATGCCAGCGTAAAATGGTTGCTTCCATAATACTCTCGCCTAATTTGGGCATTACCAGGTCTACTACAGCCATATGATTAATTCATTTTTTCTGAATGCAAGAAACATCTGGTTAAAAACAACCTGTTCCAACCTTTTATTGTGATAACTTACGGCTCAAAGGTAAGTATTGCATTTTAAATTAGAAACCTCACCGGTTGAAACCCTGCACAGCGTAAATATATTGTTAATAAAACAATTATACATCCGTAAAATTAAATAGAGACCATTTTTTCAAGCGCCCTCGTGATCAGCTTTTCCACGAGTCCGGCGCCATCCCTGCTGAATTCCTGGGAAACCCGGTTAGCTACAATAGCGCTCAGGCTGAGGCAATGATGCCCCAACAGGTTACCCAGCCCGTAAATACCGGCCGTTTCCATTTCAAAATTAGTGACCCTATGCCTGCCCAATTGAAAAGATCCGAGGCGGTCAACCAGTTCAGGGAAAGCCAGTCCCAGGCGAAGTACCCTGCCTTGCGGAGCGTAAAAGCCGGGGCATGTTACCGTAATTCCCTGGTGATAATCTTCTACAAAATGCTTTAGCAGCGATATATTGGCGCTGGCTACATAAGGCGCCGGGTGTAATTGCGTATGTGTAACGAATGCCTGCATTATCGCTCTTTCCTCTTCGTTTTGCTCATGCCGGTAAAAGTGAAGCAAATTGTCTATACCGATCCCATGGGTGCTGGCCACAAAGCTGTCTACAGGTATCTCTCCCTGTAACGATCCCGATGTGCCCATACGGATGATATGGAGAGAAGTAGTTATTTCCTTTACAGTCCGGGTGGCGAGGTCAATATTCACCAGCGCATCCAGCTCATTCATCACGATATCAATATTATCAGTCCCTATGCCCGTAGATACTACAGAAAGGCGCTTATTACCAACCCGTCCGGTATGCGTTACAAATTCCCGATGGGTCCTTTTTACCTCTATTGTGTCAAAATGTTTACTCACTTCCTTCACCCGGTCCGGGTCACCCACCGTGATCACCCAGGAAGCCAGCTCTTCCGGACGCAGATCTAGGTGGTATACCCCTCCCCTGCTGTTGAGTATCAATTCCGATTCAGCTATCTGTTGCATACAACTAAGGTTATGTCAATGAAAATGCGACGAATACATCTCCCGCAAATGTCGCGGACTTTCGCAGAAGCAGCTTGATAAAATCAGCGCTTATCTGCGTAATCTGCGGGAAAAAGAACGACATTATTGAGTTGACTTAACACTAAGTTAAACCAAATTCAGCTATGCATTTCCATAAACAATTTCACTCAAAAAGAGCGCATAGGTTTTTCTCCATTCCTCCAACAATCCACCCGTCCCCAGGAAATCGTTATGCCAGATGGTCATCATGGTGCCATTTACCTTGCGGGTGATATCGTGTAAACGGGTAAGCTCAGCATATCCCTCTCCGGGAGATAATTTCTGGTAGTAATAAGCCGTAGCATCCATAAAACAAAAAGGTTGTACATGCAACCCGGTAATCTTTTCCTGCCCGAGATGATACCATCGGAAAGTCCGGGATACAGATGCCCGGAAGCCGTTCATCCCTGCGTACCCCATAGAGAAATCATGTGTGATGCCCTGTTGTATCAGCCGCTCATAAGTAACGGGAAGGGTCATTCGCAGAAAATGCTGCCGGCTGTTTATCACCGGCTCCCCTGTAATATCTTCCAGTGTTTTTATCTCCGCTGCCAGCAGCTTGTCATCATCTCCGCTTTTCCATGAGGGGTGCACACCTGTTGTATAATCCCTGCTATGGCTGCTTATGAGCTCTTTCATGATCTGTTTTCCCGGAGGGATGTTTTTATCGAAGTCTCCCCGCTGCAGGGCAACCAGGAAAAAGTAAACCGGCTGCAACGGGTGTTTCCGATGCAGGGTATGAAGCCACTCCCAGGCGTCAAACGGATCAGCACTTTTTCCAGCCAGTACAGCGATCCTTTTCTTTACTGCCTTCAGGTCTCCGCTTAAAAGGGACAGGCACACTCCGCCTGCATTCCGCATCCAGCCTTTATGTAAATAGGAATAGGCCATATCTACATCATAAGTGGGAATGAACTGAAAAGAGCCGGCATGAAACGCTAATCGGGAAAACCGTTCGGACAGCGCTTTCCTGAGCTTCTCCATCCATACCTCTACCAGGGGAACCTGCAGGAAACCGTATCTCCAGGCAATGCTTTCTTCGTGATTGTATCTGCCGTACAGGTCAGGCGTAAAAGGTAAATACTCTTCGTAACGGCTGAGCAGGTAAAAAGCAGCGGCAAAAATATCAAAGTCAAGATCTCCCTTATGGGCCGGGAATAAAACAGCGTCTTCCCCCTCTCCTTTCACCGGGACATCCTGTGCCCTGATATCGTTTTCAAACAACAGATCTGCCGGTATTATCCAGAGCTCTACAGGAGCGATCGGCTCTCCGGAATAATTGATCCGCGCCTCCTCAAACGTTATAAACTCATTTTTATCTGATGTAAAAGATATGGATAAGCCACCGATATGGCACAGTAATTCCTCTGCTATATAACGCAACCGGGGTGTGATGGATGAAGAAAAAACCAATAACCGGCTTTGCATGGCTTGTATTAGTTAATTGGATACGGGTTCAAGATCCAGGCTGTTTTTAAAAGACAGAACGTTTCCGGCAATTGAATATTTCCGGCAACGCTCAGTCATTTTGATAATACTGCTCCGCTACCTGTTCCAGCACGCCGTAAAAATCTTCCCCATACTGCCGGATGATCGCCTCTTTCAAAAATACATATACGGGTACCTTCAGCTTATTGCCCAGTTGACAGGCAGGTCTGCAAAGACTTTCCCTCGGTTCGTAATTGACCAGCTCGTAGGTCTTTGTCTTTTTTATTTTAATAGGATAAAGATGACAGCTGATGGGCTTTTTCCAACTGATCTTACCATCCAGGTAGGCCTGCTCAATGCCACATTTGATGATACCGTTCTGATCTCTGAAACCATATGCGCATATGCCCCCGTTTATCGTTGGGGTAACCCATCCAAAACTCTTATCATAATAGTACCGCCCCCTGCTTTCAATCTCCGCTAAACCTTCAGGGGTAAGATAAGGTTGAATTACTTCAAATATTTCATTCAGAATATCTGTTTCCTTCCCGGTCAGCGGGGCACCCGCATCTCCGTCCTCACAGCAGCCGCCTTTACACTTTGTAAGATCACATACAAAATGTTCCTTCACCACCTCATCACTCAGTAATACATTATCGATCTCTATCACGTTTTTTTAGTAAAGATAAGATTTTGATGACGGAGCGCGCGCTTAAAGCGTATTTACATATCTGACAAACTGCTGCAAAATATTTTATTGACTGTCACGTTTTTAAGCGATTAATGCTGTTATTTTGCCAGCAAATACCAAAAAATCAATCAATTATTCATTATGCGCTTTTCTCCAGCTTTGTTAACCTCCAAAAGGAAAAGTTCTTTTCCGGTTCAAAACGCTATCTTTTTCCTGCTCATTTTTCTGTTTTCCTGCGATGCCTCCAATTCCCAGGAACATAAAGCGGCAGATTCCACTAACCGGCAAACAATTACTGAAGAGATAAAAGAAGAGCAAAAAACAGTGGCACCTTCGCTGGATACAGCCTTATATGACCAAAAATACAACTACCTGGCTGCAGGCGACACGCTCGGCAACTGGCCGGTAAAAGCCCCCCATCCCCTGCCGGGCGCCATTCTTCCTTTTAAAAGGGTGATCGCCTATTACGGCAACCTCTATTCCAAAAAAATGGGTATACTGGGTGAGCTGCCGGAAGCGGAAATGACGGCAAAACTGAAGGAAGAAATACAAAAATGGAATGCTGCAGACAGCACCACCGAAGCAATTCCCGCTCTTCATTATATTGCTGTCACTGCACAGGGAAGTCCCGGTAAAGACGGGAAATACAGGTTGCGCATGCCTTTCCACCAGATCGACTCGGTCCTGAAAATGTCTGAAAAGATCAATGCCATTACATTCGTGGATATACAGGTAGGTTTAAGCACACTTCAGCAGGAAGTGCCCCAACTGGAAAAATACCTGTCCCGACCGGATATGCACCTGGGTATTGATCCCGAGTTTTCCATGAAAGGCGGGGAACGTCCCGGAAAAGTGATCGGCAGCTTTAATGCAGACGATATTAATTACGTGACAGGTTACCTGGCCGATCTTGTGAAAAAGAACAATCTTCCTCCCAAAATACTGGTGATACACCGTTTTACGCAGGCAATGATGAAAGATTACAAAAATATCAAGCTAAGGCCGGAAGTACAGGTCGTAATTGATATGGACGGATGGGGACACCAGGCCCGTAAAAAGAATACTTACAGGCAATATGTATATAAGGAACCTGTACAATTCGCCGGCTTCAAGGTTTTCTATAAAAATGATACCCGAGAAGCCAACAGCCGACCGATGACACCAGACGAACTGATCGAACTGGTGCCAAAACCCATTTATATACAGTATCAGTAAGCTCTTCGGCTAAATTCAGATTATCACTATTATAACATAAATTAAGATGGTTAATGGCTACCTTTACAGCTTTTAACAATCTTCATTTCATGAAAAGACTAGTAACTCTTTTTCTGCTGTTTACCGCTTTTGCAACAGCCTGTAAAGACAAGGCTGCCCCTGGTTATGTTATTACAGGTAAAATAACAGGGCTGGACAGCGGGCAGGTATATTTGTATAACCTGCAGAATGAAGCGGCAGAGCCCGATACAGCCAATATCGTGAACGGTAGCTTTGAGTTTGAGGGAGCCGCTGAAGAGCCCAGGTTTGTCTTCCTGAGTCTCGGGGAAACGCTGCGGCATCAGCCTCTCGGATTTTTCCTGCAAAACGGCAATATTTCCATCAACGCCCATGTTGATTCCCTGCAGAGCGGTACAGTAACAGGTTCAGCTGCCCAGGATGATTTTAAGAAATACCAAAATCAGTTCACCATATTAAGCGATAAACAAAGAGCCCTGATAGAAGAATACCAGGAAGCGGATATGGCAGGCAATATGAACAAGATGATGGAGATCCAGATGCGTTTCCAGGAGCTTGAAAAAGAAAGTAAAAAGCTGATCGCTGATTTCGTGAAAGAAAATCCTGCTTCTTATGTATCTCCGTTTTTACTGGCACAGAACTATGCCATGGATGCCGATGAAGGAGAGCTGAAGCCGTTATACAATGCACTGGATGAAAAAGTGAAAGGCTCTTTTTTTGGAAAGGAAGTGGGCAAAACACTGGAGCTGCTGGAAAAGACATCGATAGGTGCTGTTGCTCCCGATTTTACACTCAATAACCAGAGCGGGCAACCCGTGTCTTTGTCTTCATTCAAGGGTAAATACACATTGATAGATTTCTGGGCAAGCTGGTGCGGTCCCTGCCGCCAGGAAAACCCGAACATTGTACAGGCATATAACACCTATAAGCCTAAAGGATTTGAGATACTGGGCGTTTCACTCGATGAAAAAAGAGAAGCCTGGGAAAAGGCGATTGAACAGGATAAGCTGACCTGGACACAGGTTTCTGACCTGAAAGGATGGCAAAGCGATGCGGCGGCACAATATGGCATCAAAGCCATTCCCATGAATTACCTGCTGGATAAAGAAGGGAAGATCATTGCAAAAAATTTAAGAGGCGCAGATCTGGTCGCGAAGCTGAAGGAGATATTGAACTGATACCAGATAAAAAGCTGGCCAAAAGTGTGCCATTACCATATCCGGGAGCATACAGGTTAAGATATCGCCCATCGCCACCTGCGGAAAGTTGCGTGCCTGCACGGAACCGGGCAGCCGGCTGACCTGCAAGTGTTCTCCTGTGCAGCCGCTTTTATGTTTTTAGGCGCTATATAATATTCACCTCCCGTTCAAGCGCAACCGAAAACTTCTCCTGTACACTTTTTAATATTTTTTCACTCAGGTCATATATCTCGTCCCCTGTTGCATTTCCGTAATTTACCAGCACCAGCGCCTGTTGGGTGTGTACGCCGGCATCTCCCTTCCGGAATCCTTTCCAGCCGCATTGCTCAATCAGCCAGCCCGCAGCGAGCTTCATGGTGCCGTCATTGTTGTTATAGGCAACAATGCCGGGGTACGACACTTTCAACCGGTTAAACTGATCGACAGATACAGACGGGTTTTTAAAAAAACTGCCCGCATTACCAATCTTCGCCGGATCAGGTAATTTGGAAGATCGTATACGGATCACGGCCTGCGCAATTGCCTGAATGCTCAACCGTTGCACCTGCATCTTTTCCAATTCCTGCTTTATGGCGCCATATTCAATATGAAAAACAGGGTCCTTCCGCAGCCGGAAGCTTACATTCAATATCACATACTTGTCTTTCATCTCTTTCTTAAACACACTCTCCCGGTAGCCAAAGCGGCAATCGCCTGCCGTAAAAGTATGCACAACCCTGTCATGGAGATGAAAAGCCTCCAGTCCGTTGAATACATCTTTCAGCTCTACCCCGTAAGCGCCGATATTCTGCATGGGTGCAGCGCCTACATTACCCGGGATCAGGGAAAGGTTCTCCAATCCCGCCCAATTCCGGGAGAGGGTATATTGTACAAACGGGTGCCAGCTTTCACCGGCGCCTACTTTCACAAAAATCTCAGATTCTGTTTCGCCCGTTTCCTCCATTCCCTTTATCTCATTCTTTAATACCCAGCCGTCGAAATCTTTTGTAAACAATACATTGCTTCCTCCGCCGAGTATCATCTTCCGGTGATGTCCGCTTGTTTCTGTAAGCGCTTGCAAAGTATCTACACTATTGAATGTAGAAAAATATTTTGCGTAAGCGTCAATTCCAAAAGTATTAAGTTGACGTAGCGAAAAATTTTGCTGAATTTGCATGTAAAATCTTTTTTAATGATCAGACAGAAAAAAACAGCCCTGCTGCTGGGAGCCTCAGGATTTATCGGGAACCAGCTTCTTCGACTGCTCCTGGATGATGACTCCTTCGACAAAGTTATTGCACTTGTCAGAAAACCACTGGAAATTTCGGATCCGAAGCTGGAGCAAAGAATAACAGATTTTGCCAACGAGCAGCTTTACAGGGAAGCAATGCCTGCCGGTGATGTTATCTTCTGCTGTATAGGCACTACCATGCAGCAGGTTAGGGGCAATAAGACGAAATACCGTCAGATAGATTACGATATACCCGTGCAGGCTGCAAAATGGGGAATAGAAAAAGGGTATACCCAATATATACTTGTTTCAGCGATAGGGGCTGATGCCCGGTCTTCCAACTTTTATCTCCGCCTGAAAGGGGAAGTAGAGGCAGCCGTTGCATCGCTTCCTTACAAGGCAGTACATATTTTTCAGCCATCATTGCTGCTCGGTCACCGGAAAGAATCCCGTCCGACGGAAAAAATGGCACAATTCTTCTCTCCCCTGTTCTCTATGCTTACAATAGGAGGATTTAAAAAATACAGGCCTGTCAAAGGTAACACCGTAGCAAATGCCATGTTGAAAGCTTCCGATTCCGACATAACGGGAACGCATACCTATACTTATTCAGCTATTCAATCCCTCGCACTATAACTATTTTCCTATGGCAAAAACAATCAACTGGGGCATATTAGGATGTGGGAAGATCGCCCGGAAATTCGCATCCGACCTGCTGCTGCTGCATGATACACAACTGCTGGCAGTGGCTTCCAGGGATACCACAAACGCTGCTTCATTCGCAAAGGAGTATGGCGCCGCCTGTAGCTATGGCAGCTATATGAACATGTTGGAGAACCCCGAAATAGATGTAGTATATGTGGCCACGCCACACGGGTTGCACTACGATCATGTAATGTTGTGCCTCGAATATGGCAAGGCTGTTGTATGCGAGAAAGCATTTGCACTGAATACAGACCAGGCAAAACAAATGATCGCAAAGGCCAGGGAGAAAAAGCTGTTCCTGATGGAAGCTTTCTGGTCGAAATTTACGCCATCTTATAACACCACCTTGCAAATGGTACAAGATGGAAAACTGGGAGAGATAAAAAGCATCTTTATCAATTTTGGTTTTATACCACAGCCTCCTGTTGCCGAACGGATATTTGATCCTGCGCTGGGCGGGGGCACCCTGCTGGATATTGGCATCTACAATGTATTCTATACCCTGTCTTTCTTAGGAAAGCCTGATCATATTGAATCATCCATGGTTCCTGCGATAACAGGAGTGGATGAGCAATGTGCCATACTGTTTCAATATAACAACGGCGCTTTTGCTCAGCTATTCTCATCTTTCAGCAGCCATTTGCCCACGGAAGCTTTTATTAACGGTACCGCAGGAAGGATCAGGATCAGGAACCGGTTTTACACAGCTACCGCTCCTGTTGAATTCTATCCGGACTTTATGGACAGCCGGCAGGTAATACCCTTGCCGGAGCTAAGGGGCTGGGGCTATCACTACGAGGCAGCACATGTGAATGATTGTCTCCGGAAAGGGTTGCATGAAAGCCCCGTGATGCGCCATGCGGATACAATACTTTTGATGGAGACGCTGGATGCGATACGGGAACAATGGAAAGAAAGAATTTAAAAATGAGATAGTAACATTGTCGGTCAGTGACAGCGGGTTGCAATAGAGATATTTTTGAATAAAGTCTGGTGCTCCTGTTCCTTTCACCTACGCTCTTTGCGTGACAAAATCAATTCTTTAAATTGCCACCCGGTTGTGGGTTGGAGTGCATATTATTTACACGCAAAGCCGGAAAGGGCTGTAAAACGCGCAAAGTAAACTTCTCCGAGGTTGTTTTTTCATTCTCTCTTTAATAATTTTAATGGATAAAAATAAATAAGTCTGTAAAAGGATATATATTTGTAACAACAGTACTCGCCACGCTACCCGTAGAACAGCGTCCCAGGGCGAGTCTTTTGCTTTTACAATCATCTTCTCTTTCCTGAGAGCTGCCATAAAATGCTATACAACAAAACACCATATTCTCTTGATGAGCAAATAGACCAATTACGAACCAGAGGCTTAGTTATTAGTGATAAAGACTTTGCAATACATTATCTCTCTCAGATTAGTTATTACAGACTTGCCGGGTACTGGTGGGCAATGCAAAGTGATAAAGAAAACCATATATTCAAGCCTAACAGCCGGTTTGAAGATGTTATTCATCTATACAACTTTGATCGTGAATTAAGGATACTACTATTTGATGTCATTGAAAAAATAGAGATCAGCCTCAGAACAAAGTTGATCTATCATCTTTCACATGAATTTGATGCATGGTGGTTTCAAAATACTACAATTTTTAAAGATACTACTGCTTTAGTAGAAACGCTTTCTTCTATTCTGGAAGAAGTAGAACGTTCTAAGGATACATTTATAAAAGAACATAAGAAAAAATACAAAGACGACCTAAGGTTTCCTCCTGCCTGGAAAACCTTAGAATTAGCCAGCTTCGGTGCTCTTTCAAAATTATATGGTAATCTCAAAAATGACATAAAATCGAAAGATAAGATTGCTTATGAACTAGGTGCGGTAAATCATACATACCTCCCCAGTTGGTTGCAATCCATCGCCCAGATTCGCAACTATTGTGCACACCACAGCAGATTATGGAACAGGAATTTACCGGGTACTCCTAAAGTATTACCCAATCCTCCATATAAATGGGTAAATAATACACCGACTGATACACAGAAATTATACTTGCACCTGTGTATTATGCGATATTTACTGAACATCATAGCGCCGGAAAATTCATTTTCGAAAAAATTACAAGAGGTGCTTCAAAAATACCCTTCTGTGGACCCCAATGCACTTGGGTTAAAGCCACTTTGGCATCTGGAACCATTATGGCGAACTGATAATTAGTCGCCAAAAAAACACTACGTTAATCGCTATCCGGGTGTGGGTTTGATATCTATTATTTTCACGCAAAGCCGGGAAGGACCGCAAAACACACAAAGTAAACTACCGAATGATGGTATCCTTTCATCTGCGCTCTTTCTCTTTGCGTAAAAGCTCTGCGTCCTTTGCGTGACAAAATCAATTCTTTAAATTGCCACCCGGATGTGGGTTGGAAAACATATTAACTGCAAAGCTACGGGAACCAAATTGCGGCTAATGTTATGTCAAACATGAATTTTCATTTGAGATCTCCCGCAGATCCCGCTGAATTCCGTAGATAATCAAAGCCTTCTGCGCTTATTTGCGAAATCAGCGGGAAATATTAGCCGTCATTTTATCGCTGACATGACACTAGTTTTCCTGCCTTCTGAAACCGCCACCGGGAGCCCCAAACAGGTTCTGCATTTCAGAGATCGGTTTAAGCTCTGTTCCCCTGGGTACCTCAAAAATCTTTTCCTTTATTTCAGGATCCACCTCTATCTTTTTCACTTCCATTTTCATAGAAAACCCGTTGGGCCGGCTCATCTCATATCCCATCACAAATCCTTCGATTTTATCGAGTCCGGCCAAACTGCCGAAACCCGGACGTGCGCCGCCACCAAAACTGCCGCTGAACCCTCTTCCACCAGGGGCAGACATGCCCGCAGCGGGATAATCCGCAGGCATCTTAAGATCAGGTGTGAACCAGACGATCGTTTCATTGGTTTCACCATTCCCGGATTTGGATTTCAGGATCACTTTTTTACAGGTATACCCTGCTATTTTTTTTGTCTCTGTCGTATTCACTATCTCCACCTCTCCTCTGGCATTTTCTTCAGAACGGTTTCTACCGCCACCTGCCTGCCTTAATGAATCCATGCGCTTACGCCTCTGCTCTTCATCCTCCGGCGTACTGTAATACCCTGTTTTTCTACCCATCGCTTCGATGATCGTCACGGTTTTTTTATTCTTCTTATCTATGATCACCGTATTGTTGCCAAAATCTGTCTGGTTGAACGTTTTGACAAAATCCGGTGTGTAATGCACGGTATTGGAAGATTCCACACCTCCGGCAAATGGTCTTGGTTCATCCTCTCCACCGGCAGCGCTGTTATCCGGAAAAGTAATTTCCGTCGTGGATTTAACGATTGCTGTCCGCACCTCTTTTTGTGCAAACGCAAAGCCGGGAGCCATCCATAAGAAGATCAACAACAAATACCGCATGGCATAAACATTTATTCAAATTTAACCGATGTGCAGCAAGTCATCAGGTTAATTAAAGTTAACAACATTTGTCGCCGGTTTACGCTCTCCTATCTGCTGGCGCCACATGGCATAGTAAAGACCTTTTTCTGCAAGCAGCGACTGGTGTGTGCCTTCTTCTGCCACCTGGCCCCTTTCCAGTACATAAATCCGGTCTGCATGCATAATGGTAGACAAACGATGCGCGATCAATATGGTGATCTGGTTGCGCTGCGAGGAAACTTCTTTAATGGTAGTAGTGATCTCTTCTTCCGTTAGAGAATCCAGGGCGGAGGTAGCCTCATCAAAAATCAAAAGTCTTGGTTTTCTTAACAGTGCCCTGGCGATAGATAGCCGTTGCTTCTCCCCGCCGGACAGCTTCAACCCTCCTTCACCTATCATGGTATCCAGTCCTTTTTCCGCCCTCTCCAGCAACTGGATGCAGGAAGCTTTCCGTAAGGCATCCCATACCTCCTCTTCCGTAGCCGAAGGATTTACAAACAACAGGTTCTCTTTGATCGTTCCCGAAAACAACTGTGTATCCTGGGTAACAAAGCCTATCTGGTTCCGCAGGTCTTCGTAATGGATCGATTGTTCGTCATAGCCGTTATACAATATTTTCCCATCCATCGGACGGTATAACCCCACCAGCAATTTCATGAGAGTAGACTTACCGGAACCGGAAGGGCCTACAAATGCAATAGTTTCCCCCACCTCCACAGAAAAGCTGATCCTTTCGATCGCATTATGCTGTGCAGACTGATGCTTAAATGCTACATCCCTGAACTCCAGCGTTCGGATCTCCCCCAAGGACAACGGATCAGCCGGCGCCGGTTCCGGCTTCTTTTCCATCAGGTTTTTAAAATTATTCAACGATGCCTCCGCCTCTCTATATGACAAAAGTATATTACCGACTTCCTGCAGTGGTCCAAAAATAAAAAAGGAAAAGAACTGCATGGTTACCAGTTCTCCCGCATTCATCTTATCGCCGTACACCAGCCACATGAGAATGAAAAGTATGACCTGCCGCAATGTATTTACAAAAGTGCCCTGTACAAATGAGATACTGCGGATACGTTTTACTTTTGTGAGCTCCAGCCCCAATATCTTATAGGTGTTTTTGTTGAGGCGATCAATTTCCTGGCGGGTCAGCCCGAGGCTTTTCACCAGCTCTATATTACGGAGCGACTCCGTGGTAGCGCCGGC
>Ga0222419_100984_pt1 | contig 13116 bp, 11 predicted proteins | sample 1B20Ametagenome_FD_182474 | JGI IMG/M metagenome (GOLD analysis project Ga0222419, IMG submission 182474) | Enriched microbial communities from leaf-cutter ant dump, University of Wisconsin, Madison, United States - 1B20A (version 2) | ecosystem: Environmental > Terrestrial > Nest > Insects nest... | reverse complement strand
GTTTCCACCTCCACGGAATAGACGTTCTCACCGCCGCTGACGATCATGTCCTTCAGCCGATCGACAATGAAGAAAAAGCCCTCCTCGTCCATATAAGCGGCGTCGCCGGTCATCATCCACCCGCCGCGGATAGCGGCCGCCGTTGCCTCCGGCTTGTTCCAGTACCCCTTCATCAAAACCGGCCCCCGTACGGCAATTTCGCCGACGGCTTGCCGCGCCACCTCCTGGCCTTGTGGGTCAACGATGCGGACCTCGGCGCACAGGCTCGCGCGCCCCGCGGAGCGAAGCTTGAGTGCTTTGCCGCTGGTGGCCACATGTCTGTCGGCCGGAAGAACAGTGGCGACGGGGGAGAGCTCCGTCATGCCATAAACCTGCGTGAACTTCGCATTGGGAAATGCGGTGAGCGCCCGCTTCAGGACCGCCTCGCTGATCACCGATGCCCCGTAGAGGACTGACCGCACCTTGTCGGTTCGCGCATCATGCATATAGGGGCAATCGATCAGCATCTGGATCATCGCCGGGACCCATTGCCCATGGGTCACGCCCTCTTTCTCGATAACCCGCAGCACATTCTCCGGTTCGAAGTTCGGCACGAAACAATGCGTTGCCCCGACGATAGTCTGGGCAACGCTAGTGCCGGTGTCGGCGATGTGGAACATCGGTGAAGTGTGCAAATAGATCGAATCCGAAGACATCCCGAGTTCGTGAGCGAGCGCAAGGGAGCTTGCGAAAATGCTTCCGTGGGTCAGCATCACGCCTTTTGGCGCACCGGTGGTTCCTCCGGTGTAGAAGATGCCGGCCAGATCATCGCCAGCGGACGCGACATCCGGCACCCTTGCGGCAGCGGTGACCAGCGCCTCGTAACTGTGATGATTCGGCGCCGAGTCGGCTGATCCTAGATGGATGACAGTCCGCAAGGCGCTCGAGCGACTTCTCAGCTCCGGCACCATCGGCAGGAAGTTGTCGTCGACGATCAGAACGTGTGTATCGCAATCGTCAAGAGAATAGGCGAGTTCAGCCGCGCTCCAGCGCACGTTGCAGGGATTGACGACGAGACCTGCCCACCAGCATCCAAAATAGAATTCGTAATAGCGGTCGGAATTGAAAGCCATGATCCCGATCCGGTCGCCAGCGCTCAGGCCCAGTGCTTTCATCGCTCCCGCAAACCGCGCAACCCTGCCCACAAGCGTTTCAAAGGTCTGGCGGCGATCGCCGCACACCGTCGCGACGGCGTGCGGCCTTTGCTGCAGGGCACGATGGAGGCCCTGGGTAAGGCTGTTCGACATGATGTTTCGCGATGGATCGGGAAAGAGTAAGAGGCCAAGCTCCTACATGGCCAGGAACCAACCTATTTCGGCAAGATCTTCCCGCCCTTGATGGTCACAATCGAAGCAGATGCTTCAACACGACCGTTCTTGCCAAAGCGAATCGTTCCGCGCGGTGTCTCCCAGCTGTTGTCGAGTAACGTCTTCGCCACGGTCGGCACATCGTCGGTACCCGCCTTATTGATCGCCGATGCGATCAGCCAGACCGTCTCGAAGCTCAACTCCTCGGTTTTTTCCGGCTCCGTGCCATACTTCGCCTTGTAGGCGGCGACGAACGATTTGTTCAGCGCGTTGTCGTAGCTCGGCAGATATATGTCCACGCTCAATGCACCTTCGGCCGCCTTGCCAGCGAGCTTGAGGACGTTGTTGTTCATAGCGCCCGGCCCGATGATGACATTGCGCGGTTTGAACCCGATGTCGGCGGCGGTGCGTACGACGTTCGCGTACTGCTCGACCACACCGCCCATGGTGACGAGTGTGTCAGCGCCCGAGCCCTTGGCCCGGGTGACAATCGAGTTGAAATCGCTTTGCTTGGTGTCGTAGAAATCGTTGAAAACGATCTTGCCGCCGGTAGCGTCCGTCAGCGTCTTCACAGAATCGGCGAACTGCCGTCCGAAATCGGTGTTCTCACCAATATAGGCGACCGTTTTGGGCGCGGCTTCCTTGAAGATTTTTTCCAACGCGGCACCGTCCTCCACTGCAGTGGTGTTCAGCTGGAAAGCTGCTTGGTAGCCCGTCTCAGCCACGCCGGTGGCCTTGGGCATCGACGCCATGTACAGCGCGTTCTCGGACTGGGCAATCGGAATGATGGCGAGGGCAACGGTGCTTGAGTAGTTGCCACCCATGAACTTGACTTTGTCCTGATCGATCAGGCGCTGAGCGGCGGCTGCGCCCTCCGCCGGCGAGTAATTGTCGTCATAGACCACAAGCTTGATCTTGCGTCCGCCGAGCACACCTCCGTTCTTGTTGACCATATCCACCGCAATCTCTGCCGCCTGCACCGATTGCTTTCCGAGAACCGTTTTGATCGGCATGATTAAGCCGATCGGAAAGTCGTTCGCCGCCATGGCCGCCGGGATCAGTGTCGCCTGAGCCACGATCGCCGCTATGGCGAAAGCCCCGAGCAACCACTTTCTTTTCGTATACATGATGTGTCTCCTTGTTGAATGAGTGTTGCCTTCAGAACCCCAGGTAATCCGCCTGGATCGCGGGATCTTCGGCAAGATCCCGACTTGCTCCGCCGCGCTTGAGGTAACCGGTCTCGAGCACATAGGCCCGATCGGACGCGGAAAGCGCCACTTCCGCATTCTGTTCCGCGAGCAATACGGCAAGCCCGCGTTTCGTGAGGTTTTCAATAAGCACGACGATCTGAGCGACGATGATGGGAGCCAGCCCCAGCGTCGGTTCATCGAGCATCAGAAGCTTCGGCTTGGACATCAAGGCCCGGGCGATGGCGAGCATCTGCTGCTCACCTCCCGACAGGCTGCCGGCCTCCTGTTCGCGCCGCTCGAACAGCCGTGGAAACAGACCGTACATCTCGTCGGCGAGTCGGCGCTGCTCATCGTCGGTCACATTCACGGCCCCGACGGCAAGGTTCTCGGCCACCGTCATGCCGGCAAATATATGCCGCCCTTCTGGCGACAATGCCACGCCCGACAGAACCCTCCGGTGCGCTGGCAGTCCGTCGAGCTTGCAACCATCAAGCACGATCGATCCGCCTGCCTGCGCAAGACCCAGGATGCCACGCAGTACCGACGATTTGCCCGCGCCGTTCGCACCAATCAAGGCCACTGATTCGCCGCCCTTGATCACCAGCGACAGATCGCTGACCGCACGCACGGGGCCGTAGCGGATGGTCAGTCCGTTGACTTCAAGCATGGACGACGCCCTCCTTGTTCCAGACCGTACCGAGGTAGGCCTCGATCACCGCGGGGTTGTTGCGAACCTCTTGCGGGCTGCCATCTGCCAGGGACTCGCCCCGGTTGAGCACGTAGATGCGATCGCTGATTTCCATGATCATCTTCAGGTTGTGATCGACGATCACGATCGTGAGGCCACGCTCCCGCAGGCTTTTCAGAAGACTCGCCAAGGCGCGCGCTTCGGTGTGATTCAGGCCGGCGGCGGGCTCATCCAGCAAGAGCACTTTCGGTTGCGCCGCCAGTGCGACCGCAATGGACAGCAGTTTCTGATCGCCATAGGGCAGCGATCCGGCTTCGTCTGCTGCGCGTTCGGACAGACCCACCTGACTCAGATAGGCCTGAGCGAGCCCGCGACGACGCGCCTCGCGCTCCCGATAGCCTTGCCCGCCTCGTATGGCGGTGAATACCGTCTCGGTATTGGGCACGGCCGCCAGCACATTGTCGAAGACCGACAGGCGGCCACAGATAGCGGTATGCTGGAACGTGCGCACCAGCCCCAACCGCGCCAGCCTGTGCGGAGCCAGCCCGGACACGCTCTTCCCACCAAATGAGACTTCGCCTGCCGATGGCGCTAGAAAACCGCTGATCAGCGAAAGGGAGGTCGTTTTGCCCGCGCCATTCGGCCCGATCAGGCCCACGGTTTCGCCCGGCTCAAATCGAAGACTGACGGCGCTCACCGCTTTGAGTCCGCCAAATTGCTTGGACAACCCCTTGACCTCCATCGCCTCACCCGGCTTGAACATCAGATCGCTGCTGGTGGTGGCGGTGGCGACCTCTGGTGCCCGGGCTCGACGACGAAACGACATGAGACCAGCCAGGCCATTGGGCTGGATGCGCACCACGAGCAACAGCAGCAGGGCGAAGATCGCCATTCTGTATTCTTCGATGAAGCGCAGGGCTTCAGGCAGCGCCGCAAATACTACGCCGCCAAGAATCGACCCGATGAGGGTCGCTTTTCCGCCCAGGATTGCTATGAGCAGGCCCGTCGCGGACAAGCCGCTGGAGAAAAGCTCCGGAGTGACCACCAGCGTGCGGGGAACGAACAACGCGCCGGCCAGCCCCGCAATGGCACCCGAAAGCGCGATGTTGAGCACCCGCGAGCGCAGCGTTGCAATGCCGATACTTTCGGCCAACGGCGCCGACTCCTTGATGACAGCCCAGCTCCTGCCTATCGGGCTGGCGAGCAGACGGCGCAGCCCGGCGACCACCAGCAAAAGCACCAGGAGCCCGATGCCCAGATAGTATTGATAGAAGTCGATACCCAGATTTGCCAGGAACTCGATCTTGGGCCTGGGCACCCTGATGCCCAGGGGGCCGCGCGTGAGATCCATCAGGTTATTGACAAGGATGTGCAGTATCTCCGCCGCCGTCAACGTGGCGATCGCGAAATAGGCGCCCCCTACGCGCAGGGAAGCAAAGCCGACCAGGACACCCAAAAGCGCACCAGGAAGAGGCGCCAGAAGCAGGGTGAGCCAGTAGTTCATGCCCAGATAAGACGTCAGCATGGCGGACGCGTAGGCGCCAAGCCCGAAGAACGCCGCGTGACCAAACGAGATGTACCCTAGATAGCCCACGGTCAGATTCACACTGAGCCCGAAGAGCGCCAGAACGACGGCGTAGACCGCCACGCCCATGTAATACGGGTAACCACCCATCGCGGCCGGCACCGCGACGACTACACCAGCAGACAGCAGGATCAGCAAGAGCGACTTCATGCGCGCCCCCTGCCAGTCAACCCGGTCGGACGAACCAGGAGCGTGATAAGCAAAAGCCCATAGACCATCGCCGATCCGATCTGCTCCGAGGTCAGCGTGGATAGATAGGCCTGCGCCAGCCCGACCAGCAGCCCGCATACCACCGCACCGGTCGCGCTGCCCATGCCACCCACCACCACCACCACGAACGCGTCGATGATGATGTTGTGCCCGATGGACGGAGTGAACATGGTGATGGGCACCATGACCCCTCCGGTCAATCCCGCAAGAGCGCCCGCCGCAACGAAGGTGATCGTTCGTACCTTGCGCACATTGACGCCAACCACCTCGGCTGCGTACGCGCTACTGGCAATGGCCCGAACGCTCTTGCCGATGTGTGTCCGGCGCAATATGAATTCGATGGCGATCAGCACCACGAGACCGAGCCCGATCACGAACCAGCGCTGATTGGTGACGACAATAGGCCCGAATGAGGTCAACCCTTCGAAGCCGTCCACCCGGACCGGAGAAGGCCCCCAGATGGCGAGTGCGCCCTCGTTGAGCAACATGCTGATGGCGAATGTCGTCAAAAGCACCGTCGAATGCCCGTCTTTCTGGTCGAGCAAGGGTCGCACGCCCACCCCGTCGACCAGCCAGGCGATCGCTCCGGCTGCCACGATGGCCAGTGCCAGAGAGGGGACATAGCCGAGATGGAAGTGAGTCATTCCTATCACCAACCCCAGTCCGCCGATCATGTACAGCTCGCCATGAGCAAAGTTGATGATGTGCAGAACACCGAACACCATCGTCAGGCCGAGCGCGATCAGTGCCAGGCTCATGCCATGGGCGACGCCATTCACCGTCTGCTGAAGAATCAAATCCCAGGTCATGGCGGCTACCTTGTCATTCAGGTCGCTTTTTGGGCGCTGGCCCGCTGCACGATCTTGACATCGGCCTGCTTCAAGGCGGCCGGCTCGGTGATCAGGTACTTGACGAACCAGTCACGCGCTTCTCCCCGGCTTTTCTCGAGATGCTGGTAATACACGGAGAAATGTCCACCGACCACGGCGACGAGCCGTTTCGGCTCCAGCGCGCGCTCGAAAGCCTCCAATGCATATTCCGGGGGTGTGAGCACGTCCTTCAAGGCGACCACCATCAACAACGGCGTCGGACTGACGTGGGAAATGAGCGCGCCCGGCTCATATTCGCCCAGATGCTCCAGGGAACGCAGCGTCGCCTCGTTCCGCCAGTTCGGATCTTCGTCCTCACTGGCTTCAATGAAGCGTTTGGATACCTTCGGCGGCAGGCAGCAGATGTCGTCGCCGGTCGAAAAGACCGGGATCCTCGCAGGTTCGCCACCCACCAGCCTGTTCTCCCGATCGGCAGCGAACATCTTCCTAAGCTCGGCCTGGCGGTCCGCCTGGAACATGCGTTTGAACATGAAATGGCCGGCGATGATCGGTATTTGCGCAACGACGCATTTCACGCGCCGGTCATTGGCTGCGATGTTGATGCAATGGCCGCCGGCATAGCTCGACCCCCAGATACCCACACGTTCCGGGTCGATTCCCTTCAGTGTGCGGGCAAATGTGATGGCATCGCGAAAATCGGCGACTTGTTGATGAGGAACGATCTCCAGGCGCACATCGCCGCCGCTGTCCCCATAGCCGCGATGGTCGTAGAGCAGCACCGCAAGCCCAGCCTCACAGAAGGTCTCGGCGTATTTGGTCAACGAGCCTTTCACGCCAGAGAATCCATGCGCCATGACCACAATGGGAACACCATCGCTAGGCGTTTCCTTAGGGCGATAGAGCCAGCCACACAAGGTCGTACCGTCCTCGGTCTTGAATTCGATATCGTCGCGCATTCGTGATTTCCTTAAGTTTCCGCGCCCCGAACTTGGGTCGCGATTTCCTGTTTCAGAACTGATTTCAAAATTTTCCCGGCGCCAGACAAGGGCAACGGTTTCTCCCGAAACTCGAAGCTGCGCGGGCACTTGTACCCAGCAAGCAGTCCGCGGCAGTGTTCGGTGAGTTCCTCTTCGCTGACGATCACCCCCGGCCTGAGGCGTATCACTGCATGGACTTTCTCGCCCCACCTTTCGTCGGGACGGCCAATCACGGCGCATTCCAGAACCGACGCATGCTCGAGAAGCACGTTCTCAACCTCGCCGGAATAGATGTTCTCGCCTCCGGAAATGATCATGTCCTTGGCGCGATCGATGACGTAGAGAAAACCGTCCTCGTCCATGCTGCCGATATCTCCCGTGCGAAACCACGCGCCGTGAAAAGCTTGCGTGGACATCTCGGGCAGACACCAATAGCCTTGCATGACCGTTGGCCCCTTGATGCAGATCTCTCCGACCGAGCTGGTTGGCAGCGAAGCGCCCGTTTCGTCCATGATCGCGACGTCAACCCCATAGACCTGCTGGCCAGCAGACCCGGAACGCAGAACCCCTTGAGCGGCCATCCGATGCTGTTCAGGAGACAGATAGGTCGCGGTCGGAGAGGTTTCCGTGAGCCCGTAGCCCTGATGCAAGCGCAGCGCCGGGAGCTTGAACATCGCGCGTTGAAGCACCGGCTCCGGCATCGCGCTTCCGCCGTAGAAAAGGTCGGTCAACCCAGCCAGCTTTCGCGGATCGAAGGTGGGATCGTCGAGCAGCATCTTGATCATCGTCGGCACAAGCGTGGTGAAGTTGATACGCTCTGCCTCGACGATCTCGAGAAACTGAGGAATGTCGAACTTCGGTATGAAGAAGTGCTGACCGGCCGAAACCGTCACACCGTAAATCGCGAGGCTGTCCGCGATATGGAACATCGGGGCGACATGCAGACAGCGCGTAGCCGGACCGAACCGCAGATGCGGCATGAGGTTGGCGACGTTGTGCAGGACGTTGGCGTGGCTGAGCATCACACCCTTGGCCCTGCCGGTGGTTCCACCGGTGTAGAAGATACCGGCGGTGCTGTCTCTGTCGCATTCGGCGTCTTCGCGAGGCGAAGACCACTCGGCCCATGCGGACCACGAAAGCGAGCCGCTGGTCACCGCGGAAGCATCGCCGTCAAGAGATACGATGGCAAGTCCCCGGATATCAGCCGCGAGTTGCCGGGCCACCGCGAAATGCGCTTGGTCCACGAGAAGGACCATCGCACCGGAGTCGTGAAGCTGATAGACCAGTTCCGCCTTCGCCAGCCGGGTATTGAGCGGCACCATGACCCCGCCAGCCCATGGCACGGCGAACATCGCCTCGAAATAGGGCACCGAATTGAATCCCAGAATGGCAACCCGGTCGCCCGGCCGCACGCCAATGCCGGAAAGCCCGCCCGCCAGCCGCGCGACGCGATCCCGCAGCGCCACCCACGTCAACGAATATGCGCCGCGGGAAATGGCCATTCCATTGCGATTGACGCGCGCCGAGCGCCTGAGGCCAAGCGTTACAGACATGCCGGAAGCCCTGTGGATATCAACACCGCCAGACTCAAGGAATCCAGACATACTCGTGGGCAAGGAATGCCACGGTCTTGCTTGCATCGAGGAAGTTGGCCGCGTCCGCCGCCACCTTGTCCTGCCCGGGCGCGTGACGCGCCGCTTTCATGGCCTCGACGGATTCATACGTCATCGTGGCGATCCCGTCGAAGGTCGGCTCGCGGCCGTCGCGGTAGCCCTTCAGACGGGCATGCGACTGCGCGTAGCGCAAGAGGCCAGGGGGATTTCCCACCAGCGGCGCATGCTTGTTGAGCCAGTAGTCCTGGAATTCGGCCGGCGACATACCCGGCTTGCGCTTGATCATCACGATCTGCTTGACAGCTTTGTGCGGGCGATCGCCTTCGATCACCACATGCTCGTCGGTCAGCACGAGATCAATCGTCGAGCGGTCGACAAAAACCTTCTCATCCTCGATAACGCGGGCGAACCCCTCGGACTTGCCCATTTCCTTCAGTGCCGCGGTGTCGTCCACCCACAGCTCAACCAGACCGTCATAGGGCGGCCATTTGCCGTTCGGCGCAAAGGGATGGTTCTGGATGTAGCGGCGCACCTCCGACAAAGCCTTGATGTGGCCAACGTGCCCGGTGCGCCAGTACGACTGGTACTCCTCAACCGTGGCGCCAACCTTCCGCTTAAACAATGTGCAAATTTTCAGCATCGAATGCTCCTGCTGTCCCGTGTCAACAAGGCCCACTGTGCGTAACAATTCCTTACGAAACGCATCTTTGGGTACTATATTCCAGTTACATGGAAAATTTTCCTCTCATCCATGGCAGTCTACGTGGATGATCTACCTATATATATCGCTTCCACCATGGAAAGAAGTCTATGAACAATTTACACATTCCACATTAGTATTTCCCCTTAGATGGAATTTTTTTGTTGCGAACACGCCCATCGCTAGCCCTGTGCCAACATGATGTGCTGAGACCATTGGGGCCATGAAGTACCACTGACTTGGTTGGGGGGAACGGGAAGCGCATCGTGACGGGCGCGACAAGGGAGTTGCTAGCGCAGCAAGTCAAGCCTGCCATTGAGGAATTCCTCGCGGCACGCGGCCTGCAATTGGCGCCCGAGAAGACGCTAATCACGCACATCTGCCGAAGGTTCGACTTCTTCGGGCAGAACGCGCGCAAGTACGGGAACAAACTTCTGATCAAACCCGCGCGCAAGAACGTGGCGTCGCTCCTGAAAAAGGTGCGTAAAGTGCTGGAAAAGAACAAGGCTGCCACCCAGGCGCAGGTGATCATGCTGCTCAACCCAATCCTTCAGGACTGGGCGATGTACCACCGGCATGTCGTGGCCGCGGCGGCCTTTTCACGGATCGATCATCTGGTGTAGATCAAGCTGTGGAGGTGGGCAAAGCGCCGCCATCCACGCAAGCCCATGCGCTGGATCAAGGCGCGGTACTTCGGGCGCCAAGGTCTGCGTGATTGGGTCTTCGCATGCGCTGATCGGCCGCCTGAGTTGACCTTCAGGCCAGTGCTGTTCCGGTTGGCTGGGCTACCCATCAAGCGCCACGCGAAGGTTCGCAGCGATGCCAACCCATTCGACCCAGCGTGGGCCGCATGCTTCCAGCGTCGTACAAATACTCACTGACTCCGTTGCAACAAACCCGGTCCGTACTCGGGCCATTGGAAGGCTTGAGCCGTGCACTGGGAAACTCGCATGCACAGTTCTCAGGGGAGGACACGCCGGTAACGGCATGTCCTTACTCGACGGCAAAGCCAGAGCGCCCTATGAATTTGGCGTGAAGGTCAGCGCATTGCCACAACCGTCAAAGAAGGTCTGGTCGTGGCCATGCGCTCCATGCCGGGCAACCCCTATGACGGCCACACCCTGGCCGAGACGCTGGAACAGGTGGGCATCCTCACGGACACCGACCAGCCGCCCGCTACGGTCATCGTAGACAGGGGCCGCCGGGGCGCGGAAATTAAAGGCGTGGGCATCCCGTTCTGGGCAGCGACGCCGCATCACCAGGACGCTGAAGGCCATGACCAAGCGGCACAGCGCCATCGAGCCAGCCTCGGGGCACATGGAGACGGACGGGCGGCTGGGCCGCAATCCGCTCAAGGGTGTGCTGGGCGATGCGCTGCATGCGGTAGTGTGCGGCGCTGGGTACAACCTTCGCTTGATACTGGCCGCGCTGCGGCTTTGTTGCGCCCGCTTTGGGCTGTCGATGCAGGCAGTCATCGCAGCACTGGTCGCCACGCCCGGTGACCGCCGACCCGCGTGCGGTTAGAACGGAATTGTTCAGGGTGGACTAGCTACGGATAATTCCGATCTACGTCAAACTCTGATCGTCGCCCCGTTTGCTGAGGGACCGATTGGAAAATTCAGATCAAGGTTAGAGCAAAGATGATTGAAAAGCACATGATCAAGGATCCACAAGACGAGTCTCGTTCCAAGGGCCGGCCGCGGAAAGATGGTCCGAAAGTGGGGGTAGAGACCGTCATCAACTCAGCTCGCGCGCTAATGCGCCAGCACCGACCCGCTCAGATTTCGCGTGCGGAGATTGCGCGACTCGCTGGTGTTGATCAAAAGCTGATCCGCTACTACTTCGAGAACTACGAAGATCTTCTTCATCTTGCCCTCGACATCGACCTCGCCGGACTCGAAGAGACCATGACGGTAGCGAGCAGGCCTCAGAAATCTGCGACTCAGGTGCTTCGCAACCGCGTCAACGCACTGGTGACATTCCTAGTCAAAAACCCCACAGTTTTCAAGACGTTAGTGGAGCGCGTATATACCGGGGAGACCGCTAGGGCTCGGGAGCGACTGGAGAAGATGACCGATGGTGCCTATGACCGTCACCTGGGAATGGTGAAGCAAGGCTGGGAGACGGGAGAATTCCGTCCTGACTTTGACCCGCGATTTCTTTATCTTGCGATCATTGGGATGGCAGAATTCTTTAACACGGGCAAACCAGTCGTCGAGCACCTTTTCGGCACCGACTCTGAAAAGGTGAGGTCACGCTACCAGCGTTTCATAGTCGGTCTTGTGCTTCACGGTATTAGCAGCATGTCGCGAGAGGTGTCTCAGAATAGCGAAGGCAACGTGCACGAATCCGCGGATTGATTCTGCAAAAGCCGCGTCAGGTTCGGTCGCTCATCTCTTCACCGTAAGCTCAGAAAGTTGACGGACGATAGCCTCCCGCACGTTTTGCACGTGGGTCGTGCCCGCTTCGTCCGCCGCCTGGGCGTCGCCGCGTAGCACGGCATCGCACATGGCTTGGTAATCGTGCATGCGGACCTTCTGTAGGGTCGCAGGGCGGTGCTGCGCGTAGACGATGGGCATCTGGATGGACGGAAAAAGCCGTTTCAGTTCGCAGCTGCCGCTAGCATGGAGTAGCGCGCGGTACAGGCCACGCCGTGCCCGCGCAAAGGCGTCCAGATCCTGGATAGCGTTGGCACAGTCGAGTTCGGCGAGTGCCTGCTTAATGGCCTCGCGCGACCGGCCGGCGGAGATGCCCAGCGCTGCGCTTCTGGCAAGCAGGCCCGTCATGCGTTCCGCTACGTCCAGTACCTCCAGCGTTTCCTGCAGGCTTAGTGACCGAATTACGGCGCCCTTGTTGCGTGGCAGTTCAATCACACCTTGCGCAGCGAGCTGCTGCAGCGCCTCGCGCACGGAGTTGCGGCTCACCTGGTACTGTTCCGCCAGATCGATTTCCACCAACCGCTGGCCGGGGATGAATTTCTGCTCAGCGAGGCCGTTCATGATCCCGTAAAACACCACGCTCGATGCGCTGGCAGGGGCTTCGTTGGATGGCATGGGGGGTGAGATGTTGGCAGGGGTGGAAGGAGACTGGAGCTAAAGGTTGCAATTGTAGTGATCATTAACCTACAATATTGTCCAACAATATTGTTGGACATAAAACATAAAGGCTCGCATGGACTTCTCCCTTTCCCCCGAACTGCGCGCCCTGCGCGACAAGACCCGGCGCTTCATTGCCGAGCAGGTGATTCCGCTGGAGGGCGACCCGCGCCAGTCGCACCACGGCCCCGACGAATCGTTGCGCCGCGAGCTGGTGGCGCGCGCCAGGGCGTCCGGCCTGCTCACGCCCCACGCCTCGCGCGAGATGGGCGGCATGGGCCTCACGCACGTGGAGAAGGCCGTGGTGTTCGAGGAAGCGGGCTATTCGCGCCTGGGCCCCACGGCGCTCAACATCCACGCGCCCGACGAAGGCAACATCCACCTGATGGAGGAGGTGGCCACGCCCGCGCAGAAGGAGCGCTGGCTGCGCCCGCAGGTGGCGGGCGAGTTGCGCTCGTGCTTCGCGATGACCGAACCCTCGCCCGGCGCGGGGGCTGATCCTTCGATGCTGCAGACCACGGCGGTGCGCGACGGCGGCGACTACGTGATCAACGGCCGCAAGTGGTTTATCACCGGCGCCGACGGTGCCGGCTACGCCATCATCATGGCGCGCATGGAGGACGGCTCGGCCACCATGTTCCTGTCGGACATGGACCGCCCCGGCATCACGCTGGAGCGCAACATGGACGCGATGGACGCCTGCTTCACCGGCGGCCACGGCGTGCTGCGCTTCGACAACCTGCGCGTGCCCGCGGCCGACGTGCTCGGCGAGATCGGCAAGGGCTTTCGCTACGCCCAGGTGCGCCTGGCGCCCGCGCGGCTCACGCACTGCATGCGCTGGCTGGGCCAGGCGCGCCGCGCGCACGACACGGCGCTGGCCTA
>Ga0222419_100983_pt1 | contig 13124 bp, 7 predicted proteins | sample 1B20Ametagenome_FD_182474 | JGI IMG/M metagenome (GOLD analysis project Ga0222419, IMG submission 182474) | Enriched microbial communities from leaf-cutter ant dump, University of Wisconsin, Madison, United States - 1B20A (version 2) | ecosystem: Environmental > Terrestrial > Nest > Insects nest >... | reverse complement strand
TGCAGTACCTGCATTCCCTCGGGCACTCCCGGATCGCCTACGTGCGGGGTCCGCACGGCTCCTGGACGGACAGCACGCGTTTCGACGCCATCACGACCGCGGCGGACGAGCAGGGGGTCGAGATCGTGCCCGTCGGCCGCTACCAGCCGACGCTCGCGAACGGAGCGGCGGCGGCGGACGCCGTCGTGCTCACCCGGGCGACCGCGTGCATCTTCTTCAACGACGTGCTCGCGATCGGCGCGCTCGACCGGTTCCGCCAGCTCGGGGTGTCGGTGCCCGACGACCTCAGCGTGGTCGGCTGCGACGACATCTTCGGCTCGTCGTTCTCGCATCCGCCGCTGACCACGGTGACCTCTCCCGGAGAGAGCGCCGGCCGGGCCGCGGTCGACATGCTGATCGGCCGGTTCTCGACGAGGGAGCGCGAGGACCGGATCGACCACATCTCGGCCCACCTCACGGTGAGATCGTCGACGGGGCCGCTGGCGCGGTGACCCGAGTCGCGGTGCGCAGGCTGCCCGCGCACGACTGAGCCCCGGGCCGAGGACGGCCCGGGGCTCAGGAGGCGATCTCAGGCCTGCTTCGGCAGCAGGATGGATGCGGTGACGGCGTCCTTCTCGCGATCGCTCTGCTGCAGGTCGTCGATCTCGTCGAGGGTGTACGAGCGCGTCTCCTTCGCGGTCAGCGCGGAGATCGTCGCGATCAGGGCCAGGCCGACGGCGAGCGCCGCCGGTCCCACCCAGTCGCGGAGGTCCGCCCCGGCCAGCGCCGTCGAGGCCACCGGGCCGATGGCGCCGGCGATGGCGAATCCGATCTGGGTGCCCGTGGCCAGACCCGAGACCCGGACCCGGCTGGGGAACATCTCGGCGAAGAAGGCCGGCCATGCCGCGTTCGCGGTCGAGTAGAAGAGCCCGTTGCAGATCACGCCGAGCACGAAGATCAGCGGCCAGTCGCCCTGCGTGATCGCCCACAGGTACGGTGCCGTGGTGAGGCCGGCGCCGAGGGCGCCGATGATGAAGACCGTGCGACGGCCGATCCGATCGGCCAGGATGCCGGCGAGCGGCGTGTACAGGATGGCCAGGAAGCTCGCGCACACCGGCACCCACAGCATGGTCGGCTTGTCCAGCCCGTACCCGACGGTGGCGAACGACACCGAGAACGCGGCGAACAGGTAGCTGACGCCCGCGATGGTGGCGCACGCGGCGATGCGGAGGATCGTCGCCCAGTGGAAGCGCGTGGCCTGCTTGAGCGGCGAGAGCTGCACCTTGATCGCCTGGGTCTCGAGGAAGGCGGGCGGCTCTTCGAGCGAGCGCCGGATCACGTAGGCGACCACGACCACGACGGCCGACAGCCAGAACGGGATGCGCCAGGCCCAGCCGAGGAGCTGCTCCTGCGGGAGCGCCGCGAAGGGGATGAAGACCGCGGTGGCGAGCAGGCCGCCCGAGGCGGAGCCGCTCGTGACGAAGCTCGTCGTGAACGCGCGACGCTTCTCGGGTGCGTGCTCCAGGCTCATGGTGATGGCGCTGGCCTGCTCCCCCGAGACTGAGAGGCCCTGGATGATGCGGATGACGATCAGCAGGATCGGGGCGAGGATGCCGATCTGGTCGTAGGTGGGCAGGCAGCCGATGAGGAACGTGCAGGCGCCGATGCCGAACAGCGTGATCATCATCACGAACTTGCGGCCGAACCGGTCGCCGAGCGGGCCGAGGATCAGGGCGCCGAGCGGGCGGACCACGAACCCGATCGCGAAGGTGGCCATGCTGAGGAGGACCTTGAGCGCGTCCGGCAGCTCCTCGGGGAAGAAGAGGACGTTCAGGACGAGGGCTGCAGCCGTGCCGTACACGGCGAAGTCGTAGTACTCGAGGGTCGTGCCGACCCACGAGGCGATCGCCGCCTTCGCCGGCGTCTTGCGATGTGTCGCGGACGTGCTCATCTCGCCTCCATTGGCGTTCGTCGGGCGGCCCGGTGCTCGGGTGCTGCCGCGGGCCTGGCAGTTCGTCGTGAGCGGGGGCGCTCACCTGCTCGAACTGTATGAATCCGCACGCCCGGACGGCAAGCACTGTGCCAGTTTCGTGCCAGTTCTCCCGCCGATACCCTCGGAAATTCAACCCATCACGACGGACGGCGACGATGCTCGTGCCAAGGGCTTTGCCGTGGCATCCCTCATCGCAGGGCTGCGTAGCGCTCGGCGGCGTCGGCGACCCGGTTGTTGTAGTCGACGGAGGGGTTGTAGGCGCCGATGGCGGAGATCCAGTTCTCGGGCTCGGTGAGGTCTCCGCCGATGTCGCACAGGTGCATCGCCGTCGCGAGCGCGGCGTCGTCGATCTGGTTGACGTCCTTCTCGCCGTCGCGGTCGCCGTCCTGCCCCGCCTGCGCCCAGGTGGAGGGGATGAACTGCATCGGCCCGACCGCCCGGTCCCAGACCGCGTCGCCGTCGATCAGGCCGGCGTCGGTGTCGGGCACGGGGATGGTCCCGTTCCCGTCGAGGGGGATGCCGACGATCGCCGGGGCGACGGTCCCGTCGGGATGCAGCACGGCGCCGTTCATGCCGCCGTGCTCGCTCTCCACCAGTCCGATGGCGGCGAGGGTGTTCCAGCCCAGCCCGCAGGAGGGATTCGTCGTCGAGACCTCGATCGCCGCGCCGGCATAGGCGTACAGGGCCCGCTCGGGAATGCCTCCCGCCGCCGCGATGCGCGTCACCCATTCCGGATCGGCGAGCTCGGCGATGGGGGTGCTGCGCTCTGTGGCCGGGGAGGCGCTGGGCGTCGGCACGGGCTCCGTCGCCTCCACCGCGATCGGCGTCGTCGGATCGGCCGTCGGCTGCGCATCCGCGGCCGGCACGAGCGCGGCCGCGGCGAGCGCGCCGATGCCGAGGAGCGCGAGGCCGGCGGTGGCCGCGGGCCAGCCCCAGCGGCGGCGTCCTGCAGACGCGGAGCCGGGGTGCGCACCGGGGTCGCCGAGGAGCGAGTCGATGTCCTCGGGCTGCGGGGCGGGGTCGATCATGGGCGGGCCTCCTGCGATGCGGGCTCGGGCGGGACGGGGTCGGTCATGTCGGGCTCGGACCGGAGGGGGTCGGCGGCCACACCGAGCGGGGTCGGCGCCGAGATCGTCCCGCGAGCGCGACGCGCGACGATCAGGCGCGCGACGACCCCCTGGCGGGGCGAGAGCAGCCAGGCGACGAGGAACACGGCGGTCAGGACCAGCACGATCGTGCCGCCGGTCGGCAGGTCCCACGACCATGAGACGTACAAGCCGACGAGGGCGGACAGGCCGCCGATGCCCGGCGCCAGCAGCATCATGATCCCGAGCCGATCGGTCAGCAGCCTGGCGGTCGCGGCCGGGGTGACCAGCAGGGCGAGCACGAGGATGTTGCCGATCGTCTGCACGCTGATGACGACCGCGAGGGTGACCAGCACGTAGAGCACCAGGTCGAGCCAGAACACCCGGAGCCCCATCGCGCGGGCGGACTCGCGGTCGAGCGAGACCGTGACGAACTCCTTGTTCAGCAGCAGCAAGACCAGCAGCACGAGCGCCGCGGTGCCCCCGACGACGTACAGGTCGGAGTCCGGGATGCCGGTGATCGAGCCGAACAGGAACTGCTGCAGGGAGCCCGCATAGCCCGGAGCCTGGGAGATCACGACGATGCCGAGCGCGAACGCCGCGACGAAGAGTATCCCGATGATCGAGTCCTCCTTGAGTCTGCGGTTCTGGGAGAGCACCGCCACCAGGACCGCGGTGAGGACTCCTGCGATCGTGCCGCCGAGGACGAGGTTGCCGGAGACCACGAAGGCGACCGCGAGGCCGGGGAAGACGGCATGAGCGACGGCGTCGCCGATGAACGCCATCCCGCGCAGCACCACGTAGCTGCCGACCACGCCGCACACGACGGAGGACATCATCGCGACCGCGAGCGCCTTCGGCAGGAACGCGAGGTCGGGGTTGAGCAGATCGATGAAGAAGTCGATGGGGCTCATCGGGCGGCCGCCTTCAGCATGCGCAGCAGTGCGGAGTCCGGTCCGGCCCCGAAGGCCGAGGTCCACAGCCCCGGGTCGTCGACGAGGGTCTCCGGAGCCCCGGCGGCGATCACGGTGCGGTTCAGCAGCGCGAGCCGGTCGGCGCCGTCGATCGCGCCGAGCAGGTCGTGCGTGGTCATCAGCACCGCCCTGCCCTCGTGGGCGAGGTCGCGGAAGAGGGTGCCGAGCAGTTCCTGAGCGGGCAGGTCCAGGCCCGTGTACGGCTCGTCGAGCAGCAGCACCGCGGGACGCAGTGCGAGGGCTCGTGCGACGAGCACCCGCTGCCGCTGCCCGCCCGAGAGCTGCCCGACCGGCCGTTCGGCGAGATCCGTCATCCGCACCCTGTCGAGTGCATCGGCGACGGCCTCCCAGTGCTCGGCGCCCGGGCGGCGGAACAGGCCCAGCCGCCCGGTGAGCCCGGTGGCGACGACGCCCGCCACGCTGATCGGGAAGTCCCATGCGAACTCGTGCCGCTGCGGCACGTAGCCGATCGCCGTCTGTCCTGGCCCGCTGCGGCGCCCTTCCACGAGGACCCGGCCCGCCTGGATGCGCTGCAGCCCGAGGATGCTGCGCAGCAGAGTGGTCTTGCCCGCGCCGTTCGGGCCGATCAGCGCGACCAGCTCGCCCCTGCCGACTCGCAGGTCGACATCGCGCAGCACGCGCCGTCCGCCCAGGTCCACCGAGACTCCGGACACCTCGAGCGCAGCGGTCACGTCCGGTCCCCGTCCGCCGGGGCGCCGACGGCATCCGGACCGGTCCTCCGGCGGCTCTCGAGGATGCGCCTCCTGGCGCGATCGCCGCGCACGATCGCGATCGCGAACCCGGTCACGAGGCCGATCGCGACGAGCACGATGGCGCCGATCAGGATCGGCACGAGCGGACTGTCCGCCGGCTGCGCCCCGGCATCCTGCGTCGCCTCGGCCCCCTGCGTCACGGCATCCTGCGTGCCCTCCTGCTGCGTGTCGTCGCCGTCCCAGGCCGCGGCGAGCGCCTCCTCGGTCGAGGTCGCGGTGCCGACGGCGAAGCGGATGCGCTGGGTGTCGGACACGTGGGTGCCGTCGATGAGGTCGGCCTCCGCGGTGAGCTCCACGAGGTACACGCCGGGCTCTGTGAACACCCAGTTCGCGTGCGTGTGCGTGTTCACGTCCACCCAGATCGGCTGGGCGCCGGCCGTGCGCGAGTCCCACAGCAGCTGCGGCTCGCCGAACGACCCCGACTGCAGATAGGTCGTCATGATCCCTGGCCCCTGCAGAGCGTCGAGGGACAGGGTGATGCCGCGGTCGATGGTCTCCATCACGGTGGGGTCCTGCGTGTTCCAGCCGACCCAGACGACCTGGGGGTTCTGGGTCTGCGGCACGACGTACACCTCTGCGCCCGCCGCGGCGCCGAGGAACTCGTAGGCGGGGTCGTCGGGCACGGTCAGCATCGCCTCGTCGAGCACGTGGAAGACCGTCTCGTCCGGGTACCTCCAGACGCTCTCCGCGTTCGCGTCCGCCTTCGCGACATCGTCGTGGATGAGGAACCGCCAGGTGCCGTCGTCCTCGTACTTGGGCCCCATGTCGACGTGGCCGGCCTCGAGGACCCGCTGCCCGTGGACGATGGCGAGCTCGTCGAGGCTCTGATCCAGATCGGGGTCGTCCGCGGCGTCGGCGAGGGCGGGGATCGGAGCGGCGAGCAGGCCGACGGCGAGCAGGGCCGCCAGCGCGGCGGTGCGGCCGCGCGACGGCGAGACGGGAGCGGGTGTCATCGAGGTCCTCCTGTACGGGAGCGGATCATGGGGTGAGGCAGTCGCGCAGGCTGTCGGCGTTGAACCGCATCAGCTGCGTGTAGCTCGTCACGGTGTCGGAGAAGGTGTCGCCGTAGATCGGGCACACCGCGATGCCCTGCTCGTCGGCGACCTGCGTCAGCGTCGAGGACCTGGCGGCGAGGTTCGGCTCGAGGAACACGGCCGGCACGTCCAGGGAGCGGATGGTCTCGACGAGCTTGCGGCGGTCGGCGAGCGAGGGCTCAGCGGCGGGGTTCGGGGTGACGAACCCCGCGACCGTGAGGTCGTAGGCGTGGGCGAGATAGCCGAAGGCGTCGTGCGTGGTGACCAGATAGCGGTCCTGCCGCGGGATCCCGGCGAGCGTCTCGCGCACGTAGTCGTCGGTCTCCTCGAGCTCCTCCAGGTAGCCGCTCGCGTTCGCGGCGTATGCGCCGGCCTGGGCCGGGTCGGCCGCGATGAGCGTGTCGCGGATCAGCTGCACGTAGGCCATCGCGTTGCGCACGTCCTGCCACAGGTGCGGGTCGATCTCGCCGTGCACGTGCTTGCCGAGGACAGCCTGGGCGAGCTGGTAGACCTGGTCGCCGGGATGCCCCAGGAAGCCGAACTCCGCTCCGGCGGGGATCTCGGCGAGCGCCTTGGCGGGCACGTCCACGATGACCCTGTCCGCCGGATACGCCTGCTGGGAGTGCTCGCCGCCTCCGCCGGGGTCGTAGCGCACCTCCAGCCCGCCGGTGTCGAGGTTCGCGGTGAGGTCGGCATGGCCCTGATCGAGCACCACCGGATCGACGATGCCCGCCTGTGCCGCGGCCTTCGCGGGGTTCACGCCGACGGCGAAGGCATAGGCGGCCTGACCGAGGTCCACCGGGCGGGAGGTGTCGGAGACCTTCAGCTTCGCCTGCAGGGTGATCGTGTAGAGGCCGGGCTCGGTGAACGCCCAGGACAGGTGGGTGTGCGCGTCGGCCGGCAGCGACATGGTGTCGTCGCGGTATCCGTCGGCGGCGTCGAAGCCGTCCGAGGAGTCGAAGTACCGCTCGGTGTCGCCGAAGGACCCGGTGAGGTAGGCGAACACCTCGCCAGGGCCGGTCGCCGCGACGGCGGACAGCAGCACCTCGGAGGTGCGGGAGGCGCCGTAGCGGTCGCCGTCGCCCTGGGCGCGCAGACCGAGCCACACGGTGTCGAGGTTCACGTCCTCGACCAGCGGGATGATCTCGGCGGCGTACTTCACCGCCTCCTCAGCGAGCGACACGCTCACGGCGCCCTCGCGCAGGTTGGCGTCCAGGGTCTTGATGACGGACTGCTCCTCCAGCATCGCGTAGTTCGAGAACGCGACATCGGCGTAGACGACGTTGCGGGCGTCGCGCAGCGTCGGCTCGTAGGAGTGCGGGTCGGCGTTGTCGGGCACCAGCGAGACGACGTCGACCCGGTCGCCGCCCACGTGCTGCACGAGATCGCGGAGGATGCCGGTGGTGGTGACGACCTGCAGCCGCCCGTCGTCGGCCGCCAGCGCGGGCCTGGGCGCGCAGCCGGTCAGCAGGATCCCGGTCAGGGACAGGATGCTGCAGAGCAGTGCCGCCGCGGCATGCCTCCGCGCTGCCGCCTCGCGACCGAGGATCATCCGGCGATCCCCCTGCGCCGCCACCACAGGGCTCCGGAACCGGCCGCGCCGACGAGGAGCAGCAGCCCGAGGACCGACAGCAGCAGCGGCACCGGGTCGCCCTGCTCGAGAGCGGCCAGCGGGTTCGTGAGGGCTCCCGCGTCCTGCGGGCGGGTGCCCGGGAGCCTGTCGCGCGCGGCCTCGGCCGCATCGGCCGCGACCTGGTCGGCGGCCCGTGCCGCAGCATCCGTCTTCTCGTCCGACAGCAGCAGGGCGTTCGACACCACCCCGCAGCCGGAGCTGCCGGTCTGCGCGACAGCGGATGCCGGGTCGACGTTCCCGACCGCGATCGTCAGGGTCTCGGTGTCGCTGGAGCGCTGCCCGTTCGCGAGGGTCACGGTCTGGGTCATCCTGATCCGGTAGATCCCCACGGCCGAGAACTCCCAGTTGGCGTGCGCGTGCACGCCGAGCGCGATGCTCGTGACGCCGCCGCCGTCGAACACCATCTCCTGGATGCCGCCGAACGGGCCCGAGGTGTAGACCTGCATCCGCCCTGGGCCGTCGATGCCGTCGATCGTCCACCGCACGGCGCCCTGCGCGTTGCCGGCGTTCAGCGCCTCGGTCGACCAGCCCAGCCAGATCAGGTTCCGGTCCTGGGTCTGCGGCACGCGCCAGACCCCGCCCTCACGGGCGGAGGGCTTGAGCCACAGCACGGTGCCCGCCGGCTGCCGGTACACCTTGGTGCCCGAGGAGTCGTCGCCGATCAGCGACTCCAGCTTTCCTCCGACGATCCGAGAGGCGTAGTCGATGTGCCCCGAGGAGAGCACGGTCGCACCGGCCACGCACTGCTGCGCGGCGACCGCCGTCGCAGCGGGAGTGCCGTCGCCTGCCGGGGACGCACCGCCGCCCGGTGTGCTCACCGCCGCCACCACGCTGATCGCGTCCCACCCGATCAGGTCGCCGGCGCGATCGGTCACCACCAGCCGATGCCCGCCAGGCGCGGCATCCGCAGGCAGCCTGATCTGGAAGGCCCCCGAGGCGCCGACGTGCGCCCAGCCCAGCCACGACTCGTCCAGCCACGCCGACACCCACTGGCCCGCGTGAGCCCTGCCTGCCTGCACTGTGACCAGCTGCCCCGGCGTGAACCCGCGGTCCGCGTCGATCACCTGCACATCGCCGGCGTCGAGGTCGTCCAGGCCTGTCGGCGCCTCACCGCGCTCGTCGTCTCCCGGTCTGCCCGAGGGCTCCGTGAAGCACGCCGACGGGTCGATCTTCCGCACGTCGACCGCGCCGACCGCGAAGGCGGTGACGAACGCGTCGCTGACGCGCTGTCCGTCCGACGCGGTCGCGGATCTCTCCCATGCCAGGCAGTAGACGCCCTCGGCGGTGAAGGTCCAGTTCGCGTGCGTGTGCGTGTTCTTCGGGATCGTGAAGCGATCGGCGTCGGTGATGCCGTCCTTGGTGTTGAAGTACACCTGTGCGGCGCCGTTGGAGAAGACAGCGACCTCGCCGGGGCCGTCCACGTCCTTCAGCCGCCAGTCGACGCCGTCGATCGTCGAGGACAGCGGCACCCGCTCGGTCGACCACCCCGGCCAGAGCAGTCCGTCTTGCGGCGTCTCGTCCACCTGCCAGACGACGTCGCCCACCTCCGCGATGAAGCCCTGGGCCGCCGAGGTCACCCGGGTCTGCGCGAACGGGGTCACCTGCAGCACCGTCTTCTCGGGCTCGAGGTAGTCGGGCTCCGACCCGCCGGTGGTGTCGTCCTTGATCTTCGTGTCGAGGAGGCCGTCTCCCATGATCGAGGCGATGTCGACGTGCCCGTCGTTGATGATCCGGGCGCCGGATGCCGTAGTGGTGCCGTTCGGGACGTCCCAGAGGGTGTCTTCGCCCGGGTTCTCTCCAGGCCCCTCGCCGGGATCGGTCCCCTCCCCGCCGTCGACGCACAGGGTCACCCCCGCCGGATCGACGTAGCCTTCCTGACCCGGCCCGACCCGATTGATGACATAGGTGAGGGTCTTCGTGATGCTCTGTCGCGCCCCGTCGATCGTCGCCGAGTAGGTGATCGGCACGCAGTACTGACCCGGGGCGCTGAAGCGCTCGACGTGGAGATCGCTCCATCCGGCCCACACCGAGACCTCTCGCGCATCGGCGGCGGAGTTCAGCGTGCCGGCCTTGAGGAGCGCCTGATAGGTGCCGGGGCCGGTCACGGCGCCCAGCCTCACCTGCACATCGCTCTGCAGATGCTCGTGCAGTCGCCCGGTCACGAGCTGGATCTTGTCCCGGCCCAGCGACGGGGACGAGCTCGTGCGCACGACGGACTCCGGATCACGCCAGATCGGCGTGCCGCCCACCTGTGCGGTGGCGGTCGTGCCCAGCTGCAGCCTGCCGTCGCCATCGAGGTAGAGGCTGTTCTGCTCCAGCACGCCGGCGGTGCTGTCGGAGACGATGCGGCCCGCGGCCGGATCGATCTGCACCGGCTGCTCCGGATCCACGACGGCCGTCGCCCCCGAGCCGGGCCGATCGCACGGCAGCATGCCCTGCAGGTCCACGTCGCCGACGACGAAGGTGACCATCCCGGTGACACGGTCCTGCGACCCGTTCGCGGTCGCGTTGCGGGCCTTCGCCTCGATGTTGATGCAGTAACGTCCGGGCTCGCTGAACATCCAGTTCATATGGATGTGCGCGACAGCGAGCGGTGTCGAGTACTGCGCGTCGTCGTCGGGATCGCTGGAGTAGATCACGCCCTGGGCCTCACCGTTGCTGATCGCCCCGCCGTCGGCGAGCACGACCTTTCCCGGCCCCTCGACGCCGAGGATCTTGAAGTCGATGGTCCGCGTGTAGCCGTATCCACCTGTCTTGCTTGTGTTGATTCCCGGCCAGACTGCCCATTTCTGCTCCTCGCCGGATGCCGCGAGGAACCGGTAGTAGCGTTGCCCGACCTCGCCCATGATGGTGGTGTCGGTCTGCCCGCTGCTCACCACTGTCTGCTCCACGAACGGTCCGCGGCCGATGATCATGATGTCGTCGAGGTCGACTTCTTTCGCAGTGCCGTCCATCTCGTCGCCGACGTACAGCTGCAGCTCGTCGCCCACCACGCGGGTGCCGATGTCGCTGTGGCCGTAGCGCAGGTAGGTGACGTCGTCGTACAGCCCGGCATCCGGATCCTCGTGCGCGACGATGCCGTCCTGACGCTGCGCGCACGGCTGCACGCTCGCGGGATCGACGCCGACCGCGAAGGTGTAGGTCTGCCACGCGCTCGCGTCGGGGATGCCGCGCAGGGTCGCCGACGCCCTGACGGTGACGCAGTATCGGCCGGGTTCGTCGAAGGCGAGCCCGTAGCCGGCGCCGCCGACCTTGCCCGCGTAGCCGCCGCTGCCGCCGGCGAGGTGGATCGCGCCGTTGAGGTTCCGGTCGGCGGAGTTCCAGTACTGGTCGCTGCGCGGCACGCTCAGCCGACCGTAGGCGAACAGGGTGCTCGTCAGCCGGCCTCCGTCTGGTGCCTCGACGGCGCCGAGCTCGAAGTGCACGGTCTGGTCGCCGACGACCTGGACCCGCGGCACGAACGACGCGTCGGGGACCACCTGCGCGCTCACACTGCCCGGGTACACGGTGCTGCCAGAGACCGCCGTGGTGCGGAAGAGACGATCTCCCGCATCCCCGACGACCCGCCACGCAGCTTGCCCTCCCACGTCCGGCACGAACGGCGCGAGCGGCCAGGCCTCGTCGTCGCGGGTGGGGATGTCGATCACCGAGGACGCCGGGTCGAACCACTCGGCCTGCTCCCCCGCGACGTATCCGCCGAGCGAGAACGTGCCGCCGTCCAGGCGCGCGGCGAGGGCGACGTCCTGCCCCGAGACGATCCGGCCCGGACCGTCCGGGTTCTCGCCGGGGTTCCCGCCCGGGTCGGTCGGGTCCCCGCCACCGGATCCCTCCGGCTGAGCGCACGGAGTCACCGTGGCCGGGTCGATGCCGATCGCGAACGTGTACGTGGCTGTGCTCTTGAGCGTGCCGTCGTCGTTCGTGCTCTCGGTGCGCGTGGTCACGCAGTACCGCCCCGGGGCCGTGAAGACGAAACCCTCGGTGAGGCCGGTGCGACCGAACTGGTCGCTTCCCGCTGGCGCATCCTTCCCGGGCCAGCTGTTGACCTGCTGACCGGTCTCGCGGCGGAACGAGGTGCTGGTCATGGTCGTCTTCCCGTCGTGCACGAAGAAGTCGCCGGAGCCGTCGGTCTCGAACTCCTCCATCGACACGAGCGTGGCGCCCAGGTCCGCGTCCGCGCCGGACCACGGGACGAACCCGGTGTCGAAGGAGATCCTCATGGGGTTGGCGGGAGTCGTCGAGAAGCGGTCGGGGTTCATCCGGGAGAGCGTCCGCCAGACCTCTCCCTGACCGGGCACCCACTCCGCCCAGGTGTCCTGGATCTTCTTTGCGGCTCCCGTGCCCGGCCACGGCTCGCTGTTCGGGAGGGAGATCACCGTCGACGCCACCGGATGACGCTCGAACGAGCCGTCGGCGGCGACCGTCATCACCGACTGCGTGAGCCTCCCGTCGGCCAGCTGCGAGGCCAGCCGCACGTCTCCCTCGCTCAGCACCGTGATCGTCTCGTCCGCAGCGGGCGCAGGCGCCGTATCGGCGTCGGGCACGGTGTCCGCAGGCTCCGGCCCGGCATCCGTCTGCGCGGCCTCCGCCGGCGTGGATGCGTCGGCATCCCCGGAGACGGGCGCCTCGCTCGTCCCCGCCGAGCTGCCCGCGACGTCGAACCGGTACATGGCCTCCGCCTGGAGGACATCGCCGTCGACGGCACGGCTCACCGTCGCGACGAGGCGGATCCGGTACTCGCCGGGCGCCGAGAAGGTCCAGCTCAGGCTTCCGATGCCCTCCGCCGCGAGCTGCAGCGTCTCGCCGGCGATCCACGACTGCTCCTGACCGTCCGGCCGCACCGCCACGATCGACGCGGATCCGCCCTCGGGCACGTCGACGAGCTCGTACCGCAGATCCAGCTGACCGGCATCCGCTGTCATGTCCATCGAGATCGGGACCGTCGTCGAGTCCCCGGCCGAGGCGCTGAACCTCACCGACGCGGGATCGAGCGCGGTCTCGCCCTGAGAGGCGAGCAGCGCGACGGTCGCGCCGTCGTCACGGATCACCGGTACGGCGGCCTCGGCGAGCGGCACCGCTGCGGGCATCTCCTCAGCCTGGGCGGCGGTCGGCGGCGGGACGACGACGCCCACCATGAGGAGCGCCGCCAGGACGGCGCCGAGGGCCCTCCCACGGTGCGCGGGCGGGGAGAGACGAAGAGCAGTCATGGAGACAGGGGGCTTTCAGGTTGAACGCACCGCCACGGGCGAGGCGGGATGCACGGCGGATGCAGGACGGAGAGCGGGGCCCGGGACTGCCCGGGCCCCGCGGGGGGCGGCCCACCGCGGTCAGCGGATGGTCCGCCGCACGGACCCGAGGGTCAGTTCACGTCGAAGCTGTACTCCTGCGTGTCGGAGTGCAGGCCGCTGGTCGCGGTGACCTCGATCACGTAGGTGCCGTCCTCGCTGAACGCCCAGTCGAAGTGACCGTGGAAGCTGGCCGGCAGGGTCTGGCTGTCGCTGCCGAACTCGTCGACGAGGTCCCATCCGTACGCCGAGTCGTCGCCCGTGATGGTCACGTCGGCGTCCTCACTCGGCGCCTGCACGAGCGTGAGCTCGAAGGTGGTCGCGGCCGAGTAGGCGTTGCGGAACCCGCCGCCGGTCGTGTCGTAGCCGGC
>Ga0222419_100982_pt1 | contig 13203 bp, 13 predicted proteins | sample 1B20Ametagenome_FD_182474 | JGI IMG/M metagenome (GOLD analysis project Ga0222419, IMG submission 182474) | Enriched microbial communities from leaf-cutter ant dump, University of Wisconsin, Madison, United States - 1B20A (version 2) | ecosystem: Environmental > Terrestrial > Nest > Insects nest... | reverse complement strand
TACCGACCAGACAAGGTTTGTAGAAGGAGCCGAACAATATATTTACGATTGTTTGCAATGGGCCGGTCTGGAACCGGATGAAAGCCCCCTGAGGCCCGGCAAGTATGGTCCCTACCGGCAGAGTGAAAGGAAGCCGCTGTACAGGCAGTATGCAGATCAGTTAGTGGCTGACGGCCGGGCTTACCTTGCGTTTGATACCCCGGAGGAGCTGGAAAAAATGAGGATTGATTGTAAGACGGAACAAAATCCTTCACCGCAATATGATCGTACTGTCCGGGATAAGATGCGTAATTCACTTACGCTCCCGGCGGCAGAAGTAAAAGCGCTGCTGGAGAAAGGTACCCGTCACGTTATCAGGATAAAAATGCCGGATAACGAACGGATAACATTTAAGGATATGATCAGGGGAGAGGTAGAGTTCAATTCTTCGCTGGTGGATGATAAAGTGCTGCTGAAAGCAGATGGAATGCCTACCTATCACCTGGCCGTGGTAGTAGATGACTACCTGATGGAGATCACACATGCGTTTCGCGGGGAAGAATGGTTGCCGAGCAGCCCGGTGCATGTGCTGCTGTGGCAATACCTGTTCGGGTTAGACAAGATGCCGCAATGGGCGCACCTGCCTTTGATCCTCGGCCCAACCGGCAAGCTCAGCAAACGGGATGGTGCCAAATATGGCTTCCCCGTGTTTGCCATGAACTGGACAGATCCAAAAACAGGAGAGCTCACGGAAGGGTTCCGTGAAAAAGGTTTTTTACCGGAAGCATTTGTTAATATGCTGGCGATTTTGGGATGGAATGACGGCACAGAGCAGGAATTGTTTACCAAAGAGGAGCTGATAGAAAAATTTTCCATTGACAGAGTACATAGCGGAGGCGCAAAATTTGATTATGAAAAGGTAAAATGGTTCAACCACGAATGGCTGAAAAAATTACCGGTATCCTCCTACGCAGCACAGGTGCAACCATATTTTGATCAGAAAGAGATAAGTATCGCCGATGATGTTTATTTCGAAAAGGTACTGGAGCTGGTAAAAGATCGTGTAACGCTGCTGCCCGATTTTGTTGACCAGTCTGCTTTCTTTTTTCAGGCGCCTGAGAATTTTGATTTCGAAGCTGTCCGTCCCAAATGGAATGATGCCAAATTACAGTTTTTCCGGTCGGTGATAGCAAAATTTGCAACAGCAGAGTGGGAACCTGTTTCCCTGGAAGCCGGCTTTAAAGAGTGGGCCGCGGCTGCAGGTCTAAAACCCGGTGAGGTGATGATGCCGTTCCGGATTATGCTGGTAGGAGGGAAGTTCGGTCCGCACGTATTTGATATTGCGGTTATGCTTGGGCGGGAGGAGACGGTGAAAAGGATGCAACGTTTCCTGGGTGAAATATAGGAATACAGGGCATTTGTTGTTTTTCCCGTCAATTAGAGAGCATAATAAATAAAAAGCAGCTTCTCAGGAAGCTGCTTTTTATTTAAAACAGATATAATCCCCGGATTATAAATTCGGCTGGGGTGTATAACGCAGGTAAGGTTTTACCACGTTAACCCCTTTAGGGAATTTTTTGATTGCATCTTCTGTAGAAACAGCAGGTACAACAATTACATCTTCTGTTGCATTCCAGTCTGCCGGAGTAGCTACGCTGTAATTTGCAGTCAGCTGCAGGGAATCAATCACCCGCAATACTTCGTTGAAGTTTCTGCCGGTGGAAGCCGGGTATGTAATGGTCAACTTTACTTTTTTATCGGGACCTATTACAAACAGAGAACGAACGGTAAAGTTTTCGGAAGCATTGGGATGGATCATACCGTATGCGGTGGATACTTTTCTTTCAGGATCTGCTATGATGGGAAACTTCAGATCTGTTTTCTGTGTTTCATTAATATCTTTGATCCAGCCTTCGTGCCTGTCAAGCGTATCTACGCTCACTGCCAGTACCTTCACATTACGTTTAGCAAATTCATCCTGTAATTGAGCCGTTCTGCCTAATTCAGTGGTACAGACAGGAGTATAATCAGCAGGGTGGGAAAACAATACACCCCAACCATCACCTAAATATTCATAAAAATCGATCTTTCCTGCGCTGGTATCAGCTGTAAAATTCGGTGCAATGTCACCTAAACGCAAACTCATAATACATTCTTTTTAATATGGTTAAAAATTTGGAGCACAAAGATATTAATTTCCTACCATTATAGTGGACTATGTTTAAAAAAAATTATCAACTGGTTTTTCCCCTGTTGATCGCGGTCTTTCCGAACCTGTTTTTTACCGAATCGATGGCCTTGTAGAGGCTTGATTTTTTTTCAGTGTCCTCAAACATGTTGGTCTGCCGGGCCTCATTGGTTAACTCGCTGAATTTCACGCCTAAAAGGCGCACATGCTCTCCCTTCTGGTATAATTTATGAAAGAGTCCTTTTGCTACTGGTATCAGCTCATCATCATAAAAGGTATAGGAAACGGAAGTCTGCCTGGAACGGGTCTCAAAGTCGGAATAGCGGATCTTGACCGTCACGCATCCCGTCATTTTATCATCCCGCCGCAGTTCAAATCCTATCTTTTCTGTCATCCGTGTGAGCTCGCTCAGCAGGAAACCTGCATCGTTGGTGTTGGCTTCAAAGGTATTTTCTGTAGAAACAGACTTGGCTTCGTAGTAAGGTGTCACTTCTCCCGAATGTCTTCCATGTGCTTTATTCCAAAGCTCTGTGCCGTAGTTTCCAAGCAGTTGCTCCATTTGCTTTTCTGTGCGGACCGTAATATCGCCTATGGTTTTAATACCTGCATCCAGCAGGTGACGATGGGTTTGTTTGCCGATGCCCGGTATGGTATTTACCGGCAAGGGTGCCAGGTACTCCTGTTCCATACCTGCCGGCACCCGGATGCAGCCATTGGGCTTTGCCTCGTTGGTAGCAATTTTGGCGATCATTTTGTTGGATGCCAGCGCGAATGAAATAGGTAATCCTGTTTTATCAATAATTTCCTGCCGGAGGTCGACGGTCCATTGCCAGGGATCAAAATAGGTATCCATTCCCGTCAGGTCCAGGTAAAACTCATCAATGGAAGCTTTTTCAAAAAGCGGGGCTTTGGCGGCTATGATCTCTGTTACCATGCGGGAGTAGCGGCTGTATTCTCCGCGTGTTCCCTTTATGACCGTTGCCTGTGGACACAGGCGCATGGCGGTGGCCATGGGCATGGCGGAATGAACACCGAACTTACGGGTTTCATAGCTGCAGGCGGTTACTACGCCACGTTCCCTGCTTCCCCCCACGATCAGCGGTATGCCTTTCAGTGCGGGGTTGTTGATGCATTCAACTGAAACAAAAAAAGCGTCCAGGTCAAAATGTGCTATAATCCGCGCCCGGTTCATATGTATTAAGTATAAACAACTTACTTTTGTCGCCCACAAATTATTTCAAAAGGTATAATTATTTTTGTTTCATGGGAAGAATATTTGAAGTCAGAAAATCCACCATGTTTGCCCGCTGGGACAGGATGGCGAAGCAGTTTACACGAATCGGTAAGGAAATAGCTATTGCAGTAAAAGCCGGAGGTCCGGACCCCAATACCAATCCCGCGCTCAGGCGTTGCGTGCAGAATGCGAAAAGTGTGAATATGCCCAAAGACAGGGTAGATGCAGCCATCAAGCGCGCATTGGGTAAGGAAATGGACAACTATGACGAAATATTGTATGAAGGATATGGACCGCATGGTGTGGCCGTATTGGTGGAAACTGCCACGGATAACCATGTCAGAACGGTAGCAAATGTAAAAAGTCATTTCAATAAAGGAGGCGGCGCCCTGGGGAACAGCGGCAGTGTGGCATTCCAGTTTAAAAAAATGGGTGTCTTTAAGTTAAATCCCACAGGCCTGAATGCGGAGGACCTGGAGCTGGAGCTGATTGACTTTGGTCTGGAAGAGCTGGGAGAAAGTACCGGAGAAAATGGAGAAGAGGTATTGGTGATACGCTGCGGATTCACCGATTTCGGAAATATGCAGAAAGCCTTGGAGGAAAAACATATTACTCCCATCAGTGCGGAGGTGGAGTGGATACCCTCCACCACAGTGGAGCTTCCGGAAGACCAGGCACAGGAAGTGTTAAAGCTGGTCGACAGGCTGGAGCAGGACGAAGACGTACAAAAGGTTTTTCACAATCTTCAATAAATTATTTAAATTAATAGTTATGGTCACATATGAGCAGATTTTTCAGAACAACAGGGATTGGATCGCAACAAAAAAAGCAGGAGATGCTAATTTCCTGGAAAAGCTCTCAAAAGACCAGACGCCTGATTATTTATACATCGGTTGCAGCGACAGCAGGGTACCTGCTAATGATATTATGGGACTGGAACCCGGTGAGGTTTTTGTGCACCGCAATGTAGCGAACCTGGTTTGTTCTATCGATCTCAATGTGATGGCGGTAATTAATTATGCGGTACGGTACCTGGGGGTGAAACATATTATCGTATGTGGTCACTACAACTGTGGAGGCGTTAAGGCGGCGATGCAACCAAAAGACCTGGGAATCCTCAATCCGTGGTTGCGGAACATACGGGACGTATACCGCCTGCACAAGGAGGAGCTCAATGCGATCCCGGACGAAGGTGACCGCTATAACCGCCTGGTAGAGCTGAACGTCCAGGAGCAATGCATCAATGTTGTGAAGCTTGCCAGCGTTCAGCAGGAGTATGCAAAGAACGGATACCCTACTGTACATGGTTGGGTATTTGATCTCAAAACGGGTTTATTAAAAGACCTTAACCTGAACTTTACCAAAATCCTCCGCGACATACAGGAAATTTACAGGCTTGTTGATTAACCGTTAAAATTTCGTTATACCATTGATAATCCATGCAACAGGGTGTGGTCTTCTTTTTTTTAGACTGCCTATGTGCATTTAAATACTTATTTTACAAGCTTATTCCATTAGTGCCTGTAGTGCGTCAATTGTTGAAAGCTGTCAAAATAATATGAAGAAACTGTTACTATTCTGTTTTTGTATTTCTCATCTCATTCCCGTCTTTGCGCAGTCTCCTGAAACCTATAACAGTTCCGACATCCTGTTACGTTTGAAAAAGCTGAAAGTTTTCGGCAGCGTATTATATATTGCCGCCCACCCGGATGATGAGAACACCCGCTTACTGGCTTACCTGGCTAAAGGTGAGTTGTATAAAACAGGTTACCTGAGCCTTACCCGGGGAGACGGAGGGCAAAACCTGATCGGTGATGAACAGGGAACCGAGCTGGGGCTGATACGCACACAGGAGCTGCTGGCTGCCAGGAGACTGGATGGGGCACAGCAGTTTTTTTCAAGGGCCTATGATTTCGGGTTTTGTAAAACAACAGAGGAAGCGCTGGAAAAGTGGGGAAAGGAGCAGATACTGAGCGATGTGGTCTGGGTGATCCGTAAATTCCAGCCGGATATTATCATCACACGGTTCCCACCGGACAGCAGGGCAGGACATGGGCATCACTCTGCCTCTGCCGTGCTGGCACAGGAAGCATTTAAAGCCGCAGCCGATTCAAGCCGATTCCCCGAACATTTTAAATACAATGTACGTCCCTGGCAGGCAAAACGATTGCTGTGGAATACTTTCAATTTTGGCGGAACAAGCACGCAAAGCGAAGATCAGTTCAAGATAGATGTAGGAGGTTATAATACCCTGCTTGGCAAGGGATATGGTGAAATTGCAGCGGAAAGCCGCAGTCAGCATAAAAGCCAGGGCTTTGGCGTGGCAGCCCAGCGAGGTGCTGCCCTCGAATATTTTGTCACCACCGACGGTACCCCGCCGGTAGACAACCTGATGGATGGTGTGGAAACATCCCTTGCCAGGACAGGTCTGGATCCTGCTACCCGGCAAAAAATAGCAGCGTATACAGACAGCCTGATAAATGATTTTTCATACGAGCACCCGGAAAGATCCGTGTCGCAGTTGATAAAGCTGTATACACTGCTGGTGGGCAGCAATAACAATCAATCCGCCTGGATGCGGGAGAAGATCACAGAAGTATATAAGCTGATAGAGATCTGTTCGGGTATTTATTTTGAAGCTACTACAAATGTGCCTTATGTGGCAGCCGGAGATTCACTACAGGTGAACATGTCCGTTATAAACCGCGGTACCCTGCAAATAAGATCAGCCACTTCTAATTTTTCCGGTAATATACCCTCGCCGCTACCTTATAATATCACACATGCAGCGTCAAAAAAGATATTTATCCTGGTGAACGCTCCGGTTACCCAGCCCTACTGGCTTGAGCAGGGACTGAATGACGCAAGGTTCATTGTAGACGACCAGGAGCACATAGGATTGCCCGAAGCGCCGGCTCCGTACCAGGTTACGCTCAACGTGGAAATCGACAACCGCTTCTTTATTTTCAGGAAACCCGTGATGTATAAGTATACCGATCCCGTGGAGGGAGAAGTGTACCAGCCCCTGGCTGTCACACCTGCAATTTCAATACTGGAGACCCCCAAGCTGGTATTTACCCGCCTTAACAAGCTGCCACCGGGACAAATCAGGCTGAATGTAACCTCCCTGACAGAATTGAACAAAGCAAAAGCTACTTTCTACCAGTTCCAGTACAATAATGACAAGCTGGTAAAGAATGAAATATCCGGGGACAGCTCCATCTCCCTGTCAAAAAACCAGGTAAAGAGTTATAATATCAACACTGCAGCCGTATTGAAAAATACAAAGGAGAAAAACCTGCATTTCTTTACCGACCTGGAAGCGCCGTATAAGGAAAGGTACCAGAGTTACACTATCCGGCGGATCAGCTACAAGCATATTCCCACCATTACCTATTTCTATATCAACCGGGTGCAGGTAATTGATGATCCAGTTATCACGGTAGGCAAAAAGATTGGTTATATACCCGGTGCGGGAGATTATGTTCCGGAAGCACTGCAGTTAATGCATTACGATGTAGTGCAGCTTTCGGAGAAGGATATGCTGTCGGGTAATTTAAAGCAGTACGACGCCATTGTTACAGGCATAAGGGCCTACAATATCCACGATTGGCTGAATAATGTGTACGATACCTTGATGAAATATGTATATGAGGGAGGCAACCTGGTTGTGCAGTACAATACCAGCAGCGGTATTGGTCCGTTAAAGAGCAGGATAGGCCCCTATCCGTTTGATATATCCCGTACAAGGGTAACCGATGAAAGTGCAGATGTGCATATCCTGAACCCGCAGCATGAGCTCCTGAACTGGCCGAACAGAATAGGACAGGATGATTTTAAGAACTGGGTACAGGAAAGAGGACTTTATTTTGTTGATGGGTATGACAAGGCATACAAAACATTGTTTGCCATTAATGACCCCGGGGAATCGCAGCATCCGGGCAGTCTTATTACTATCCGTTATGGTCAGGGGCAATTTACTTATACGGGTCTGGCTTTCTTCAGGCAATTGCCTGCAGGAAGGGCGTTTCGATTGTTTGCCAACCTGCTGGCAAATCCAAAATATAAAAAATGACAAGGAGAAAGAGTAATGTAAATAAAGGACCCGCGACAGGCGTAATTATTGGTGTAGCGCTGGGCATACTGGTGACGCTGGTATTTAAGAAGGTAGGGTATGGCATATTGATGGGAATTGTGATCGCTTTTTTATTGCGAAGGGCATTTAAATAAAATATTATGGAGGAACATAACGATAAACCACCTGTTTTCAGATCATGGGCTGCCTGGTATTGGCTTGTGGCCCTTTTCCTGATTGTACAGATCGTGCTGTTTGTTTTTTTCACTAATTACTTTTCATGAGTTATATAGACTGGATTGTATTAATTGTAACGCTTGCTTTGATTGTTGTGTACGGACTTTTTAAAAGCCGTACTACCAAAAACCTCGATGGCTATTTTTTAAGTAACCGGGAAATGCCGTGGTATATTGTTCTTTTCAGCATCATGGGTACCCAGGCCAGCGCCATTACATTCCTTTCTGCACCCGGTCAGGCTTATACCGACGGAATGCGTTTTGTGCAGTATTATTTTGGCTTACCATTGGCGATGATCGTACTTTGCATCACCTTCGTTCCGATATTTCACAAACAAAAATTATATACTGCGTACGAGTTCCTGGAAAAAAGATTCGATCTGAAAACCAGGACGCTTACTTCTTTTCTTTTTCTGCTGCAGCGTGGCTTATCCACAGGCATCAGTATTTATGCTCCCGCTATTATATTATCGTCCCTGCTTGGCTGGAATATATACTGGACGAATATATTTATGGGCGGTATCCTGATCATATATACCGTTACGGGCGGTGCCCGTTCCGTGGCCTATACGCAGCAACTGCAGCTGGTCATCATCTTTGCGAGCATGTTCCTTGCCGGTTATCTTGTGGTAAGGTACCTGCCGGAAGGGGTAGGGCTTTTTGATGCATTGAAAGTGGGAGGGGCAATGGGCAAGGTCAACATAGTTACCACGGGATTCAAAGAAAATGGCGGCTTTGACTGGAAAGACCGGTATAACCTGCTCAGCGGTATCATTGGCGGCTTCTTTCTCGCCCTGTCGTATTTTGGAACAGACCAAAGCCAGGTAGGCAGGTACCTGACAGCCAGATCCATCAGGGAAAGCAGGATGGGATTGCTGATGAATGGCCTGGTAAAGGTGCCGATGCAGTTCCTGATCCTGCTGCTGGGTATACTGGTATTTGCTTTTTATCAATTCAATAGTGCCCCCCTGTTCTTCAACAAGACACAGGTGGATAAGATCCAGCATTCTGAACATGCCGCTTCTTTGCAGCAGATACAGGATGCTTATCAAAAAGCGGACGAGGAAAAAACTGCTTTTGTAAAATCTTTAGCAGCCACCGGCAATTTTGAGCTGACGGAAGCGGAAAAGATACAACTTGCCAATATCAATTATCAACGGGACAGCTTGCGTACGTCATTCAAAAAGCTGGTAGAGCAGCCGGATATAAAAGGAGACGCGAATGATACCAACTATATATTCCTGCGGTTTGTAATGGACTACCTGCCAAAGGGGCTGGTAGGGCTGCTGATTGCCGTAATATTCATATCCTCCTGGGGCAGCATTGCTGCTGCGCTGAATTCCCTTTCTTCGAGTACCATCGTGGACGTGCATAAAAAATTCATTAACAGGAATATGACCGATCGGGATGACTATCGCGTATCGAAAATATATACGCTGGGGTGGGGCATCTTTTGTATAGTGGTAGCGCAGTTTGCCTATAATATAGGCAACAGCCTCATTGAAGCCGTCAATATATTAGGTTCATTATTTTACGGTGTCATCCTCGGTGTATTTCTACTGGCATTTTATTTTAAATCGGTAAAGGGTAATGCCGTGTTCTGGAGCGCTATCCTGGGCGAAATTGTTATCATAGGTTTATTTATCCTGAATGAGAACAAGGTAATAGACCTGAGCTTTCTCTGGTTAAATGCAATAGGAGCAATAGTTGTAGTCCTCTTTGCCGTCATACTGCAGTCGTTCTCTGCTAAAAAATTAGCATAGATCAATAAGGGTCATTCATCGAAATAATAAGTGTTTTCACCGATTAGCACTTTCAGCAAATTTTTTGGTGACTATCTTCACACCCAGATGTCCAATTCCAAAAAACCGATAAAACTGTAAGTATGAAATTTTACACTTTGTTGAGGAACAACCAGGAATTTGGTTCTTTTACCTATGAAGAGTTGTTAGCGAAAAAGCTTAAAAAATTAGATCTTATCTGGGTAGAGGGCGAAAGCGTGGTCTGGAAGTATCCTTCTGAAATTAATGAGCTGAAGAAACATGTGCAGGAAGCAGAACCTACCAGCGGTACAGTTGTTAATTCCAGGAAGGAAAAACAAATTGTCTTTTTCCGCCGCAACAGACGGCAAGGGTTGTCTTTTGTAGATACAGTTCAGCAGGAGTCAGCTCATTTTCTGCCCGATGCATATTTATCTGACATTCCTGCGGGCTATGAGTTTCTGCTTGGTGCGTCCGGTACTGAATTAATTGATGACAATATACCAGAGGAATATACGGAAAAGATTATTCCTGAAAATAGGCCGGAAGAGAAGGTGAAGCATGATTACAATTATACGGTTCTCGGTACTTCCCAGGTAATAGATACCCGTGAAGGAATAGCAGGATCTGTGTTCTTTGAATCATCTGTAGACCTGCCCGTAAGCTATAAGAGCAAACGAATGATGCCGGTGCAGGAGGCTGAAACGGAACAGCCGGAGGTTGCAAAAAAGAAAACCAGGCAGAAAAAAAAGAAAAGGTCTGTTAAGCTGCCGGTTTTGATAATGATCATTACCTCCGCCTTCATGCATCTCAGGCTATAAAAATGCTAAAGTTTACGAAACGCTTTCCGATATAAACGAATAGTATTAATTTTCCGTAAAGTTTGCCTACCGGTGAACTTTACTTCTTTATATAACCCTGTTCAACCAAGCTCCATTGAATTAAACCACACACGCCTTTGAAATATTCCGTTAATTAAACCTACAAATTATGCAAACGTATTTGCTGTTACGGAAAAATGTTCAGTCGGGCCCTTTTGAGCTTAAAGAACTGATTGCTCTTGACCTGCAACCAACAGACCTGATATGGGTAGAAGGACAAAGTTGTAGCTGGAGATATCCCGGTGAAATAAATGAGCTTGCTGCTTATGCCGTTGCGGAGGTAGTGCCTTCAGAAAATATGGCTACCATATCTCAATTGCAGGAGCTGCCGGTAAGTCTGCACCAGGAGCCGGAGCCTGAAATCAATAGCAGGCATAAGGTGGTGGCCATACGGCCGGACAAGAACATTTCCATCCAACCTGTAAAGGCACAGCCCAGACTGGTGAAAGTACAGGTACGGGCAACCGGGGAGGAAAAGGATCTTGTGATTAAGGAAAGTCTTATAGGAAAAGTAACCCCGGTTAAAGAAGAGGTTTTGCTGCCGGCCGGTAAAGGGAATGCCCCCACAACAGACAACAGGATAGACTTTTTTGTTTTGGCCATAGGGGCTGTTTCTATCCTCGCAGTATTGTACCTCCTGTTTACTTCCGCATACTGATTTTTTGCGTAATATTATGGTTCAAATGATCAGTTATGGCGAAAAGGACCTTTTCAGATACCATTCACCTTACCGGTGAGCAATTACTTAATAAGATCAAGGAATTGATCAAAGAAGGTAATGTCCGGAAGATCTCCATCAATAAAGACGGGAAAGAGATCATGTCATTTCCTTTGACCATTGGCGTTGTCGGGATCGTATTTGCCCCTGTTTTAGCTGCTATAGGTGCCGCAGCAGCGCTGATAGGCGATTGTTCTATATCTGTGGAAAGAGAGGTGGAAGAGGAAGATGGCGCTTCGGAATAGGAGGGACGTAAGTAGCAAGTATTAAGACGTAAGTAGTAAGAGCCAGGACACAAGCTGTGCTTAAATCCTGGATCCTGCAACCTGTATCATTTGACAAGTGTCGCTTTTACTAATCATTTTACTATCAGGTTCAGTATGATCAGGAATATTGCAGTTATAGGCGCAGGTACAATGGGTAACGGGATCGCTCATGTGTTTGCACAATATGGTTTTTTTGTTTCGTTGACAGATGTATCGCAGGAACAGCTTCAAAAAGGATTGGCTACCATTACCAGGAACCTGGACCGCCAGGTGACGAAAGGAATTATAACAGATACAGACAGGGAGGCTACAATAGCAAGGATTACGGTACATGCGTCCGTTGCACCAGGCGTTAAAAATGCAGACCTGGTGGTAGAAGCTGCTACGGAAAATGCCGGGCTAAAGCTTGCAATATTCCGTGAAATAGACGAAGCCGCTCCGCCTCATTGTATATTGGCAACTAATACTTCTTCTATTTCCATTACACAGATTGCTTCAGTAACCGGCAGACCGGATAAAGTGATCGGGATGCACTTCATGAATCCCGTGCCGGTAATGAAGCTGGTGGAGGTGATCAATGGTTACAATACTTCTGCTGAAACAACACAGGTAGTTGTGGATATCAGCAGGCAACTGGATAAGATCCCCTGTGTTGTGAACGATTACCCCGGTTTTGTTGCCAACCGTATCCTGATGCCGATGATCAATGAAGCCATCCAAACCTTACATGAAGGAGTAGCAGGTGTAGCAGCAATTGATACCGTTATGAAGCTGGGCATGGCGCATCCTATGGGGCCGTTGCAGCTGGCGGATTTTATCGGGCTGGATGTTTGCCTGAACATCATGCGGGTGCTGCAGGAAGGTTTCGGGGATCCTACATATGCTCCCTGCCCCCTGCTGGTAAATATGGTAACAGCCGGAAAACTCGGCGTAAAATCCGGCGAGGGTTTTTATACCTATACGGCGGGCAGTAAAGAATTGATCGTTAGTAAAAGATTCAGCTAGTGTATACCCAGGATAAGATATTTGAAGGAGAAAATTATACTGAAAAAGTCCTGACGGCGGGTGAGTACGATGGCTGCAGCTTTAATGGTTGCGATTTTTCAGGAGCCGATCTATCCGGCTACGAGTTCCTGGATTGTGTGTTCAATGATTGTAACCTGAGCCTGGTGAAGCTGCATAAAACAATATTAAGTGATACCAGCTTCGTGGGGTGTAAGATAATGGGTGTACATTTTGAAGACTGTGCCAGCCTTTCCTTTTCTGCAGAAAGCTGCCAGCTCAATCATTCTTCCTTTTACGAGGCAAAGCTCCGTAAAACAAGTTTCAGGAATACTGTGCTGGCAGAGGTCGATTTTACCGGATGTGACCTCACAGGTTCTGTATTTGACCGTTGCGACCTGGACAAGGCTTTGTTTGAGCGCACCCAGCTCGAAAAGGCAGATTTCCGGACGGCATTTAATTATGCAATAGATCCCGAGCAGAATGTGGTGAAAAAAGCAAAGTTCTCTGTTTTCGGATTGGCCGGGTTATTGAGAAAATACAATATAGATATAGAAACCACCGGTTAGGGATAAATGGGTGATACAGGGACGGAGTCCCGGGAGAACATAGTAGATACGGAGTCGGAGACTTCCCTATAGCACAAACCTGTATCTAACGGCGCGTGGGGACATTCACTACCTTCCATCTTACTGGCGCAGGTTTGGTAGCCCAGTTTAGTGCTTGGCCAGACCTCCCGCAAGCGGGACAAATTATGCCTTACCGTTACTAAGCTATTGATACACCTGACTGGTGGCAAGATAATGCTTTGTGCTTAGCCCGGATTGTGCAAAGGTAAATGAGTAAATCAAAGCACAGGTCAGC
>Ga0222419_100981_pt1 | contig 13228 bp, 12 predicted proteins | sample 1B20Ametagenome_FD_182474 | JGI IMG/M metagenome (GOLD analysis project Ga0222419, IMG submission 182474) | Enriched microbial communities from leaf-cutter ant dump, University of Wisconsin, Madison, United States - 1B20A (version 2) | ecosystem: Environmental > Terrestrial > Nest > Insects nest... | reverse complement strand
CCCGTCCTTGCCGCGCACGCAGGTCACCGGGATGGACTTGCCGGGCCTGGGCAGCATGCGCTCGACCTCGGGGGTGTTGAACCCCGTCGGGTAGGTGTAGCCGCGCCGCTGCATGTAGGCGCGCGCGTCCTCGATGCGCTTGTCTACCGCCAGACCGAGCATCATCAGGCCGTGCGCGCGCTGCGTGTCCCACAACTTCTGGATGTATGGCGCCTGCGCCGCGCAGAAGGGGCACCAGCTCGCCCACCAGTAGACGAGCACCACCTTGCCCTGCGCCTGCGAGGCCCGGAACGTGCTGCCGTCGAACAGCGCGACGTCGGGCAGCGGCAAGGCGGCGCCGATCGCGGGCAGCGGCACCTCTGCCGCCGCGCGCGCCGAAGGCGAGGCCGTCAGCGATGCGGCGCCCAGCGTGGTGATGAAGGTCCGTCGGTCCATGCGCGTTTTCTGATTTCCGTGGAGCGCGGAAAGGCGTTCATGATATGCGGCGGCTAGCCGCGCGTGGCGCCACCGGGTTCGGCGGCGGCCGTGCGCCGCATCGCCATGGCCAGCGCCGCCACGGCCAGCGCCAGCGGCACGAAGGACACCCACAGCACCATGTCCCAGCCATAGGCCGACAGCAGGCCGCCGGACGCGAACGAGCCGATCGCCATCAGGCCGAAGACGATGAAATCGTTGAGCGACTGCACGCGCGTCTTCTCCTCGGGCCGGTGGCACTCCAGCACCAGCGCGGACGCGCCGAGGAAACCGAAGTTCCAGCCTACTCCCAGCAGGATCAGCGTGGCCCAGAAGTGCGCCACGTCGATGCCGCCCAGCCCCACGGCGGCCGACAGGCCGGTCAGCGCCAGGCCCAGCGTCGCCAGACGCCCGGCGCCGAAGCGCGTGATCAGATGGCCGGTGAAGAAGCTGGGACCGTACATCGCGATCACGTGCCATTGCAGCCCCAGGTTGGCCGAGGCCTGCGAATGCCCGTGGATGTGCATCGCCAGCGGCGCGGCCGTCATCAGGAAGTTCATCAGCATGTACGACACCGCGCCGCAGACAACGGCGGCCACGAAGCGCGGCTGGCGCGCGATCTCGCCCAGCGGCCGCCCGCCGGCGATCTCCTCGGCCGTGGGCATGGGCAGCCGCACGCCCAGCAGGATGAAGGCCGACACTGCCGCCACGGCCGCCTGCACCAGGAAGGTGGCGGCGAACAGGTGGGGCGGCCACCAGTCCATCGTCCAGGTCACGAGCTGCGGCCCCACCACCCCGGCCGCCACGCCGCCGGCCATGACGAGCGACAGCGCCCGCGCCCTCCGCTGGGGCTGCACGCCATCGGCCGCCGCGAAGCGGAACGACAGCACCACGGCCGCGTAGCTGCCGCCGAAGAAGGTCGCCAGGCAGAACAGCCAGAAGCTGCCCAGAAGCACCGCGAGCGTGGCCAGCAGGCCCGCCAGCACGCCCGTGCCGGTGCCCGCCAGGAAGGCGGCGCGCCGGCCGTGCCGCCGGGCGATGGCGCCGGCAGGCAGGATGCACGCGGCCATGCCCACCACGAAGATGGAAATGGGCAGCGTCGCCAGCATGGGCGAGGGTGCCAGCTTGTCGCCGACGATGGCGCCCGTGGCGTAGACCACCACCGAGTTGGCGCCGGCCAGCGCCTGGGCGATGGACAGGCGCCAGATGTTGCCGCGCTGGACCCGTTCGGGCAGCACGAGGGAGGAGGGCCGTGGGCCGACAGATGCGGCGGTGGTGTGGGTCATTCTGTGTCGCCGTGATGGCGTGTGGTGTTTTCCATCGTCAGCACCAGGCGGTACTTGACTTCGCCGGATCGGAGCCTGAGCAGGGCCTCGCCCGCCCGCGCCAGCGGCAGCACTTCGATGCGCGGCCGCACGTCCGCCAGCATGCTGAAACCCAGCGCCTTCTCGTTGTCGTAAGGAGTGCCGGTGAGCGAGCCGAGGATGCCGCGCTGCCCGCCCACCAGCAAGCCAGCCGGGACTTGCAGTGGGCTCCTGCCCGGATTGAGCACGACCAGCCGCCCTTCGGGCGCGAGCCCCGCCAGCAGCGCCGAGACCGCCCCGGCATCGCCGATCATGCTCACGATGGCCTGCGCGCCGCCCATGCTCTTGAGCCGCGCGGCGGCGTCTTCCGCGCGGTTGTCGATGTAGACGTGCGCGCCCAGCGCCAGCGCATCGGCGGCGATGTCGCCGCCGCGCCCGATGGCCACCACCCTGAAACCCATGCGCCGCGCGTACTGCAGCGCCATGTGCCCCAGGCCGCCGATGCCGAGGATGGCCACGGTGTCGCCGGCCTCGGCGCCGCACTTCTTCAGCGCGTTGAAGGTGGCGATGCCGGCGCACAGGATGGGCGCGGCTTCCTGCGCGCTCAGTTCGTCGGGGATGGCCACGAGCGCGGTGCCGCGCGCCAGCATCATCTCGGCGTAGCCGCCGTCGCGCGTGCTGCCCATGATGGGCTGGTTCAGGCAGAGCTGGAAGCGCCCCTGGCGGCACTGCGCGCATGCGTTGCAGTGGCCGCCCAGACGCCCCACGCCCACGCGCTGCCCCATCTTCCACAGGGCCGGCACGCCCGTGCCGAGCGCCACGATGCGCCCGACCACCTCGTGGCCGGGCACGCGCGGCGGCTGCGCGGCGGGGCCGGCCTTGTCGATGTCGGCGGCATCCGCCCCGCAGACGCCGCAGGCTTCCACGCGGATCAGCACCTCGCCCGCGCCCGGCCCGGGTGTCTCTCGCTCCACGAGCTCCAGCACGCCGGGGCGGCTGATCTGCATGGCCCGGTACGTCGTCTTCATGGCAATGCCTCCACACCGCGCCGCGCGGCGTCCAGCGCGCCCGCGGCATAGCCGGGAAATGCCGGCGACCATTCGCTCGCGATGCCGGTGAGCCGGCCGCTCCACGCGCCCGAGCGTGCCGTGGAAGGCAGCTCCGCAGCTTGATGATCGGCAGGATACTGGTCCGCAGCCGCCGCCGTGCATGGGTCGCTGGCCCAATCCTTCAGGAACTCCGCGCGGGGCGACTGCGCCGCGTCGCCGAACAGGCGTACCAGTTGGGCGCGGCAGCGCGCCCGCAGGTCGGCCTCGGGCATCCGGCGGCGCAACGGGGCCGGAACCCCGAGGAAGCCGAACAGCGCCGCGGGCCCGCCGGGCGCCGAGGCATCGTGGATCTCGGCCATCGGCCCCACGGCGCTGCGCGCCTCGCCCGAAAGGCCCTGCCGGCGCCAGAACGGCTGGTCGAACACCGCCACGTACTTGGTATGTGGCGCCATCCAGGTCGCGCAGCCCTGCCATGACTGCACCAGCGCATCGGGCAGCGCGGGCGTGCATTCGATGGTATCGGCAGCCAGGCGCGGCGGCACGGCCAGCAAAACGTGGTCCGCGCGAAGGATCCCTGGCGCGTCGTCGGCCTCCGCCTCGATGCATGCACCCGCGTGTCGCAGGCGCTGCACGCGGCAGTTCGTGCGCCGCCGGTCCGCCGCCAGCCGCTGGGCCAGCGCGTCGGTCAGCGCGCCCATGCCGCCCTCGATGCGCAGGGCGGCTGGTTCCGAGCGGTAGCCATCGACGCGGCGCGGCGCATGCGCCGGGGCGTGTTCGAGCAGCATGTCGCCGTCCTCGTGCTGCGCGAAGGTCGTGAGGCCAAGCTGCTGCACCAGGCGCGCCAGTTCCGGCTGCAGCGCGGGCCAGAACCAGGTGGCGCCCAGGTCGAACCGGTCCGCGGCCGTGGACGGCTCGGACAGGATGCGTCCGCCGAACCGCTCGCGCGCTTCCAGCAGCAGGTAGTCATGGATGCCGCGTTCTTCGAGCAGCGTGGCCGCGTACAGGCCGCTCAAGCCGCCGCCGACGATGGCGACTCGCACGGCCGGCATGGCGCGTCTGTCTCCCGGTTCAGGCGATCTCGTAGATCCGCACCTCGGGATCGGCGGCCAGCAGCGGCTGCAGGCCGCCGACCACGTCGGTGGTGAAGAGCGCGCTCTGCAGGTAGGCCTGGGCGTTGGCCTTGCTGTCGAAGCCGTGCAGCACCTGCACGTCTTCGTCGCGCACCAGCAGCTCCTTCGACTGCGCGCCGGCGATGGTGCCGAGGAACGGCGCCTTGTACTTCTGGTAGACGCCGACGGCGGCGGGCCGGTGGCCGGCGGGAATGTTCAGGGTGATCTGCAGGTAGGCGGCCATGGGGAACTCCTGTGCGTCGGGAATGAACAAGGTACGGGGCCGAAGGCGGAAGGAGAAACTATTCCTTCTTCACCAGCGATCGGTTGAAACGCTATTTTTTCTCTTGAGCCAACGTGAGGCAAACGAGATAAAGTTTTATATCGAGAAAGAAAAACTTCTTTGATATGCGATCACCTATCCACCTCAACGCCCTGCGCGCCTTCGAGGCCAGCGCCCGCCACCAGAGCTTTTCCAAGGCGGCCGCCGAGCTGCACGTCACACCGGCCGCCGTCGGCCAGTTGGTGCGCGGCCTGGAGGAATGGCTGGGCATGCCGCTGTTCGCGCGCAGCGCCAGCGGCCGCACCCGGCTGGTCGCCGGCCTGGAGCGGCTGAAGGCCGGCGCGGCCCGCGGTGTGCTCACGGTCACCGTCAGCCCGGCCTTCGCGGCCAAGTGGCTGCTGCCGCGCTTCGAGCACTTCCAGGCGGCATGCCCCGATACCGACGTGCGCCTGGAGGTCCACGCCCGGTCGGTGGACTTCACGGCGCAGCGCGTGGACATCGGCGTGCGCTACGGCGCGGGCGTCTGGCCCGGCCTGACGGCGGAGAAACTGATGGACGAGGAGATGTACCCGGTGTGCTCGCCCGCGCTGCTGCACCAGGGCCCGCCGCTGCGCGCGCCTGGCGACCTGCGGCGCGCCGCGCTGATCCACGACCTGTCGATGGACGGCCATGCGGGCTTTCCCACCTGGGAGACCTGGCTGCGGGACATGGGCGTGGCGGGCGTGGAAACCGCGCGCGGCCTCAGGATCAACAATTCTGCAGCGGTGCTGCAGGCGGTGATCGAGGGCCGGGGCGTCGCGCTCGCCCGCAGCGTGATGGCGCGCGACGACCTGGCGGCCGGCCGGGTGGTGCGGCTGTTTCCGCAGATCCGGTTCGCCTGCCCGCTGGCCTACTACATCGTGTACCGGCCCGAGAACGCCAGCCTGCCCCGGCTGGCGGCGTTCCGCGACTGGCTGCTGAGGGAAGCGGCTGCGCCGGGAGGGTTCAGCTAGCTGCGCGCCACCGGCCGCGCCGGGTCGCTGCACCAGTCGCTCCAGCTTCCGGCGTACAGCGCCATGGGGGCGTAGCCCGCGAGTTCCATCGCCAGCAGGTTGTGGATGGCGCTTACGCCGCTGCCGCACTGGTGCACGAGGCTGGCCGGGTCGCGCCCCCGCAGGACGGCGGCGAATTCCGCCTGCAGTTGCGCCGCGCTCTTGAAGCGGCCGTCGGCGCCGAGATTCTCGGTCCATGGGCGGTTGAGTGCGCCGGGGATGTGCCCAGCCACGGGGTCCAGCGGCTCGACCTCGCCGCGGTAGCGCTCGGCGGCGCGCGCGTCGAGGATGGTTTGCCCGGCCTGCCCCAGGTGGGCCAGTACCTGCGCGGCATCGACGAGCGCGCGCAGCGGCTCGCCCGGCTCGAAGTGGCCCGGCGCGCGCGGCATTTCCTCGTGCTGCGCCGTGGTGCCGCCCGCGGCCTGCCAAGCCGCGAAGCCGCCGTCGAGCACCGCCGCCGCGTCGTGCCCCAGCCATTTGAAGAGCCACCACAGGCGCATGCCGGGCATGGCACCGTTGCGGTCGTAGATCACCGCCTGCATGCCGTTGGAAAAGCCGACGCTCGCCAGCCACGCGCTGAAGCGCTCGCGCGTGGGCAGCGGGTGGCGTCCGCCTGAGGCGCTGGGGCCGCCCGCCGCGCTCAGGTCGTGGTCCAGGTGGGCGTAGATCGCGCCCGGGATGTGCGCCTCGTGGTAGCGGGCGATGCCCCATTCGGGGGCCGCGAGATCGAAGCTGCAGTCGAACACCATCAGCGGCGCGCCACCCTGCATCAGGGCCTGCAGTTCAGGGGCGGAAATCAGGGTGGTGTGGGTCATGTCGTGGTCGTGGTGGCCGCCCGCGTGCGCAGCACCCCGGCGGCAATCGCGCTCACGACGATGAGCGCCATGCCCAGCCAGGCGAAGAGCGGCAGGTATTCGCCGAACACCAGCATGCTGTAGATGCTGGCGAAGATCAGGCCCGAGTATTGCAGGTTGGCCACGAGCAGCGTGCCGCGCGTGCTCGATGCGCGCGAGAACGCCATGGTCATGCACAACTGCCCGCCCGCGGCGAACAGGCCCAGCGGCAGCAGCCACAGCGCGTGCCAGCCCGCGAAGGGCGAGACGCCCGTGATCGGCATGGCCAGTGCTCCGGTGAGGGTGCAGCCCAGCGCGAAGAAGAACACGGTGCGCGTCTCGGGCTCGCCCAGGCGCGAGAGCGCGACCACCTGCATGTAGGCCAGCGCCGCGCACATGCCGCCGAGCAGCCCCACGACGGCCGCGAAGCCCTGGTGTCCGTCCACCGTGGGCCTGAGCATCATGATGACCCCGACGAAGCCCAGCAGCACGCAGGCGACGAGCGAGAGCGGCACGGGCGGGCGCCGCTGCTCGCTCGTGGGGCGCCACATCAGCATCGCGCCGCCGACGATGAAGGCGGCGATCCAGACGCTGCTCATGTAGCCGAAGGTCATCGCCGTGGGCAGCGGCAGGTAGATGATGGCGTAGAACGACGCGCCCAGCGAGGTCACGCCGATGAAGCTGCGCCAGGCGTGCATGCCCGGGTAGCGGGTAGCCAGCGATATGCGCTGGTGGCGCGCCAGCCACCAGAGCACCGCCATGCTGATGAGGCCGCGCCAGAACACCAGCTCGAACGTGTTGAACCAGGGCGCGGCGAGCTTGACGCACACCCCCATGCTGGCGAAGAAGAAGGCCGCCAGAACCATCCACAGCGCTTGCATGGGATTTTGAATGAAAAGTGGCTGAAACGCTTGCCAGGCAAGCGCAGATAGCTATGGTTTCAGGTGCCCTGCAGCGCCCCGCCCATCTTGGCGCGGTACCACTCGTGGAAGTGCCGCATGCCGTCTTCCAGCGGGCTCTGGTAGGGGCCGGTCTCGTTCACGCCGCGCTCCAGCAGCGCGCGCCGGCCCTGGTCCTCGCGCTCGCCGATCTCGTCGTCCTCGACGGCGGTCTCCATGTAGGCGGCCTGCTGCGCCTCGATGAACTCGCGCTCGAAGGCGTGGATCTCCTCGGGGTAGTAGAACTCCACGAGGTTGAGCGTCTTCTGCGGCCCCATGGGGTGCACCGTGGAGACCGTGAGCACGTGCGGGTACCACTCCACCATGATGTGCGGGTAGTAGGTGAGCCAGATCGCGCCGCGCTCGGGTTTTTCGCCCCCGCGGTAGCGCAGCAGCACTTCGTGCCAGAGCCTGTAGGCGTCGGTGCCGGGGCGCCCGAAGGTGGGCGCCACGCCCACGGTCTGCACCGAGTATTCGCGGTCGAACTGCCAGTGCAGGTCGTCCACGGTGACGAAGTTTCCGAGGCCCGGGTGGAAGGGCCCGACGTGGTAGTCCTCCAGGTAGATCTCGATGAAGGTCTTCCAGTTGTAGCGGCACTCGTGCACTTCGGCGCGGTCGAACACGTAGCCCTCGAAGGACAGGTCCCGGGCCACGCCCATGCTCGCGAGGTCGGCCGCGATGTCGCGCCCGTTGTCCTCGAACAGCAGGCCGTTCCATTCGCGCAGCGGCCAGGTCTGCAGGTGCAGCCCGGGGTTGTCGGTGAAGCGCGGCGCGCCCAGCAGCTTGCCGGCGCTGTCGTAGGTCCAGCGGTGGATGGGGCAGACGATGTGGCCGCCCGCGTGCCCCTTGCCCTCGGCCTGCAGGTTGCCCTGGCCCGCGAGCATGAGCGCCTGGCGGTGGCGGCAGCAGTTGGAGATGAGCTGGATGCGCCCCTCGGGGCTGCGGACCAGCGCCCGTCCGCCCTTTTCCTGCGGCAGCACGTAGTAGTCGCCCGGTTCGGGCGCGTTCAGGCCGTGGCCGAGGTAGCGCGGCCCGGGCGCGAACAGCAGCGCCCGCTCGCGCTGGTAGAGCGGCTCGTCGAAGTAACTGGAAACCGGGAGTTGGCTTGCGGCCTGCTGCAGTTGAAGACTTAAATCAGACATGGACGTCCTGACCTAAAGCCCCCCCACAGGGAGGTTGCGCGTGGCGTGCACGGGCGAGAAAAATGAAACCGGCCGGGCACGGGATGCCGGAGCCGGTCTGGGCGGAACGGACGATTATAGGGGCTCGCAGTGCGGCGCATGGTCCCTGCGTGCCCCGAGGTTCTAGAATCCACGGTTCGCGTATCCCCTGCCATTCCTGAACCTGCCCATGCCCAAGGCCGCTGCCCCGACCCCTCCCGCCGAGCCAGCGAGCTACGAGGCGGCGCTGCGCGAACTCGAAGACCTGGTGGCCCGCATCGAGGCCGGGCAACTGCCGCTGGAGCAGATGCTCGCGAGCTACCAGCGCGGCGCCGAGCTGCTGCAGTTCTGCCGCGGCCGGCTCGATGCGGTGCAGGACCAGATCAGGCTGCTCGACGAGGGTGTGCTCAAGCCATGGACTTCCGAGTGATGGAGGGCGGCGCCGGCGCCTTCGTGGCCACCGACTGGGTGCGCCAGGCCCAGCGGCGCGTGGAGCAGGCCCTGTCCGAATGGGTGCCGCGGGCCACGCCCGCCGACCTGGGCGAGCCCATGCGCTACGCGGTGCTCGACGGCGGCAAGCGCCTGCGCCCGCTGCTCGTGCTGGCCGCCTGCATGGCGGTGCGCGGCAACCACGATGCGGCGCTGCGCGCGGCCTGCGCGGTGGAACTGATCCACGCCTATTCCCTGGTGCACGACGACCTGCCGTGCATGGACGACGACGTGCTGCGCCGCGGCAAGCCCACGGTGCACGTGCGCTTCGGCGAGGCGCGCGCGCTGCTGGCGGGCGACGCGCTGCAGGCACTGGCCTTCGAGCTGCTCACGCCCGATGAAGGCGTGCCGCCCGCGATGCAGGCCGAGCTGTGCCGCCTGCTCGCCCGCGCGGCGGGCGCCCACGGCATGGCGGGCGGGCAGGCGATCGACCTCGCCAGCGTGGGCACGGCGCTCGCCGAGGACGAGCTGCGCCGGATGCACCGCCTCAAGACCGGGGCGCTGCTGCAGGCCAGCGTGCTCATGGGCGCGGCCTGCGGCGCGCTCGACGTGCGTGCGCGCCAGGCGCTGGTGCAGTATGGTGCGGCCATCGGCCTGGCGTTCCAGGTGGTGGACGACGTGCTCGACGTGACGCAGGACTCCGCCACGCTGGGCAAGACGGCGGGCAAGGACGCGGCGTGCGGCAAGCCCACCTACGTGTCGCTGATGGGCCTGGAGGGCGCCAGGGCGCATGCGCAGGCGCTGCTGGAAGAGGCGCGGCACGTGCTGCGCACCAGCGGCCTGGTGGACACCCATGCGCTGGTGGCGCTGGCCGAGATGGTGGTCGATCGCACGCATTGACCATGGGTTGCAGGTTTTGAATGAAATATGGCTCTAACGCTTGATGGATAAGCGATGGCAGCTATGGAAACAGGATATGGCGACGACGAATTACCCTCTGCTGGAACGCGTGAATGACCCGGCGGACCTGCGTCGCTTCTCGCGCGGCGAGCTCAAGGCCCTGGCCGGTGAGCTGCGCGCCTTCGTGCTCGAAAGCGTGGCGAAAACGGGCGGCCACCTCTCGTCCAACCTGGGCGTGGTCGAGCTCACGATCGCGCTGCACGCGGTCTTCGACACGCCCGGGGACCGCCTGGTCTGGGACGTGGGCCACCAGTCCTACCCGCACAAGATCCTCACCGGGCGGCGTGAGCGCATGGGCACGCTGCGTCAGCTCGGCGGCATTTCCGGCTTTCCGATGCGCTCGGAGAGCCCCTACGACACCTTCGGCACCGCGCATTCCTCCACCAGCATCTCGGCGGCGCTGGGCATGGCGCTCGCGGCGCGGCAAAAGGGCGAGGACAGGCACTGCATCGCGGTGATCGGCGACGGCGCGATGACCGCCGGCATGGCGTTCGAGGCGCTGAACAACGCGGGCGTGGCCGACTGCAAGCTGCTCGTGATCCTCAACGACAACGACATGAGCATCAGCCCGCCCGTGGGCGCGCTCAACCGCTACCTGGCGCAGCTCATGAGCGGGCGCTTCTACGCCAAGGCGCGCGACGTGGGCAAGACCGTGCTCAGAAACGTGCCGCCGCTGCTGGAGCTGGCCAAGCGCCTGGAGCAGCAGGCCAAGGGCATGGTCGTGCCCGCCACGCTGTTCGAGAACTTCGGCTTCAACTACATCGGCCCCATCGACGGGCACGACCTCGATTCGCTGATCCCCACGCTGGAGAACATCAGGGGCCTCAAGGGTCCGCAGTTCCTGCACGTCGTGACCAGGAAGGGCCAGGGCTACAAGCTCGCCGAGGCCGACCCCGTGGCCTACCACGGCCCGGGCAAGTTCGACCCGCGGATCGGCCTCGTCAAGCCCGCGTCGCCGCCCAGGCCGACCTTCACCCAGGTCTTCGGCCAGTGGCTGTGCGACATGGCCGGCAAGGACGAGCGGCTCGTCGCCGTCACGCCCGCGATGCGCGAGGGCTCGGGCCTGGTGGAGTTCGAGCGGCGCTTTCCCGGCCGCTACCACGATGTGGGCATCGCCGAGCAGCATGCGGTGACGTTCGCCGCGGGCATGGCCTGCGAGGGGCTCAAGCCCGTGGTGGCGATCTACTCCACCTTCCTGCAGCGCGGCTACGACCAGCTCATCCACGACGTGGCGCTGCAGAACCTGCCGGTGGTGTTCGCGCTCGACCGCTCGGGCATCGTCGGCGCCGACGGCGCCACGCACTGCGGCGCGTTCGACATCGCCTACGCCCGCTGCATCCCGAACATGGCCGTGGCCTGCCCGGCCGACGAGCGCGAATGCCGCCAGCTCCTCACCACCGCCTTCGAGCAGGACCATCCCGTCACCGTGCGCTACCCGCGCGGCAGCGGCGCGGGCGTGCAGCCCTTGGCGTCGCTCGATGGCCTGCCCTACGGCAAGGGCGAGGTGCGCAAGAGCGGCCAGCGCGTGGCCATCCTCGCGTTCGGCACGCTGCTGTACCCGGCGCTGGAAGCCGCGGAAAGGCTCGATGCCACCGTGGTCAACATGCGCTGGGCCAAGCCGCTCGATGCCGAGCTGATCGCACGCATCGCCGCCACGCACGAGGCGCTCGTCACGGTTGAGGAGGGCGTGGTCATGGGCGGCGCGGGCAGCGCGGTCGCCGAGTGGCTGGCCGCCGCGGGCGTGAGCCGGCCGCTGCTGCAGCTCGGCCTGCCTGATCGATTCATCGAGCATGGCGACCCCGCCAAGCTGCTGGCCCTGCAGGGGCTGGACGCGGCGGGCATCGAACGCGCCATCCGGCGCCGCTTCGAGGCCGTGGTGGGCGCGGCCCCCAGCCTGCGCGCCGTCGGCGGGGATTGAATTCGCGTTGGTGTGTTGAACCATGATCAGCCTGCTATAAGATGGCGCGCTGAGTGGCAGGGCCTTTCCGGACGGCGCTTCACAAGTGCGTGCGGACCGGGCGGGCTTCTGTTTCCCTCGATCTTTATCAACAAGGAGTCAAGCCCATGGATCGTCGATCTCTCATCAAAAACGCCGGCATCGCCGGTGTGCTGGCCGCCGGAGTGGCGCCGGCCGTGCACGCGCAGGAAACGGTGCGCTGGCGTCTGGCCACCAGCTTCCCGAAGGCGCTGGAAACCCTGCACGGCTGCGCGGTGAAGTTCGCCGATACCGTCAAGGCGCTCTCGGGCGGCAAGTTCGAAGTCTCGGTGCACGCCGCGGGCGAGCTGATCCCGGCCTTCGGCATCGTGGACGCGCTGGCCGACGATTCGATCGAGATGGGCGAGACCGCCGCCTACTACTTCACCGGCAAGGATCCGTCGTTTGCCTTCAGCTGCGCCATTCCGTTCGGCTTCACGGCCCAGCAGAACCAGGCCTGGAAGCTGCACGGCAACGGCCACAAGCTGCTCGACGAACTGTTCGCCAAGTACAACTTCCACGCGCGCAGCGCGCTCAACACCGGCACGCAGATGGGCGGCTGGTACCGCAAGGAAATGAACAAGCCCGAGGACTTCAAGGGCCTGAAGATGCGCCTGGGCGGCGGCGTGTTCGGCGAATCCATGGCCAAGCTGGGCGTGGTCGCGCAGAACATGCCCGGCGGCGACGTGTACCAGGCGCTGGAGAAGGGCACGCTGGACGCGGCCGAGTTCGTCGGCCCGTACGACGACGAGAAGATGGGCTGGAACAAGGTTGCCAAGTACTACTACTACGGCGGCTGGTGGGAAGGCGGCGCCGACCTGGAGTTCTTCATCAACAACAAGGCCTACGCCAAGCTCTCGCCCGAGTACAAGGCGATGGTCAACGCCGCCATGGACGTGGCCTACAACGACGGCACCTCCAAGTACCTCTACCTGAACCCGATCTCGCTCAAGCGCCTGGTGGCCTCGGGCACGCAGCTCAAGCGCTTCAACAAGGAGATCGTGCAGGCCGGCTTCAACGCGGCGCAGGAGGTGTACGCGGAGCACAGCGCCAAGGACCCGCAGTTCAAGAAGATCATCGACGACCTGCGCGCCTTCCAGCGCGACCAGATCCTCTGGAACCGCATCTCCGAGCTGGTGTTCACGCAGGACATGGCGTCGCTCAAGATCTGACGCCCACTCCGGGGGCGCCTCGCGAAGCAGGTGCCTCCACCATGAAAAAACCGCAGCTTGAGGCTGCGGTTTTTTCATGTCCGGGGGATTCCCATCCCCCTTGCGCCGGTCGCCAGGCTACTTCTTGAGCGAGTCCTGTATGGCCTTCATGGGGTCTTCCGCTTCGCCGCCGACCGGCCCGAAACTGGATTCGCCCGCCCCGCTTCCCGCCTCCGGCAGCCCGCTGTTCGCGGGGTTGGGCTTGCCGCCATCGCCCGCCGCGGGGGCCGCGTTGTCGCTGGGTACGACGAGGGTGTTGAAGTCCGAGCTCTGATCGGTTTCGTTGAGGTCCTGCAGCATCTGCTGCTCCACGGCCTTCATGTCCACGTGGACCGGCTTGTCCAGCCCGCCGGTCACCAGGACCGGGAAGGCGATCAGGATGGCCACCATCGACAGTTGCAGCAGCAGGAAGGGGACCGCGCCCTTGTAGATCTGCATCGTCGTCACCGGCTCCATGAGCTTGCCGGTGTGCGTGTCCACATAGGGTTTCTCG
>Ga0222419_100980_pt1 | contig 13255 bp, 11 predicted proteins | sample 1B20Ametagenome_FD_182474 | JGI IMG/M metagenome (GOLD analysis project Ga0222419, IMG submission 182474) | Enriched microbial communities from leaf-cutter ant dump, University of Wisconsin, Madison, United States - 1B20A (version 2) | ecosystem: Environmental > Terrestrial > Nest > Insects nest... | reverse complement strand
GCGCAGATGGCAGTGTCAAACGCTCACCCACCCTCAAAAACCTTGACAGAGATTATGATTTTTTACCTAAATACGGCAAGCAGGTTGGGGCAAAACAGGTTATTATTCCGTGTTTGTACAGGAATTATATTTGTTTTGCAAAAATTGATTTTTAAAAACCCTGTTTGTGACTGGACTGTTTAAGAGAAGTTCCCCGGTAAATATCGCTTATTTACTGCTGTACGCTTTGGTGCTGAAAATATATACGTTCCTGGATCCCAAGGTTCCGGTAGCACAACCGACCGATGGGTTCATGTACCAGAAGCTCCTGGACTTCCTTTCGCCGATGAATGACAGCTTTCCTCTTATTTATCCTATTATTGCGTTGGTATTTATTTTTGTGCAGGCATTAACGTTCAACAGCTTCGTTAATACAGAAAAGCTGCTCCACCGTGGCAGTTATTTGCCGGCGATGTCGTATATACTTATTACCTCTTTCTTCCCCGAGTGGTGGCAGTTGTCTTCTGCCTTGCTGGTGAACACCTTAATGATATGGCTGATCGGCGCTTTATGCAAGCTCTATAACCATCCTTCTCCCAAGGGACTGATCTTCAATGCGGGGATGGTGCTGGGTATCGCATCTTTCTTTTATTTTCCCGCGATCCTCTTTTACCTGCTGCTTTTTTACGCGTTGGTTTCGCTTCGGCCCTTTAGGGTCAGCGACTGGATGGTGGCAACCCTGGGCGTTTTGACCCCTTACTATTTTCTATTCACGATCCTGTTTTTAATAAACAACTGGAATCCGCTGACATACCTGCCCTCCATATCGGTAGACCTGCCGCGGTTCACACAGAACTACTGGAGCCTGAGCGCCATCCTGCTGCTGGTTATCCCGTTTTTGATCGCTATTGTACTGATCCAGCAGAACCTGCTTCGCATGCTCATCCAGGTAAGGAAGATATGGGGATTACTCCTTGTTTACCTGGTACTTTCCTTGATCATTCCGTTTATCAACATCACCCCCTCCTTTCAATACTGGATGCTGGCTGCCCTGCCATTTGCCGCATTCCATTCCTATACCTATTTCTATGCCACCAAAAAATGGCTCAGCCTGACGCTCCACTGGATCTCCGTAGCCTTTGTAATTGCCCTGAACATCTGGGTTTCGTCCGGAAAATAAGGACCTGCGCTACCTTTGTAACCGGTGGATACTCAACCCTTGCATTTCCGTAATTACCACCTAACTTTGCCGCTTGTGAAACCGGCATATTTCGCCATGTTTATAAATAAAGCATTCAATCATAAAAACCAAACGAATGAAATTCGGTGTAGTAGTATTTCCCGGCTCTAACTGTGATGCAGATATGATACTTGCCCTGCGGAATGACCTGGGGCATGAAGTAATAGAGTTATGGCATAAGGATAAGGATCTGGGCATGTTCAGCACTTCGGATTGCATTATCCTGCCGGGCGGCTTTTCCTACGGAGATTACCTGCGTTGTGGCGCCATTGCCCGCTTCAGTCCTATGATGCAAAGTGTTATAAGCTTCGCAGAAAAGGGCGGCAGGGTACTGGGCGTTTGTAACGGATTCCAGATATTATGTGAAGCGGGATTATTGCCGGGTGTGCTGCTTCGCAACGAAAACATGAAGTTTATCTGTAAAAACGTATTTATCAAGGGAGAAGATGATGTGCCTGTTAAAATTCCCATCGCCCACGGCGAAGGGCGGTTTTATGCGGATAACATCACGCTGGATATGATTGAAACGAACGGCCAGGTGATATACCGTTACTGCGATGCGAACGGGAATGTTACAGCAGCAGCCAATCCCAACGGAAGCATCAACAATATTGCCGGTATCGTCAACGAAGCAGGGAATGTATTTGGCATGATGCCGCACCCCGAACGGGCATGTAACGAGCAGCTGGGCAATACCGATGGAAAAAAAGTGCTGAAAGACCTCCTGTTAAGCACCGTAACAGCCTGAGTTTTTAGCATATATTTAGCGCTTTTCCAACGATATTTGCAGTGTTTCTACGTTAAATAAAAGGCATGAAGACAATATTTACAATCGCTTTTGTTTGCATCATCGGCTCGCTGAGTGCACAATCCGGCTCTGCCAGGATGGTAAACTGGAGCTTTGCCTCCAAAAAGATCAATGACAACACCTATGAGCTCAGGATAAAGGCGGCTGTAACCGGAAAATACCATATTTATGCCCAGGACGTGGGCGTAGAGGGTCCGGTCCCTACAACATTCTCTTTTTCCGCCAACCCGATGGTATCCATGGAAGGAAAAGTCAAAGAAGTAGGAAAGCTGGTTCAAAAGCATGAAGCTGTATGGGATGGTAAAGTGAATTATTTTGAAAAAGAGGTTGAATTTGTACAGGTGGTCAAACTCAAAAAGAATGTCAAGACCACGGTAGCAGGTTCTGTTGAATTTATGGTATGCGATGATAAAGAATGCCTGCCCCCCTCTGAAGTGCCATTTAAAATTGCATTGGGAAGCTAAATATAATTATACCCGCAAAAGAGTTGGGGATTTTGGATTAGGGTAAAGAAGATGGGCTGTTTGGAACAGTCCATTTTCTTTTATATGTATCCGCCTCACCGTGTCAATTTGCTTTGAGTTCTGCAACTTTATAATGAAGGCATCAAAGTAAAAAATAATATCACCGGCTATCGTTCCCACAGATCTATACAGAATAAGAAAGCAGATGACAAGCGGGGTAAGAATAGATGAAGCCCCATCGCTTATTTATATTTAACTAACTTGCGGACTCAATACCGGCCATGCTTATTACACACACAGATGTTTTTCGCCTCAGCATTCCCATTCATCCGTTTACCATTGCAACCGGCACCATGTATTTTGCCCAGAATATTTTTATCAGGATACATACGAACAACAACCTGTACGGTGTGGGTGAATGTTCCGCCTTTCCGATGATCGTGGGTGAAACACAAAATACCTGTTTTGTAATGGCCAGGGATTTTGCAGGGATATGGAAGGGAAAAGATCCGCTGGATATTGAAAGCCGCATGAAGGAGCTGCACACCTATGCAGCCGGCAATAGTACTATCAAAAGCGCTTTTGATATGGCGCTCTATGATATCGCCGCCAAACATGCAGGCAAGCCATTATACCGCTTCCTGGAAGGAAATAAAAAAAGGATGCTCACCGACCTTACCATAGGAATAGACAGTCCTGCGAATATGGCAAAAGAGGCAGTGAAATTCAAGGAGGATGGTGTGCAGATCATCAAGGTCAAACTAGGTAAAAACCCGGTAGACGATATTGAAAGGGTAAAACAGATCCGAGATGCGATCGGTTATGACATCCCGTTACGGGTAGACGCCAACCAGGGATGGGATCCGGAAGCGGCTGCCATGACGCTGGCGGCATTGGCGCCTTATCAGATTGAATTCTGCGAGCAACCGATGCGCCGCTATAACGATCATCGGCTACCCGAATTAAGAAAAAAGTCGCCGATACCCATCATGGCAGACGAAAGCGTTTTCGATCATCACGATGCGGAAAGGGTTATCAAAAGCAATGGCTGCGATTTCGTGAACATCAAGCTTTCTAAAAGCAGCGGTATCCTGGAGGCTGTTAAGATCAATGAGGTGTGCCGGCAACACCACATACCCTGTATGGTAGGCTGTATGATGGAAAGCCGTGTGGCACTCTCCGCTTTTGCACATTTTGCTGCTTCCAGCGACAATATCAGGTTTTATGATATGGATACCAGCCTGATGGGGCTCCGAGAAGACCCCGTAGAAGGCGGCATTCAATTTAACAACTATCATATTGAGCTGCCGGACAGCACAGGCATTGGCGCCGACGTCAACAATGATTTTCTGGCAACACAGGAAAGTTTTACAGTATAAACCTATTTTTGAGAAAACGAACAACACTATGCAGGAAAAAAAGGCACAGGATTCACAGATCAATATGACAGAGCTGGTGCTGCCCAACGATACCAATGTATTCGGTAACCTCATGGGCGGCAGGCTGATGTACTGGATGGATATAGCCGCGGCGCTCGCAGCGCAAAAACATGCCAACGCGCCGGTTGTAACCGCCTCCGTTGACAATATCTCTTTTAAATACCCGATATTGCTGGGAAATGCCGTGCACATCAAAGCCGGTGTAAGCAGGGCTTTCACCAGCTCTATGGAAGTTCATATTGAAGTATGGTGCGAGGATTTTGTGAAGCAACATAAATATAAAAGTAACGAAGCCTACTATACCATGGTGGCGCTGGACGATGCCGGTAAACCCACGCCGGCGCCACAGGTGATCCCCGAAAGTGAAAAGGAAACAAAGCTGTACGAAGGAGCCCTGAGACGCAGGCAATTGAGAATGATACTCGGTGGAAAAATGAAACCCAAAGATGCTGCCGAGCTCAAGGCCTTATTCATAGAGTGATCGCCGGGATATCCTGGCCTCACACTGATAGGTGTCTTGTCAGCAGCCCTGCAATACACGCAACCATTTTTCTTATTCACTGCAACTGCCGCACTTCATTTTTTGCATTTTTTACCAATAGCCGCTCTGTCATGCCCGTATTTTACTGATGATGCAACTCCGGTTGGATGTATCCTCTTCTTTTTGCAAAATATACTCCTCTCGCCTGCACCACTGCAAACAGTCAGTTTCTTAAGAAGGAAGCTGCCGTATAGCTTTATACCGCCTTACTGTAAAGGCAGCTATTATTTTTACAGCCTGCCATAAACAGAGATATCCCATCATTGTCCAACGGCAATCAAGGGTTATATGCAGCCTGGTGTCATGTCAGCGATAAAACGACGGCTAATATTTCCCGCTGATTTCGCAAATAAGCGCAGAAGGCTTTGATTATCTGCGGAATTCAGCGGAATCTGCGGGAGATCTCAAATGAAAATTCATGTTTGACATGACACTAGTGAAAATGTGCAGGTAGGTGGAAGCACAATTAATCACAGCCGCGAATAGAGCCTCCGGGTTCATGGCTGATTCTAAATAACATACAAGTCAAATGAAACACATCATCCTTTTATTCCTGCTTGGTGGCTTCATGTTACCGGCATCTGCTCAAAGAATAATCCACAGCGTGGGACCAAACATTGCTGCTTCTAATGCCGGAAGCGCCTATTACCCGCTAATTGCAGTGTCTTATACCCCCAGGATCAATCTTTATGAAAAAGAGGAGTCTTCCGTTTCCGTTGGCCTGCCGGTTAATATTGGCACGATCATGTTTTCCGGAACAGGCGGTATGTACTTACCGTCCTGGGAAGGGTATCTCGTATCTGTACCGGCCGTTATCACCTTCAACCGGGGAGCAGGTGCCACCAGGCGCTTTTACAAAAGAACGGGGTTCTTTGCAGGAGCCGGGATGGGATATTTATATCGAAAAATATATGATGATGGCTTTCTTAATGATACCGGTCATCGTTCGGTTATCAACGGACCGGCTGCCACCATTCATACCGGGTTAAGAATAGGAGTCGGAAAAAAAGTGCCCAGGTACAAACATATTGAACTGAGGCTAAGCTTTACTATGCCCCTGCAAAAATCAAATGAGCATATTGCCGGATTTCATCTTTTGTTTTCAAGGCATAAGTAGAACCGGGCAGGTTCACCTCATGGTTTGTCCTCATCATCCACGCATATAATAGAAGCCGGCGTACCGGTAAGGCACAGAACATAATTAACCGTAATAGAAAAGGTGCAATTGTCACGCACGCTACAGAAAATCAGGCTGCACATGGCGCCCGGCTAACAAGATCCACACCAACATTGCCGGGTTCCAGCGGCCCGGGACCTTTCTCTATAGAACCGGGGGGTCAGGAGCCTGTATACTGAACAGCGGAACCCGACCTTTTCAGCTCACCCGTTTTTTCCCTCAACCTGTTAAAGAATTTATTCCTTTCCTTTTCTCCTGTTTCACTGATAAGGGTAGAGCGCTTCAGCAGGCTGTTAAAAGTATCAAATGTTTTGGTTACAAAACGTTCCTCGCTTGTAGATAAATAACTGAGTATATTGTAGGTAACCATTGCAGTCTTCCTGTCATCCAGCTTCAGCAGAATAGTATTATTCCCCAATATCAGCTCATTTACATAAAATTCAATCGTACCCGCAGACAGACCTCTGCCGGGAAGCGATTTTATACCGGTTTTGGTTTGTTCTTCGAGGTGATCCAGCAGTATGGAAAAAGAAGATACCACCTTGTCAAATTCATCTTCATTTCTAAAAACACCCGCATCTTTATAATAAGCAATCTGGTTAATCGTGCTATGAATGCTTTCCAGGTTCCAGAGCTCTATTGAATTCATTTTGTTGTGCAGCTCCAGTATCTGCTGCCCCAGCTTATAACAATCAGCAAAATGGTGCTCTTCCAGCGAAAACCGGCTGCTGGTAAAGGCGGGATTGTTGTTCACGGTCCGTTCCCAGAAAAACAGCTTAAAAGCCGCGATCTCGGGATACAAAAAGAAATACCAGAAAGGAATATCCTTGCACAGGTAAAAGATCTGCTTTGACTGGAATGAATTAAAATGGCGAAAATATTCGTGCATTTTATTCATGTACTCGCTAAGATCCTGGCTGATCACATTTAACCCCGGCGCATGAAAAATCAGCGTTTCGTTTTCCAGGTGCAGGAACTGATCAACAGAAACCCTGTAGTGCTCGCATATTTTTTTCAGTTCGCTCATGGAGATCAGCTTCTCTCCTCTTATCCTTCTGTATACACTATCCACACTTAACTCCAGCAGTTCGCTAAGCTCGTCTACAAGGGAAATATGAGGAGGTAGCTCCTGTCTGATATATTTAAAAAGCTGTTGTTGCAGGTCATTATTTTCGCTCATAATAACAAATTACCGCTTTTTAATGATTAAAAAAATCAATATCAGCTCTCTTACCTCCGGGTTATTACCTCATTATATTATGCATCAAGAATAAAAACTGAAAATGAACAGGTTATCCTTATTTTTCCCATTCCTTTTCCTGACGGTGCTGCTTTCCTGCAGATCAACCAATAAAGATAAAGCAGGTGAATCTTCTGATTTTCCGGAAGAACTGGTGACATTTACAGCCTGGGAAGGTAATCCCTTATTTACAGGCACGGACACCACCACCTGGGACCGGTATATCAGGGAACGTGGCTTCATACTCCGGGAAGACAGCCTGTATAACATGTGGTATACCGGGTATTCCCGGAAAAAAGATGCTGTCATGCAATTGGGATATGCTACTTCCACCGATGGCATCCACTGGCAGCGTTACCCGGAAAATCCTGTTCATACAGGCAAGTGGGTAGAAGATATGTTCGTAATAAAACAAGACAGCCTGTATTATATGTTTGCTGAAGGAAAAGACGATGTTGCGCACCTGATGCGCTCCACCGATAAAATCCACTGGACGGAAATGGGAGATCTGGATGTAAGGAAAACAAACGGAGAAGCCATTGACAAAGGTCCTTACGGAACGCCTGCCGCCTGGTATGAAAACAGTACATGGTATCTCTTTTACGAAAGAGGTGACCTGGGCATATGGCTGGCTACTTCAAAAGATATGACAGTATGGACCAACGTGCAGGATGATCCTGTGATAGCTATGGGCCCCGAACCGTATGATAAATACGCAGTAGCCATGAACCAGGTAATAAAGTATAACGGACTGTATTATGGTTATTATCATGGCTCGGCCTACGAAGACTGGCGGGAGTGGTCTACCAATGTCGCTGTTTCAAAAGACCTCATCCACTGGAAAAAGTATGAAAGCAACCCCATCATCGGCGATGATACCTCCAGCGGCATCCTGGTGCCCGACGGAGACAGGTTCCGGTTATACTCGATGCATGATAAAGTGCGGTTATATATGCCTGTAAAGTAGTAAGTGGACTAGCAGTAAGTAGTAGGTGGATGCAGATTTCAGGGTGCAGATCGCAAGTAGTTTTATGCGCAGGTCGCAAGGTTCCTGGTCGCAAGCTGTCAACTTGCCTCCTGCAACTTGCATTCTGAGACTTTCCTAATCCGCCACTTTGTTGTTCTTAAAACGGTCGCTTTGTTCTATCTCCTCCATCATTCTATCCAGTATGTTATCCAGGTTTTCTGTGTCGTAGTCGATCTGCATCGGTGGCTTAAACTTAACGGTCAGGGTAGTGCCTGTTTTCAGCAAGGCAAGGCTTTTCTTATGGAAGGCCTTATTAAATCCCCCTATTACAACAGGTATCACGGTGCATTTATTTTGTTTGGCAACCAGGGCTGTTCCTTTCCTGCCCGCCGCAAAAGGTGTGGTAGTACCCTGTGGGAACGTAATGACCCAGTTGTTTTGAAGCGCTTTTGTTATTTTTTTATAATCGGTCAGGTTAAGTCCCCTGCGCACGGTTTTATCTTCTTCCACCCAGGTACGTTTCACCGTGATAGCGCCTGCCAGCGCCATCAGCCGGGACATAAAGGTTTTCTTCATCGTTTCCTCTGCAGATACAAAGTATACCCTTGTAAAAGGGTTCAGCAGGTAATACGGAATGCCCAGCTTATTTTTTTTCCGCCATTTTACCGCACAGAATATGTGCAGAAAAGCAATCACATCCATGAAGTAAGTCTGGTGATTGCTGATGAACAGCACATTACGGGAAGGGAGATCTTTCAGGTATTCGGTTCCGGATATTCTCAGCTTGTTGAGTATCACCAATCTCGGGTACGATATGCTGCCAATCAATACATATACTAACTTCCTGACCAGTTTTATATTCCTGAGCTTTTCATATAACGATGCCATTCCCTGTAATTGGTTTGCTGCACAATATAGGGCATTTGTATATTCTACCCGTAAATAATTAGCGGGGTGCAGGGCAGTACATTTCCGCTATTTTTGCAATCAGTTTTCATGCTCAAAACAAGTTCGTATGGCCGACGATCTGAAAATAATTACCGGCTCCAAACAGGAGCAATATGCATCCATTATTCCGCAGATAGAAGGATTATTGCAGGGAGAAACGGACCTGGTTGCCAACCTGGCGAATGTAACCGCCGCCCTTAAAGAACAATTCAACTGGTTATGGGTAGGCTTTTACGTGGTCAAAGGCGATGAACTGGTACTGGGTCCTTTCCAGGGACCTGTGGCGTGCACAAGGATACAAAAAGGACGGGGTGTTTGCGGTGCCTGCTGGGCAAGGGAAAAAACGCTTATTGTACCTGATGTAGAAAAATTCCCCGGGCATATTGCCTGCAGCAGCCTTTCCAGGTCAGAAATTGTAGTGCCTGTCATCAGGGAGCATACAGTGGTGGCTATCCTGGATGTGGACAGCCTGACGACAGACAGCTTTGACGATACAGACCAGGAATACCTGGAAAGGATCATATCCCTTCTTCCCTGGAGTTAATCGCTGTCTTTCTTCTTTTTTCCGAAGATCCTCTTAAAGAAACCTTTCTTCTTTTCCCCTCCGGTATCATCGTCCGCATCTGCTTTCTTCTTATTATTCTTTTGTGCCTCCTCCAGTATCTTCTCTTCTTCTGCCGTCAGTTTCGATTCGGTAGATATGCGTTCCCGTCCGTCGCTTACCGGCACATCTATGTATTCGCTGGAACCACCGGAATCATCATCTCCTTCTATCATCATGCTGTCAAATGCCGGTTCATTCCATTTCTGCATATACAGTTCCTTCACGCTGGCCGGTTGAACAAACCTTGCGGAAGGAGATATTTCCAATGTTTTGTCCTTATACACTTCCTGGAAGAAATAGGCCCAGATAGGCATTGCCATTTGTGCCCCCTGCCCGACATAGTTGTTGGATATTCTCAGGATGGGGTCATCGGCGCCCACCCAGGCGCCGGCCAGCAGGCTAGGTGTAAACCCTATGAACCAACCGTCGGCGTTGCTGTTGGTAGTACCGGTTTTACCGGCTGCCTCACTATGGATACCATAGGTCCCGCGCAGCGACCTGGCAGTACCCACATCCACTACTCCCTGCATCATACGGGTCATGATGTATGCGTCAGCTTCATTGATCACTTCCTTGTGTGTGGTGGTGAAGGTTTCCAGGATATTGCCATTCTTATCTTCTATACGCGAAATATAAACAGGCTTGGTGCTCATTCCGCCGGCAGGATACATGCTGTAAACATTCATCATCTCAATAAGGGAAAGATCCGCAGACCCCAAAGCAATGGAAGGGTACGGTGGAATTTTACTGGTAATACCGGCCTGATGGGCAAACTCAACAGTTCTTTCCACCCCTATCTGGTTCATCAGCGTGGCAGCAGCGGGGTTGATGGAAGCCGCAAGGCAATAGCTCATAGAGCGGCTGCCCGAATATTTTTTATCGCCGATCATCTTTCCCCCCAGGTCCACAGGATCTACAGATATCTCTGTTTCCGGTGTATAACCGTTCATTATCGCCAGCGTGTACAGGATAGGTTTAAAGGTTGATCCTACCTGCCGTTTGGTATTGTAATTGGCATGATCAAATTTATAGGTTTTAAAATCTATTCCTCCCACCCAGGCCTTTACTTCACCGGTAAACGGATCTGTTACCATAAAGGAAGCCTGCAGCATCTGCTTGTTGTACTTTATGGAATCCAGCGGCGTCATCACTGTATCCTTCTCCCGTTTATCGTTCCAGGCAAAAACCGTCATCCTGACCGGTTCCTCAAACGACTTGCGGATCTCCGCTTCACTCAGTCCTTCGTTTTTCAGGGCCCGCCAGCGGTCACTTCCCTTTACGGCTTTTTCCAGCACCGCTTTTCCATCCTTTGTCTTCCAAACACTACCGGATTTGATATTTGCCTGCGAATTGAACACTTTCTGCAGATTGGGCATATGCCTGGCAACAGCCATTTCCGCATATTTCTGCATCCGCAGATCAATAGTAGTATATATCTTCAGACCATCCCTGTATATATCATAGTTTTCACCGGTCTTGGGGTTCTTATGTTCCTTACACCATTTCCTGATATCATTCTTCAAAACATCCACGAAATAAGGAGCCAGGTTGGTATTCTGGTTTTGCTTAAAATAGTTGAGCTTGATGGGCGGAACTTTAATCTTTGCCGCCTCGGCAGCGCTCAGGTAGTTATTCCTTACCATCTGGTCTATCACCGTATTACGCCGGTTATATGCCCGGTCTGAATACAACCGTGGATTATAGATACCGGTCCCTTTCAGCATCCCTATCAGCACCGCCGCTTCTTCTATTTCCAGCCGGTCGGGTTCTTTCTGAAAAAACGTCCTGGAAGCATTACGGATACCGTATACATTATCGCTGTATTCCACCGTGTTCAGGTAAAGCGCTATAATTTCCTCCTTTGTAAAATTCCTTTCCAGCTTGATCGCCACGATCATCTCCTTGAATTTTTCCAGGATACGCTCCGGCAAAGAGCGGCTTCCCTGTCCCAGCATATTCTTGGCCAACTGCTGGGTAATGGTGCTGGCGCCACCCTCCCGTCCCATAAACACGATGGCACGGGCCAGGCTTTTGGCATCAATGCCGGAATGCTCATAGAACCTTTCATCTTCAGTGGCTATAAGGGCATTGATAACATTAGGAGATATATCCTTATAAGGAACATTCGTACGATCTATAATAACATACTTTCCCATCAGCCTACCGTTGGAGGCATATACTTCCGAAGCCGAAGAAATAGACGGGTTTTCCAGCTCCGAAAGAGAGGGTAGCTTGCCAAAAACACCCCAGCTTACAAGCAGGACGAACAGGATAAACGACCCCAGGCTGATGAGAAACAGCCTCCAGAGATATTTTTTGGCATTTGCCATTGACGGTTTAAACTTCAAATTATCAGAATTTTACAGTTAACTATACAAATTACGTGCATATCTGGTGAAACCGGCGTTAAAAACACGATCCTCAGTCTCCGAGAGAATAATTTAACCCCGCAAATTGCTTGTATGCCTCTATATCCTTGTTGTCCAATAATACTTTAAGATTCGATTCAGAAATGATGCTGAATGAGTACTTAGCGGCAGCCAGCCAGGGCACTACCTGGGAACCTGCCACCTTCACAGTCCTTTCCAGGTAATCTTTTGCCGCAGCTGCATCTTCGAATCCTGAGGTCACCAACATGCTGGTAGATTCATCCAGCGGCTGGATCACGATATCGATCAGCTTACCGGAAAAATTTTCCCTGTTGTAGCGCCCGAAGGCATTCTTAGCCTCAGATATATATATACCGTCTACCTTGTTCAGCAGAATGAGCACATAATGTAATTCATCGGGATTGAAAGTGAAACCGCTTTCATTAACCGGTCTGGCAACAGGTTTCGGTATCGCCGAGGAGTCTACCGGCGGACGGGTAAGCGCCTGCTTTTCAACTTTTACATCCGTCGCTCTCGGCCGGGTTTCTTTTTGGGTAATGTCCTGCCGGGCGCCTTGCTTCAATGGAGGTGTATCTGCTGCTTCCGCTATATCCACCTGTCCGCTGTCTGCAACAGCCGTAGTATCACCGGTATCTATTTCAAGTTCCGTCAGGTATTTTTCAATTTCTGCACGACGCTTCAGCACGTTGATGATGTTTTGTGCCCGCTTTGCGATAGGCTCATCTTTGTTTACTCTTATCAGGTTTTGAAGTGCCTCCACCGCCTGATCATCCTGTCGCTGCTTTATGTAATACACCGATTCAATATAAAGCAACTGCTGTGTCCAGTACTGGCTGCCATAAATGCTGTCCGCGCTGTACTTTCTCTGCAGGGCTTCTTCAAATTTTCCTTCCACAAACAAGTTATAGATCTCCTCATAATTGCGGGTCGCTTCTTTTGCTACCGTATTCTGCTGCTCTGTCAATGCCTTCGGGTTATCAATCATGGTGCGGTACCTGCTTTGCTTAAAATTGGCATCCAGCAATGTCTTATACTCTTTCGCCTTAGCGGTCATCCCCAGTTTGGTATAACAATAGTGAAGATGAAAAAGTGCCTCCTCCTGGAAGACGGTTTCCGGAAAACGGTCCAGTAAGGCCTCGTAGTTACGGATCGCTTCCCTGTAGTCTTCAAATTTATCTTTAAATATCTTTCCCAGATCAAACAAAGCCAGCTGTATACTGTCATTTGAGTTTCTCAGCGCTTCTTCGGTCAGCGGGATTCTTTTCAGCAATCCGTCATAGCTGATATCCTCTTCATCACCGAGCCCCGGCTCATTGGCGGCAGTTGGTGCATTCTGCTTCTGGGCGTTCACCTGTGCGGATACGCTTGCCTGCCTGCGCCAGTTATCCACATTCGGACGGGTTCCCCAGGTATTCCGGAAGGAGGTAAAGCCAGTGCTTTTAGAGGCATTATTATAGA
>Ga0222419_100975_pt1 | contig 13460 bp, 10 predicted proteins | sample 1B20Ametagenome_FD_182474 | JGI IMG/M metagenome (GOLD analysis project Ga0222419, IMG submission 182474) | Enriched microbial communities from leaf-cutter ant dump, University of Wisconsin, Madison, United States - 1B20A (version 2) | ecosystem: Environmental > Terrestrial > Nest > Insects nest... | reverse complement strand
AGTCCACAGCTCTGGCAGAAAATGCCATATAAGTTAACGATGGGTTTTGTGTAGAGGTGGAAGTCATGCAGGCACCATCGGTGACAAAAACGTTTTTACAGCTATGCACCTGATGCCATTTGTTTAGCATGGATGTTTTAGGGTCATTGCCCATACGCACGCCACCCATTTCATGTATGTCCAGTCCCGGGGCAGATTTGGTTTCCAGCGTAGTGATATTCTTAAAGCCAGCCTTTTCAAACATTTCAGACATTTGCTCCAGGTAGTCTTTCAGCATTTTCCTGTCGTTGTCGTCGAAGTCTATCGAAATACCCAGTTGAGGTATACCCCATTCATCTTTTTTGCTACTGTCCAGTCGTACATAATTTGACTCTTTGGGAATGGTTTCTCCCATCATATGCGAGCCAACGCGCCAACCGCCAAGCTTACGGTTAAGCAGGTTATCCTTTAAGCTTTCTCCTTCTGTATTCGTATCGCTATAATAACCACGACTTGCACTGAAGCCTGCAGCATATCCACGAAGGAAGTCTGTTTCCTGCCGGCGAACATTCCTGAAGCGAGGTATATAACATCCTCCTGGATTTCTGCCATCAGTAGTGTATTTATCCATCTCACCTTCATAAGTTCCACTCACCCTTCCCCCATAATGATGAAATGCTACATACCTGCCCAATACACCACTGTCGTTGCCCAGTCCGTTAGGGAAACGGCTGGAAACGGAATTCAGCAGGATCAGGTTTGTATTCAAAGCAGATGCGTTCACGAAAATCACATCTGCATAAAATTCAATTTCTTCTTTTGTATCCGAGTCAATTACTCTCACACCTGTCGCCTTTCCTTTTTGTTCGTCGTAAATGATGGAATGCACTACCGAAAACGGGCGGAGGCTCAGGTTGCCTGTTTTTATAGCCCAGGGAATCGTGGAGGCGTTACTGCTGAAGTACCCTCCGAAAGGGCATCCCCGTTGACATAATATTCTGTTCTGGCATTGTCCCCTGCCCTGTTCCAGGTGGATGGGCTGTGGCTGAGATATGTGGGCGGCCCTTCCGTTGATCACGTAACGATTCTTATAGTTTTTTGCAACCTGTTCCTTGAAAAGCGTTTCTACCGAGTTCAATCCATATGAAGGCAGGAATTCGCCATCGGGCAGCTCTGCCAGCCCGTCTTTATCGCCTACGATCCCGGCAAATTTCTCTACGTGACTGTACCAGGGTGCAATATCACGGTAACGGATAGGCCAATCTACTGCAAAGCCGTCTCTTGCCGGTCCTTCAAAATCAAAATCGCTCCAGCGTTGGGTTTGTCTTGCCCATAGTAGCGATTTTCCACCTACCTGGTATCCGCGGATCCAGTCAAATGGTTTTTCCTGCACGTAGGGATGTTCGCTGTCTTTTACAAAAAAGTGCATGCTGTCCTCCCGGAATGCATAACATTTTGCAACAACGGGTGATTTTTCCGAGATGGCGAGCGGGACTTCCCCGCGATGCTCAAACTCGTAAGGCATCATATTGGTGGTAGGATAGTCCTTGATATGTTCCACATTCCTGCCACGTTCCAGCAGCAGGGTTTTTAATCCCCTGTCGCAAAGCTCCTTGGCAGACCAGCCTCCGCTGATGCCGGAACCAATTACAATTGCATCGAATGTTCTGTCTTTTATGCTGTCAATATTTAGCTGGGGCATGGTAAATCAGGTTTAAGATCAGGATTGAACAGGAAAAAAGCCGTTATATCTTCCGGGTACCATTTCATACTGCTTTCTCCCGGTCATTACAAATTCCGAATTGGTAAATCCCTGTATCACTCTTCGTTTGGTGATCTTTAAAAAGGATTGCAGGTCAGGGCTTTTTTCATCTTTCAGCATGGCAGACAGGGTCTCCAGCTTTTTGGTATCGTCGAGCTTATTAAAGGGAGCACCGGCTTTTTCCCTGGCGGCACTTTCAAAATTTTTCAAGCCGGACATGAACTGTTCCTGGTCTTCGTGGGAATGGCAGTCATCTACCATCTTCATAGCAAACAAGTGCAGGTTAAGATCTTTGGCGCCCGGCGCGTCGGCTGTTTTAGGGATGAGTGTTTCGGCAATGTCAGCCAGCAGGGCTTCCTGACCGGATGTTATATCCAGGTTAGTGAGTTCTATAGAAGCTTTTGCCGGATCTCCGGAGCAGGAAGGAAGAAGGGCTATACCGCCTGCAATAATCATCAGGCCTCTAATGGCAGCACGTCTTTTCATTGAACTGTTATTAATAGATTTTTTGATCCCGGTATCCGGTAGTGGAAAATTTGTGGTAAGATAAGCATATTGGTCAGAGGAACCGAATTTTTGCGAATCATTTGAATATTTTGTCTTTCTTGAAGCTATCATTTTAACTTCTTCATGTGCCTTGAATTGCATAATTTGCCCACTAATTTTTGATTGTAAATGGTATGAATTATACGCCGGAATGGATCCCTTTTGAAGCGACGCATGCTTTTTCATCCTTATCTGTAAACTACCTGCACCAAAATGTTGATTTACAACCATTCTATGAACATGCTCCTGCCTATGAGGGAATACAGCATTCAATAGCCGCGCGTTCTTCTTCAAAAGTGAACAGGACCGTACTGGTGGCTACGCTTCTCCGGCAGTATGAGAAGGTTTCAACTACGGAGCTGGTAAAAGCGAATATCCAAAAGCTGGCGGAAGAAAATACATTTACGGTCTGTACGGCGCATCAGCCCAATATTTTTACCGGGTACCTGTATCTTGTTTACAAAATTGTTCATGTCATAAAGCTGGCTGCTGATCTGCAGCAACGTTACCCTGATAAAAATTTTGTGCCTGTATTTTACATGGGTAGCGAGGACAATGACCTGGAGGAGCTGAACCATATTTATCTGAATGGTGATAACCTGGTTTGGCAAACCGACCAGCGTGGGGCTGTAGGCAGGATGCAAACAACTGGTGTGGACAAGCTGATCGACCAGATCAGCGGGCAGTTGAGTGTGCATAAATTTGGTGCAGAACTGATAATGCTGTTGAAGGATTGCTACCGGAAAGGAAATACCATACAGGACGCTACATTGCAACTGACTGATGCATTGTTCAACAGGTATGGACTGGTGGTCTTAATTGCTGATCATCCGGATTTCAAACGCCAGATGATACCGGTATTTGAAGATGACCTTTTTCGTCACACAGCTTTTAGTCTTGTAAAGGAAACGGCTGACGTATTATCCCAAAACTATCATGCGCAGGTGAATCCAAGGGAGATCAACCTGTTTTATATGAGTGATAACTTACGGGAAAGGATAGTGGAAGAAGATGGTATTTTCAGGGTCAATAATACGGATATCCGTTTTTCTCCCGAGGAGATGAAAGAGGAGCTCCGGCAGCATCCCGAACGCTTCAGCCCGAATGTAGTATTGCGGGGATTATATCAGGAAACTATTTTGCCCAATATCGTTTTTGTAGGTGGCGGGGGAGAGGTGGCTTACTGGATGGAACTAAAGAGTGTTTTTAAGCATTACGGGGTACCCTATCCCGTTGTTTTACTTAGAAATTCATTCCTTCTTGTAAACAGGGATGCCGGTTTGCTGGTAAAGAAATTATCGCTGGACGCTGAAGATCTGTTTAAAGATGTGAACGTATTATTGAAGCGGATCGTACAGGCTAACAGCAAGCTGCAACTGGCATTGGCAGAAGAGCAGCAAGCGCTGGCAGAGCTATATACCCATATTGAATCCGTTGCCGGTGCAGTTGATATCACGCTGAACAAACACGTAAAATCACTTCATGCAAAAGCAGTTTCGGGACTGCAGGTGCTGGAGAAAAAGCTGATGAAGGCGGAAAAAAAGAAATTTGAAGCACAGCAACACCAGTTGCAAAAGCTGAAGTCTTACCTGTTTCCGGCTCATTCGTTACAGGAAAGAAAGGAAAACATGCTGCCGTGGTACGCTCAATATGGCCCTTCGTTTATTGATATGGTTTATGAAGCATCACCCGCGCTGGCAAAAGAGTTTGGCATCCTGAAGTTGGATTAGTTATAATGCCACATCTTCAATCAGGAAATATTCTGTACCGTTGTTTTTCAACATAATGGCAAGCGTGTCAAACTGGATCCTTTTCCATCCCGGATTTTCTTCCAGGAAAATTTCTGCGGCTTTTGATACGCTTTCAAACTTTTTAACAGTCACCCCTTCCTCGGGCATACCATATTTATCAGATCGCCGGGTTTTGACCTCAATGAAGTGCAGGATGTTATTTCGTTCGGCAATGATATCTATCTCGTAACGGGAATAGCGCCAGTTGGTATGCAGGATTCTGAAGCCCTGGTCCGACAGGTATTTCAGTGCGAGGCCTTCTCCCTGTTTGCCGGTGTTGTTGTGGTTAGCCATGGTTTTAGTAGTAAGTGGTTAGTGTTTAGTGATAAGTATTAAGAGCGGATTGCAGGGATGCGGGAGTTGCAAGATACAGTCTGATACAGGATTGTAAGATGCAGGATGCAGGGTTTCGGAAATTGCGGGTAAAAAATACCTGGGTCTTGCGACCTGCATCTTACCACTTACGGTCTTGCCCTCTTACAGTTTTACGGCCTTACTACTTACCTCTTACTACTCACCCCTACCTCACCAACTCTCCCTTTAAACGGAGCAGTTCGGTTTCTGCAACTTTGGTATTATACCTTGCTGCAATCAACCGGTCGTAGGCATCCTCTAAGCTTTTTTGGGCTTCCCGTAATTCCAGGAAAGTAGATGCTCCCAGTTTGAACCTTTCCATGGCAATGTAAACATTTTCCTTTGCCAGCTCAATATTCTCCTCTTCAAGCTGCAGGGCGCTGAGCTGATACTGGTAATCGTAATAGCCCACCTTCACCGCTACGTTTATGACATTCTTTTGCTTGGTTACATTGATGTTGTTGTAGTGAATATCAATCTGCGCCTGTCTGATGGAACGCCTTACATTCATGAAATTCAAAATGGGAACGGTTGCTGTCACTCCAAAATTCAAACCCCGGTTCATATTGTACAGCGGGGCATAAGGGTTGATATTATTGTAGTTGTTATTTCGTGTGAAGTTATAAGCGGTTACCAGTGAAACGGAGGGCCAAAGGGCGCCTTTTGCCTCACGGAGCATTGTTTCAGATATGTCCAGTGTTTTGAGTGACTGTAATATTGTGAGGTTAGTGTTTTCGATTCCCGCTAACATATCCTCAATGTTGAGGGATGCATTAATAGGGATGCTGTCCAGCACGTCGTAAATAGCAGGTAATTTCATACCGGTAAGCTGGTTCAATTGATCTTTTGATTGGGTCATTACGGTGCGGTGCTGCAGATGCGCTGCTTTTTGTGCGTTCAGGTCCACTTTCGCCTGCAACAGTTCGGGCTTTGTCCCGAGTCCGACAGATAACTTTCTGTCAGCCAGCTTTACCCGTTCTTCGTTGATAGACATTTGTTCTTCAATTGCCTTCAACCTTTGTTTTTGTCTTACGATGATGTAGTATGCATTAATAACCTCTGCCGTAGTATTAATAACCTGGTTTTTAAGATTGATATTGGCGAGGTCATATTGCTGATTCAGCCTGTCTTTTACCGCGAACATCCTGAATCCGTCAAACACAGTCCAGTTGAGATTAATAGCGCCGTTGATATTAACAGTCCGGATACCGGAACCTGCTGATTTCGGACGGGTATCAAACTCCTGTTCCTGCGCAGAAATTGTCTGGGTCAAACCTGCCGTGGCATTCACTGCCGGCACGAAGTTGCCAAATGCATAGAACTTGTCAACGCCGGCAGCATCCACATCGTTTTTTACCAGAAGGATATCAAAATTACTATTTAGGGCCGCTCCTACGGCTTCTTCCAGTGTAATGACCTGCTGGGCCGCTGCGCCTTTTGTAAACAAAAAAAGTATTATAATTATCCTGGTGATCCTTATTCCCTGCATCATGCTCTTTTTTCTTCCGTAAAGTATTGATCAATATCGGTTTTCTTCTTGCGTGCTGCCATGTAGCTATACATAGCCGGTATAACAAATAATGTAAGTATCAGCGAGAAGATAATTCCCCCTACGATCACGATCCCGAGTGGTATGCGGCTGGTAGCAGCAGCACCCAGTGATAATGCGATGGGCAGCGCACCCAGCGCCATAGCGAGGCTTGTCATTAAAATAGGACGAAGACGCGCCACGGCCGCTTCAACCACCGCTACCGATTTATCAATCCCGGCCATTTGTTTCTGGTTGGCAAATTCCACGATCAGGATACCGTTTTTAGTAACCAGTCCGATCAGCATGATCATACCGATCTGGGAGAATATATTCAATGTCTGATTGAACATCCAGAGGCACAATAAGGCGCCGGCAATAGCCAATGGTACCGTGAGCATAATAATGAGGGGATCAACAAAGCTCTCAAACTGTGCAGACAACAGCAGGAATATCAGCACCAGCGCCAGTACAAAGGCGAACATGGTATTGCCGGAGCTTTCCGCAAAGTCACGGGAGGTACCTGCCAGGGACGTAGCGAAAGTATCATCCAGCAGCCTGTCTGCTATAGCCTGCATAGCCTTAATGCCATCCCCCAGTGTTTTACCCGGCGCTAACCCGGCAGAAATGGTGGCAGATTTATATCTGTTGAAGTGATAGATAGTTGGGGGAGTAGTGCTTTCAGTAACCGTTACCAGGTTGTCCAGCGATATGCTTTCATTGCGCTGATTGCGTACGTAAATGTTTTTGAGGTCGGTCGGCTTATCCCTGCTGTCGCGGGGCACCTGCCCGATCACCTGGTATTGTTTTCCGTCTTTGGTAAAATAGCCCAGCCTTCGGTTGCTGTAAGCCAGCTGCAGCGCTTCAGACACAACGTCGATGCTTACCCCCAGTGAGCTGGCCTTTAACCGGTCTACTACTACTGAAAGTTCCGGCTTGTTGAATTTCAGGTCAATGTCTACCCCCTGGAAAGTCGGGTCTTTTTGCGCCTCTTCCATGAATTCAGGTAGAATTTCTGTGAGCTTGTTAAAATTGTTGTTTTGCACCACGAACTGTACAGGAAGCCCGCCCCCTCTTCTTCCTACAGAAATAGTTTGTTCCTGGGTAGCAAATGCCCGCCCTTCTGGGAACAGGTAAAGATTTTTATTTACCATATCTACCAGCTCCTGCTGAGAATGGTCCCGGTATCGGGGATCTACAAGTGTTGTTCTCAAAAAGCCGGTATTCACAGATCCTGTGCCGCTGAATCCCGGCGCTGTAACGGTCAGTACCGATTCAATTCCCGGAACAGAATCCATTATAAAGGTGGTAAGCTTGTCTATATACTTATCTGTGTAATCAAAAGAGGACCCTTCAGGCATGGTTACCTGTAACCTGAACTGACTGCGGTCTTCCATGGGGGCCAGTTCAGACTGGAGGTTGGTACCGATGAAATATATCATGGACAGGCATACAAGGAATATGACGATCGCCATCCACCTGATACGCATAAATGCACCCAGCGATCTGTGATACCCGTTTTCCATTCCCCTGAAGAAGGGCTCCGTTACACGATAAAACCAGCCATGCTTGTGTACGCGCCTGGTGAGCTTAACATTGAGAACGGGAGTGAGCGTTAATGATACGAAGGCGGATACAAGAACGGCCCCGGCAACCACTATCCCGAACTCACGGAAAAGGCTGCCGACAAATCCCTGTAAGAAAATAATGGGAAGAAATATAACCGCAATCGTCAGTGAGGTGGCAATGACTGCAAAATAAATTTCCTTCGATCCCTCCAGGGCGGCTTGCCATTTGTTCATACCCTGCTCCATCTTTTTGTAGATGTTTTCCGTCACCACAATACCGTCATCCACCACCAAGCCCGTTGCCAGCACTATACCCAACAGGCTCAGCACGTTAATGGTAAATCCGCAAAGATACATGATAAAGAATGCGGCTATCAGTGATACAGGTATGTCGATCAATGGCCGGATAGCAATCAGCCAGGAACGGAAGAATAAATAAACGATCAGCACAACCAGACCGATTGCAATGATCAAAGTTTCTTCTACTTCAAGAATGGATTGTTTGATGAATACCGTATTATCTCTTGAAATACCTAAAATAATATCGTCTGGTATTTCTTTTTGCAGGTGTTCATATCTTTTATAAAATTCGTCGGCGATCGCAACGTAATTAGAACCGGGCATTGGAACGATTGCCAGGGCTATCATGGGAACGCCGTTGAATTTCAGTACAGTTTCCTCATTTTCGGGGCCTAATACCACTTCCCCGATATCTTTTATACGGATGGTGCTGGAGCCGGTATTACGAATGATGATATTGCTGAATTCTTCTTCGGTGCTGAGTCTTCCGAAGGTTCTTACAGTCAGCTCCGTATTGGAGCCGGCTATTTTACCGGAAGGAAGTTCCACATTTTCGCGTTGCAGTGCAGCCTGCACATCCTGGAAAGTCAGCCCGTAGGAATTGAGCTTGGAAGGCTCGAACCAGATACGCATGGCATACTTTTTTTCACCCCATATCTGCAAGCTGCTTACGCCCGGAATCGTTTGTAATCTTTCCTGCAGCACATTGGTGGCGTATTCTGTTATCTGTAGCTGGTTGCGGGTGCTGCTTTGCACCGTCATGGAAATAATGGCATCGGAGCTGGCGTCTGCCTTACTTACCACCGGCGGGGCGTCCAGGTCCTGTGGCAAACTTCTGAGCGACTGCGATACTTTGTCACGTACATCGTTCGCTGCCGCTTCCAGGTCAACACCCAGGTCAAATTCTACCGTGATGTTGCTGCTACCCTGGCTGCTGCTGGAAGTGATATTTTTGATACCGGCAATACCGTTGATAGATTTTTCTATAGGCTCAGTAATTTGTGACTCAATAATATCGGCATTGGCTCCGGCATAATTGGTCCTCACATTGATAATGGGGGGATCAATTGCCGGGTAATCACGTATCCCTAAAAAAGAAAAGCCGATGATCCCGAAAATGACAATCAGTATGCTACTTACGGTTGCCAGTACCGGCCGCCTCAGGCTGAGTTCCGAAATATTCATACATTATGTTTTGTTGCCACCGAGGTGGCTGATGAAAGGAGCGGTACCCGGTATATCCAGGAGATAACCGGCTATTGTATTTTAGTTAGTTGAATCTGAGAATTTGGTTTAACAGCCATCAATCCGGAGATCAGTACGGTGTCGCCTGCCTTGAGCCCGCTGAGTACCTGTATATAGCTGGAATCCCTGATGCCTGTAGTAACCTCCTGAAATTCCGGTTTGCCATCCCTGTACAAGATCACCTGTTTTCCCCTCGATAACGGTATAACGGCCTGCGTAGGTAGAATTAAAGCGTCGCTGTCCTGACCCAGGTTCAGGTTTACTTTTGCAAATGCACCCGGAACCAGCGCCGGGTTATTGTTCTTTACGATGCCTTTTACAGTCAGGCTTCGTGTATTGGCATCTATGAAATATTCCGATGCTAAAACTGTTGCCGAAAATTTATCCGTGCTTCCGTCGATCGAAAAGTTAATGATCTTTCCCGGTCTGAACTGGGTACTGTATTTTTCAGGTACGGTAAACTCCAGCTTCAGCTGGTCTACCTGCCGGATGGTAGCAATGATATCTGCCGGTGATACATAGGCGCCGGGGCTGATGTTCCGGAGTCCGATACGTCCATCGTAGGGCGCCCGTATCTCGGTTTTGGTGATACTTACCTTTATCAGTTCTATATCGGCCTTGTTGTTGTTTACCTGCAGTTCGCTCAGGTCCACATCCTGCTGGCTGATCCCCTGTATTTTCAGCAGCTCTTTGTAACGTTCAACGGTTTTTTCGTTTATTTCCAGCTGCACCTCCAGTTTTCTCAGCTGTGCTTTCAGGTCTTCATCAAATAGTTTTGCCAGCAAGGCCCCTTTTTTTACGGTGCTTCCTTCGGTGAAGTTAATGCTGATCAGCCGCCCTGAGATTTCAGGCCTGATTTCTGTACCTTCAGCCGGCATCAGCGAGCCGGGTACTTCGAGGCTTTCGCTGACAGCGTGATTTTTCACAACGAAAGCATCAGCCGTAACCGGACGATTACGGATATTAGATGCCAATGCAGGTTTGTCCTCTTCTTTTTTTGCAGTACATCCCAGCAAAACAGCAACCAAAACAGGGGTAATACTTGACTTTCTCATTACGGCGAAACTAATATAATTTGCCTGCAAAGCCAACCTGTAATAGGCTAATTATCAGGTTAATTAATGTTAACAACGGGCAATTGTTCCCTGAAAGAAAGGGAAGTGCAAACAGATGGAAGTTTTGTCCTATATGGCGCTTTATTTTGTACTGTATCGAAACCGTACACTGTGTGTATCGCCAGCGTACGAAATATGAGCAAATTCCGGTTTCAACATGTTGATAATCAATGTGATTATATTCTGGCACAGCTTTCACTACTGGATAAGGCATGGACAGAGTCATAGAAAAAAAGAAATGGACGACAAAGAAGGTTTTGACCATTCTGGGCATAGCGGGGGTCGTAGCCCTGATCGCGGGCTCTTATTATGCTACTTCCGGGAAAGCAAAGCTGAATGTTGAGAAGGAGCGGATAACCATCAGTGAAATAAAAGAGGGCATTTTTCAGGAGACCATCCCGGTCAATGGCGTTGTATTACCCATCACCAGCATATACCTGGATGCCCAGGAAGGCGGCAGGGTGGAAGAAAAATACGTGGAAGACGGCGCCATCATGAAAAAAGGAGAACCTATTTTAAGATTGTCGAATACGGACCTGCTGATGACCCTGATGAGCCAGCAGAATACCGTGTATAATACGCTGACGCAAATGCAGATAAACAGTAATAACGCGCAGCAGAATACCGTGACGAAGCTGAACCAGATGGCTGATGTGGAAAGCCTGTTGAAGGAAGCGGAGCGACTGTATAAGCTGAATAAGGAATTATTTGATCAGAAGGTCATCGGATCGCAGGAGTACCAGCAATCTGAGATCAACTACAAATACCTGCTGGATAAGCAAAAGCTGACAAGGCAGATATTGGAGCAGGATTCCATTTCCAGGCTTCAGCAGTCCAAACAGGATAAACAATCGTATGAAGGGTCTCAGAATGCGCTGGCCATTATGCAGAAAAAAGTGGGGGACCTGATCGTACGGGCACCGGTGGACGGGCAGCTCACTTCGCTGGATGCCGAAATTGGCCAGAATAAAAATAAAGGAGAAAGATTAGGACAACTGGATGTTTTGAGCGGGTTTAAAGTGCGGGTGGATGTGGATGAACATTATATATCCAGGATCTATCCCGGACAAAGGGGGCGCTTTACTTTTGCTGACAGTACTTATTACCTGGAAATAAAGAAGGTGTATACGCAGGTGACTGCCGGCCGCTTCCAGGTAGATATGGAATTTGTGGACAAGGCACCGAAGGGTATCCGCAGGGGGCAAACGTTGCAAACCCTGCTGGCGCTCAGCGATGAAAGGAAGTCAGTATTACTCAGCAGAGGAGGATTTTACCAGAAAACAGGCGGTAACTGGATCTTTAAAGTATCCGATGATGGCACCAGGGCATATAAAGTGGATATTCGGCTGGGTAACCAGAACCAGGACTATTATGAAGTGTTGGAAGGGCTGAAGCCGGGGGATAAAGTAGTAACGAGCAGCTATGAGAACTACGGCAATATGGAAGAACTGGTGATAAAATAAGAACCCCAAAAACAACTATTTTTTTTAATATTATCTGTTATTGTGAGTAACTTTTCCCTGGCAGATACGTATAACAAACCAGCAGTTATGATAAAAATTAAAGATCTGGAAAAAATTTACCGGACAGAAGAAGTTGAAACGGTTGCTTTAAACAAGCTGTCATTTGAAGTAAAAGAAGGTGAGTTTGTGTCTGTGATGGGACCTTCCGGCTGTGGTAAATCAACTTTGCTGAACATACTCGGACTGCTTGATGATCCTGATGCAGGTAGCTTTTTGTTCAATGGGATTGAGGTGGCTCATTTTAATGAGAGAAAACGGGCTGATCTGCGTAAGCATAACATCGGGTTCGTGTTCCAGAGCTTTAATCTGATAGATGAGCTTACGGTATTTGAAAATGTAGAGTTACCTTTGATATACACCGGCGTGAAATCGGCCGACAGGAAGAAACGGGTAGAGGAAGTGCTGGACAAGGTGCAGATCATGCACCGGCGAAACCACTATCCGCAGCAATTGTCAGGTGGGCAACAGCAGCGTGTGGCGGTAGCCAGGGCGGTGGTCAATAACCCGAAGCTGATCTTAGCGGATGAGCCAACGGGTAACCTGGATTCCAGCAACGGAAATGAAGTGATGCAGATGTTGACAGATTTGAATGAACAGGGGACCACTATCATTATGGTGACACACTCAGAGCATGACTCCAGGTATAGCCACCGGATCATCAGAATGCTGGATGGTCAGACCGTTACAGAAAATATATTAGTATAACAAACTATAAAACCGAACTACAATGAACAAGCGGAAATACTTACTCGGTACCTGTATCACCATGGTACTGGCTGTGGCAATATTACTGGCAGCGGCGTATACCAGTATTTCCCTTCGGGCAAAACAATTTTCTTCAGGAAACCTGAATACATCGGAAATAGAGAAGGTGGAAAGAAGGATGATAGAAAAAGTATCGCCGGGTGCCATGGAGATTCCGTGGAAGGCGATCATTTCATTCTTTAAGTAGTGACTGTCGTGTTAACATCAGTGACGTGCAAATGTAGCCAGTTCCTCAAGACCAGTTATCACCCCTGTCCCCGATTCCACTAATCAAAGCGCAGTAATTTCTCCTTAATTCAAAGTCTCAAATACTCCTTTTTTTCCCGGCAAATAGAAGCGATATGCCGGATGAAGCAAAGGAGTCTTTATATCCCGTAATTTAAGATGTGGACAAAAATAAAATATTATACCTGTCCATAAGTGTATTAAAAGTATATTTGTGGACAAAAATAAAATATTATACCTGTCCATAACTATATGCCTGAAACAATCATCGGCCGGGATGCCGAGAAAAAAATCCTGAAAAACATGCTCAACTCAGGGGAAGCTGAGTTAATCGCCCTGTTTGGCCGCCGGAGGGTTGGGAAAACTTTTCTTGTTAGAAATTATTACCGGCAACAACTTGTATTTGAGTGTACGGGGGTTCATGAGGCTGCTCTGTCCGACCAGCTGTTGAATTTTAGCAGAGCACTCCAGCAGGCGATGAAGTCGGCAATTCCCCTGGCGATCCCCGGTAACTGGATGCAGGCATTTATTTTCCTGAGCGATTTTTTGCAAACAAAGCTTAAGGAACAACCACTGGTTGTTCTGTTTGATGAATTCCCATGGATACACACGCCCAAATCCGGCTTTTTAACGGCTTTCGGGCATTGGTGGAACACCTGGGCATCGCGTCAGCCACAGTTGAAAGTTGTCATCTGTGGTTCCGCGGCATCCTGGATGATCGAAAATGTTCTTCACGATCGGGGTGGGCTGCATAACAGGG
>Ga0222419_100972_pt1 | contig 13522 bp, 14 predicted proteins | sample 1B20Ametagenome_FD_182474 | JGI IMG/M metagenome (GOLD analysis project Ga0222419, IMG submission 182474) | Enriched microbial communities from leaf-cutter ant dump, University of Wisconsin, Madison, United States - 1B20A (version 2) | ecosystem: Environmental > Terrestrial > Nest > Insects nest... | reverse complement strand
TCGCTCGCCCTGGCATGGCGCCGGGGCGGCATTGTTCAACTGTGTTTCACAGGAGATTTTCATGAATTTGACGATCAGCGGCCATCACCTGGAAGTCACGCCCGCGCTGCGCGGCTACGTCACGTCCAAGCTCGATCGGCTCACGCGGCACTTCGACCAGGTGGTCGACATCAAGGTGCTCCTGACGGTGGAAAAACAAAAAGAAAAGGAAAAACGCCAGCGCGCCGAGTGCAGCGTGCGCGTCAAGGGCTCGGACCTGTTCGCCGAGGCCAGCCATTTCGACCTGTATGCCGCGATCGACGCGCTCGTGGACAAGCTCGACCGCCAGGTGGTGCGCCACAAGACGCGGGTGCAGGACCACCAGGCCGAGCTGCGCCGCAGCATGATGCAGGCCGCGGGCGCCCTGGCCTGACCCTCTCCCCCGCACCCGTGCGACCGCCCCGAGGGGCGGTTTTTTTTGGCTGGCCGGTGTCATCAAACCGTCACGGCCGCGCCCGACACTGCCGGCATTGCCTTGACCCGCGTGCCGACATGAAGCTCCCGCAGACCGCTCCCGCCACCCCCGAACCCGCCGTGGACGAGGCGGCGGCGGATCAGGAGCCCGGGCCGGCCCCGCGGGCCGCGTTCGCCCCGCTGGTGCTGCTCGACCGCGACCACAGCGTCCTGGCGTTCAACGAGCGCGTGCTCGACTGGGCGGTGCGCGAGGACGTGCCGCTGCTCGAACGCCTGCGCTACCTGTGCATCGTCTCGTCCAACCTCGACGAGTTCTTCGAGGTGCGGATGGCGGCCCACCTCGGCGCGGCGCGGGGCGGCGATGCCGGGCCTGCCGGCAGCGCCGCCTCCTTCGAGGCCCTGGCGCGCCAGGCGCACGCGCTGGTGGCGCGCCAGTACGCGCTCTTCAACGACGCGCTGGCGCCCGCGTTCGCGGCACGCGGCATCCACATCCTCTCGCACGGCGAGCGCACGGCGGCGCAGCGGCGCTGGGTGAGCGAGCATTTCCACCGCGAAGTGCGCCCGCTCCTGATCCCCGTGGGGCTGGACCCGGCGCACCCGTTCCCGCAGGTGGCCAACAAGTCGCTGAACTTCATCGTGCGCCTGCGCGGCGGCGACGCCTTCGGGCGCGAGAACGAGATCGCCATCGTCAAGGTGCCGCGCGCGCTGCCGCGGCTGATGCGCCTGCCGGCCAAGGTGGCGCCCTCGGGCCTGCGCTTCGTCAGCCTGTCGAGCGTGATCCGCACGCACCTGGCCGAGCTGTTCCCGGGGCGGCAGGTGTGCGAGTTCTCGCAGTTCCGCGTCACGCGCCACTCGGACATGGCGGTGGACGAGGAGGACGTGCGCAACCTGCGCACCGCGCTGCGCCAGGAACTGCAGCACCGCCACTACGGGCAGGCCGTGCGGCTGGAGGTCTCGGCCGGCTGCACGCCCTTCCTGGCGGACTTCCTGCAGACCCAGTTCGCGCTGCCGGCGGCGGCGCTGTACCGCGTGCACGGCCCGGTCAACCTGGTGCGCATGGGGCAGCTCGTCGAGCTGATCGACGACCCGGCGCTGCTGTTTCCCCCGTGGCGCCCGGCCTGGCCCGCCAAGCTGCCGCGGCCCGGCGCGATCCTGGCGCAGCTGCGCCGGCGCGACGTGCTGATCCACCAGCCGTTCGAGAGCTTCGACGGCGTGCTGGCCTTCCTGCGCGAGGCGGTGAACGACCCGCAGGTGCTGGCCATCAAGCAGACCATCTACCGCACCGGCGCCGACTCCGAGCTGATGGAGCTGCTGCGCGAGGCGATGCTGCGCGGCAAGGAGGTGACGGCGGTGGTGGAGCTGAAGGCGCGCTTCGACGAGGAGGCCAACATCAACTGGGCCGAGGCGCTGGAGTCCGTCGGCGCGCAGGTGGTCTACGGCGTGGTGGGGCTGAAGACGCACGCCAAGATGCTGCTCGTCACGCGCCGCGAGGGCGGCGGGCTGCGCCGCTACGGGCATCTGTCGACCGGCAACTACAACCCGCGCACCGCGCGCCTGTACACCGACCTGAGCTACCTCACCGCCGACGAGCGGATCACGGCCGACATGGACGCCGTGTTCGACCACCTGGCCAACCAGAACCGCCGGCCCAGGCTGCACCGGCTGCTGCTGGCGCCGTTCGAGCTGCAGCGCAGCCTGATCGCGAAGATCGACGCCGCAGGCCTGGCGGCCGAGCGCGGCGAGGGCGGGCGCATCGTCGCCAAGATGAACGCGCTGACCGACGAAGACCTGATCCGCGCCCTGGTGCGCGCGGGCCAGCGCGGCGCGCGCATCGACCTCATCGTGCGCGGCGCCTGCATGCTGCCGGCGCAGGTGCCGGGCGTGACGGACCACATCCGCGTGCGCTCGGTCATCGGGCGCTTCCTGGAGCACACGCGGGTGTTCTACTTCTGCGCCGGCGAGCAGGAAGAGCTGTACCTGTCCAGCGCCGACTGGATGAACCGCAACATGCTGCGTCGCGTGGAGCTGGCCTGGCCGGTCACCGACCGCCGGCTGCGCCAGCGCATCATCGACGAGTGTCTGGTGGCCTACCTGTACGACGACCGCGACGCCTGGACGCTGGAGAGCGACGGCCGCTACGCCCGCGCGCCGCGCGCGCTCGACGGCACGGGCGCGCAGAACGCGCTCATGGCGCGCTACGCGCCGCCGCCCACGGCCGCGCCGCCCAATCCCGAGGCTTGATGCGATGGATCTGATTCTCTGGCGCCACGCCGAGGCCGAAAGCGGCGACGAAGCGGGCGAGGACCTCGCCCGGCCGCTGACCCACCGCGGCGAGAAGCAGGCCGCGCGCATGGCCGTCTGGCTGGAGCAGCAACTGCCCGACGGCCTGCGCGTGCTGGCCAGCCCCGCGCGGCGCGCCGAGCAGACGGCGCGCGCGCTGGGCCGCAAGATCAAGCTGCGCGCGGAGCTGCTGCCCGGCGGCAGCCCCGACGAGCTGCTGGCGCTGGCCCAGTGGCCGAGCGCCCGCAGCGCCGTGCTGGTCGTCGGCCACCAGCCCATGCTGGGCCAGGCGGCCGCGCGCCTGCTGGGCCTGAAGGCGCCGGACTGCGTGATCCGCAAGGGCGCCGTCTGGTGGCTGCGGCACCGCCAGCGCCAGGAGGTCGAGGAGACCATCCTGCTGGCGGTGCGCTCGCCGGATTTCTTCTGAGATTATTGAAAAATGAGCTGTTAGCGCTCTTCTAGAAAGCGCTAGAGGCACTTTTGATGCTTATTTTTTCGCGCCCTTCGGGCGGCCGGTCTTGATCGCCGGCACGGCCTGCAGGGCTGCCTGCAGCGCGGCGTCGTCCAGGCCGGCGAGCAGCTTCAGGCCGGCGCGCAGCAGCTCGCTCTTCTTGGCCGGGCGCGCCAGCGCCGCCGCGCGCTGCTTGAGCGCGTCGATGGCCGCGTATTCGTCCTTCGGCATGGTGAAGCCGTCGCGCACCAGCTTGGGCTTGCGGGGCTTGGCTTCCTTGTCGGCCGGAGCGGGCGCGGGCGACGCGGCCTTTCGCGCGGGTGCAGCCGGGGCGGCTTTCCTGGCGGCCGGGGGCGGCGCCTTGGCTTTCGTGCGGGCGGACGGGGCGCGGGATGGGGCGGAAGTGGGCATGATGGAAACCGGGTTGAAAACGGTATAAACAGTTTATACCGTTTCAAGCCGCCGCGCCATCACGCCGGATCGGCCGCATAGTCCCAGGGTGTCTTCTGCCACGCCTGCGCCTCCTCGCGCAGCAGGTGGGCCGACTGCGGGAACGCCGCCGCCCAGCCGGGGCGCAAGCGCACGGTGCAGCGGCGCCCCTGCAGCCGCAGGGTGAGGCCCTGCACGTCGGGCGCGCGGCGCGCGTGGCACAGCGCGACGGCGGTGCGCAGGCACATGAGCTGCAGCGCCAGCACCGGGTCGTCCAGGCCGACTTCCAGCTTGCGCAGCTTGCCGCGGTGGCCCAGCACCAGCAGGCTCAGCGCGTGCAGCTCGGGCAGGGCGAAGCCGGCAGCGTCGGTGTGGTCGAGGATGTAGGCGCCGTGGCGGTGGTAGCCGTCGTGCGAGATGCGGCAGCCGATCTCGTGCAGGCGCGCCGCCCATTCGAGCTTGCGCGCGGCGCGCTCGCTGCCGGGCGGCGCGGCCTCGGTGAACAGCCGCACGGCGAGCTGCGCCACGCGCTCGGCCTGCGCCTCGTCCACGGCGAAGCGCTGCATCAGCGCGCGCACGGTGGCCGCGCGCAGGTCGGTGCCGGGCTGCTCGCGGTCCAGCAGGTCGTACAGCGCGCCCTGGCGCAGCGCGCCCTGGGCGATCGTCATGCGCTCGATGCCGAGCAGATCGAAGATCGCGCGCAGCACGCACAGCCCCCCGCCGATCACCGGGCGGCGGTCGTCCTTCAGGCCCTCCAGGCGCACCCGGTCGGCGTGGCGCGCGCGCAGGAGCTGCGCGCGCAGCCAGTCCAGGCCCTCGCGCGTGATGTGCCCTTCCTCCCAGCCCGCCGCCGCGAGGAGGGTGCCGACGGCGCCGACCGTGCCCGAGGAGCCGTAGGCCACGTCCCACAGCGCGCCGCGGTAGGCCTGCGCGGCCTCGTCCAGCACCGCGCGGGCGGCGGTCTCGGCCGCCTCGAACGCGCGCGGCGTGAGCGCGCCGTCCGGGAAGTAGCGCGCCGACCAGGCCACGCTGCCCACGCGGTACGAAGCGACGGCGCTGGGCGTGAACTGCCGCCCCAGGATCAGCTCGGTCGAGCGCCCGCCGATGTCCACCACCAACCGCCGCTCGTCGGACTGCGGCAGCAGGCGCGCCACGCCCTGGTAGATCAGGCGCGCCTCCTCGGGGCCGGAGACCACGTCGATGGGAAAGCCCAGGATCTCGCCGCCGCGGCGGATGAACGCCTCGCGGTTGCGCGCCTCGCGCAGCGTCTGCGTGGCCACCGCGCGCACGTGGTGGCGCGTGAAGCCGGCCAGGCGCTCGGCGAAGCGCGCCAGGCACTCCCAGCCGCGCTGCATGGCGTCGGGCAGGAGATTGCCCTCGGCATCCAGCCCGCCGCCCTGGCGGACGGTTTCCTTGAGGTACTCGACGCGGTGGATGTGGCCGTGGTCGAGGCGGCCGATTTCGAGGCGAAAGCTGTTGGACCCGAGGTCCACGGCCGCCAGCAGTGTTCCGTCTTGCATGGGGGTGTGCGGGGAAGGGCGGCGCAGCATAGCACCGGCGCCGCGCCGTCGGGGCGGCCCTGGGCCGCGGGCGCGGCGCGAACGTTGTGCAGGGAAATTTACTAGGGTTTACGCTAGTTGTGCATAATTACGCCCCACTCGCCATGAATCGACTCGCTTCCATATTGCCTCCCGCGCAGGTGCTCGTGGGCGTTGACGCCACCAGCAAGAAACGCGCGTTCGAAGAGGCCGGCCTGCTTTTCGAGAGCCAGCACGGGCTCTCGCGCGCCCTGATCACGGACAGCCTGTTCGCGCGCGAGCGCCTGGGCTCGACCGGGCTGGGCTATGGCGTGGCGATTCCGCACGGGCGCATCAAGGGCCTGAAGGCGCCGATGGCCGCCGTGTTCCGCCTGGCGCAGCCGATTGGGTTCGACGCGCCCGACGAGCAGCCGGTGAGCCTGCTCATCTTCCTGCTGGTGCCCGAGGCGGCGACGCAGAAACACCTGGAGATCCTCTCCGAGATCGCCGAGCTGCTGGGCGACGCGCCGCTGCGCGAGCGCATCAAGGGCTGCACCGACGCGGCCGAACTGCATGGCCTGATCGCGGGCTGGCAGAGCGCCCAGGCGGCGCAAAGCGCCTGACGCATCGGACAGGAAGGCGGCGGGCACCATGAAAGCCAACGTCGTCAGCGCCGATGCCCTGTTCCAGGAGTTTTCCTCGCTGCTGCGCTGGCAGTGGCTCGCGGGGCAGGGCGCGGGCGAGCGGCGCTTCGAGGACGGCGCGGTGCGCGCGGCCAGCTCCAGCGCCGACCTGGTCGGGCACCTGAACTACATCCACCCCTACCGCATCCAGATCATCGGCGAGCGCGAGGTGGCCTATCTCGCGCGCGGCAGCGCCGCCGACTGCCAGCGGCGCCTGGCGCGCATCCTGACGTTGGAGCCGCCCGCGCTGGTGCTGGCCGACGGCAAGGAGCCCCCGGGCGAGCTGCTGCAGATGTGCGACCGGGCGCAGCTCCCGCTGTTCGCCACGGCCGAATCCTCGGCCTTCGTCATCGACGTGCTGCGCGGCTACCTCGCCAAGCACTTCGCCGAGCGCACCTCGCTGCACGGCGTGTTCATGGACATCCTGGGCATGGGCGTGCTCATCACCGGCGAGTCGGGTCTGGGCAAGAGCGAGCTGGGGCTGGAGCTGATCACGCGCGGCAACGGCCTGGTGGCCGACGACGTGGTCGATCTCTGGCGCATCAACCAGAGCACGATCGAGGGGCGCTGCCCCGAGCTGCTGCGCAACCTCATGGAGGTGCGCGGCATCGGCCTCCTGGACATCCGCGCGATCTTCGGCGAGAACGCGGTGCGCCGGCGCATGCGGCTGCGCCTGATCGTGCACCTGGTGCGCAAGGAGACGCTGGAGCGCGACTACGAGCGCCTGCCCGGCGAGCCGCTCACCGAGGACGTGCTGGGCGTGCCCATCCGCAAGGTGATCGTCGAGGTGGTGGCGGGGCGCAACATCGCGGTGCTGGTGGAAGCGGCCGTGCGCAACACCATCCTGCAGTTCCGCGGCATCGACACCTACCAGGAATTCATCGCGCGCCACCGCCAGGCCATGGCCAGCGGCGGGGAGCCGCAATAGCCTCCGCGCTCAGTGCTTGGCCGCGCACTCGGCGCACAGGCCGTAGAGCGCCATCGCGTGGTCGTGCACCTGCCAGCCGCGCTCCTTGGCGATGCGCTGCTGGCGCTTCTCGATCTCGGCGTCGAAGAACTCCTCGACCTTGCCGCAGCCGGTGCAGACGAAGTGGTCGTGGTGCTGGCCTTCGTTGAGCTCGTAGACCGCCTTGCCGCCGTCGAAGTTGCTGCGCATCAGGATGCCGGCCTGCTCGAACTGCGTGAGCACGCGGTAGACGGTGGCCAGGCCGATGTCCGAGCGCTCGTCCAGCAGCACGCGGAACACGTCTTCGGCCGTCATGTGGCGCTGCTTGCCCTGCTGGAAGATTTCCATGATCTTCAGGCGCGGCAGCGTCGCCTTCAGGCCGGTGCTCTTGAGCTCTTCGATGTTCGTGGTCATGGCGTGATGTTGGGCGGCGTGGCAGGCGGGCGCCTGTCGCTACAATGAAACCGATCATAGACCGGATAGCCAAAACCATGTCAGTCACCCCCCGTTGGGATGCGCGCCCGGGCGCCGCCGCCGTGCTTGCCGCGACCCTCGCCGCGGGCTTCGCCGCAGGCTGCGCGGGCTCGGGAGAGCGCCTCGCCACCATGGTCACGCCCTACCGCGCCGACGTCGTGCAGGGCAATTTCGTCTCGCGCGAGCAGGTCGAGGCGCTCAAGCCCGGCATGAGCCGCCAGCAGGTGCGCGAGATCCTGGGCACGCCCCTGATGGCCAGCCTGTTTCACGGCAACCGCTGGGAATATGTCTTCACGATCCGCCGCCAGGGCGTGCAGGACCAGTCGCGCCACCTGACGGTGTTCTTCGACGGCGACCGGTTCGACCGCGTCGAGGGCGACGAGATGCCGACCGAGCAGGATTTCGTCGCTTCGTTGTCGACCAGCGTTAAGAACCCCAAGGTGCCCGAACTGCAGGCCACCGAACAGCAGCTCGCGAGCTTCCCCAAGGCCAGGGCGGCCGGGGACGCGGGCGCGAAATCCGCAGAGGCCGCGGAGCCCGCGCGGCCCCCGGCCGACGGGCGCTACCCGCCGCTGGAGCCCGCGGCGCGCTGAACCCACCGCCGCGGGCGCAGCGCGCGCGGCTTTGGCTCTTTCCTGTCACTTGCTTGATGAATGAGGATGGCATGACTTCCACCACTGCGCGGCGCATCGCCGTCGCCGGCGCCAGCGGCCGCATGGGCCGCATGCTGATCGAGGCCGTGGGCGAGAGCGCGGACGCCGTGCTCGCCGGCGCGCTGGACGTGGCCGCGAGCCCCGCGATCGGGCAGGACGCGACGGCCTTCCTGGGCCGCGCGAGCGGCGTGGCCGTCACGGCCGACCCGCGCGCGGGTCTGGCGGGCTGCGACGTGCTGATCGACTTCACACGCCCCGAGGGCACGCTCGCGCACGCCAGGGTGTGCGCCGAACTCGGCGTGCAGATGGTGATCGGCACCACGGGGTTCGACGACGCGGGCAAGGCGGCGCTCGCGCAGGCGGCCGAGCAGGTCGCGATCGTGCTCTCGCCCAACATGAGCGTGGGCGTGAACGTGACGATGAAGCTGCTGGAGCTGGCCGCGAAGGCGCTCTCTGACGGCTACGACATCGAGATCATCGAGGCGCACCACAGGCACAAGGTGGATGCGCCCTCGGGCACGGCGCTGAAGATGGGCGAGGTGATCGCCGAGGCGCAGGGCACGCGCCTGCAGGACCGCGCGGTCTACGAGCGCCATGGCCACACCGGCGAGCGCAAGGGCGGCAGCATCGGCTTCGCCACGGTGCGCGGCGGCGACATCGTGGGCGACCACACGGTGCTGTTCGCGGGCACGGGCGAGCGTGTGGAGATCACGCACCGCTCGAACAGCCGCGCCGGTTACGCGCAGGGGAGCCTGCGCGCCGTGCGCTGGCTCGCGGGCCAGCCGCGCGGGCTGTTCGACATGTTCGACGTGCTCGGCCTGCGCTGACACCCTGCACCCATGAACGCCCTGCAGTGGCTCGCCGAGGCCGACGCGGTCATCCAGGCCTGCGCCGCCGTGCTGCTCGCGATGTCGGTCGCGAGCTGGGTCGTGATCCTCGCCAAGCTGCGCCTGATGGCGCACGCGCGCACCGACGTGGCGCGCGCCGCCGAGCAGCTCTGGGCCGCGCCCGCGCTGGCGCAGGCGGGCGAGCGCATCCGCGCGCTGGACCGCCACGCGCTGGTGTGGCCGCTGGTGCAGGCCGCCGCCATGCTGCAGGGCGGGGGCGGCTCGCAGGCACTGGCGCAGCAGGCGCCGCTCGAGCAGCGCGCCACGCGCGCCCTGCGGGGGGCGCTGCATGCGGCGCTGGCGCGGCTGCGCTTCGGCCAGGTGCTGCTCGCCACCGTGGGTGCGACGGCGCCCTTCGTCGGGCTGCTGGGCACGGTCTGGGGCATCCAGCATGCGCTCACGCAATTGGCGGGCAATGGGCAGATCAGCATCGAGCGGCTCGCGGGCCCGGTGGGCGAGGCGCTCGTCATGACGGCGGCGGGCCTGGCGGCGGCGATTCCCGCCGTGCTCGCCTACAACGGCTTCGGCCGCTCGGTGGGCGAGGTCGAGGCCGAGCTCGAAGGTCTGGCGCACGACCTGCGCGCCTTCGTCGCCGACCCCCCGGCGCATTGACATGGCCTTCGGCCGCCTCACCGAAGCGCGGGCGCCGCGCCCCATGAGCGAGATCAACGTCACGCCGCTCGTGGACGTGATGCTGGTGCTGGTGGTGATCTTCATCCTCGCGGCGCCGCTGTTGGCCAGCAGCATCCGGCTCGACCTGCCGCATGCCGCCTCGGCGCAGCCCGGCGTGGCCGCGTCCGCCATCACCGTGGTGCTGGACAAGGCGGGCGGGGTCTTCGTGAACGACGCGCCCGTCGCGGCGGATGCGCTGGCCGATCGCCTGAAGGCGCTGGCCGCGCAGCAGCCCGACGCCGAGCTGCAACTGCGCGCCGACGCGGCCGTGCCTTATGGCCGCGTGGTCGAGCTCATCGGCCTGGCGCAGGCGGCGGGGCTGGCCCGCATCGGCTTCGCGGCGCAGCCTGAGAAATCGCCAAAAAGATAGCCTTTGACGCTTTCTGGCAAAGGGCTGAAGCCACTTTTAGGCATGAATATTCACGCCGTGTCGCCGTGCCGCGCGAGCCAGTGTTCGAGCGCATCGGCGGGCAGTGGCGGCGACAGCAGGTAGCCCTGCAGCACCTCGCAGCCGTGCGCGTGCAGGAACTGCTGTTGGGCGGGCGTTTCCACGCCTTCGGCGACCACGTCCAGATCGAGCCCGCGGGCGATGTGCAGCATCGCCCCCGTGAGCGCACGGGCCGTGGCGCTGGTTTCGATGTCGTGCACGAAGCTTCTGTCGAGTTTGAGCGCGTCGATGGGCAGCAGGTGCAGCGTGCCCAGGCTGGAGTAGCCGGTGCCGAAGTTGTCCAGCGCCAGCGCGATGCCGCGCTCGCGCACGGCCCGGGCGGTGGCGAGGGCGTTCGCGCCGGGCGCGGACAGCGCGTCCTCGGTCGTCTCCACCACCAGGTCCGCGGGCCGCAGGCCGTGGGCCGCGAGGGTGCGGGCGAGCTGCTCGGGCAGGCCGGGGTCGAGGAAATCGCCCGCCTGCAGGTTCACCGCCACGCGGGGCACGGCGACGGCGCGGGCGCGCCAGTCGGCCATCTGGCGGCAGGCTTCGCGCAGCACCCATTGCGTGAGCGCGGCGCTCATGCCGCATTCCCCGGCGGTGCGCGCCAGGTGCTCGGGCGCGATCGGGCCGAGCAGCGGGTGCGTCCAGCGCAGCAGCGCCTCCACGCCGTGCAGGGCCGCGCCGCGCATCTGCGGCTGGTAGTGCAGCGCCAGGGCGCCGGTGCGCAGGGCCTGGCGCAGGTCGGCCTCCAGCAGCGAGAGTTCGCGCGCCCGGTCGTCCATGGCCGCGCTGTGGAAGCACCAGCGCTGCCCGCCCGCGGTCTTGGCCCGGTACATGGCCAGGTCGGCGCAGTGCAGCAGGGCCTCGGTGTCGTCGCCGTCGTCGGGGAACATGGCGATGCCCACGCTGGCGCGCGGGTACAGCGCGGCGCCGCCCACCGCCACCGGCTGGGCGATGGCGGCGAGCAGCCGCTCGGCGGTGACGGCGGCCTGGCGCGTGTCGCAGTGCGTGAGCAGCAGCACGAATTCGTCGCCGCCCAGGCGCGCGGCCATGTCGCTGGCGCGGGCGCCGTCCTGCAGCCGCTCGGCCACGGCGCGCAGCAGCGCGTCGCCGGCCAGGTGGCCCTGGGTGTCGTTGATCTGCTTGAAGTGGTCCAGGTCGATGAAGACCACCGCCAGCGGCGCGGTGTTGCGGCGCGCCTCGTGCAGCATGCGCGCGGCCTGGGCGTTGAGCATGCCGCGGTTGGCCAGGCCCGTGAGCGCGTCGTAGTAGGCGAGCTGGTGGATGTGGGCGCGCTCGCGTTCGCGCTCCAGCAGCAGCGCGCACAGGTGCAGGCTGGCGTGCGCGAGCGGCTCGTGCAGCGCGTCCTGGCCGCGCGGCTCGCGGTAGTAGAACGCCAGCACGCCGATCACGGCGCCGTCGCGCGCCGTCACGGGGTGGGCGTGGCAGGTCCGCAGGCCGTGGGCGATGAAGGTCTCGCGCACCGGCGCCCAGCGCGGATCGCTGGCGATGTCGGTGCTCAGCACGGGCTGGCCGGTGGCGGCGGCGGTGCAGCAGCCGCAGCGCCCGGCCGGGTCCGGCGCCGGGCCGTCGGCGAGGCAGTCGAGCACCGGCGGCAGGCTGGGCGCGGCGACGAGGCGCAGGCGGCCGCCGGCCTCGGTCTGCAGCAGCGCGACGGCGACCTCGGGCGCGGCTTTCTCCACCTCGCGGCACAGCAGCAGGGCGGCGTCGCGCAGCGGCGCGCCGTGCGCCATGGCGTCCAGCACCTTGTGCTGCAGGGCGTCGTGGAGCTGGGCGTGCGTGATGTCGCGCAGCACGAGCACGGATTGCGGCGGCGCGCCCGCGCCGCCGTGCAGCGCGCCGACCGAGGCCGTGACCCACAGCGCGCGCTCGTCGCCGGCGCCCACCCGCAGCGTGGTCCGCAGCTCCTGCCCGCTGGCGGCGGCGGCGCACAGCGCGTCCAGCGCCCGCGCGTCGGTATGGGGGCCGCGCAGCAGTTCGTCGGGGCGGCGGCCCAGCATCCGGGCGCCGTCGCCGCCCAGCAGCCGCGCGAAGCCCGTGTTGACGCGGGTGATGCGCAGTTCGCCGTCGGTCACGGCAATGGCGCTGCCGGGAATGTCCGGATGACCGGGAGATGCGGGCATGGAGTGTGAGCAATTGCTACAACATCATGATAGCAAATGAATAAATCCCGGATGCTACGTTGCCCTGATGGACGAAAGTCAGATTCAGGAGTCGCGCCGCGCGCGCCTGGCCGACGCCGTCGGGAAGCTGGCCGGGGGCAACGTGGCATCCTTCGGCCGGCTGCTCGGCTACCGCGGCGGCGCCTTCGTGCGCCAGATGCTGCGGGGGACGCGCGCCGTCTCGGACAAGACCGTGCGCCGCATCGAGGATCTGCGCGGCATGCACGGCTGGTTTTCGCCCGCGTCCACGCTGGCCGTGCACGAGGCCGTGGCCGAATACGACTTCGGCGCCGGGCCCGAGGTGTACGAGTTCCATCCCGTGCAACTGCGCGTGCGCCCGGGGCTCATGGGCTACACCGTCTGGCCCGACGAGAGCGACGAGGACGCGCCGCTGTCGCTGCACCGGCACTGGCTGGCGCGCCGCGGCTACGTGCCCGCGCGGCTGCTGGCGCTGCGCGTGAAGGCGGGCGGGATGGAGCCGTCGCTGCACGTCGGCGACGTCTTCGTGATCGACACCGCCGAGACCACGCTGCGCGACGGCCAGGTGTTCGCCGTCAACTTCTACGGCGAGGTGCTGGTGCGCCGCGTGCTGCGCGACGGCGGCTGGTGGCTGGTGGCGGACCACCCCGACCAGGCGCGCTACCCGCGCAAGGCCTGCGCCGGGCCGGACTGCGTGCCCATCGGCCGCGTGGTCTTCAAGCAGGGCGAGCAGATTTGAAAAACAGGAGCTGTCAGCGCTTGCCAGTATTGGATTCCAGATAAAAAATCATTTGAAATCGTTTATTGGCAAGCGCTGACAGCTCCTGTTTCAAAAGCACCACGTGCAGGTGCCCATTCGCCCGCCTGCGCGCGGACGGGTGCCCGGCGCATGCGCGCTACTAGAATGAGCGGCTTGTGACGACCCCCGCGCCCGTGGGCGCGGCTCCTGCCTTTCCCAGCTTCCATGCAAGACCGATACGACCCCGCCGAGGTGGAGCGCGCCGCGCACGCCCACTGGAATGCCACCGATGCCTACCGCGTGAGCGAAGACGCGGGCAGGAAGAAGTTCTACGCCTGCTCCATGCTGCCCTACCCCAGCGGCAAGCTGCACATGGGCCACGTGCGCAACTACACCATCAACGACATGCTCACGCGCAGCCTGCGCATGCAGGGCATGAACGTGCTCATGCCCATGGGCTGGGACGCCTTCGGCCTGCCGGCCGAGAACGCGGCGCTCAAGCACGAGGTGCCGCCGGCCAAGTGGACCTACGACAACATCGCCTACATGAAGCAGCAAATGCAGGCCATGGGCCTGGCCATCGACTGGAGCCGCGAGGTGGCGACGTGCGACCCCACCTACTACAAGTGGAACCAGTGGCTGTTCCTGAAGATGCTGGAGAAGGGCATCGCCTACCGCAAGACGCAGGTCGTGAACTGGGACCCGGTGGACCAGACGGTGCTCGCCAACGAGCAGGTGATCGACGG
>Ga0222419_100968_pt1 | contig 13590 bp, 9 predicted proteins | sample 1B20Ametagenome_FD_182474 | JGI IMG/M metagenome (GOLD analysis project Ga0222419, IMG submission 182474) | Enriched microbial communities from leaf-cutter ant dump, University of Wisconsin, Madison, United States - 1B20A (version 2) | ecosystem: Environmental > Terrestrial > Nest > Insects nest >... | reverse complement strand
CAATACCTGCCTAAGATATTTGACCGTAATAAGATAGACAGGATACTGGAGGTAAGCGAGAAAGATGCCCGGGTGATGACAAAGCGGTTAGCACGGGAAGAAGGCATATTCTGCGGAATGAGCAGCGGTGGTGCGGTGCACGCGGCCATTGGACTGGCAAACACGCTTGAAAAGGGTGTAATTGTTGCCATCATCTGCGACCGGGGCGACAGGTACCTGTCTTCTGATCTGTTTGATTAAATAAATTGTAAAGTTATGCTGGTCACGAACAATCTCGGGCGCCTGCGGCTTGTAATACAGAATATTCACGACCGGTTTCGCAGCGGGTTGCGGCCAATACCTCCCAACTGCGATACGAGGAAATGGATCAACAGTCTGTTCGCTTTTTTATTTCCCGTCAACTCCGACAAAGAATTTCAAGAGGCAGAAATAGAGAAGCTGCAGGAGGAGCTCAAAAACCTGCTTACACCTATATTTGGTGACCCGGACAGGGTATCCGGTGTGGTGTATACCCTGTTTGAAAAGCTGCCAGGTATATTTGAGGAACTTCATCGCGATGCTGTCAGGATCCTCCATTTCGATCCGGCGGCGCATTCCATAGAAGAGATACTGGCTGCTTACCCGGGCTTTTTTGCAGTGACGGTGCACCGCTTTTCTCATGAATTGTATAAACAGGGGGTTCCCATTTTGCCAAGGCTGTTATCCGAATATGCGCATAGTGTTACAGGCATTGATATCAACCCGGGCGCTACTATCGGGCAGGGCTTTTTCATTGATCACGGAACCGGCATTGTAATTGGTGAAACCTGTATTATTGGCAATAACGTAAAAATTTACCAGGGTGTTACACTTGGAGCGCTCAGCGTGTCCAAAGAGCTGGCCGACGTGAAACGGCATCCTACTATTGAAGACAATGTTATCATATATTCAGGTACCACCATTCTCGGAGGAAATACGGTCATCGGGCATGACTCCATAATAGGAGGGAACGTCTGGCTGACAGAGAGTGTGCCGCCTTATTCGCTGGTTTATCATAAAAGTGAAGTGAAAGTAAGGAGTAATATCGGCAGGGAAGGTATTGATTTTGTAATATAAGCACACACTGAAGTACACGAGAAGAAACAAAAGCCCGGTTAAAAATCATCATTTCACGGCAGAAAGATAGGTCCAGGCGATAAACAATGCCTGCAACGGTATCCTGAACCACAGGTATGATAGTCCCTTGCCATTAAATGAACCTGATTGGTAATCAAGATGGCGCATGGCAGCATAGATATTGGCGGGCAGTACCAGGATAAAAAAGATGATCAGCATCCAGCCGGTGAGCGCTTTCATGCCGTTTATCAACAACCCGATGGCCGCTGCGGCTTCTATAACACCGGTCAGGTACACCCAGCCCGTTCTGAAGGGAATAACTTCGGGCAACATGAGCGCCATTCCCCGGCTATAAAGAAAATGGCCCATTGCCGTAAAGCACAACATGGCTGACATGGCAATTCTACCGCACAGAGCGATAGTGGCATCCGGTAGAAATGCTTTTGTAAGTAAAAGCGATATACCGAAAGCAACCAGTAAAACAATCAGCGGTTTCATGATCGTTCATTTTAATGGTTCCCTGCAGGTTCGGGTCAAAAAAACAGATTATAAAATCCGGACTACCCGGTTATTTACGGCAGGAAAGCGTGTGAATATGCGTGCATCGTGTCCCGGCAGGATATAATCAGGTTTTGAAGCCAGGGTTTTCATACGTTGCATATTCCTGACGTACCCTTTGGCGTCCATAGTGGCAAAAGCGGGAGGTGGCTGCATTGTCTGCAGGTTGTCATAGATCCATACATCATCGCCCGTGATCATCACCCTGTTATTGCCGGACTGCACCGCCACATGCTGCGAATCGAATGTATGCCTGGAGCCATGGTACACCGTGATCCCCTTTATGATTTCGAGGTTATCTCCTTCCACCAGTTTCAGTTTTCCTGCCATATTCAGTTGCAACAGGTACTCCATATCCCTGGGCGCTATTCCACCGGGCTTATTCCCTTCCTGCCACGCATCGGTTACATAATGGGTATAATCTTTCTTCTGCATCCATACGGTTGCATGGGGAAACAATGGCAGCCCGTCGATATGATCCCAATGGGGGTGTGAAACAATGATATCCGTTATTTCCTCGGTGGTAATTCCAAGGCTAAGCAATACAGAATCGGGGCGTTTATAATCTGTCAAACCAAAATCAACTGCGTTGGGCAGATCCATGCGACAGCCGGCATCCACCAGTATCTTTTTTCCATCAGGGCATTTGATCAGCCAGAAATGGAAGCTGATGGAAACGCTGTCCTTATCGGGCGCATCTTTTACCCAGTTGGAGACGGGAGAGGGATCTTTCAGGACTGCATATTTCAGCACATACACTTCGTTGTGCTGGGCTGCAACAGCGAATGAATAAAAAACCGTCATCCAAAAAAACAGGTACTTCATATATTTCCTATTAACGTGCAATATAGCAATTTGTTCATCTTGCAGTGGTATCTGTACTGCAGGCTGTTTCTGCCTGAAAGTATCTCCACAATATCCGTATATTTTTTGTTTTTGGCGTGCTGCAATGCGGGGAGGGGCATATTACCTTCGGTGAGAACTACCCTCACAACAACAGCATCAGGAATAAGCGATGCTGCAATAAAAGTTCAGATCTTCGCGACCGGGCGGCGACACCTGCCGGCAGCATCCGCTGCCGGGCATCCCGGCACACGTATCATTAAAAAAGTGATTACACTGCTAAATAGTCTTTCCTTCGTGAAACAGAAGTAATATACATTAAAACAAAATACCCCGGCTTGCCGGGGTAAAATATTGCGGGTACCGAAACCCAATTATTTCGCGAGAATAAAACGGATACCTACGTTCCATTGCTGGAGGCTACCCAGGTTGACATCAGCGGAAAAGCTATTTGATTTGATATCAGCGCCTTTATTTTTTGAAGAATTATAGCCGACGGAAAACAGGTTTGCCAGGGAAGTTTCCAGGTGCAGCTTGCTGTTTACTGCATAAGAAATACCCGGTGTTAATCCCAGTCCGATTGCAAAGCCGTTATTGGTGGTTGTACTCCCGCTTTTAACATGGGTGATATCGGCGCCCAGGCGTCCCTGCCCGAACAGGTAAAAGCCGCTTTTTCCTAAATTTTTATATTGCCTTACGAAAGCGCCGATACCAAAGCCGTTATTGGTCGTTTTACCGGCCCCGTTATTTTCCTGCGTATTAGATCTGTAGGCCAGGTCGCCGCCGACAAACAGGTTTTCTTTGATGGCAACCCCTACGGCCGGGGAAATGTAAAAACTGTTCTCTTTCCTGACAGTGGTGCCGAATGCTTCATTTTTAGATGTATTGAAGCCAACATTTCCGCCCAGCATAACAGATCCTTTTGCAATCTGTGCGCTTGCACTGTTAATAGCCAACATGGAGGCTGCTCCCATAAAAACCAAACAAAACTTTCTTTTCATAAAATATTTAATTTAAATATTACGGCAATAAGCCGCGTGTGCAGAAACGGAACCTGAAAAAAAATATTGTAAACTGCTGTTTCGATTAAGAAAATTTTACAACGCAGAGGACTTATTTTTTACCCTTACCGGCACTGTGTTGTGAATAAATTCACAGCATTAGATGTTTTTTCTTCTGTCGTACGGTATTAATCCTTATCCGGGAATGGCTGTATATTCCCCGGAACAACCGGTATGCCCTTGCCGTCTTTCAGGATGGCAAAATGGGAGCAGGTAAGATCTATTCCGGCTTCATTATACATGATCTGGATATTCTTGTGCAATTCTGAATAAATGGTATCCATCTCATTAGGCTCCTTTGTATAAGCATTTAGCTGATAGGTAGCATAGAACTCTCCCAGCTCAAGCTGGAATACAAATGGAACAGGGATATGTTCTACTGACCGGGTTTTGAGCGCCGCTTTGATCAACAGCTCTTCATTTTTTTTCCATGGTACATGGTACCCCATTGTCACTTTTGTATTTAATATCAACCCCAGCATATCGGCGTTGGAAGAATAGTTGACGGCGTTTGCAGCCAGCACATTTGAGTTGGGTATGGTCACCTCTTCATTTTTAATGGTTCGTATTTTTGTGACCAACAGGGTTTTCTCCGTAACATCTCCTGTAACATCACCGATCTTCACACGATCACCAATTTTAAAAGGACGCATATAAGTGATGATTAATCCTGCTATCATGTTGCTGATAGAAGAAGAAGAGCCCAGGGAAATAAGCACGCCCAGGAATACTGAAACGCCCTGGAAAGCCGGTGATCCGGAGCCGGGCAGATAAGGGAAGACGATGATCAGCATAAAAATATACAGCAAAAAGCGGATGATGCCATAGGTGGGCTTTGCAAAATCCCGGTGGAAGCCGGGCACTTCCAGGTTACCCTTCTCTATCTGACCTGCAAAATAACCGACGATCTTTATCAGATACCTTGTAAAAATAAAGACAACCAATATGGTGATCAGGTCGGGAAGAAAGGCTACAAAGGACTGAAAGATCTTTTTAGCCGGCGAAATGATCCAGCTGAGCAAGGTCTCTGTATAAGGCTTGGTTTGGGGAAATACATTGAAGATGACAGGTAGGGAAAGATAGAGCACTACTGCAATGGCTACAACCCTTAATATATTATGGAACTTTATGACCAGCGATGCCTGCTGGGCGGGGTTGAATATCTTGAATGACCTGATAGAAATTCCCTTGAAGATAGTCCTTCGATGCTTAAATAAATAATGCTCCTGCCATTTGAAAAAAATATTAATGACATAAATAAGAAGAAACAACCCGGCAATCACCAGCGTTACCCAGCCTATCCGGATCAGTTGGTTTTTAAAGCTGTTTTCCTTTTTTTCGGTGGCAATGGCAGATATGATCGTGTCAAAGTAACCTGTTACCAGCTCGTTTCTGCTGATGCCATACCAGAGCGCGTCCAGGTCTGTAAAAGAAGCAACGATAAAATTGTTTTTGTAGACGATATTGGTGATGCTTTCCATAGCAACAAGCTTCAGGGAATCCTTGCTGAAAAAATCATCACCGTACAGCTGTTGTATCCTTTCCGTGGTAACACGGGCTCTTTCGGCAGCAGAAAATGACCCGATGCCTGTATGGATATAAAATAATGTATCCAGAAAAGGCTGCACAGGAAAACTTTCACCGATCGCTTTTAGCTGCTCAATTCTTTCCTGCTGTTCCTTTTGCCGGGCAATTTCTTTCTCTTCCAGTAATCTCAATTTCTCTTCCAGGTCGCTTTTATCTCCCTTGAGGCTGGTTTCCTTCAGCTTTTTTTCCAGCTGCGTTTTTACGAGAGAGTCAATGATGCGTTGGTTCTGTTCCTGGAGGATCAGCTTTTCCGTCAGTGTGATGCTGTCCTGTTTGCCGGCCCCATCCTGGGCGACAGACAAAAAAGCAAGGAGGGAGAAAAATAAAATTATGCCTGTTCTTTTCATTTGCGTTTTTTGAGCAAGATCTGTTCTTCTGCAGGATACAGTTATAATGATATTATGCCTGCAATGTTACAAAACTCATTCAAAAACACAATAGAAATAATGGATCGTCTGCCTGTATGGTACTTTCATGTCATCATCCCTGAAACAGTTTTTTTCTTACGTCACAGGTCAGTTGCCCAGCTTGCGCAGCGCCAGGTATGCCATTAATCCTGTACTGACCAGCAGGGCGGTTTCGTCTACATTAAAGGTGGCGGTATGCAGGGAAGAAGTAAGCTGTTTATCTTCGTTGCGCACACCTACCATATAAAAGCAGGTATCTGCCAGTTGCGAATAGTATGCAAAATCTTCAGAGGCCATCCATGGGTCCAGTTCAAGCACATTTTCTGCACCAAGGTATTCTGTGGCAAAACAGGATAGTTGCTCTGTCAGCGCTTCGTTATTGAATAAAAGAGGGTATCCCCTGTTGATAGTGAACTCGCAGGATCCGCCCATCCCGGTCGCAACAGCCTCCGCTATTTTTTTCATTTCCCTATGCGCTTTCTCCCTCCAGTTCTCATCAAACGTTCTGAAAGTTCCCTCAATATATACTTCATCGGGGATAACGTTTATTGCCCCTTCGGCAATAAACTTACCGAAGGACAGCACGGTAGGCATAAAAGGATCTGCCATACGGCTGACCAGCTGTTGCAGGGATACGAGTATATGGGAAGCGATCAGTACGGGATCAATGTTATCCTGCGGCTGGGCACCATGACCTCCACGGCCTTTTACTTTTAGTTTCAACTCATCCATAGACGCCATGAATTTTCCTTTGCGAAAACCAACTTTTCCGCAGGGAATTTTAGGTATTACGTGCTGACCCATTACTACAGCAGGTGCCGGGTTTTTTAATACACCGTCCCTGATCATCAGCGTGGCGCCACCGGGTAAACATTCCTCCCCGGGTTGAAATATCAGCTTGATGGTGCCTGCAAATTCTTTTTCCATTGATTTCAATATGCCCGCTACCCCAAGCAGTGAAGCTGTATGCACATCATGCCCGCAGGCGTGCATCACCCCTGCATTGCGGGAAATATAGTCAACGGTATTTTGTTCCTTTATAGGCAACGCGTCCATATCAGCCCGCAATGCCACCACTTTTTCAGATGGGTGTGCTCCTTTAATAAGAGCAACAACCCCTGTATCTGCCATTTCCTGCCATTCAATTCCAAAGCCGCTTAAAACAGACTTCACAAATGCTGAAGTATTGTATTCTCTGAATGACAGTTCCGGATCTGCATGGAACTGCCTTCTCCAGCCGATAATTTTGTCCAGCCTCTCCACTGTATATCGTTTTATTGCTTCTTTCAGCATGGTTTGTTTTCTTTTTCCAGAAATGATCTGACAAGTTATATTACCGGCAAAGATGCAGATACACCTGGTATATCCGGTCAGTTTCTTCACACTGCCACGGTGATAATATTTCATCACGGTTGAGATACCATATTCCTTCCGTCAATCCCTGCGTTTGTAATGCTTCCGAAAAGCGTGGTGCAGTCAGGATATTTTACCTCCGGCCGCCGGTACTAAAATTATCACTTTTTATTTTTATCATACCTGCTATAAGGGTTTCTGAAAAACTCCGGCCGGAAGTCGTAAAGCTGTTGAACATCTTTCATCGTTTATTATTGGTAAGCTGCAGGTACGAATTTATTAAAAAAGACGGGAAACGGTATTACTGACACAACACCGGCAATTAAAATTCTGCAACGCGCCTTAACTGCTTTCCATTCCTGCGAACACGTTGCGGAAGTCTCCCTTGGCCAGGTCACTTTTGTGGATCACGAAGAACAGGTCTCCGGCATCGCCCCATAAAAAATCACCGGCAGAGGGTACTTTCAGTAAAACGGTCCAGTCTTCCGGGTTGCCCTTTAAAGCCGATGCGGCCTGCATTTCGGGATTCTCGTGTTGTGTGAACACATACCCGTTGACGAGGTATACCGCTCTTGTATCCCCGTTCACCGGAGTTTCAAAAGTTTCATACAGCTGATCGTACAGCTCATCCTGACCCGATAACGCTTTCGCATCTCCCTGTAACAAATAGGAGTTGGTGTGTATGGAATAAAAACACGGAGCGCTGCTTACCTTCCCGGCTGTTGCCTTGAAAGCGGTATAGCCGCCATCGATCATCTCATAATATTGATCTTCCCTGAATGAAAACCTTTTTCCTGATCGCAGGGTATCGTTATCTGCTACGTAGATGACCTTGCAGGGATTTTGATCCTGCTGACCATACAAGGAATGTAATGTTTCCAGGAAAAAGAATAAGGTGCCTGTCCTTGGTAGGTAATCCTGTAACCCGGCAATAGCTTCACAATTTATCTGTCCGATAAACTCATACAAATAAGTTTGCTTGTTATAACCGTCGCGGAACTCAGGATAGGCAATCGTTTCCGGCAGGTCGGGCATACCACCGAAACGATGGTTACCGACTGTGTTGTAGTCCTCTTCTCCATCGTGCTGCAAGGCGATCGCTTTTTTCACCAGCGACCGCAGGGCTTTTTTATGTTCCGACAACCCGTTTTTCTTAATGATATTATCAACTTCCTTTATCAGCTCTTTATCTGATGCAGCAAAAAAAACATTGTCCTTCCACTTTACCACACCGCTTTCGCCGGCTCCCTTATAGCTGTAATCCATCAACCTTTTCTTATCCTTCAATGCCAGCGATACCTCCTTTACCTTACGGATGGCTTCCGGTAAAAATTCCAGGGGATTTTTATCCAGGTTAATATGCCTGATGGAAGGCAAATTGCAAAGAGCTTCGGGTATGGTCTTTAACCGGTTCCCGGAGATATCTATTGACTCCAGCTTATTCAAACCCATGTTTTCCGGAAGATGGGTTAGTTTTCCGTTGCTGAGTCCGAGGTATTTCAGCTTCGGCAATTTCCAGAAGCCTTCCGGTATGGTTGTCAATTCCGAAATGTTGAGGTAAAACCGCTCCAGGTTATGAAGCCCGCCTATGCTTTCCGGTAAGGCAGCAACAGCACTTTTATTGATGCTGACAGATTCCAGCAGTTGTAAAGCGCCTATGCCTTCGGGTAGTTGCTTAAGCGGTAGCTGATCCGTATTCCAGCCGGCAATGATCGTCAGGTCTTTCAGGTTGGTAAACTGCAGCAGCTCTTCAGGCAGCTCTGTGAAAACGGGATCATTCAACTGGAGATGGCTTACCATTGCCGGGGGCGCCTGCAATGCCTCTTCCATGCTGGTGAACTTATAATTACTCCATTCCAGGCCGGGAACTGTGGTAAACCGCTTGTATATTTTTACCGGGAATACCTGCTTGTCGTCATAGGATTTTTTCAGGACCCCCAGGAAAGCTACCCAATCATTCTCAAAATATACATAGCCGTTAAACTCCAGCCCGTACTCAAACCCCTCTATCCGGCAGTAGCTGTGCAGCAGCATGTATTTTCCGTTCTCAATCTCAAAATGCCCTTTGGGTTTGCCGTGATGATAAACACCCAATGCCGGAAATTCAATATGGAATTTACCGATGGTCTCGGCTTCATCAGCAAAATCATAGGTATACAGCAGCTCCAGCTGCCGGCCTTTTTCCATTTCATCCGTTGAAAAAGAAATATGTACCAGCAGTTCCCTTGAAAAGGCAGGTATGCTTAATGAGCTTTCTTCTTCATTTACATTGAACACAATACCGCCGATCTCAACAATGTCTTTTCCGTCACCGGGAATACGGAAAACAGGTGTTTGCTTATTCATATCTTAATTTGAATCAATAAGGTACATTTCAATCTTTTGTTCTGTGCCATTTTCCGGTAGGTGGGACACCTACCGGTAGCGAACTCTACAGGAGGGTGTTCCCACCCGTCTGTGAAGAATATCTTTTCCGTCACCGGGAATGCGGAAAACAGGTGTTTGCTTTTCCATAATTTAATGTAAGTTAACAACGCTGATATAATAAATATTAGTTTGCAATTAAAGCAGCAAAATGTATTTTTCCAAATCAAATGTTTACCTATGTCAATGCATGAAGTAGAAGATATACTGGAAGAAACCACCCATCTTATTGATAAAGCCAATCTGTCATCAGAACAAAAGAGAGAATATCTCTACAACCTGTACCAACTGGAATATTTTTACGATACAAGTTACACCCGCTTCAGGGTAATGGATATACTACTAAAGTATGATTATGTATATAAGCTACCGTTGACCACGCACCCGGATCATAAAAGCGACCCATCTTTTGTTACCCGCCAGGTAGCGGATGAAGCGCATGGATGGATAAGGTCGCGGGACGAAAGTTATTCCGTGTATGCCCAAAAAGAAGGGGATGCCGTACTCCTGTATGGTGATAGTGGCTCGGCGATCTGGCAGCAATGGGTGAAGAACGGCGTACTGCAGGGTAGAGATGCAGTTGCGCCGGGCAAACTCACCGTCGCCGAAACCGTTCTTGCTTTTATGCAGCTGGCGACGACGCAAAACGATGCAATGATCATGGAGCAATGGTATGCGCTGTTTGTAAACAGTGTGCTTGATTACACCTTCGGCGAAAAGGAAGGTATTCCGAAAAAATTCCCCGATCTCACCGGCGATCCGGCAATTGTTGCGATCAGGAAGATGGCGCAGGAAAACGGGCTCGGCAAAAAACGAAAGAAAGCAGACGATGAAAGTTATGTTATATTACCCGGCTTGAAGCATGAAAAGGATCTTGCTAAAACTGCCGATGAAGAATACCGGGTTTTATTTTTGCTGGATCTGAAAAAACAGTTATCCTCTTTGCTGACGGCATATGCAAAGGCCGGTAAGCCTGTTGAAAACCCCGACGGGAAAATTGCCAATGTAAAGAAGGCGGTGGATGCAGTATTACCCGCATCCCGGTGGCATTTTGCAGGAGAAAAGATGGTGAGCGACCGGGTCCAGTGGTTATGGTACATGGATAAGGAAGACAGGCACGGTATGCACAGGTTATTTGTGCAGGTAGAATACAATGCCGATTTGAAAATGATCTATGCTGTATTGGCTTTCAGTCATGCGCTTATACGCACCTGGCAGCAGCGGCAACCAGATAGTAAAATAGGACATACTCATTTTAATTACGTGTTGGGCGGTTTATTGCCGGAAGAAGAAACCCAAAAAAACAAGCTTATCAATAGATTTGGCGGCTGGAAATATGATATAAAGAAAACGGAAAAAGTACTGCAAAAAAGCCTGGATGATTTCACTGAAAACCTGTTGAAGGGAATTGATCTGTATTTTGATTTCATTACAAACGAATTCCCTGAAGTCTGGTTTACCCGCGATGCTGCGAAAATGATAGAAACATTCGAAGGGTTTGAAATCCCTAAGCATGTGTTGCTGGACTCCCGGTATTATATACCCCTGTTGTTTTATTTTTACTATACTGACAAAGGGGATACCGGAAAAGCCGGGGAGTACATGAAACAGGCACAGGAACTGGGTGAGAGCTGCAAAAAGATGCAACGGGATGATTACCTGCAGCCTTTTTTTGACGCGTATAATACGGGCCGGCAACCACCGTTACCCTTGCTATTTCATTCCTACCTGATCAGCGAGGTATTGAACGGGAATAAGTGATTCCATTAATATTAAATATGGCATATTGTTTCCCTTTGTGGGAAAGGTAAATTTTCCTGCAGACACTGCAGATTTGTACGCGGGTTCCGCAGAGCTAATATTTAAACGGAACCTTTTGAAATTACGGCAAATGCTCTGTGCCGCTTCCATAAATCCGCGTCATCCCCGGGAATGTTAGCGTAAATCAGCAGGAATCGTGTGTAAGGTTAAAATTGGAACTTTTATTGCGGCATTTGTTTATTTCTGATTTTGCTGCAAGGAGAATAGTATGCATCGGAGGTAAATGCACCAAAATAGGTGGCTAATTGATAACTTGCATTACTTTTGAAAAGCAGAACAAACTACTATTACATGAACCAGTTTATAGACCAGAAGGTTAGAAAATACAGGGCACAATTGGACGAATTGGCAAAGGATGTACATAACCTCACGGTAATGATAGACCATGGTGAACTGGCAGAAACGGTCAGCGTGCTACGCAACCGGATAAATGAACCCTATATGTTTGTGATCGTTGGCGAAGTGAAGGCCGGCAAATCAAGCTTTATCAATGCGCTGCTGGATACGGGAAAAGAAATTGCCAAAGCTGCGCCACAGCCGATGACGGATACCATACAGCAAATTGTCTGGGGAGAGCAGGAAGAGGTGATCGTGCTCAACCCGTTTCTAAAAAGGGTTACACAGCCGGTTGAAATATTGAAGGAGATAGCCATAGTGGATACACCGGGCACCAATACCATTGTTGAAAAACACCAGGAGATCACGGAATCTTTTATACCCGGCAGCGACCTGATCGTATTTGTATTCGAAAGTAAAAATCCTTACCGGCAAAGCGCCTGGAGCTTTCTAGATTTTATACATAAAGACTGGCAAAAGAAGGTCATCTTCGTGATGCAGCAAAAGGACCTGATGAGTGCTGAAGACCTGGCTGTGAATATGAATGGCGTTAAGGAACAGGCCGAAAAGAAAGGTATTGATCATCCACAGGTTTTTGCAGTAAGCGCCAAGCAGGAACTGGAAGGGGAAAAAGAGGAAAGCGGCTTTAAAGCCGTTCGTCAATATATTGCTGATAATATAACCGGTGGCAGGGCGCCTTACCTGAAGCTGCAAAATAACCTGGTAACATTAGAGAATATTGAGCATAAGATCGGCAGCGGCATTGCGTTAAGAAATAAACAATTTGAGCTGGATACGGCGTTCAGGGCCGATATCAGGCATACGCTGGATGAGCAGGTGGTGCGGTCCAATAAGCAGGTTGAAATACTGATCAGAAATATCCTGACCGCCTACGACAATGCTACGGGCAAAGCTACTGCTGAGCTGAATGAAGGACTCAGCTTCGGGTCAATGCTCAAGCGTTCTTTTTCTTCCATTTTCAGCAAAAAGGAAAGCATGAAAACCTGGCTGCAGGGGCTTGCTAAAAAACTGGAGCACGACCTGAACCACGAGCTGAAAAAAGGACTGGACGATGGGGTGGGCGGTGTGGTAGACAGCATTCAGCAAATGGCCAAGATCATTCAACTGAAGGTTCAGCAGTCGCAAACGGTATTGAAAAACGACCATGAGGTGTTCAGCGATATTGCGGAGAGACGGAACTACATCATGTTTGATCTGCAAAATAAGTTTAACGAGTTTATAGAAAAATCAGACAATTTCAAGGATCAGTCACTTTTCCCTGATCAGTCAAATGTTTCTTCGGGTATTGCTACCGGTAGTGGCATAGCGGTAGTGGGGATCATCATTGCGGCTGTCACCAAAATTGCTGCTTTTGATGTTACCGGAGGTTTGCTGACAGCTGTCGGTATTATATTTGCCGGCGCTACCTCCGTTCTCAAGAAGAAAAAAGTGATGGATACTTTCAAAAATGAAATAGCCAATAGTCGTGTAAAGCTCGAAACCGAGATAAGAGAGCAGCTCACCCGGTATATCACGCAGCTGAAATACCGTATTGATGACAATTTTAAAAGCCTGGATATGATGCTTGCCCAGGAATCGGAGCAGCTGGATAAAGTGTTGACTGCTTATAATGCCCTCAACGAAAGATTTGATTCACTGAAGGTGGAAGTGCAGGCGCTATAGCGTATTCAAAGAAAAGACGGGGTTTGTTCCGTTACCAATACATATAGGATAAGCTTTCGTAAATCAGTGCCCTGAAAAGTTGCGTGCGGACACGCAACCAGGCGGCCCGTGGTCTCGATACGTGTTCCCCGGGTATCGTTCATACTGGTGGATGAAGAATTGTAAAGTATAAACCCTGTACCTTGAAGAAAATTGCGTAAAGACGCTAACCGGACGATCCGTTGCCCCTGCGCGTGTCCTCACGTGCAGTTCAAATACAGATTGAATGGATCGATATACTGTTTTTAAGAATATCCCGGATAATCAGCATTTTTTCATATTCAGTTAACATTGAAGTATGACCTTGTGCCCGTTGTAATGACGAATGCATGAGATACCTCTCTATTTTTTTTACATTATTTTGTTTTTCCTGTAGTGATTCA
>Ga0222419_100958_pt1 | contig 13734 bp, 13 predicted proteins | sample 1B20Ametagenome_FD_182474 | JGI IMG/M metagenome (GOLD analysis project Ga0222419, IMG submission 182474) | Enriched microbial communities from leaf-cutter ant dump, University of Wisconsin, Madison, United States - 1B20A (version 2) | ecosystem: Environmental > Terrestrial > Nest > Insects nest... | reverse complement strand
ATTTACAAGGGCTTATTCTATAATCATTAGCAGTGACACATTATCCAACGACGAGTCTGGCTGATCTCCTCATTCCCGTAGTCGAAGAGTCAGGGGTAAAAAAACATTGATTCCCAGCGGCTTAGTTTACACATCACTGGTAGTAAAACAATCAAAAGGCCTTACACCATAAAGGCATGATATATAATTAACTAATTAACAGAACCGTCATTTGGTATCTGCCGGTGGCATTCAAAAAAGACACTTATCCTCACTGTACAGAGAAAAACGACAAATAAATACAAAAAGATCGGCTGTTTCAGGAAAATGGCGCAGTTTTATCTATATATTTTCTATTGCCTAGTAAAAATACAAGGACAATCCACCTACCTGGTAAAAAATATGCAAGGAACTGCTGCGGAGATTATAATTTTTGTAATACTTTGTTTGCTTTGGAAAATAACTGTTAGCGTCAGGAGATAATACTTAACGGGAATTTGATGAAATTTATAACCAGTCTATCAAAATACAGGGTCCTTACCGCTTTTTTGATAAACATATTTCTTTTTTCGATACTCTTACTGGTCTACACATCGCTGATACATAGCCAGGGAGATGCTTATACCCTGTATATTCTTGGCGGGGGATTCGGAAATAACCCGACCCATCTTTTACACTTTGATCATATATATCATCCGTGGATAACCTATCTGTTAAAAGAATTATTTATTATTGAACCAAATGTCAACTGGTATACCTGGCTGCTGCTCCTGTTAAACCTTCTTGGCTTTACAACCATCCTGACCGTTATATTTGAAAAGCAATATAATACCAGGGCCTTTGTTTTTTATATTCTGCTCTTTTCACTCTATGGCAATTTATTCCTGTTGTACCTCAGTATTAATCATGTTGTAATTCTGCTGACACTCGCCTCCCTGTCGCTTATATTTCCCGGAGCCGGTAAAGAGAAGAGAGGCTATGCGGAATATGCTGCAGCTTTCATGCTGCTGATACTGGCTGCCTCTTTAAGGATACACCTGACCATTTTTATTATTGTTTTACTGTTACCATTCGTCTTTTTTCAGTCAAGGAAAAAAACTCATTTTTTCGTTATCCTTGCCTTGTTTGCAGGTACGGTATTTTTGCTGAACCTGACACAGAAAAGGTACTATATCAAAAATATACCCGAGTGGCGTAAAGAGGAAGAGCGACGTCAAAACCTGTATCATTTCTATAACAGGAGCTACCTGCTGGATACAACTGCTGCAGCCTGGAAAACAGAACGATCCATGATCAGCAATGCCCTGGTGTGGGACAGTGGTTTTCTATCCAATGAAAAGTTATCTGCCATTCAAAACGATGGCATTATGAAGCCGGACATAAAAAATCTCAAAACCCCGGGTGTCAGGCTGCTGAAAAACAACAGGATATATTTTTTATCTTTCCTGGCTGTCCTGGCATTATATATTACCAGAAGAATGCTGCTACCGCTTTCCGTTATCCTGATAGCTGTTCTTCTTATTACACTTTCCCTGATCATTTATTTTAAAGTGCCCGGTTATTATTTTACGGGTATATGTTTCAGTTTGTCGCTGTTCATTTACCTGCTTTCCAACAGAGTGCCTGGCAAAAGCATGACGAGAATATATTACCTGGCTTTTTTCTTCTTTATTTATTGGGGAGCAATACTGGCTTATAAAAATAACCTTAACAACGTACTGGCGAATAAGCAGTTTAAACAAATAACCGGGGAAATATCACATCATAAAGACAATATTTTCCTCGTGGTAGATAATAAATTTATCCTGAAGAACTTTTATGCATTTGATGTTCCTAAAAATTATCCTTTAGGCAATGTGCTGCTGTTTGATCATTATCACTCTTTTATGTACAAAGAGATATTGAACAGGTACGGTATTACAGACATGAAAGAGCTTATAACCAGCGAACGCCTCCTGCTCTGGGGGCACCCCCCTGAGGATCTGTTGAAATATCTTGAGCAGGCATACGCCGTCAGGGCTTCCTTTTCAGAACCTTTGCCGGAATTTAAATATGAAGAAGTACGCAGGCTTATTATAAAATAAAACGGGCTTTTACTTTACTGCTTTCCGGATCTTCAGCAATTGCTTCAACAGATCTTCCAGCAGATCCAGTCGCAACATATTGGCGCCATCACTTTTAGCCACAGCAGGGTCCGGATGGGTTTCTATAAAAAGACCATCAGCGCCGGCGGCAATAGCAGCTTTGGCTATAGTACCGATCAATTGCGGGTTTCCTCCCGTTACGCCGCTGGTTTGGTTGGGTTGCTGAAGGGAATGTGTACAATCCATCACCACAGGAACGCCATGCTCCTGCATCCATGGAATATTTCGATAATCCACTACCAGGTCCTGGTAGCCGAAGGTTGTTCCCCTTTCTGTAAGTATGATCTTGTTATTACCCGCCTTTCTGATCTTTTCAACGGCAAACTTCATAGCAGGACCACTCAGGAACTGTCCCTTTTTTACATTTACAACCTTACCGGTTTCTGCAGCCGACACCAGCAGATCCGTCTGCCGGCACAAGAAGGCAGGAATCTGCAGGATATCTATATATTCAGCGGCAGGGGCCGCTTCATCGTAAGCATGGATATCGGAAGTAACCGGCAGCCTGAATTTTTGCCCGGTCTTCTTCAGCAGTTCCAGCGCATTATCGTCGCCGATGCCGGTAAAAGAGCCTGCGCTTGTCCTGTTTGCTTTCCGGTAGGAAGCTTTAAAAACATAGGGAATACCCAGGTTGCTGCAGATACCTGAAACCTTCTCTGCCACTTCCATGATCAACGCTTCACTTTCCACCACACAGGGACCTGCGATCAGAAAAAAATTCTTTTCATCATATTGCTGACCGTTGAACAATTCTTTCAAAAATGCTTCCATATTGCAAATGTTGTAGTTAATCTAATTCCTGTTGTGCCCGGAGATAATCTTCGGGGATACCAATATCGATAAAAAAGCCGTTCTGGACAACACCGTAAAATTTCTTTTCTGCATAAAACCTTTCCAGGTAATCCTTCTCAAACGAAAATTTCTCCGGCAGTTTCTTTTGCAGGAACATATCTTTATCCAGCAGGTACACGCCGCCGTTGATATTGCCTGTCTCGTAGTATTGTTTCTCTCTAAATCCCGTCACCAGCCCGGTATCTTTTTCCGTTTCCACCACTCCATACCTGTCTATATGCACCATTTTTTTCAGTGCCAGGGTGCAGGCGGATGATTGCTGCGCATGCAGTGTAAACATAGAATCCATATCAAACCTAAAGAACGTATCCCCGTTAACGACCAGCACATTGTTTCCCTTCACTTCAGCGCAGGCAAGCTGCACTGCGCCGCCGGTACCCAAAGGCTCCGGCTCTACAGAGATCGTGTACGCATCAGGGGTACAGGCTGTTTTCAAAAAGTCGAGGAAAGCTTCGTTTTTATACCCCAATGCAAAAATAAAACGACTGATATGTTGCTGCCGGAGATAGTCGAGAACATACGCCACAAATGGCCTGCCTTTTACCGGCGCCATACATTTGGGCAGATCAGGCACCGCGCTGCGCAAACGCGTGCCCAAGCCTCCTGCCAGTATGATCGCTTCCCTTGGCTGTATGCTCATTTTACGGGATTGAAATATGCAGCTTCCACCAGTTGGCAGATGATATGACCCAACAGCATATGCGCTTCCTGGATACGGGGTGTATCCGAAGAAGGTACATTAAAAAGATAATCGCTGACATCCCTTAGCTTCCCGCCTGATATACCGGTAAATCCGATCGTGGTCATGCCGTTGGCTTTAGCCTGCTCAAAAGCCATGACAATATTTTTTGAATTTCCCGAAGTAGACAGACCGATCAGGACATCGCCTTTGTGTCCTAATCCCTTAATGATACGGGCGTAGATCACATCATAGCTATAGTCGTTGGCTACAGCCGTCAGGTACGAGGTATTGCAATGCAGCGCTTCCGCAGGCAGAGCATCCCTGTCAATGTAGAACCGTCCGCTGAACTCCGCCGCCAGGTGCTGGGCATCCGCTGCACTGCCACCGTTCCCGCAGAACAATACTTTATTACCTCTCCTGAACGTCTCCGTAATCAGGTTGGTTACTTCTACTGTCAATTGCAGCAGCTTTTCATCCTGTAATACCCGTTGCTTTACATCTATCGACGCTGCTACCAATTCCTTTACCTGTTGCACCATTATTTGAAATTTATAGTATACTTTAAAAAACTTTGCCTGCCTGTATCCTGTGTCCGCCCGCTACCTGTAACCTATATCCTGCAACCTGCATCTTACAGTCTTCCTATTTACTGCTAATCACTTATCGTTACACCGACCAGGTAGTTAACCCGTATTTTGTAAAATTATATTGTTTGACCTCACCACCAAATTTCTGCAGCGCTTCTATCACGGCATACCGGCTGTTTCCCGGACAGTAAAATGTCATAAAGCCACCACCGCCGGCACCCGATATCTTTCCACCTGTTGCCCCGGCATTTTTTGCAGCTTCGTATATTTCCTCGATCAGCGGGTTGGATATATTCTCCGCCATTTTTCTTTTTTGCTGAAATCCGAAATCCAGTATCTCACCTATTTCATGCAGCCGCCCCAGCAACAGCGCTTCCTTCATTCTCTTACTCTGCTCTTTCAACTGATGGGTCGCTTCCAGGGAAGTTTCGTTTTTTTGTTTTACGTTCTGCTGCTGCTCTTTGATGATGGTGGCCGATTCCCTGCTGGTGGCCGTAAAAAATAACAGCAGGTTGTTTTCCAGTTCACTGAGGTACTCCGGCTTCACCCGCAGGGGGTTCACGATCACTTTATCGTCCTCATAAAATTCCATATAGTTCACACCGCCAAATGTTGCAGCATACTGATCCTGGCGCCCACCGGCCAGCTGCAGATCATTTCTTTCAATTTCATAGGCATAGTGTGCAATATCATATTCTCCCAGCGGAAGCTTCAGCAGCTCTGCAAAGGCACCGATGATGGCCACCACCAATGTGGAGGATGTACCCAGTCCTGATCCGGCCGGCGCATCTACAAATGTTGACAACCGGAACGCCTTATCGGGGAACCCATAATCCTTTTGAATACGGTTATATACACCCTTCAGCAGGTCCAGCTTTCCGTCTATCGGCAGCGATGCCGCTTTTTTATAGCTTAGGTTTTCTTTCCGGTCAGCAGCCTGCAGGATGATAGTATCCCCCTCTATCCATTCAATATTGGCATGAGCAAAAAGAGAGATCGTTGCATTCAGAATAGCACCACCATACATATCACAGTAAGGACTCACATCCGTTCCTCCGCCCGCCAGCCCTATTCTTAATGGTGCTTTACTTCTGTGTATCATGCCGTTACAAAGGTTTTAATTTGCTTACAAAGGTAGATTTTATTTGGCTTCCTTCTTATCGTACCTCAAGAGAATGTTATGGCAGGAACCGTTGCATGTACGAACGAAATATATACCCGGCTGCCTGCGCAGGAAACAGTTTAAGAAAAAATTGTACATTTGCCATTACTCACCAAATCATACAAGACCAATGTAGCATCATTCTTTCCAAAGACATAGGTAAACACCCTCCCATAGCGGTGTTCACTGAATACAATCACCTGTCAAAGAAAGAAATCATGTTATCAGTACAACGGCTCTCTTATATACATCCGGATAAAGAAGTATTATTTTCTGACATCAGCTTTGTTCTTCAGAAGCATCAAAAGGCATCCCTTATCGGTAATAACGGAACGGGTAAATCCACCCTCCTTAAGATCGTTGCAAGTGAATTATCCCCTTCGGCAGGAGAGGTGAAACAGGATGCACGGCTGTATTATATCCCGCAGCTTCTCGGACAGTACGACGCGCTTAGCGTGGCGGCATCTCTTGGCGTGGCACACAAGCTGAACGCACTGACGGAGATACTGTCCGGTCATGTTACGGAGGAGAATATGGCCATCCTGGATGACGACTGGGGAATAGAAGAACGCTGCCGGGAGGCGTTTACCCACTGGCAGGTATCCGGTCTGCCGTTAGACCAGCTTATGGGAAACTTAAGCGGCGGGCAAAAAACAAAAGTATTGCTGGCCGGCATATCCATCCATCAGCCTGATTGCATCCTGATGGACGAACCGGGAAACCATCTTGACATGGAAGGCAGGAAAATGTTATATGACCTGGTACAGCAGACAACAGCAACATTGCTGATCGTCAGTCATGACAGAATCCTGCTAAACCTTGCGGACACAACCTATGAATTAAGCAAGCGGGGCATCACAGCATATGGAGGTAACTATGCTTTTTACGCAGCGCAGAAACAACTGGAACAGGATGCATTGCACCAGGACCTGCAAGCCAAAGAAAAGGCGCTGCGAAAAGCAAAAGAAAAAGAAAGGGATACTATAGAACGGCAGCAACGGCTGGATACGAGAGGAAAACAAAAACAGGAAAAAGCAGGTACCGCACGGATCATGATGAACGCCCTTCGAAACAAGGCAGAAAACAGTACGGCAAAAGCGAAAGCTGTTCATAATGAAAAGAAAGAAGGCATTGCTAAAGACCTGCAGGCTTTACGCGAGGTGTTACCCGATACCGATAAAATGAAATTTGATTTCGACGAGTCAGATCTGCATAAGGGAAAAATACTTTTTGCCGCTAAGAATATTAATTACAGGTATGGCGCACAGCGGTTATGGAAACATGATCTTGACCTGGAAATTACCAGTGGGGAACGCATTTCCCTGCAGGGCACCAATGGTTCCGGAAAGACGACTTTGCTAAAGATCATTTCCGGAACGATGGAGCCTGCAACAGGATCTGTGTATCGCAGCGACAATTCAATAGCATATATAGACCAGGATTATTCGCTATTGAATCATGAGCTGAGCGTGTATAAGCAGGCGCAGGCATTTAATAACTCAGGACTGCAGGAGCACGAGGTAAAAATAAGGCTTCACCGTTTTTTGTTTGGCAGGGAGGATTGGGATAAACCCTGCTCAGCGCTCAGCGGAGGAGAAAGAATGCGCCTGGCGCTCTGCTGCCTGACCATTGCACAAAAGGCGCCGGACATCCTGATGCTGGACGAGCCCACCAATAACCTGGACATTCAAAACACAGCCATCCTGTCAAAAGCAGTAAAAGAATACCAGGGTACGCTGATCGTGGTCTCTCATGATAAGTATTTTTTAACAGAAGTGGCAACGGAAAAGATTATCAATCTGGAGCGTCCATGAACAGAGATCCCTCTATGTCAGCATAACGGGTAAAAACACGTATGCTATTTTATGCCATCCGAAGTTTTCAACCCGGGATCCCCTGTGCTTTTCACCGTTTATAACGGAATATTATAAGCGAACTATCCGAACGTTTACACGAATGCATGAACTTTACGACCAGTCTTCAACTGATGAATACCGGCAGGATACCCACAGATCAATATACCCTTATCCCGTTAAATACAGACGGTAAAAAACTTTTACCATTCATTTAGCATTTGAAGCGGGCTGCCATGCAAATCCCCTCCTTTCCAAAATCTTAACATTTACAAACTCTTGCTGGCAACATTTTGGAAATAATAAACAGTGAACTTTAAAAATCAATTATCATGAAAAAAATTTTGTTTTTATTCTGCCTGGCTGTCGGTATCTCTTCAGTGTCACTTGCTCAGAGTCCTGCCCTTTTTGTAAAGGGAGGGGTGAACTTTGGAAACATTACTACCGACAAAGATGGCAATGTAAATGACGCCAACACCAGAACATCTTTCCATGTGGGATTACAGGGAGACCTGCCCATTACCAGGTTTTTTGCTATTCAGCCGGCTGTTTTGTTTACCGGTAAAGGATCTAAGCTGGAAGTAGGCAACACATCCGGAGATAACTGGATGAGAAGCTCTACCAACCCATACTATATAGAGGTACCGGTAAATGCTGTTATTAAAGTGCCATTGGGGGAAGAGACTGCTTTGTTCATCGGGGCAGGCCCGTATGCCGCAGTGGGCGTAGGCGGTAAAAACCGTATTGAAGGGGAAGTGCTGGGCGTGGATTTCAGCCGTACCGATAAGATCAAATTTTCGAATGATGATCCGTTCACCAGCGGCGAAGAAGGTGCCGGCTACGGTGTCATGCGCCGGTTCGACTACGGGCTGAATGGTACTGCCGGTCTTCAGGCAAACAGGTTCCTGATATCGGCAAATTACGGGCTGGGGCTGGCGAAATTACAATCCGGCACCAGCAGTTCCGATGATGAGCTGGGTAAACACAGGGTATTCAGCCTGACCGTAGGGGTTAGGTTGTAATGATGAGTGGTGAGTAATAAGAGGTAAATGGGCAGTGATAAGTTGGGATACGTTGTGGATACTTATTACTGCCTGCTTCCCACTTATCACTTATAGGGCTATCTCAATCGTTTGTACATTTCATAGTGTGGAATAGTTACCTCATAAAATTCTTCTCCGGTCACGGTATATCCACATTTTTGATAAAACCTGACAGCAACTTTCCTGGCATGCATCACCATACGGCTGTATCCTTTATCCCGGGCAATATTTTCTGCAAAACGCATTAAAGTAGTGCCGATACCTTTTTGCTGTAATTTGGCATGTACCGCCATTTGCCGAAGCCGGCAGGATTCATGGTCGTAACGGGTCAGCAGGCAGCAACCTATCAGTTTATCTTCCTCGAAAGCCCCTATCAGCACATCCTCATTTTCCTTTATAAGCTCATGGGGGTCGAAATGAAGTCCAAGCGGTTTTCTTAATATTTCTTCCCGCAAACGGATCATTTGCGCATACTCCGGAGAATTGTATTCTATTATACGCAGCGGCATTTTTGTGACGGCAATAAATAAATATACAAAATATCCCGGAAAAAGTTTGCCATTATTTCAAAACCCATATCTTGCAGAAATAACCACTGCAACCTCTGAATACCAAAATAAAGACGAACTTTTTCACACAATTTCAAATAGATATTGTTTTTATCCCAAAAACTATATTTTTGCAGCCAGTATTAACCAAATTTTACTACCATGTCTGACATTGCAACAAGAGTTAAAAAGATCATTGTTGACAAATTAGGTGTTGATGAAGCCGAGGTTACCCCTGAAGCATCTTTCACCAACGATCTGGGTGCGGATTCATTGGATACCGTAGAACTGATCATGGAATTCGAAAAAGAATTTAATATCTCTATTCCGGATGAGCAGGCCGAGACCATTACTACAGTAGGTCAATCTATCGCTTATCTTGAGGAGCACGCTAAGTAACTTTTCTTCTCTATCAGCTCATCGCAGGCAAACTTGCTTATGGATTTAAAAAGAGTAGTTGTAACAGGTATAGGAGCCCTTACTCCCTTGGGAAATTCTGCCCAGGATTATTGGAACGGATTAATTAACGGCGTTTCGGGTGCGGATGCTATTACCTTATTCGATGCCTCTAAGTTCAAAACCAGATTTGCCTGCGAATTAAAGAATTTTGAACCCACCGACTTCCTTGATAAAAAGGAAGCGAGAAAAATAGACCGTTTTACCCAAACGGCGCTTGTTTGCAGCGATGAGGCGGTAAAAAACGCCGGCATCGACAAAGAAGCGGTGAATACCGACCGGGTAGGCGTTATTTTCTCCAGCGGTATCGGGGGACTGATCACCTTCCAGCAGGAAGTTACGGAGTTTGCGCTCGGTGATGGTACACCCAGGTTCAATCCATTCTTTATTCCCAAAATGATCCTGGATATAGCCGCGGGGCAAATATCCATGCGTCACGGATTCAGGGGTCCCAACTATGCGGTCGTTTCTGCCTGCGCTTCGTCTACCCATGCCATTATGGATGCCTTCAACCTGATCCGTCTTGGCAAAGCGGATATTATCCTGGCCGGTGGCAGTGAAAGCGTTATCAAGGAAGCAGGTGTAGGCGGTTTCAACGCCATGAAAGCACTGAGCGAAAGGAACAATGATCCAAAAACGGCATCCCGTCCTTTTGACAAGGACCGCGACGGGTTCGTAATAGGAGAAGGAGCAGGGATACTGGTGCTGGAAGAGCTGGAACATGCCAAAGCCCGTGGTGCCAATATTATCTGCGAGGTTGCAGGTGCTGCTGCCAGCGCAGATGCCCATCACATCACAGCCCCCCATCCGGAAGGACTGGGAGCCAAAAATGTGATGATAGCCGCTCTTTCCGATGCAGACATGAAGCCGGAAGATATCGACTACATCAACGTGCACGGCACTTCCACCCCACTCGGGGATATCTCGGAAGTAAAGGCCATTCAAAACGTGTTTGGCGAACATGCCTACAAGCTGAATATCAGCTCCACCAAATCCATGACAGGGCATCTTTTGGGCGCAGCCGGCGTTATAGAAGCTATTGCATGTGTAATGTCGGTGGTGAATGACCTGGTACCTCCCACGATCAATCACTTTACGGATGATCCCGGGCTGGATCCCAAATTGAACTTCACTTTCTGGAAACCGCAGCAACGTACGGTAAATGCCGCCCTCAGCAATACCTTCGGTTTTGGCGGACATAACGCCTCTGTGATCGTAAAGAAATACGCACAAGGATAACACATTCTTACATAACCAGTTGTGTGCATGCCGGTCTTATCTTATCTTTGTGTTAAAGATAACCTAAATACCAAGTTTTGGCTTTAGTACGGTATTTCATTCAGTACCTGGGAATTGATAAAACCAGCAGGATTTTTTACAGGCAGCTATGTAATGTGTTGGGATTCACACCCGGCACCCTCTCCCTTTATAAAATAGCGCTCAGCCACCGTTCTGTTAAAGAAAGCGCGGAGGAAAATAACGAACGCCTGGAATACCTGGGCGATGCCATCCTGGGCAGCATTATAGCCGATTATCTTTTTAAACGTTACCCCTACCGGGGAGAAGGCTTTCTCACCGAAATGCGGAGCAAGATGGTCAACCGCCAGACACTGAATGAAATTGCGGTAAAAATGGGGTTGAAAAAGATAACCATTTACAATAAAAGCGACGGCTCATTAAAAGGAAGCCAGATCTTTGGCAATACGCTGGAAGCCCTAGTGGGCGCTGTGTATACAGACAAAGGCTATAACACTACCAAGCAATGGGTGTTCAAATGCATCATTACACCCCATATGTCTGTTGACGACCTGGAAGCCCTGGAGATCAACCATAAAAACAAATTATACGGCTGGGCCAACAAAAATGGTAAAAACCTGGAGTTTGAAACGCTGGAAGAAAGATTTGAGAACGGCAGGCGCCTGTTTACAATAGGTGCAATGATAGATGGCAAATTATTGGCCCAGGGAAAAGCTTTCAACAAAAAAGACGCCAGCCAGATCGCCTCTCAACTGGCTGTTGAAAAGATCGGACTGGGAAAAGCAGAAGAATAAAGCCGCTGCGTTTAGCACCAACATACGCTGGCTTCCAGCCAATCAATCTTTGGCTCTACTCCCACCTTCCCCGTCAAATAATAATAGCGCCATGTTCACCTTCCCTCTATTATAGTGATATATAACATATAACAGGCTGGGATTTACAATAAAGCATGGGTTGCCTGTCCACATCTGATATTTTCGCCTATCTGAAAACGATAGTAACATCAGAACTGGAATGAAACCGGGTAATGGCGGCAGGAGATTTATCCAAAAATCGTATCTTACCTTTCAAAGATATTACTCATTTGGAACTTCTTACTGATTGGCCAACCGGCAACCCTGAACATATATTGAAGCAGATTTACGAAGAAAATTATCCCTGGCTGGAAAGTTATATCCGCCAGCATTCCGGCAACGATTCTGATGCAAAAGATATTTTCCAGGAAAGTATCGCGGCAGCATGGATAAATGTGCGGGAAGGGAGGTTTAAGGGAAGCGCGGAACAATTTAACGCCTATCTGCGCCAGATCTGCAGGTACAAGTGGATCAACCAGATTAGGTCCGGCACACGCAACAAAATCATTTATAATGAAGCGTTGCTGCAGCAGGAGACCGGCGGGAATGATCATGATATCGTAAGCGAGCAATTGCAGCAAGCCGGATTGTTGCAGCAGAGTTTTGCACAGCTGGGCACCAAATGTAAACAGGTACTGCGGTTATTTTATTACCGCCGGCAATCACTCGGTGAAATTGCAGGCAGCATGGGCAACACGGAGGAAAGTATAAAGACCATTAAATACCGCTGCATGGTGCGGCTAAGAAAACTTTTTTTAGAAGAAATGAAAAAGAATGGCACAGTATAGAGATCATATTGAGGAAGCGTTGTTTGAACGGATAGAAGCTTACCTGCTCAATACAATGGATGCCAGTGCCCGTGCAGCATTTGAGCGTGAACTGGAAGCCAGCGAAACGCTTCGTAACGAGGTAGACCTGCAGCGTCGCCTGACAGCCGCAGTGGAGATTTTTTCCGACGCCGGTGAGCAACAGTACAGGGACCCCGTCGTAGTAAAAAAAGCGTCACATATTATCTGGTATGCCGCCGCGGCGGTGGCCGCCATTCTTATCACCTGGTTCTATCTTAATAATAGCGCTCCGTCTCCTGATAAAATTTATGCCCGCTACTTTATACCCGATGCCGGGTTACCTGTTGTAATGAGCAGCGTAAATGAGAACTACGATTTTTATGATGGAATGATAAGTTATAAAGAAGAAGACTACAATAAGGCCATTGAAATATGGAAGAACATATATCGTGAAAATGCCACAAATGATACAGTGCAATATTTTATAGGCGTCGCATATCTCAATAACAATGATCGCAATGCTATTGACTACTTGTTGCCGGTGGCGGAAAATGATAACAGCCGGTGGCAGTCAAAAGCGATATGGTACCTGGCGCTGGCTTATGTAAAATACGGCAGAAAGGAGGAAGCCGTAACCTGGCTGAAAAAACTCAATGGTGATGAGCGTGCCATACAACTGGAAAAAGATATTGAAAAAATATCGCCCTAAAAACCATACCGATGCGCTGGCTGCTTATTATATGTACCCTGATAACCTGCAAAGCTAATTTTGCGCAGCATAGCGGTTACTCCAGGTCTGCAGAAGCATATCGCAACCTGGAATACGACAGTGCGCTCCTTTATATTGATGAAGCCATCCGTTACTTCGAAAAAAACGGCAACAAAGACAGCCTGGTATTTGCCTGCGTACACAAGGCTGATATGATTTGGTCGCAAAAAGGCATACAGCCCGCTCTTGCCATACTGGACAACACACTGAAAAACGCCCGGAGCCTGCCTGCAAACAGCATTGCAAAAGTGGCAGCACTGAATAAAAAGGCACAGATACATGTGCACAACGCTGAAACAGAAACAGGAAAAAAATATTTCCTGGAGGCGCTGGGGCATGTGCCGGCGAATGCTGCACCCAATATTGTTTACGGAACCTTATATACCAACATTGCCTGGTTGTACCTGGAGCTGCAGGACTTTGAAGCGGCCCTGCATTATGCCGAAGAAGCCAGGCGTGTAAACGAGCCTTTATATGGTAAGGATGCCCGGCAGTTGCTAGGCGTTTACCAGGCATTAATGCTGATAGCGCACGATGCAGGATGGTATGACCGGTCGGAGGTATATGGCATGGAATTATACCGCCTTGCCAATCTCAACCTGAAGCCTGATCACCCCAGCAAAGGCCTGGTGCATAACGACCTGGGTACCTTATACGAAAGCATGTACCGGCTGGATGAGGCGCTTTTTCACCGGCAACAAATGGTTGACATTATTCGGCGTGATTATGCGAAGCATAAAAATCCCCAGTTGCTGGCAAT
>Ga0222419_100955_pt1 | contig 13806 bp, 10 predicted proteins | sample 1B20Ametagenome_FD_182474 | JGI IMG/M metagenome (GOLD analysis project Ga0222419, IMG submission 182474) | Enriched microbial communities from leaf-cutter ant dump, University of Wisconsin, Madison, United States - 1B20A (version 2) | ecosystem: Environmental > Terrestrial > Nest > Insects nest... | reverse complement strand
CAATCTGTTTTGGTAAAAATAGGAATATCGCCGGTTTAAACCAACACCCGTTTTGACGATATCAGGGAGGTTGGAAGGGCATTGCGGGTAAATCAGCCAGGATGTGTATGTTTGAGGGGATGGGCCACGAAACGTATGCAATACGTCATGTTGACTAGTTATAAGCTGCCGTGCCATGGAGTATGCCGTTCCGTCTGAAATAGATCACCCAACTGCCTCATTATAGACGGACGTCCCTGATCGGATCCCATTGTCCCCTGAACTGCACCTGAGACACGTGCAGGGGCAGCGCACCGCCTGGTCGCATGACTTTCCAAACAGTTTATTGTACGGTTGATTATATTATGCGTCATTGGCACAAAGGAGGACTTTTCCGCTTAATATAATCTGCCATCGCAGCAGGTGCCGTTTACCCTGTTCCCATGTTATAATATATTTCGTGCTGTATGAATGTTTTTTTATAAATACGAAAATTCGAAATATACCCGGTATCCCCGTGACTTGGTCGTTCGGGTGTAAATTCGTAACTTTGCATCCGCATGTCTTGCAGACGTATTCTAAATACGCTGATCAATAGTTGATCTTCTTCGATTAATAAAACTAACCTGCAGAGAGTGGCTTGAAAGCTGCTATTGTATTTTTAACCGGTTTAATATAAGCCAAAAATCATACTGTATGTTATTAGCAACAGATCTTGATGGAACATTTTTAGGAGGACGTCCATCCGACCGCCTCAAATTGTACAGGCTTATCCGCCAACAAAAAGATATACAATTGGTGTTTGTTACCGGGCGGGGCGTGGAAAGCGTATTACCGTTGCTGGATAATCCGGTTATTCCTGATCCGGACTATATCATCTGTGATGTGGGGGCTACCGTCTTAAACGGTAAAACGCTGGAGCCGGTGCAGCCCATTCAATCGGAAATAGAGCAGCGTTGGCCGGGTACGCTGGCTGTAAAAAGAAAGCTGAAACGGATAAAAGGATTGAAATTCCAGCAGGTGGCGCAGGAGCGCAGGTGCTCATTTTACTATGATGAAAATACGGACGTAACGGCGGTAGAAAAGATTGCAGAGGAGATGAACCTCGATGTGTTGATGTCTGCTGGAAAATACCTGGATATTCTTCCTAAAGAAGTGAACAAAGGCAATACGTTAAAGCGGCTTGCGGAAGAATTATCCTTTGATGAGGAGAAGGTACTGGTGGCCGGTGATACGCTGAACGACCGGTCATTATATGATGCGGGTTATAAAGGTGTTGTGGTAGGCGATGCTGAGGAGAAGCTGGTACGTTATACGGAAGCGCTTCTCAATGTAACGCAGGCCCAGAGTCCCGGTGCGGGCGGGATATTGGAAGGCATGCATTTTTTTGAAGCGTTCCGTGAGTATACCAGGCATGATCATGAAAAAGCGATAGCGGGTGATACGCAATTGCTGATGATGTATCATCGGCTGCCCTATGAAATGAAGGAGGTGAACGGAAGGGAAGAAAAAGCCGCGCCTAAAAGTCCCAACGGGATTATTCCCTCATTGCTTGGCTTCTTCAGCAACGGCCGCAGTGGCGCCTGGATTGCCTGGGAAGAAAAAAGAACGCGGTCGGGGAAAGCGGGCGATCTGTATATTGATGCGGAGAAATATCCTAACTTATTTGCCTCTGTCATTGAGCTGACCAAAAAAGAGATAGAGGTTTTTTATAAGCTTTTTTCAAAGGAAGCATTTTGGCCGATCATATTTTCTTTTACCGATAAGGTGAAATTCAACCACGATCACTGGCAGCAATATGTAAAGATCAACAGGATGTTTGCTGAAAAAGCAGCGGCAGATGCCGACGTGAATGCAATCGTATGGATACATGAGTATAACCTGTGGCTGGTACCCGGTATGTTGCGCCAGCTGCGCCCCGATGTGCAGATCGGCTTTTTTCATCATACCGCTTTTCCGCCGGCAGATATCTTCAATATCATTCCCTGGCGGAGAGAAATCATAGGCAGCATGCTGCAGTGTGATTATATAGGGTTTCACATACCGCGATACGTAGAAAATTTTGTGGATGTCGTAAAAAGCCATACACCAGTGACGGTGGTAGAAGAGCAATCCAGCACGGACCGCTTTTTGACCTATAGCTGTGCCCTGGGAGTGGATAAATGGACGCGGGAAATAGCGACGGGCGATCGCCGCATCCGGCTGGGCGCCCATCCTGTAGGGGTGAATATACAGAACATCCGGCGTCTTTTCACGGAGGAAGCTGCCATGCAGAAAATGAGGAAAATGCAGGAACAGACCAGGGATAAGAAGGTGATACTTTCAGTAGAAAGGCTGGATTACGTAAAAGGACCCCTGGAAAAAATACTGGCCTTTGAAATGTTCCTGGACAATAATCCTGAATACCATGGTAAGGTGGAGCTGATTAATATCTGTACGCCCGCCGCATCCGGCATGAAGATATACGATAAGGTGCTGGCGGAGATGGAACAGGCTATTGGCAGGATCAATGGTAAGTATGCCCGGCTTGACTGGCAGCCCATTCATTTTTTCTTTCGTTCTGTTCCGTTTGAAGATGTGCTGGTATATTATGCTATTGCCGATGTAGCCTGGATCACACCGTTGCGGGATGGTCTGAACCTGGTGGCAAAAGAGTATGTTGCGGTGCAGGGACTGACCGAAAAGGCGGATGGTGTGCTGGTAATATCAGAGTTTGCCGGTGCATCGGTGGAGCTGCCTTACGCCGTAAGAACAAATCCCTATGATACCAGGGACCTGGCGGAAAGCCTTCGGGTAGCACTCTCGCTGGACGCGGAAGAGCGCCAGCTCCGGATGAAGCGTTTGTATGAGATCGTTACACACTACGATATAGATCATTGGGGAAAAACTTTCATGCAGGAACTTGAGGAAATGAAGAAGATAAATGCGGAGGCTTATTCAGACATTTCCCGGCAGGAGGATGTGATACTGAAAGGATCATGACTAGGCTATCCGAAAATTTCATTCAGGATCTTGGCCAGCCGGACGCCGCTTTTCAGCAACTGGTCATTCATGTCCTGCACAAACAGGTAGTTGTATTCATAACGAAGCTTTGCATTTGCGGGAGATGAGGCGTAGATCTTATTGGCAATGATATATGATTCATACAACCATTCTTCCAGGGGTAAGGCTTGCCATTGGGCAACCTGCTTTTGGGAGGCTACATTCAATACGGTGGCATATTCTGTATAGCTCCACTGTTGAAAATCCACCAGGTGCTCATCCCATACCCTGTGCAGGTTGGTAGGCGTGCCGAACCAGCTCAGGCTGATGCGATTACCGCCCTGGTCTTCTTCACGACCTACATGCAATGGTTGTCCCAGGTCGCCTACCAGGTGGATCAAAAAACGCAATGCAGTATTTTTCTCTGCAGTCGTAGTATTTTTATCCTTCAGTTGCTTTTGCAGCACCTGTATCTGCGAATAGAGGTTTTCTGTTTTTATAGCAGGTAAAGTTTCCAGGAATTGATCGCGTGATAAGTTGCCTTCTATATTGACATAATGCCATTTGCCTGCATAGCGGTAAGCTGTATCGGATTTTATAAAATCGGCCCAGTTGGCCCAGAAGGCCAGCGGCTCATTACCCATCAGCTTTTTAATATTCTTTTTTGCTTTCTTGCTCAGGTGCCGTTCCGCGATCTCTGCTACCACACGGTGCCCGGTAAGTCCCCATGCGAAGGTCTGCAGGGACAAAAGGCAACATATGCTGCAAATGATGACAGACAGAAATATTTTTCTCATGTACCGATTTTATTCAAAAATAACCCCTTAATATTAATGAATTATGAAGTGCCGGGAGAAATAAAAAGGGGGGTAACAAAAAAGTGGAACGTTATTGAGAATATCCGACCAGTTCACCAAAGCGTTTTTACAATGCCTGCCGGGAAAAGAAGATCCGTCCTTGTAACCTGGTGAAGCAAGCCATAAGGACGGATTTTCCGATTAACCCTGCATCATTTCATTTTCCAATCAGTATTTAAAAATTTTTCCGCCGGCCATTACTTCCTGTGTGGCAGTGTCGAAAGTTACTTTTTGCCCTGACCGGAAAGCCGCATTGGTCATAATAGAAGCAATAGAATGATTATAACCGGCTTCTATAGGCGCATTAGGCTGTTTGCGGCTGCGTACACATTCCATCCAGTTTTTTACATGTGCCAGTGTAAGATTGTCTCCGCCGGTATTGGCATCGGTAGTCACTTTTGTGGCCAGTTCATTCAGCGACATCTGCGGCAGCAAATTTTTGTTCATCCCCATGCTCTTCGCATGATTTTCCGTTAAGCCACCTTCGGGGCTGATGGTGCTGGTGTCCAGGTTCAGCGTACCACCGTTGGAGTAGTAAATTTCTTTCACATCGCCGGCAGAATTGGTCATCCTGGAGCTGAATATCACCTGGAACCCTTTGGACATATCATTCAACGGACCGTAATCGAATACGGCCGTCATCGTATCTGCATTTTTGCGACCATCTTTCCATAAGTAGATGCCTCCATTTACGGCCACGCTGCGTGGGTGCGGCAAATTGGTAAACCAGTGAACCGTATCGATCTGGTGGCACATCCATTGGCCGGGGATGCCGGAAGAGTAAGGCCAGAACAACCGGAACTCAAGGTATTTACGGGGATCGAAATTTTCGAAAGGACGATTTATCAGGAAGCGTTTCCAGTCTGTGTCCGCTTCTTTCAACAAAGGAACATCTTTCGGGCGACGCCAGCGTCCTGGCTGGTTTACATTCCAGATCAGCTCCACCATTACAATATCGCCGAACTTCCCCTGGTTGATAAAATCATATGCTGCCTGATAGGTATCTCCACTTCTTCTCTGCGAGCCGATCTGTACAATTTTGTTGCTGTCTTTTACGGCTTTTAATACGGCCCGGGCATCTTCCATTGTTTCAGCCAGCGGCTTTTCGGTGTAGGTATCTCTTCCGGCCTTTACCGCTTCAACCGTATGCAGCGCATGCTGAAAATCTGCAGTGCTGATGATAACGGCATCCACATCCTTCATAGCATACAATGCATCATTGTTTGCACAAGCGGTAATATCGTGTCCTATTTTTCCCTTGATATAAGCTTGTCCTTCTTCGCGGCGGAGCTTCCATATATCAGATACGGCAATGATATCGAAATTATGTTGCTTGTATAAATCCATAAAAGAGGGCAGCAACGAGCTTTTAAAGCGATCGGAATACCCGACGACACCGACATTTACGCGGTCGTTGGCACCGATGATGTTGCGGTAGCTTTTTGCACTCAGTCCCATAGTGCCCATATAAGTGGCAAGTCCCGCCATGGAGCCTTTTTTGATAAACTCTCTGCGTGAATTTTTCATGATGAAGTTACTTTGATAATAATTATTTTAAATGTAAGAATAGTTTTCTAAAAAATAAGGGTGTATTTATCTTCAGTGAGAAAAGTTCGAATCTTCGCTGAAACCTGGCGCCGGTGTTCGGCTTGCAGATCACTTGTGTCTTAAAATATCGCCCTGATTGTATCAGGGCTTAACCGTTTTCTCTCCGGACACAGTCCGGTAAAACTATGAGGCACAAGTCGCCCTTCGGAAGACTTGCGCCAACGTGCCTAAATACCGGGTTCCGAACCTTGGGAACCTGTTGGTGTTTCCGGCGCCGGCAACCAAAATTCGGAACCCCTTTGATCAAATGCAACGATCCTTTCTGTGAGATCTGCGATCATCTGCGGGAATGCTTCCGGCTGTCGGGAATTTGAATGGAACCTGGCGCAAGTGTTCTGCCCGCAGATCACTTGTGCCCCCAAAATTCTGCCCCGATTGTATCAGGGCAGAACCGTTTCCCCTCCGGACACAGTCCGGTAAAACTATGAGGCATAAGTCGTCCTTCGGAAGACTCGCGCCAGAATAGGATCTACGCTCATCTGCGGGAGAGCTTCCGGTTGTCGGGAATTTGAACTATTCTCACCGTAAATGCACCCCAAAAACAGATGAACCAACAGTTTGTCGTATTTTGCGCATCGTCCCGGCGGTATATGCCGAACATCAAAGCCTGGGCACACGATATAAGTATAACAGGAGAAAGCATACTTTAAACGATACTAATTTGCAAACACATTCATTATGAAAAAAAGGAACTTTATTTTTATAGTACTGACATTTGTATGCCACTTCGGGTTTTCACAATCCTCCAAAAAAGACGCGCTGAAAATTGATATCACTACCGCCGCAGACGGAAAGAAAGCAACTGTTACAGTTGAAGGGCAACCTTTTACAGAGCTTATTTTTACAGATACGCTGGAAAAACATTTCCTGTATCCTATTTATGCGCCAGGCGGAGAAATCATTACACGGGGCTTTCCTTATGCACCCAGGCCCAACGAAGCAACCGATCATCCCCACCATGTAGGGCTGTGGCTGAATTATGAAAATGTGAACGGGCTGGATTTCTGGAATAATTCCTACGCTATTCCCGCTGAAAAAAAAGATAAATACGGGTCTATAAAGTCCGGAAAAATATTGAAGACAAAAAGCGGCAAAAAAGGGGAGTTAAGACTAAATGCCACCTGGGTAAATAATAAAAACCAGGTGTTGCTCGATGAAAATACCACATTCTATTTCAAGGCGGATGCTGACAAAAGGATCATTGACAGGGTTACCACGCTTACAGCCAGGGTAGATGTAACAATGGCCGACGTGAAGGATGGTATGCTGGGATTACGTCTGGGGCGTGAACTGGAAATGCCTAATAAGGAAAAGCAGGAATTCAAAGACGATAAAGGAAATGTAACGATTGTAGAAGGTAATGCGGGCGCATCAGGCAATTACATCACCAGTGAAGGAAAGGAAGGAGATGCTGCCTGGGGCACCCGTGCGCAATGGTGCATGTTATACGGCAAGGTGGGCAATGACAGCACCAGCGTAGTGATCATTGATCACCCGCGCAACGTAGGGTATCCTACCTACTGGCATGCAAGAGGGTATGGTCTTTTTGCTGCCAATCCGTTGGGACAGAAGGTTTTCAGCGAGGGCAGGGAGGTGCTGAACTTTAGCCTGAAGCAGGGACAGTCCGCAACATTCCGTTACAGGGTGGTCATTGCCAGCGGCAGCCAGCATTTGCAAAAAGAGGAGATCAGCCTGCTGGCAGGTGATTTTTATCAAACCGTTCGATAATCATTCTGCTGAATTTAAAGCGGGATGCATATTTTTGTAGGAATAAACAAATAACATTATGAAAAAGGGGACCCTTACTTTAATTATTATACTTGGCGTTATCCTGTTGCTCGGCGGTTGTGGCTGCGGTAAATACAATGGATTGGTAACGGCTGATCAGAAGGTGAGAACAGCCACTGCAAATATTGAAGCGCAATATCAGCGCAGGGCAGACCTGTACAACAGTGTTGTCAAGACAATTGAAGGTTCTGCCAATTTTGAAAAGAGCACATTGAAAGAGGTGCTGGAAGCAAGGTCAAGGGCTACTAGTGTAACGATCAATGCGGATGATCCTGCATCACTGGAGCGTTTTCAGCAGGCACAGGCGCAGTTGCAGGGAGCTTTCAGCCGCCTGATGGCAGTAGCTGAAAATTATCCTGATCTCAAAACCACCCAGGCGTTCCGGGATTTCCAGACACAACAGGAAGGAACTGAAAACCGTATCAACACGGCAAGAATAGATTTTAACAATGTGGTGCAGGATTACAACCTGCAGGTAAGAACCTTCCCCAATAATATTTTTGCGGGTATATTCGGATTTAAAGAAAAGGCTGCATTCCAGGCTGATCCTGGAGCCAACCAGGTTCCCGATATCAATTTCGATATTAAATAATCATGTTTTCTCTTTTCAGGAAAAAGGCACAGGATTTTTTTTCAAAGGAGGAAAAAGATCGGATCGTTGCTGCTATAAAGGCGGCGGAGATGAAAACCAGTGGTGAGATACGGGTTTATATGGAAAGCCATTGCCGTTTTGTAGATCCTGTTGACAGGGCTATAGAAATATTTTACGGGCTGAATATGAAGGAAACAGCACAGCGCAATGGTGTATTGGTATATATAGCCCTGAAAGATCACCAGTTGGCGATATATGGCGATGAAGGCATTCACCAGAAAGTTGGAGAGCCATTCTGGAATGAGGAAGTGAAGCATATTTTAAGTGAATGCAATGCCAGTCATTTTGTGGAAGGCATTACGCTTGTTATAAAAGAGATCGGTGAGGCATTGCAATTTCATTTTCCCTACGACAGGGATTCAGATCAAAATGAGCTGCCTGACGAAATAGTATTTGGCAGATAAGCCGTACAGAAACAGCGGAAGGACTGTAGAAACTCAATGAAGAAAGTTTTACTGGCGATATGGGTGTTGTTGCTTAGCCTGGGTATATCTGCCCAGGTGGAGAAGATCATACCCCCGGTGCCCAACCCACCCCGGCTGGTGAATGATTTTACCAGGACGCTGACGCAACTGCAGATACAGGTACTTGAAGACAAATTAAAGCACTACGATGATACTACTTCTAACCAGATAGTAGTAGCGGTTGTTGACAAGCTGAACGGGTATGAGCCCGTGGAATATGCAACCGCCCTCGGTAGAAAATGGGGTGTAGGAAACAAGGATTTTAACAACGGCGTGGTGCTGTTGGTGGCTGTGGGAGAACGGAAAGTTTTTATTGCCCCGGGATACGGACTGGAAGGGGCCTTGCCTGACCTGCTATGTAAGCAGATCGTAGAGTACGAAATTTTGCCCAATTTCAGGGGCAACGATTATTTTGCCGGGATCGATAAGGGAACAACTGCCATTATGCAGGCGGCAGCCGGGGAATACAAGCCCCCGAAAGGATATGCGAACAGGGGAGAAAAAGGCGGCGTGCCGGTACTTCTCATTATCATTGTTGTTATTGTTATTGTATTGCTGTTCTCCCGCGGTGGCGGTGGCGGCGGTACCATGACGCGCAGGGGATATACCGATTCCAATATACCGCCTATACTATGGTTCCCCGGAGGAGGTGGTGGCGGCAGCCGTGGAGGCGGTGGCTGGAGCGGCGGCGGTGGAGGCGGTTTCGGAGGGTTTGGCGGCGGCGGCTTCGGCGGTGGCGGTGCGGGCGGAAGCTGGTAACGGGGCTCCATCATGGAGTCATAACAGCGTATCTGAGCTTTCGTGATCGGACCCGTAAAAAACGATGCAAAGGCTCGCGAAGAGAAGATTTCAAAAAGAAGATTTTCATTTTCAGCGCTTCATGCTCTTTTGCGTGAAGGCGGTCCTGAGTGTACTGAATGTTTTCCACACAAGGTATCGATACTACTGTTTATCCCGGATAACCCTGTTGCGAGTCTTCACGCGACTTTTTTCAGGGTACTGATTTGTGCCGGTGGTTCAATGGTGTGTAGAGACAGATGCTTTCCGCGTGACCGGCAACCGGTTTCGCCGGTATGACAAAACCACGGGAATGGGGCGAGCAGAGCCCGCAAAAATGATGTAAAGGAAGCATTCAAAAAGAAGATTTTCATTTTTACTGCTTCATACCGGCTTTACGTGAAAACGGTTTTGATTGTAGTGAATATTTTCCACATAAGGTATCGATAACACCGTTTATCTTTTTTAAACATTTATTTAGCAAATTTTTGAGAGAAATTGCGGGCAAATTAAAAGAAGCCGGTTTTTAAGTTGCGCCGCGTCCGTAAGCTTGCCGGTTTTTTAAGCTTGGTTTTCGACAAAGCTTTATTCTTAGCTGAAAAAAATACAATGAATAAATTTTTACTGACTGCTCTGACATGGGGTATGATCATCACAGCATCCGCACAGGAGAAGTTCACCATCAGCGGTACCATCAAATCTAAAAAGAATGGCGAAACGTTGATCGGTGCCAGCATCAGGACCGGAACGGCCGGTACCACCAGTAATGAATATGGCTTCTATTCCCTTACCCTTCCGCAGGGAGAATACCTGCTGGAAGCATCTGCGGTAGGCATGGGCATATTCAGCCGCCAGCTGAACCTTACCGGAGATATTACGCTGAATATCTTGCTGGAAGAGGAAGCCAAATCTCTGGAGAATATTACGATCACCGCTACGTCTAAAAACAGAAGCCTGTCTGCTCCGCAAATGGGGGTAGAGAAAGTAACAACAAGGGAGATCCGCAATATACCGGTATTGCTGGGTGAACGGGATATCCTGAAAACCATCCAGCTGTTACCGGGTATTAAATCTGCAGGTGATGGTAACAGCGGCTTTTTTGTAAGAGGCGGCTCGGCAGATCAGAACCTGATATTGCTGGATGAAGCTAATGTGTATAATGCATCTCATTTGCTGGGCTTTTTTTCTACTTTTAATTCCGATGCTATTAAAGATATAACCGTGTATAAAGGCGGTATGCCGGCGCAATACGGCGGCAGGTTATCCTCTGTGCTGGATATTAAAATGAACGACGGCAACAGCCAGGACTACGAGGTGAGCGGCGGCATTGGGCTGATATCCGCCAAGCTGAATGTGGAAGGTCCTATTCAAAAAGACAAAGCTTCTTTTTTGGTAACGGGGCGCCGGACCTATGCAGACATGTTCCTGAAGCTGTCGAATGATACGGTTCTGAAAAACAGCCGTCTTTATTTCTATGATCTCAACGCCAAAGTAAACTATACGCTGGGCGAAAAAGACCGCTTGTATCTTTCCGGTTATTTCGGGCAGGATGTATTGGGCGCCGGCGACCGCTTTGGCATTCATTGGGGAAACGCCACCGGTACGCTTCGCTGGAACCATATTTACAATAGTAAGCTGTTCTCCAATACATCGCTTATACTCAGCAATTATAATTATAAAATATCTATAGCCAGCGAAGGCGTCAATTTTGACATCTTATCCCAAATCAACGACTGGAACCTGAAGCATGAATTTCAGTGGTTCCTGAACAATAAGAACAATATCCGTATCGGACTGAACACCATTTACCATACGCTTCGGCCGGGGGAAGTACGTCCCTCTTCTGAGAAATCCAGCATCAATATCCGGCTGCTGCAGCACCGGTATTCCTGGGAAAACTCCATATATGCTACCAATACCTGGAAAACTTCCGACAGGATAAACATTACCTATGGATTGCGGTTGACATCTTTCAGCGTTCTCGGGGCAGGTGATTATTTCGTATTGGATGAAGACAGGAACGTTTCAGATACCCTTCGTTATAAGAAAGGTGAGTTTGTAAAGACCTATATTAACCCCGAGCCACGCCTGGCTGTAAGCTACAGGCTGGGCGCCACTTCATCTGTAAAAGGGGCTTATGCCAGGAATGTTCAGAACCTGCATCTTTTGTCTAATTCCACTACTTCCAATCCTACAGACAAGTGGGTGGCCAGCACCAATATCATAAAACCGGAGATATCGGATATGGTCTCGCTGGGTTATTATAAAGACCTGGCGGACGATTATGAACTGACTACTGAAGTGTATTATAAAACCATGCAGAACCAGATAGACTATAAAGATGGTGCAGATATTTTTATCAATACCGATGCGGTAGAGACACAGTTGTTATTCGGGAGGGGAAGAGCATATGGCTGGGAACTTCAGCTGAAGAAGAAAGCAGGCAGGTTGACCGGCTGGCTGAGTTATACCCTGTCCAAAACAGAGAAGCAGATCGATGGCATCAATCATAACCAATGGTATAATGCCCGGCAGGACAGGACCCATGACATCGCCATCGTGGCATCGTATGAGCTGAGCAAGAAGTGGAGTGTATCAGCCAATTGGGTATTTAATACAGGAAACGCTGTTTCTTTCCCTACCGGAAAATATGAAATTGATGGACGGGTAGCGTTTTACTATACGGAGAGAAATGGCTACAGGATGCCTGCCTATCATCGCCTGGATATTGGTGCTAACTGGATATTGAAGCAACGTAAGAAGTTCAGCTCAGAACTGAGCTTCAGCCTGTACAATGCCTACGGCCGGCAGAACGCTTATACCATTTCCTTCCAGCAAAGCGAAACCGACCCGGAGAAAACAGAAGCGGTGCAACTGGCTTTATTCCGCTTTATACCATCCGTTTCTTACAATTTCAAATTTTAACAGACTATGAAATTTCGTTTATATAGTATTCTTGTGGCTTTAATTGCTTTTACAGCGTCCTGCGAAAAAGTGATCGATATAGATGTAAAAGACACTGATAAAAAATACGTGATAGAAGGTGTGGTAACGGATCAGCCGGATGGGCATTTTGTAAAGATCACGCGGAGCAAAAACCTTTCGGAGAATAATAATTTTGCGGGCATCACCGATGCTACGGTGACAGTTAGTGATGAGGATGGAAATACCACGGTATTCGAAGAGGAAGGAGAGGGTATATACAAACCGGAAAACTTTAACGGTGTCATCGGAAAAAGATACACGTTGACCGTTGATATAGAAGGCGAAAAGTTTACTGCCGTTTCTACTATGCCGCAAAAGGTTTTAATGGATACCTTATTCATAACGGAAGAATTTTTATTCGGACAGATAAGAAAGTCAGCCAATATCACATACACAGACCCTGCAGGAGAAGGCAACAGGTACCGGTTTGTTCAGTTTATTGAGGGGGTAAAATATGAAGAAGTTTTTATTGCTACAGATGAGTACAGCGATGGAAATGAAATTACCGAAAAGCTGAGAACTCCATCGGACGACGACGAACACCAGATAACATCCGGTGATACTGTAACGATACATGCGTTATGCATTGACCGGCCCGTTTTTGATTTTTGGTATACTTATCTCACATCCGGCGCCACCGGCGGCAGCGGTACGGCATCTCCCGCCAACCCAACCACGAATATACAGGGTGGTGCGCTGGGGTATTTCAGCGCTCATACGGTGCAGGTACTGGAAGCAGTAGCGCCATAGGAAGTGGTGAGGGGGAAGTAGTAAATAGGGGGTTGCATCTGGCCATCTTACAGGGCAGGTTACAAGTCTCAGGATACACGATGCAAGTTTCAGGATGCAAGTTGTAAAATCACCCCCGACCGTTTTACAAAATCGAACAATTGCCGGGGAAATACCTGATTATAACATTTCTTTTTGCATTCATTATTACATCCTTAAAGGTAACCTGGACTGTTTTACCTGGTTCCAGGCGCTGACAGAACATACCGCCCTGACTGTCTGTTAACACTATGCTGCCTTCGCTGTTGCTATAAGCAACCACGTTAACCAGATTTTTTCCTGGCTGCTCGGTAGTATGTATGCCTTCCGGTCTGTCAATGCTGCTGCCATTGACAAATACTTTCACTATTAATGCTTCCTTATAATCGTTTATCACCTCCACAGGTAACGGCGTGGTATCTGAAAGATCCGGTCTCTGGGTGGAATTGTTATTGGGAGCTTCTTCTTTCGAGCAGGACATCAATAATAAAGTGCTGAGAACAGCAAACATAGAGAAGAATGTTTTCATAGAATCAAATTGGGTTTTAAGGTTTTGCGGTATAATTTTTATGACTTCCACATAAACGGCATCCATTTTTTGTTATTGTAACCAAAAGAGGGAGATCACGGAGTGAATGCTTAATGCTGATCTTGTAGACGCATTATTTCAATAAATAACGTATTTTAAAATGTACCTATTAATTGAAAAGCTATCATATGACAATTCCGGCAACTCATTAAGGATGCCACTGCCGGCATTTGTATATCATATCCTTCGCCGGCGATTGAAGGCTTTCATCTCAACGGCACATAAAGAATTTCCAGCATATCTATACCTGCTGTATTTATGTAGATTGACATTATGATTCGGAGCGATAAACTGTGGATTACATTTGATCGGGAAAACCGGGAGTGGATGGACAGACCGCCTATGTGTCCGCAACCT
>Ga0222419_100950_pt1 | contig 13952 bp, 8 predicted proteins | sample 1B20Ametagenome_FD_182474 | JGI IMG/M metagenome (GOLD analysis project Ga0222419, IMG submission 182474) | Enriched microbial communities from leaf-cutter ant dump, University of Wisconsin, Madison, United States - 1B20A (version 2) | ecosystem: Environmental > Terrestrial > Nest > Insects nest >... | reverse complement strand
GGTGGTATCCATTGCTTCCAGCAAAAGCGGGCAACAATATTATCCTTTCCTGGATGAAATTGCTGCAGGCAGGATCACCCTGGCGGAAGTATACGATGTAATGGAGGATAACCTGGCATATTATAAAATGCTGGTGAAGATGCAGGTATCCTATACCGAACGGCTGATAAAAAAAGATACACCTTTAGCATATGATAAGCTGGTGGCAAAATTGCAGGACCGGGCGAAAAATGTATTCATCGAGGAAATAAACGCGCTGCATGATTCTCCCGATAACGTACGGTTCAGGATACTGGACCCGATGACGGCCCAGGAACTTTATTACCTGATCGTATTGGGAGAGGAGGTGATTTATACTTCCAGCTATAAGGGTGTTTATAACCGGATGATGCAGCGGGTATCTTCCCAGTCGGGAGATAGCCTGCTGGTAAGTGTACGGTTCGACCGGTTCAAAAAGTTTATCAAGCTGGCGGCAGGGTACAACAAGCTGGATGAATTCCTGCAATCCATGCCAGACACCAATTCGCAACGCCTGATGATGGCATTTGTACGGGGGCTGGAAAATACCGGTACCCTGGAGGATGCGGTGGACGTGGCAGATTCCTATGGCAGCATCCGCAACCCGCTTGTTACCCGTTTGATAGACCAGGAGATAGAGAAAAACCTGTTCCAGGCCAAGTCTGAGGGAGAGCGACGCACAATTGTCATCTATGATATCCTGCAAACCATTTTCCAGTCATCGCAGGACAGTACTATCAATATTTCTGCAAAGCTGAAAATACCTCCCGTGTATCGCGTGGATAATAAGGAACTGCTGGATGACAGCGGCAGGGTAGTGCAGCAGGTATTTTTTTATGGAGATAAGGATGGTAAGGATTCTTATGCCAATTTCATGACCATGTTTACCGGGCCTGACTGGAAAGTGAACCGTTCCTCCCAGTGGGTAGAAATAAGGTCTACCAAAGGAAAACCCATTGTAATATTTGCCAACCTGCCGCTGGATTATGAGAAGGGACTGGATTCTGTTGCACAGGTCATGTTGCGTAGTTACATGGATGCCAAAGGATTCAAACCTTCCATCACTATTCACAGGGGGCACAGCTATTGGGTAGGTTCTACCATCCGCCACTTGGCGCCTACCTCAAAAATAGTAGTCTTGGGCTCCTGCGGAGGCTTTCACAACCTGGATGATGTGCTGAAGACCTGTCCTGATGCCCATATCATTTCTTCCAAAGAAGTGGGAACACGTCATGTAAATGAGCCGATCCTGAAAGCGATCAACGAGGATGTAAGACAGGGGAAAAATGTGGATTGGCTTACCATGTGGAAGGACCTGTCTGCAAAATTTCCTTCCGGCGATGCAAAGGAAAGATTTGATAATTACGTGCCGCCCCATAAAAACCTGGGCGCCCTGTTCATTAAGTCTTATTTCAGGCAGACCGGCTCTTACCAGTAACTCCGCTATATTGCTTTTACAAACGGGTTATTCTTCTTTTCAAATCCAATAGTGGTTGTTTCTCCATGTCCGGGGTAAACTAAGGTGTTATCCGGAAGGGTATAAAGCTTTGTTCGTATGCTATTTTCCAGGGTGGGGAAATCGCCTTTAGGCAGATCTGTACGGCCAATGCTCATCCGGAACAGCACGTCGCCGCTGATGATGAATTCCTGCTTTCGGCAGTAAAAGCTGATGCTGCCCGGCGAATGCCCCGGCGTAAGCAGTATGTCCAGCTGATCGTCACCCAACGGAATGGTATCTCCCTCCCGTATATAAATAAGTTTCCCGGTATAATTGTCGAACGGCAGGTTCCACATCAGTCCTGAAGCAGGCGCATGGTCCAGCAGCTCTTTTTCATCCGGGTGGATATGTAACGTCAACCCGTACCTGTCTGCTACCCATTTATTACCGAATACATGGTCCAGGTGGCAGTGGGTATTCAGCAACAGGGAGGGTTGTAGACCGTTACCGTCTATGAAATCCGCCAGCTGGTCTTTTTCCTCGTCGAAATAGCAGCCGGGGTCAATGATGATACAGTTCTTTTGATCATTCCACAGTACAAAAGTATTCTCCTGTATAGGGCTAAATGTGAAAACTTTAACATCAAACATAATCGTTGATTGTACCTTAAAAACGCTAATTTTATTCCAGAATGTACGAAATTATGGGAATCTCACAGAAAAGGCTACGTTATTGTTTATCAGGGGGCTTATCTATCATTTTGTTATTTGTTTTTGCAGGGTCGGTAAATGCCCAGGTGAACGCGGTGGAGTTTGGTAAAAACAGGGTACAGTACGATAAAATGAAGTGGCGTTACTACCAGACCAAGAACTTTAATGTGTATTTTACCCAAAACGGGCTGGCTTTGGCCAAATATACCGCCCAGGCGGCCGAAAAAGAGTTGCCGGCTATGGAAGATTTTGTAGAATACGGATCGCAACGGAGGATCAATATTGTTGTGTACAACAGCTTCAATGATATGCAGCAATCCAATATAGGATTGGGCATTGACTGGCAGAATACGGGAGGGGTCACCAAGTTTGTAAATAACAAAATGATCGTTTACTTCGATGGGAATCACTATAACCTCCGGAAACAGATCCGGCAGGGTATTGCCAAAACACTGCTGGATAATCTTTTATTCGGGGATAACCTGGGCGAGTTTGCCAGCAACCAGGCATTGCTGGACCTGCCCACCTGGCTTACGGAAGGTTATATCCGGTATGCTGCGGAAAACTGGAGCCCGGAAATGGATGATAAATTAAAATCAGCCCTCCTGTCAGGAAGATACCGTACTTTTTACCAGTTTGCTTTCGACCAGCCGGAACTGGCGGGGCACTCTTTCTGGCATTTTATAGCGGATAATTACCGTAGGGACAATGTTACTTATTTTCTGTACCTGGCCCGCATTTATAAAAGCCTGAACTCTGCGAGTAAAAAAGTCACCAAGAAAAAGTTCAAGGATGTGCTGAAGGAGTTCATGGAAAAGGAGGCAGACAAATACTACCAGGACCTGCGTGGCAGGAGAAATGCCCCGCGTGGAAGCGTGGTAGCCATTGAAGATGTAAACAAGAACCTGGATTATTACCGGTTCCAGGCAAACCCCAATCCCAGGAACAACACCTATGCCGTGGTACGTTACAAAAGAGGCATTTATCGTATAGAGCTGGAAGACTTCGGTTTTAAAAGAAAAATACTGTTGAAATCGGGGGTGCTGGATAACCAGAACGAGATCAATCCCAACTATCCGCAGCTGGCATGGGACCCCAAGGGATCCAGGCTGGTGGTGGTATATATGGAAAAAAATGAGCTCAGGATGTTTGTGTACGATCTTACCAAACGCCTGAAAACCTCCAAGCAGGCGCTTCCTGAAGAGTTCCAGCAGGTAATGGATGTAAAGTATATGCTGGACGACAATACCCTTTTGTTCAGCGCAGTGAAAAATGGTTACTCGGATATTTTTGTGTACAAAATAAATGAGCAAACCGTACAGCAGATCACCAATGATGTATACGACGACCTGGATCCAACCTTTGTTGCTTTCCCCGGCAAAACAGGGATTATCTTTTCTTCCAACAGGCCTTCCGGCAATGCCGTGAACAGCGATACAGCGCTGCCTTCCGGCAACCGGTTCAATATTTTTATAGTGGACAACTGGAACAAAAGTGATTTCAGGCAGATATCCCAGCTTACCAATGTCAGCTATGGCAATGCACGTTATCCTATGCAGTACAATACCAATCACTTCACGTTCGTGAATGATGAAATGGGTATCGCCAACCGGTATGCCGGATTCTTTACTACCCGGGGCGCCGGTGTGGATACCGTGTACAGGGTGGGAGATGAGTTTTTGAGAAACCCTGATAATGCTGAGCTGGATTCTACATTACAGGCGTGGAACAAGACAGAGCCTGACTCTGTTGCTTATATGGCGGTGCGCACAGATTCTGCTTATTCATTTCCTATTACCAACTACCAGAGTAACCTGCAGGAGACCCGTATAGCCGGCGATAAGGGCCAGGTAACGGAAGTAAGGCAGGAAGGAGACCTGAAGATGTTGTATAAGCTCAGGGTGAATGATGATGCATTGAAGAGAAGGAATATTAACATCCGCCCTACGGAATACATGAAAAAGGTGATAGACCAGGACCGGATATCAAAAGGCGCTGCCACCATTTACCAGCCGTTAGCGAGGGATACGGCTAAGACCGACGCGGATATTTTTCAAAGCGAATTTGAGAATGAGCAGCCGGAAGGAGGAAGAGTGGTGCAGCAGGATGAGGCGCCTGTGCGTGTGATACCCACCATTTTGTCGCAGGCCAAATTATTTGACTACCGGCTCAGGTTCTCCACGATGTATTCCGTAACGGGATTCAACAATTCGGTATTGATGACCCGCTGGCAGCCCTATGGTGGCGGATACGGACCCATATACATGACCAACGGTACCTCCAACCTGAATGGTATGATACGGTTGGGGATAGCCGACCTGTTCGAGGATGTGAAGTTCATGGGCGGCTTCCGCCTGGGGCTGAACCTGGATGATGTGGACGCCTTGTTCAGCTATCAGAATCTCCGTCGCCGCTTTGATTGGGGACTCACTTACTACCGTTCTACCGTAAGCAACTTCAAACCGGTGACGAACATAACAGGTATCAACAGGCTGGTTTCCGATCTGTACCAGTTCAATGTGGCTTATCCTTTTGACAGGGTAAAGAGTGTAAGAGCTACCGTTGCCTATCGCCTGGACAGAACAGTTTATAAAAGTGATATTTTTGCGCTTAACCCGGGTGAAACCCTGAAGCAACCGGATGATTCGCTGCATGCGGTGCTCACCCACCTGGAATATGTGCACGATAACAGCCTGAACCCGGCGCTGAATATCTGGAATGGTTTGCGATACAAGATATTTACAGATATCAATACCAATGTGACAAGGGGTAAGCAGGGAAAAGTGGCATTTAATGTGGGGGCTGACATCCGTTATTATTACCCGATATACAGGAATTTCATCTGGGCAGGAAGGGCAGGGGCCGACTTCTCATTCGGCAGCGAAAAAATGATCTATTACCTGGGTGGCACCGACGGATGGATAAACCCTAAATTCAGTGATGGCAACAGGCCTAAAGCTGACTATACCTATCAAACCCTGGCAGTGAATATGAGAGGATACTGGCAGAATGCGGCGCACGGTAATAATTCTATTGTGCTGAACAGTGAGTTCCGTTTGCCGGTATTTACTACTTTGCTGAGCCGCCCGATTAACAACGCATTTGTCCGTAACTTCCAGCTGGTGCAGTTCCTTGACCTGGGAACAGCATGGACAGGGAAGTATAATGAGTTGGTGAGACCACCGGTAGTGCACAGCTTCCCGCCCAACAACGATGATCCTTTTGTAACGGTACAGCTGGAGAATACCGGGCTCGGACCTTTTGTAGGCGGGTATGGCTTTGGGGCGCGAAGTACGCTTCTGGGATATTTCCTCAAAGTGGACGCCGGTTGGCCAATGACAGGGTTCTTCAGTGGAAAACCGATCTGGTATTTTTCACTGGGTCTCGATTTTTAACCGGATACCCATCTATATCTTTTTTTTATCGATGTAAAGCACTTATTTTGGTAAGTGCTTTTTTACTTCACTTCAATTACAACTATGCGTTCAGGACTGTTTTCTGTTTTGCTTGTTACTGTTTTTTCGGTTGTGCGGGGGCAGGATACTTATTCTGTCCGGAATATTCATGCGCATAATGACTATGAGGTCAATGTGCCTTTTACCCAGGCCTACGATCTCGGTATAGGCTCTATTGAAGCAGATGTCATACTCAGGAACGATACATTGTATGTGGCGCATGATATAAGAGATATAGCGAACCGGCGCTTGTATTTTGAAATGCATTATATCCGGCCGCTGGATGCAGCAGTACGTAACGGAAAAAGCAGGGACCTGGTGTTGCTGATTGATCTGAAAACGGAAGCAAACGCAACATTGGAGAAGGTGGTTTCCATTATCGGGAAGTATCCCGCGTTGACTTCCGATACAACAATACGATTCGTTATTACAGGTAATCATCCTCCGGCAGGAACATTTGACAGCTATCCCCGCTGGATACTTTTTGATGGCAGGATCAATAATGCAGCGCATTTTAAGCACCTTGACAGGATCGGTTTGTTCAGCAACAGCTTCAGGGATTTTTCCCGGTGGAACGGCAACGGCGAAATGTCAGCAGATGAACGGAAAAAGATACAGGACGCCGTGGAAAAAGTGCATGCAGCAGGGAAGAAGGTCCGTTTCTGGGCTGCACCCGATGGCGCCCATGCCTGGCGCGTATTGATGGATCTCAAGATCGATTATATCAACACCGATCGTATTGAGGAGCTGGCGGCTTTTATGAAGCGGTAGAACGAATGCCGGCTGATCTTAGGGAGCGCATTTATTCCGGACGAGGGTTAATAATGAGAGGGCACAGGTCTGGCCGGGCACGTTTCGCTGCTACAAAACCTGCGCCAGTTCGGTTGCATTATATTTTCCATTATACTTTATTGTTGCGCGAAATGTAACTCTATGCTTTATTTCAGGCGGGAGTTAATAATGGCCGGGTACATTTGGCTGCTACAAAACTACGCTAGTTCCGGGGCACTTTTCTGCGCAGGGAAACATATCTGCAAACCCAACTTTATTCAATGTGTCATTCTTTTCATTAATATTGTTTTTACAATTTTTTTTATGAAGGGGTTTTATACCGTTCTGCTCCTGGCGATCTCCAATATTTTTATGACCATTGCCTGGTACGGGCACTTAAAATTTCAAAACTATTCCTGGTTCAGTAAGCTGGGCTTACCGGCAATTGTGCTGATCAGCTGGGGTATCGCATTATTTGAATATTCTGCCCAGGTGCCGGCAAATAAATTAGGCTTTGTTGAAAACGGGGGACCTTTCAACCTCTGGCAGCTTAAGGTGCTGCAGGAGGTGATCACACTTGTGGTATTTACCATTTTTACCCTGCTGGTTTTCAAGAATGAACAATTAAGGTTAAACCATTTGATTGGTTTTGTGTTCCTGATACTGGCTGTATATTTTATCTTTAAAAAATAGGTAGAAACATATAATGCTCCTGCAAATCAACTTTTTGGAGATAAAATAATTGTTTGCTGTTCTTCGTTTCTGATTAAATCAGTTTCCATTTTCTATGAAAAAACTACTTCTTGCCATCCTGTGCCTGGCTGTTGGCTCCACTTACGCACAAAGTAAAAAATTCACTTTTAAGCTGGGAGATGAGTATGGATTGCCGAAAAGGGCTGAAGACCTCACTTTCTTTGGTAATGAGACAGATGGTATTGTTAATTTTTCAATCAAAAAGGATGATCTCTACGTTACCCGCTTTCACCCGAAAACCCTGGCGCTGACCTATGAGCGGCAGATAGACCTGGGCTCTGTAAGAAATATGAACAGTGAGGAAATTGTATCGTTTGAAAACAGGTATTACTGGTTGAGAAGTGACTGGGATAAAGAAAGAGAGCGGGAGATTTTGTATACAAACCAGGTAGACGTAAAATCGGGCAAAATTACCGGAACCGAAAAACAGCTGCTGGAAAGTAAGAAGCTGGCGGGAGATGTAGTCATGACCGGGCTGTATCGCTATAAGAAGGTAAACAAGTATGATATCAGTTATAATGCAGATAAAACAAAGCTGCTGATCACTTACAGGGTGACGCCGGAAAACAGGAAAGACAAGAAGAATTTTGATATTATTGGTGTATTTGTATTTGATAACAAAATGGAAAAGATATGGGGGAAAGAATTTAACATGCCTTATAACGAGGCGGTGATGGATAACATCGATTATGCACTTGATAAGGACGGCAATGCCTATCTGCTGTCAAAAGTGTATGCTTCCGAAGCGAGGAAAGAAGTGGATAAAGCAACCGGGTTGCCGGGGTATCACCTGGAAGTGTTTAAGTTTACAAGTAGCCACGACCAGGTATTACAGGCAAAAGTATTGGTGGGGGATGCTTTTATCAAGGAATCTTCCCTGATAGAAAGCACAACGGGCGATATGGTCATTGCCAGCACCTATAGTAATAAGGCAAAGGGTATTGGCACGGCAGGTTTTTTCCTGGGTATCATCGGCACAGATGGAAAAATAACAGATTATAAAAAAGGGAAGTACGAGTTTCCCAAAGAAGAGCTGCAGAAGTTCGAGAAGGCTTCTCAGCGCCGCAGGATAAACAATAAAGATGATTATGAACCCGGCAACCTGTCTGTACGGGACATTGTTATTGAAAAGGACGGCAGCATTTTGATTTCGCTGGAAGAGTATTTTGTAAGAGTAAATAATTACTACGATGCTTCTTCAAGAACCAGCAGGCAAACATATACCTATTTCTATAACGATATCCTGGCGGTGAGGGTAAATGCAGCGGGTGATTTTCAATGGGTGCGCAAGATTGCCAAAAACCAGCGTGGGAGCAGGGGAAGAGGCACCATGAGCTTTAAGCTGATCAGTGATGAAACCGGATACTATTTTCTTTACCTGGATAACCTGAAGAACCTGGAGCTGAAAGAAGATGAAACACCTAAAAAACATGTGGACGGACTTGGAGGACAGGTGTTTGTAAGTAAAATTGACAATGCAGGGAACGTTACGAAAGAGGTGGTTTTCAACACCCGTTCCGAGGATGTAATGATATTTCCTACAGAGTTTACAAAAATAAACAGTAACCAGTTTGTCGGCCGGGCAAGGATCAAAAAAACACTGTTTCAGCCGTTACTGATCACGGTGAACTAGAAGCAGGTTGCAGGGAGAAGACTCAAGACTCAAGATACAGGATGCAAGGTGCATAATAACTGGAATAAGTATTTTGTTCTTTGTCGTCAACTGCAAGTCGTTGGAAACGGCGAAGAACATCGTGTATCCTAAATCTGGAGACTTAGAACAGCGAGAAGTTGATTGCTGATTGCGAGATGTATGATTGCTGATTTAAATGTCTGTCAACTGAGGTACGAAGCGTCTGTAATATAGTAAGGATAGATTTTTCCCTGACTGCAAATGAGCACTTTGCCAGAGTTGACATAAAATCCGGGTTCGTAAGCCCCAGGTTACAGATCATCGTGCACCATGCAACTTGCGACTGTCTACTTACCCTCTCACTCCGTCCATCTCCATTCGCCCGCTATCTGAAGTGGTTCTTTCAGGTTGGCTTTTTCAAGTTTTTCGCGAAGGATTTCGTCATTCATACGTTGCGCTTTCAACGTTTCTGAATCGGCCAGTCCATAGAGTAGAATGCTGCCGAAGAAGATAGTATTTTTCAGCTCCTGCTCGTTCACGAGGTGAAAAGCATCGCAATCAGCATGATAACAATTCAGTACTTCCCGGCTTAGTCTGCCCGCAGCGCCTCCCGTAGGAATGCCCTGCAGCAGGAATGGCTGGTGATCGCTGTGCAGCCCTAATCCTGAACTGTAGGTGTTGGTAAAAGCTGTATCAATGTTTTTAGCGATATCGCCAATACCCTGTATGATGTCTTTGTCATCTTCAACGGAGGAATGATATCCTTTGGGATCATTGGTCATATCAAAGTTCAGCATGTATTTTACGGAAGAAAGAGAGCCGTCTGCCAGCGCTTCTTTCACATAAGCTTTTGACCCCAGCAGCCCCTGCTCTTCTCCCATGAACAAAACAAATTCAATGGTACGTTCCGGCTGCAGGTTCAGGGCTTTAAAGGTCCTTGCCATATCCACTACGGCAAAAGACCCAATGCCGTTGTCAATAGCGCCTGTTGCAAGATCCCAGCTATCCAGGTGACCACCGATCACGATCTTTTCACCCGGTTTCGATTTGCCGGGCAATGTGGCGATCACATTTCTTGCCTGCACGGTACCGGAAAAGTTATTCATTATGATGTTGGCGGAGTGGACACCTTTTGTAAGCTTTTCCTTAAGCTTCTGTCCATCGTTGTTGCTGATGCAGATGGCAGGGATTGACACCAGCCTGCCATCAACAGAAGCGGTGCCGGTGAGTAGAATATTGCCCGGGGCGGCATTGAAAAAGATAATGCCTGCGGCTCCGTTCTTAATAGCCAGCGAGGTCTTCTCCGAACGATGCAGGTTACGCGTCCCTTCTCTGGAACCAGGTAAAACACCCAGATACACCAATACGATCTTATCTTTTAAAGATATTTTGTTGTTGGTATAATCTTCTTCCAGTCCATTACCCAGGTCAACAATGGTCCCGGATAGGCTGGCTTCAACCGGGGAATGAGCCAAAGAAACGGCTTTGTAGGAGATACCGTCTATCTTCAGTGCCAGCCCACCCCTGCTCCAGCTTTCAGATTCAAAACTTTGATAACGGGGTGTATAGCCATAAGATTTCAGCAGATTGAACACCTGCTCTTCTGCCTTTGCCCCGTTTGCAGATCCCGTCAGCCGGTGACCGATATAGGTTGTGGATTGCTGCAGGTTTTGATAACCGGTGGAACGTTGACTTACTTCCGTGTGTACCTGTTGAAAAATATCTTTCCACCCGTCTTTTGCCTGCCCTGTGGCTGTACCTGCTAAAGCGGTAAAGCAAATGCCTAGGATAATACTTTTGGACATAAATAAAATGTATTAAAGAGGACCCTGTTATTTATAGTAAGTATCAGTTATCTTTTTCCAGCTTACCGTTTTCCAGCTTCAGCATATATACCCTTTTGTTCTCGTAATAATCTATGTCGTTTGATTTGCCTCTGATCGGGCGGAAGTCGAAATCGGTAATAAGATAATGTTGTTTATCGCTGATATGGCTCATCAGGTCCCGGTCATATTGTTGCAGCAGCCGCATGAAGATATAAGTCAGCTCAAAGCTGTGAAAGGCCAATTCCGAGGGCCGGGTATAGGTTGCTTTTCCATATGCTGTTGTAAAACGTTTTGCCCACCCGTTTTCGCCGGATCCGGGATTGTATAACGTGGAAGGATATACGAGTGCCAGGTTCCTGGTCTCCGTCTTTTCGGGGTCAATGAACGATTCCCAGGTAGGCATCCCGATCAGGGTGATCTTATAGCTCTGGGACAGCGCCGTGGCAGCGTTGATCACTCTTTTGGCAAAATTGTCGTCCAGGCTGGCACAGATCAGCACATTGTCCCGATCCTTATCCAGCAGCTTTTCAATATCGGCGTTGTTGATATTGGCGGTAAGACTTCCGGGCTGAATGTTCAGCACCTGCCCTGATGGAGAGGAATTCAGCGATTTAAACACATCCGTTATCCTTTTGTCGGCATTACCCTGCCTGCTGAGTAGGGTCAGCTTTGCTGTTCCCAGGTTGCGCAGCACATAATTGTAAATATTCTGTAAATGTGTATTGAGCTTGGAGTTGGCTACCACAACCCATGGATTCCCGATGATGCCTCCGTCGTTTGGATAGCTGACAGAAACGAAAGGTATCTTTTTCTCTTTGGCGATTGTTGCCAGGTCCAGGTATTCTTTTCCGCTAACCGCGCCGAGGATCAATCCCGTGCCGTCCAGTCCACCATTGTCTGCCAGGGAAAATATGGAGAACCCTTTTTTGCGGGTGTCATATACCGTTACTTCCATGGTATAACCTTCCTTATCTATGGAATCCACGGCCATCATGGCGCCCTGGTAAAATTCAAGTCCGGTTTTCACAAAGGGTGGAACTTTTTTTTCCATTTTATATTGGCCCTTTATGTCAAACAGGGTATCGAGGTGAAGCGGGGCAAATAATGCCACCCGCTTTATTTCAAGACTATCCTGGGCAGATCCGTTTACAAACGCAAAAAATGTAAAAAGGAGAAATAGTACTTTCTTCATTCAACTGTTTTTTATGAGACGTATTATTCCCACTCAATAGTTGCAGGAGGTTTGCTGCTGATATCATATACCACCCTGTTGATGCCTCTTACGTTATTTATAATTTCGTTGGAAATATGTGCCATAAAGTCATAGGGCAGATGTGCCCAGTCGGCTGTCATGCCATCTACAGAAGTCACGGCCCTTAAGGCTACCGTATATTCATATGTTCTTTCGTCTCCCATTACCCCCACGCTTTTAACCGGCAGCAGGATAGCGCCTGCCTGCCATACTTTGTCATACAGACCGAAAGATTTTAACGATTTTGTATACAGGTCATCTGCTTCCTGCAGTAATTTAACTTTCTCTTCAGTAATTTCTCCGAGTATCCTGATGGCTAGTCCCGGCCCCGGAAACGGGTGTCTGAACAACATCTCACGGGGAATCCCCAGCTCGAGCCCCACTTTCCGTACCTCATCCTTGAACAGGTAACGGAGAGGTTCCACAAGTTCCAGCTTCATGGTATCGGGCAGACCGCCCACGTTGTGGTGCGATTTGATCGTTACCGAAGGGCCGTGCACCGATACACTTTCTATTACATCCGGGTAAATAGTGCCCTGTCCCAGCAGTTCCACGCCCTCCGCTTTATGCGACTCTTCATCGAATACTTCTATAAAGGTTTTCCCGATGATCTTACGTTTTTCTTCAGGATTTGTTTTCCCTTCCAGCAATGCATAGAATTTTTGGGAAGCGTTCACACCTTTTACATTCAGTCCCAGTTTATCATATGTTTCCAGTACCTGCTCAAATTCATTTTTGCGCAGCACACCGTTGTCTACAAATATTCCATACAGCCTGTCGCCGATGGCTTTATGAATAAGTGTGGCCGCCACAGTGGAGTCTACGCCTCCGCTCAGCGCCATGATCACTTTCCGGTTGCCGATCTGCTTTTTTAGCGCTTCCACCGTGTCGCTGACAAAATGTGCCGGCGTCCAGTCCTGCTTACAGCCGCAGACCTTTACCAGGAAGTTGGCAATGATCTTTTTTCCTTCTGTTGAATGATATACCTCGGGGTGGAACTGAAGTCCATATAACGGGTTGGGGCTGTTCGTTTTCCTGAAAGCGGCAACAGGGATACTCTCTGTTATGCCCAGGATGTCAAAGCCGGAGGGTGTTTCCAGTATAGAATCGCCATGGCTCATCCATACCTGCGAGCTTTCCGATAATCCACTCCATAGGGTGTCGTCCTTTTTTATTTTAAGGGTGGCTCTGCCATATTCCCTTTTTTCCGATTTTTCTACCTTCCCGCCAAAAATTTTAGCGGTCAGCTGGGCGCCATAACATACCCCCAAAACGGGTAATTTACGGTTCATCTCCTCCACATTTACCAGCGGCGCACTGGCATCGTTCACCGAAAACGGCGACCCGGATAAGATAATCCCTTTCAGGTCGGGAGAATAATCAACCGGCTTGTTATAGGGCGTGATTTCACAATATACATTTGCCTCACGTACAGCGCGGGCAATGAGTTGGGTGTATTGGGATCCGAAATCGAGGATGAGTATCTTTTCTGTCATTTGCCGCGAAGGTAATGAGAAATTTGAAGAGTAGTAAGTGGTTAGTGGGAAGCGATACAGGATGCAGGTCTCAGGATGCAGGTTGCACAACGGGAGCAGGCCCCCTTATCGTCCGGACGACCCGGGGAGGGTGTTTTCAAATCCTCCCATTTTCAAATTGTACGGCTACTTGATCTTCGAGAACGGCAGTGGCTTCAGGGCAATGGTCTCCACCTTTTCCACGATGGGCGCTTCTTTCTCAGAGCTTTGTTTTACTTCCTGCCAGTCGGGGTCGTTCCGGAATGCCTCCCACGATGTGGCGCCGCTTTCGGGCGTATTGTGGGCTACAAGATATACCAGCTTAGGCTGCGCATTCTCCTGCTCTATCGTTGTCCAGTAAGCGATGTTGGTCATGCCATGTTTGGAAAAGAAAGCCATGGTATGGTTTTGGAACCGGCTGATCAGCTTGTTGAGCTGTCCCGGATAACAGTGATAGATCCTCAGATCGAAGCTCCGGTCGGCTTTTGTCCGGGAGGGCTGTATCACCGGGGAAATGGTAGGGGCGTCCATAAATATGGAGGTGACTTTTGCCACGATGGGTCCCTTTTTGGTAGATGCCTT
>Ga0222419_100949_pt1 | contig 13973 bp, 14 predicted proteins | sample 1B20Ametagenome_FD_182474 | JGI IMG/M metagenome (GOLD analysis project Ga0222419, IMG submission 182474) | Enriched microbial communities from leaf-cutter ant dump, University of Wisconsin, Madison, United States - 1B20A (version 2) | ecosystem: Environmental > Terrestrial > Nest > Insects nest... | reverse complement strand
TGCTCGACATCTAAGGATATACTGTCGACCTGCACTGTCTGTATGATATTTGCAGTTACGATATTACTGTAATAATTGGCCTCCATGAAATTGTCGTATTCTCTTTTCGCAGACGCATCTGCCAAGTAAAATGATTTATTTAGGCTGCTTTTAATCGCGTTCTCATCCGGAGATAAAGAGAAAAAAAGTTGATGGAATGTTTTGATATGATCCCTTGCTTCCACAGGCAGGTTGTCCTTACGTTCACCTGAAAAGGCCTCGAGCGCTTTACCATTTGCCAGTACGTAGATTTTTTGCTGTATTAATGAGGACATTCGGAAGCAATTGTAGCATACAAATGCACATAACAGGGTCACCGAGCTTATGACAACGATCGTGAATATTTTGATGTGCCGGAACGCGGCTTCGATACCTTTAGCTTTTTGAAAAATCATAATATTCAATTAAAAAGTGTTTTTATTTTCGTTATTTCTTAGGGTTTAAGTAGGCTACTTTAAGTCCCTTGTTTCCTCCCGAGGAACGTGAAGGAATGGATCGGGCTGCCTGGCCTATGTCTTTCGAAATTTTCCCAAGGCGATCACCAGCAGCATCTGCAACCTGGCCCGTCCCGGCAGTAACCCTGCCGGCCATGCCGGCGGTACTGCTGGCAGATGTAGCAACTATACTGCTGAGTTTGCTAGCCAATGCGCCGCCGCCACCAGCATTGATTATGAAGCCAGCAACTGTCGGTACAGATAGATATCCTACAATACCGATGATCAAAAAAATCAGATAACTCGCGTCAGCTGAACTGAAGTAGGTCTGTCCATTCTGCGCGCCACTATTGATTTGTTCCAGGTCGACTTTTAACATCTGTACCTGTAACTGTCCTAAGATGGCCCCAAAAATATTACAGACCGGCAACCACAGGAAGACGTTCAAATATTTCGCAATCCATGCACTGACCGTATGCTGGAAGCCATCAAACACTGCCAGTCCGAAAACCAGCGGTCCAAGTATCGCCAAGACGATCATCTGGAAGGTTCTGATCGCATTGATGCCGAGCGAAGCGGCCTGGTAAAGAACCATTAAGATCTCACTGAGATACATCTTGGTTGCATTTTTCATCTTATACCAGGAAGCTTTATAGTAGAAGGCAATATCGGGCTTGAACAATTTTTGTATCAAACTCAGATCTTTACCTTCTTCAACGCCAAACGCATATTTAGCATATTTGTCCACGTCGCCTGCTCCATCATCACCTATATACATTTGATATTCATCGGTTTTTTTCAGCGCCTGTTCCTTGAGTGCCAGCATCGTCTTGATCGGTGTACTGGTTTCACCGACCATTTCTTTTGTGATCTCCACTGCTGGCTGCATCATGCCATCTAACAATTTGATCACCATTGGAAAAAATATGATGCAGAAGCCTAACACAAATGGCCTGAAAAGCGGATAGAAGTCGATCTGTTCGGCGTTGACCAGGTGGCGCCAGATGCGCATTGCTATGTAGAACAGAGCGGCAAAGCCAGCAATTGCTCTTCCCAGATCTATCAATTTCTCGCAATTGGGCATCATATCCTCGTAAAGTGTGTTGAGAACTGTCTGCATCTGCTCGTATTGCTTTATTCCATCCTGCGCTTTGCCTGGCAAGCTTGCCATCAACATCAACAGGGCTAATCCCATTTTTATCATCCACCTCATATCGTTCATTTTTTATTGTTTTCGATTCCTTGCAGAGCTTTGAGTCTATTTAATTCCATCTCATTTTTCTTTTTTTCGAGTGAGAGCGACATTGAGTTTTTACCAAACAGGAATAGAAAGTTCAATTTTTCTATCATGTCCTGATGAATCCTGTCTATCGCCTTGAGCCTGTCTTCATCACTCATGCGGAATTTTCCCGCAGTGGTAACATTGACCAGTTCATCCAGATTTTGTAAGCTTTGGCTCCGGAGATTATCGTGTACCGATTTGATGTAGTTCATTTCCTGTAGGCTGAATCCGCCTTCTCTAATGATCACGTTTAAATCAGATTTCGCGCGTTTGATCAAGGCAAGTTGCATGGAAATAATCTCCGGAATCTTATGATATTTTTTAACTGCCGGGCTTACCTCCAACAGTCCGTCAAGGAAAACCTGATGTAGCTTGAAATTGCCTTCTGAAAGATCTTTGACCGTGCCATAACCTTTACTGACAATGTCAAACCCCTTTTTCAGTGTGCTTAAGATCGACTTAAGCTGTGCAAGTCTTTCCAGGTTTATCCCAAATTCAACTACTTCCTTCATTTGCGCTCCTGCTTTGGTTACGTTGCTGGACAGCAGCGCGAAAACCAACAGGACTATGCTCCATTTTTTCATATCGCTACCGGATTTGCTCTTTAAATTGGTTTAAGTCCTTTTCTTCTCTAATTCTTGCCGCTCCGACTGTTAGCGTACGCCTTACAAAACCCTGCATAAACTGAAAACGGAAGACCATGCTGTCATGCAGATCCTGAAGGCGCTTTATGCGCTGGTCATCAGCCATCTCCAGTCTGTTTGCTGTGATTAAATTCGTAAGCTCGTCAATCGCTCGTGCGCATTCATCCAATAGTGTTTTAAATACCCTGGAAACATACTGAAGCTCACCTTCATCGTACATATTGCTCGATTTGATGGTTTGCATCGATGACTGGTGCAGCTTGATTATGGCAACCTGGTAGTTTACAATGTCAGGTATTGTATTCCAGTTCCGGATACTCGGATTTACACCTTTTAACCCATTAAAAAACGTGGTGTGCAAATTTAGATCGCCATTTTTTAAATCGCTGATCGTCCGCGTGCCGTCCTTTACGATATTATAGCCTTTTGTCAAGACACCTTTGTAAGCCTTCAGGGCAGCCACCTGCTCCGCTGCCCGTCGGAGCAACGAGGTTTTCTGATTAAAGAACCCCTGTGCACCGGCGTACGTTGATGACCAAAGGCATAGAATTAATATTACAATCTTTTTCATAGTTAATCTATTCTAGTCCATACAACTGTTTTAGACGTAGGAGTTCTTCCGCATCTTTAGCGCGCTGCAAGCTCATATTGGCATTTATCTTGGAGAAATTTGTTAGGTCGATATAGTTTAAATCTATTTTGTCGGCAACCTTATTGATCAGTTCCAAACGGGCCGCATCACTCATCTGGGTAGTAAAGGAATTGATCAGCACCATGATTTCTTCCAGGTTTTTCACCGATTGTTCCAATATCCCGCCATAGACCTTCCCCATGTAGTCAAGCTCCTCCGCCGTGAAATGCTTGTCGTTGCGGATCATTCGCCAGGTAAGCTGATATTCCCCTAGGATCCTGGACTGCTTGCCTGTAATTTCCTTGACCCGTTGGTAATAGGAGATCGCCTGCTTTACTTTGCGTAACTCTTCAAAGTATTTTCCATACTGATCTTTTTGCTTTTTGGTCCAATCTGAGATTTCGTTGAGCTTTGCCTTGGCCATGATGTTTTCAGCGGTCTTTTCTGCATTTTGCAGCCAGATAACTTTGTTTTGCTGCTTCATCAAGGCAATGTTCAATGCATTGAAGACTTTCTTAACCGCTGCTTTAACAACCACCCAAACGATCGCATGGCTTTTCTGTGTTGGAGCAACAATTAAAGCGAAACATAGAATCAGTGTGATCAATTTCCTTTTCATTTTTCTGGTATTTTAAGTCGCCTTTGACGGCCTTTACTGATTGCCTTAAATGTGAACTGAGACCGATTGACTATTGACCCCGAATAAGCTGTTCGCACTTTCTTGACAGAATCGGTCCGCTAGATTTCACATTCTTTTCACCTAGCTAATTGTTGGTTTGTTTTTATTTCCTCTGCCATGGCTGCAATACCCTTACGAATATCCCCGCCATATTTCGCTGCATACTCCATGACCTTTACCTTCTCGCTTTGTTCGGTAGTGTATGCGAGGTATTCCTCGGGAGACACCTCGGTACGATAAACTTTGGAATGCACCCCGCCCAAACTGATGAAGACCTCCTTATACTTCAAATTAGGATCATTTGCTTTGTTAACTGAAAGAATCATGGCCTTTTCTTTCTCGGTCAGTCCGAGCAATTCCTGAATCTGGTCGAATTTATTCTGATATTTAGACTGGTCTAATAGTACCTTGCAATCGCTATTATTGATAATCGCCTGTTTGACAATTGGCGAGGAAATGATATCCTCAACCTCCTGGGTAACCACTATTGCTTCCCCGAAGAACTTTCTTACAGTTTTAAAAAGATATTTTATGTACTCTGCAAAACCCTCCTTCATCAATGCCTTCCAGGCCTCCTCAATTAGTATCATTTTTCGGATCCCTTTCAGCTTTCGCATCTTGTTAATGAAGATCTCCATTATGATGATCGTTGTTACTCCAAACAAGATGGCATTATCCTTAATGTTATCCAGCTCGAAAACAATCAGTCGTTCCTGAAGCAAGTCAAGGTTCTGGTCTGCATTGAGCAGATAGTCGAACTCTCCTCCCCGGTAATAGGGGCGCAAGACATAAAGGAAATTGTCGATGTCAAAATCCTTTTCCTTCACCCGGTCGCTTTCCAGTGACTGTGTGAACTCATCGCGCAGAAACTCGTAAAAGCTGTTAAAGCATGGAAACACATCCGGGCGTTTTTCAAGGTACAGGTAATAGCCTCCAATCGCGTTGGATAAAGCTACGTACTCACTCCGACGGAAGGCTTCATCATCCTTTTTCCATAAGGCCAACAGCAATGTTTTAATACTTTCTTTCTTTTCAATATCCAGATTGTCTCCCTTCCCGATAAAAAAAGGATTGAACCTTATGGGATTATTCTCTTCATAGGTGAAATAATAACCCCCGACCATATCGCAAAGTCCCTTGTAACTATGCCCAACATCCACTAAAACGATATGTGTTCCCTGCTCATAATAACTCCTGACAAAGTGGTTTGTCCAGAAGCTTTTCCCAGAACCGCTCGGGCCAAGCACGAATTTATTCCGGTTGGTACAATATCCCTTCAGAATGGGTTCATCAGATATGTCAACATGCACTGGCTTTCCTGTCAGCCGGTCGCCTAGACGGATACCGACAGGACTTGGCGAAGTCCTATAATTGGTCTCCAGGTTTAAAAAGCACGTCGCCTGGGCCCCAAACGTATCGAATGTGTCGTTCATCGGAAAGTCTGCCGCATTTCCCGGAATCCCCGCCCAAAAGATTTGTGGCGCGCCGGCGGTTTCGATTTTGGCAACTGCGTCCATCTGCGCCAGTGCCGAACTGACCGCATTCTTGAGATCCTTAAGCTTGCCGCGCTCGTCGGTCCATACCATTACATTAAAGTGCGCTTTGACGGGCGCGCGCTGCTCACCAATGGCTTCATTAAGAAAATCGTTTGTCGCATCCCTAGCGATGGCATTCTCTCGGCTATAGGCAGAAAGAGATTGTAGTCGTAACCGTTTGCTTTCCAATTTCTGAAGTGTTTTTTGTGCATCTTCGATGATAATATACTGGTTGTAGATGTGGTTATAGGGCAATAATTGGCCCAAGGTAGTGGCAAATCCGATGGAAAATTTGGTTTTGTCGGTGCTGTATTTGTCATAAGTTATGCGCGACCCGCACAGAGCGGGGAGATCTTCAGCGTCACCCAAGGTATAGATCTGCAAATGCTGGTCTCCAATCTTCAGATCATCGGCTATCGATATGTCTTTCATAACCAGTTCTTCACCTCTATTTGCCAAGAAACAGTATCTTTCAATTAAACCGGCTGAATGCCGGCTGCTCACCAAATCTTCTTCCTTTAGTCTTTTAAGTTTTACAAAGCCGCTGTCCTGAAGTATCTGCCGAAATTGTCCGCAGCTATCCAGAAAATCTTGAAACAACGCTTCATTAATGGTCTGTTCAGGTACAAAGCTGGATCTTATCAAATTGGAGAAAATGCTGCTACCGGGCTTTCTACCGGACGGTTTCTTGGTCAGGAATATATAACAGCTGTGATCCAGATAAGGTCGCTCGTTGAAGAACCTTTCACTTGCCTGCGACAAAAAGCTGTCTTGCACCCGCCCAAAGTTAGGCTGGTAACGGCTTTCAATAAACCAATCCTGCTTGTGTAAGATACTGTGCTTCGGTAGCGTTTTGATCGCTTTGCCCCAGGCTTGGTGGAAAGCCTCATATTCATGATCACTAAGGGTAAATATTTCCGGCAGTTCTGCTTGATATACAACAGTAATGTCTCCCTGTTTGGACAGAATACAATCGTGCTCGATGTCCATAATCGGCAAAATATCTTTTAACCATTTTTCCATAATATTTTCTTCAACCGTTTTTCAATATCTTATTGACCACTAAGATCGTTTGGCACATCGGAGCTCTTCGATAGAAAGAGGAAGGATGGTAGGCAGTGTTGTCAGCTCAATCACAGATCAAGGTCAACCCATGATCGCTTTTTCAACATCGTCTTCAGATCTGACTCGTACTTTTCAGTAGCACTTACTATTTCTTTAACCTTTTCACCTTACCACTGTGCGGGAATACCCGATTTCGATCAGATATGTTTAATTTTATAAATGCCTGCCTTGAGTTAGACTTGACTAGGCTCGGAAGATGGCGCCTAGCCAGCATCTTCATCATCCCGTGTTCTCCATACTTGTTACTCCACTGGTATATCTTCAATGCAAGGAACGCTCCGGCAACCAATACGATCAACACGCACAGAAACTGTGGTACCCCGATCATGTATAAAATTCCAAACACAACCAATAACGCAACTATTCCGCCACCTAAGTACCATATATACTGTGCCTTTAGGCCTTTAAATTCAATACTCCGGTTAATACCTTTATTGATTTCGTACACACTGTTTGACATAACTAATATTAAGATAAAAAGAACGATTTGATCACTGTGGCAACAACGACAAGGAAGATGCAGCTGCCAAACCAGCTTGCTGCGACTTTACTAGTATCTGGTTCACCAGCATTCCATTTGGTATACACCTTCACCGCGCCAATAAGCCCCAGGATTGCCCCGACAGCGTACATCAGCTGTTCTCCAGCATTAAAATATCCTTTAACTTCGCCGGTAGCCTTGTTAATCCCAGCTTCTCCGTCGGCGTGAGCCGACAGGGTGGCCACGATCAGCAAAAAAGTCAGGGCCGTTGCCCGTTTACAGTAGTCATTCACTTTCTTAGTTTTCATATCCTTTTTGTTAAAATTTCTCTTTTTTTAGCCTGAGCTCCCCGCCCATTTGGGCGGGGCCCAGAACTAATTTTAGCCCCCGCATTCTCACTCATCTTCCTCACTGGTGGCTAATATTGACCCACTTTTGCTTGCTTCACATCCCTGCTATCTTTCATCCTCACTTGTTCAAAGTTGAAGTCTGCAACGAGTTGGTCAGAAACAGTTACCCCCATAATCCATCTACATCACTTTCCTCAATGGTATCTGTTCCATATCTTTCACATTCCGCCAGGATCAACTCATTAATCGCTGACCTGTACGGGGTATATTTTAAATCCGAATATTTCGCTAAAATTTTCTTCAGGTCTGCTGGAAGCTCTGTATTTATAACTGTCGTCTGCGAATCTGTCGCTAATAAAGCCTTTATCTCTTCAATTAGATTCTCCACCTGCATGAATTCGTCCGCACTTTCTTCATCAGTTTCTAGTTCGTTTTCTAACTGGACACTGTCCTGGTTGGTAACGGGTGCGGCTTGAAAAGCCTGGCCTGTAGTTGGGCTGTCTTTCAATTTTAGATTTCCTGCGTAAAACCTAAGATAAACATACACGTACCAGAGTAAGGTGAGGGTGGCCACTGTGACCAGGTATTGATTCCAACTAATATTTGACAACATAGGTACTTCGTTTTTTATTCAACCATGAAGCAATCTGCTTCGTTAATTACATCACAAAGTAACTGCGCACAACAATTCTTAAAAAGCTCTAAAAAAATTGAGCCCGTTTAGAGCCTCGATTAACCTGTTGATTATCAGTTGGAAAATAAAATATTTTTTTTTCGATTAATTTGGAAAGAAGGTAAACAGGAGAATTTTAAGGCGCTGGTTTGCTGTATGGTGATCAGTTTGCCCTGGTTTTGAGATCGGCAACGGATGCCAATGTCTTAGTGGCTCAATCGTTACAGCTGTATTTAACCATGGGTCCATCTCTCCACTAACCTGCAGGATGCCGTCTACGCATATCCGGACTAATGTCTACCAGTCAGAAGAACCCGATAGGGAAAAAGCAATCGAAGCATTGCAGAAAATGATTGATATGATGAGAAACTATGAATTGGTAGGCGCTGTCAGAATTCCAATTTTTCAAACTACATCGAAAAGTTAGCGACCATCTCGAACCACGGCTAGGTTTACACATACCGAACGCATACCCTGATATGCCGGCAACGTTTATCGTGTTTCCTACCGATCTCAAAATCCAAATGATGGAGTACTTCGTAAATTATTTATGATATAGATAGGAGAAGAATATAATACGCCCATACAACCCTTTTGAAAAGCTCAGTCCTGCATTTTTAGGTACGCTGATACAGGCCAAGCGGTTCTATTTAGTGGCCCAGCGTTTCCACTGGCCAGGCATTCCTGTAAATAAGGGGTTTATGCTTACCGCTTACCCGCACCAAGCTATGGCAGAAAACCACGCAAAGCATTTAGAGGCAGGAGAAGGCAAAGTACTGGATTTGCAAAATGCAGCGGATAAATGCAAGTTGGAAGAGCTTCTAAAACCTGGATCTGCATACCAGTTTTTCTACAGCGCCACCAGGGACAAAAACGCCCGCCAGAAACTCATCAAAGCCTACAAAGAACAGATCCGCAGCTATTCCATCACCAACTACCGGGGAAACTTCGTCTTCGACATCAAAGTGGAAGCCGGCCAGCTCTACGGCACCTACAGCTATGAAAAGCAAACAACAGTTGTCCTATTTTACCGCATTATAAAACCAAGCCTATGTGCAGGATGATATCACAACACGGGGAAATTGATCTGATCACAGACATTTTCCCGGAACTTGAAAACGTTAAGAAGCTGCCCATCGACGCGCAGACCCAGATACTGATCAACGGCAACGCCTTCCAGCCCGCAACAGTTATCGTCCGCCACGACCAGCGTCTGCTACTCGGAAAAATGGAATGGGGCGTACATCCTACTTTTGAGACCGATCCAAAAGCTTTCCACACCCGCAGGCTCAGCATGCTCAACGCCCGCAAAGAAAAAGTCCTTGACCCGGCATCCTACTGGCACAGCCAAGGGCTGGTCCGCAAGCCCATGCTCATCCCCGTCACCCGTACCTTCGAGCACCGGCACATCCACACCTGGCCTAAGCCCGTCCCGTACGCCATTGCCACCTGCCACCAGCCAGACCATGAATTCTTCTACATCCCCGGCATCTACCAGAGCTACCAGCTGACCGACAAGGAGGGCACTAGGCGCACCCTGTCCGGCTTCGCCATGATCACCACCCAGGCCAACCCGCCCATGGCCCAGATCCACAACCACGGCGAGAACAAGCACCGCATGCCCCTTTACGTTCCGCTGGAGATGGCCCAGGCCTGGGTATCACCCAAACGCACACTGGGCGACTTCAAAGAAATACTGAACTACACCATACCCGCAGACGAGCTCAACTACTACACCGTATTCCCCCTTACCGGAAAAGCAGAACGGCCAGACGGCAAAGCAAAAGACGAGCCCTGGACCTGGCATAGCCTTCCTGCCTTGGGAAACGACGTGCCTGCAACAAAGCAGCAGCTGTTCGGATAATACCGGTCAGAAAGCCATTAAGCTCAACGCCAACGGGCATTTTTTTAAGAGAACAACGAATGAATCCCGATGACGGCGCGTAGAAGATACGCTATCCGAATCCATTGGAGACGGCTAGGCATATTTTTCCTTATTTTGTTCGCAATGTGCTTCCACAACTTTTACCCACTTATCGTACCAGTACCAGGTTTTCTCGATCAATACGCCATATCCTTTTCCGGCATTTTTAGCGTTTTCTGCTTTCCATAACTGAGTATGCTGATGCGGACCAAACTTGGTATGACCTTTTGCCTGCATCGATTTCCAGATTTGAGTGGGTAGGTGTTTTTTAATTTCCCTGTCTTTGATGACCACATACTCCTTATTCATGTGCTCTGCCTCTGGGGAGTCGGCTTTCAAAAATTCAATAACCCTATCAGCTTGCCCTTTATGGTTGACAGCTTTGGGGACATACAGCACCCGGTAAGCATACCGGCTGTCATTAAATTCAGCTTCCGACAAAGTCTCATCAAAGGCATTAATGTACGCGGAAATGTTTGCGGGCAAGTCGGTAAACTGCCGGAGCTGAGCCGCATGTTCGTGCTTGATCGTAGAAAATTGTAAGGAAAAGGACAGGTGTTTATCTATGCCGTAAGCTTCGCCGAACAGGTCTTTGATCGCCGAATTATAGTTCAGGCAACATGCCTGGAAGCGCGCACTCAGATATTCGTCGATCTTATTGGTCATCTGGTGCTCGATCTCATGCCGGAGCCCGATCAGAAACCTAAGGTTTGCCGAAACGATGGGCTCAATGGGTGACTGGGCACAATTCAGGCAACGTTCCAGTTCCCAGAATTTAAAGGCCCGTCTTTTTGTCCTGTCAAACTTTTTACGGCCGTTCACGACTTCATGGTAACGATATTCAATGCGGTTATTTCTATAATAAGCATGTAGCAAATACGTCCATGCGATGGTCACCAAAACAATATATGTTTCAGATTTAAACTGGATGTTCGGATTATTAAAAATCTGGACCGCGCTTAGCATCGCTTCCCGCGATTTAGTGAGGAGCTCTTCCCTGACAGACCATATTCTTCGTTTAGCCATTGTGATTGCTCTGATTAAACTTTTTAATGCCTTCTTGGCGCTGAACGTGTATGCGGGCGCACATAAGTGCCGTCTTTTCTGGTATACCCCTTTACATGGACCGTTCCGCCCGAACTGGTGGCCCTGGCAGCCGAACCGGAAGAACTGCCCGTAGCGTTACCGCGGCTGTTTGAGGAAGCTCCCAGCTCAGCAGCATATTCCCGTGATACGTAACCATGCCCGGCCAGAAATACCAGGTTGAGGTATGCGGACTTGCTCAGCTTGGTTTTACGGGCTGCCTTTGAAGGTTTTCGCGCATAGCCATATACAGCACCGAAGTAGGTATAGGGTTTGGCCGAGTTCCCAAGAATGATATAACTGTTGTTTTCAGGAACGGTGGCAATAGACTGCTGAAGATCGGAACCGCTGTAAATATCGGTTGGCATCGGCGCAGTGACCAGATAGTAGTTCTTTGTGCAGCCAGAAAGCGCAACTACAGAAAAGAGCAGAAAAAGTATCCTTTTCATTTAGAGTCATTTAGATGAATACTAAAGATAGGAATAGTTTGCTAAAACGCAATACATTTGGAAAAAGCCGGTTGTCGTGCAGATGAATCGACAGCATTAATGCTCTTTTTGCGTTTGTCGCAATGCACACGTAATTGACCCATCAACAATTTTTAATTTTAATCTGCAAGAGCGATCTTTGAGCATAACCGGGCCACATTCAAAGCAAATACTTTTATGATGCCTTGAAATTTAACATTAACTATCCCCGATACTACCTGCAGGCATTCGAACTTTACCAAAAGCATGCGGGCTACAGATGACAATGATAGGTCCTTAAAAGTCTGCGAAAGACCGAAAATTAAAAAATCAAAAACCATATTTCTACAATAAGGGTTCCATAGAAAAGCAAATGGCCTGAGAAATCTATCAGGGCCAGCGAATGAAACTATTTTGGAAACCAGCCGCCGCCAGCGGCATTTACGTGACGAATGATGATGGAAGAGCTGCCTTATCAGCTGTTATTTTCAGCTTCTCCCGTGCCGATTGCACTGATCCGGACTGCAGATCAACGGATTGAAATGGCCAACCCGGCCATGCTGGAACTCTGGGAAAGGGACACTTCGGTCCTGAACAAGCCCTATCAGGTCAGCCTTCCCCAGGATCTTGTCCGGCAGTTCGAACCGCATTTAGAACAGGCAAATCAGCGTAGTCAGCGTTGCATTCAACATGGCTGCCGCCTGCGGTATCGCTCCAAAGGCAGCCCCAGAGAAGCCTACTATAATTTTGAGTACACGCCGCTAACAGTTAGCGGCAACCAAAGAGCTATCCTGATCTCAGGAACCGATATTACTGCCGAGTACCGCTCAAAGCTTGAATCGGCAGCTGAACGCGCACGCTGCCTGGAGGGGATCGAGGACCTGCTAAACGCCGAAAGAGACCAGCATCAGCAGAAAAACGAATTCATCGGCATGGTCAGCCATGAGCTGAAAACACCCCTCACCTCGCTGAAGGCCTATCTACAACTGATGGGCGCCAGGACTGCGGAGATCGGTGACAACCATTTGATCACGCTGTTGGGCAAAGCCGACCGGCAAATCGAGAAGATGACCCAAATGATGTCCGGGCTGTTGACCCTGGCGCGTCTGGAGTCCGGCCGTCTGCACATCAACGCTGAACGGCTGGACCTGTCCTTACTGGTCGAAAACTTCATCCACGAACAGCAGCTGCTTTTCCCAGCCCACCAATTGGTATATCAATCCAGCGGTAATGCATTCGTGCAAGCAGATGCAGAAAAAATGGCCCAGGTCCTCACCAACCTGCTGAGCAATGCATCAAAGTTCAGTCCCCATGCGCCACTTATCCAGCTGAGCTGCCAGCAGCTCGATGATCAGGTCATTGTGCAAATTACCGATCGTGGCATAGGCATTGACCCAGATAGCCTTCCGCTGATCTTCCAGCCCTTCCATCGCGCGGCTTCCGGGATCCACCGGCACATTTCCGGATTTGGAATTGGGCTATATCTTTGCAGTGAGCTGGTCCGGTTACAAGATGGAAAGATATGGGCAGAGAGCAGTCCCGGCAAAGGGACAACCATAAGTTTTAGCCTCCCTGTTTGCGTTTAAACGGCTTTTCCTGGAAATTGATGCTCCGGCACACCAGAGACCTTGGCTAGCTATTGTGACAACGCCTGGCCATAGCCGCTGACCGGTGTAAAACGAAAACTACTGAAATTACTTGAGCGATTGTCAAACAGAATGTAAAAAAGGCGGCCAGCTGATCGCCGGCCGTCTAATTATTAACTAAAACTAACGTACCAACCGGATTCCCGGTTGATCATTAGACGTATCCCGTCACCTCAAGTTGCATGATTTTCAAGATTTTTAAGCCAAGCAGCCTTGCATTTATCGCAATACACCCGAAATTTGACCTTAAAACACCGTTGAAAGTATAAACGTTATGCCGATCTTTAATCAGGTCAGCTAAACTTATTTCAATCTAACGGCACTGTCATGAACTTAGACATCTACATTAACTATCCCGGACACTGCCGGCAGGCATTCGAGTTTTACCAGCAGCACCTGGCCGGCAGGATCACCATGGTGACCGTTCACGAGCGAATCCCACCGGGCTTTCCCGAAGAATGGAACAGCCCAATCCTCCATGCCATTATCGAGATCGGCGGCATGCTGGTCCGCGGCGCCGACGTCCCCGGAGCTGAGCCCATGCGCAGCGCCTACCTCACGCTCAGGCTCGACACCCCCGAAAAAGCAGAAGAGATCTACCAGCTGCTTTCCCATTGCGGAGAGGTATTCATGAAAATGGAAAAGACCTTTTTCGCCAACCGCTTTGCCATGCTGCGCGACCAGTTCGGCACCTCCTGGATGCTGCTGAACGAAACCTGAAAACACAGCCAACCCCGGCAACTCTAAGGGAGTTAAAGCTGGAATGGCTTTTGAAGCTGGAGTATCCGATGAGAGAAACAATGGAATACATTTACCTTTGCGACCGTCAAACTGCCCCGGAACTTAAACACCAGCCCTGCCGGGCCGTCCGCCGCTGGGGCAAATGCATCCGCGGCCGTAACGGCTCCATGCTGGTAGCGTTTGAAAACGGCGACAGGCATGTCATCCTGGGCAGGCTGCTCAGAAAGATCAAGCAATAG
>Ga0222419_100947_pt1 | contig 14033 bp, 11 predicted proteins | sample 1B20Ametagenome_FD_182474 | JGI IMG/M metagenome (GOLD analysis project Ga0222419, IMG submission 182474) | Enriched microbial communities from leaf-cutter ant dump, University of Wisconsin, Madison, United States - 1B20A (version 2) | ecosystem: Environmental > Terrestrial > Nest > Insects nest... | reverse complement strand
CCATACTTATTTGCAGTCCAAACAACCCAACCGGCTATCTGTATTCCAGAGAGGAGATGGAAGCACTGAAAGCACTGTGCCTTAAGTATGACCTTTTCCTGCTTGCAGATGAGGCCTACCGGGAATTTTGTTACGAAGGCGGTGAATTTGTCTCTCCGCTTCATCTGGAAGGCATAGAAAAACACGTAGTCATATTGGATACCGTATCCAAGCGTTACAGTGCCTGCGGTGCCAGACTGGGTTGCATCATCACAAAAAACAAAGCCGTCATCCAGGCCGCGCTGAAATTTGCCCAGGCCCGGCTCAGTCCAGGGATGGTAGAACAGATTGCCGGCACAGCTGCAGTCGACACACCTGACAGCTATTTTGAAGCTGTAAACAAAGAATATACCCTGCGCAGAAATACGCTGGTACAAAGGCTGAATGCCATGGAAGGCGTTTTCTGTCCCAATCCCGGAGGAGCCTTTTACGTCATGGCCAAGCTGCCCGTCGACGATGCAGACCAATTCTGCCAATGGATACTGGAAAGCTTTGAACACGAAGGCGCAACTGTCATGATGGCACCCGGCACAGGTTTTTATTCCGCTGAAATACTCGGGAAAAACCAGGTCCGATTAGCCTATGTCCTTAATATACAAGACCTGAACAAGGCCATGGATTGCCTGGATGCCGCGCTGAAGCAATATCCCGGCAGGACATTGGCATAATTTTAGTATCTTTGCAACTACAACTGGGGCCGTTTTGGATTTGACAGGGTGGCGCTAAGTATGTAAGCATGCAGTGCGTTGTACGGAGAGCACTTTAAAGAGAACGTTCAAACTATAATTGGCGAAAATAACTACGCCTTAGCTGCCTAATTTAGAATTAGCCCGGCTTTTGTCCCTCTGACTGCTGCAATGTTAGGTTAGGATACGGGGCATCGAAATAACGTTGCTGGCAATTGCAAGGTGCGCTGCAATTGCGAGATCAAGCACCTAAGGTGAAAGGTTAGGTCGGTTTCCAGCCCGCCAGATCCCTACAATCAATTGGAAAATAAGCATGTAGAAGGCATAATTTATCACACAACTGGACAAGGGTTCGAACCCCTTCGGCTCCACATGACGGGGGAATTGAAAAATTCCCCCGTTTCTTTTGATCACTAACCAATTCAGATATGCCCGCGGCAAACGATTTTATTCATGATTCAATGGGATTATCCGCACGGGAAAATGACAGCGATTAACGCGGCCGGGATCATTTATCAAAAAATATAAAACAAACTGAAATCCGTATAAATTTTACTAATGAAAACGACATAATTTAGAAATTCTAAAAATTGACCAAAAAAAACCTAATGTCAAAAAAAATAGCATTACTGAATTTCCTGCTAATTTGCTTTGCCACCATTTCATTTGGGCAGCAAGAAAAGAAACCTGGCCAAGTAAAACTCATGGGCAATCGTTTTCTGACCTTTAATACCATAATCCGGGTAAATCAGATAGAAGTCTCAAGAAACCGCAACGCGGGTGAAGACGAAAGGGCATTGCATACACCAGAAAAAGTCATCGCCTTCCGGAAAGCCGTAGAAGACGGTTTTCCGGGAGCGAAAATGACCTGGGCATTCAGCTGGCTTGCTTTAAATGACACAGCAGCAAATTACCGTGAAATCCGAAAATTAGTAGTGGATTATCACCATAAGTACGGAGATGAAATAACTTTTATCCCGGGTGCTTATTTTGCAAATGCTTACAACAGCATAGCACAGGTAAACAAGGATCTGCATGATGGTCTGGCCCTGGTAAGCAAAATGGTCGGAAATGGTTATCGCCCCCTAAGTGTCGTGGCGGGCTTCCTCGCCGCAGAAAACCAGCAGTATTTAGCAGAAAAAGAAGGTATCCATGTTTGTCAGGGCAACATCTGGAGCCAGTTCGCAATTGATAATCAAGATGGTGACGGTTCCGTTTCTTACCCATTTTATCCCTCAAAAGAACATTTTTGCAAACCTGCCCAGGGAAAAGCAGACTTTATAGACTGTGTTAATCTCGATGGCTGGACAATGGATTTCCTGGCAGCCAGGCGGCAAGGTTTTGCCGGAGGATTCAACAGCCGCATGGGGGTCGGTCCGATAGAAACAATCGGCAAGCACGGAAAAGATAAGGGACTCCAGGAAATGCTCCACTCCACTGCGATCCATTTCGACAAGGGATTTGAATTGAATGGCTTCGCCTGGGTTACCAATTGCTGGGAATTAAGCCTACCCTATGAACCTTCCCTACTGAAGGAATGGCTGAGCAGCATAAAAAACCGCTGGCCAGATACCAAAATGATCACACAGGGCGAGTTCGGCCTGCTATGGAGAGCACATTACAAAAGCAATAACTTCAATTATCAATTTGTACAAAGGGGATCTGGAATCGGTGGTTCAGATGAAAACCTTGAGATCCGGTGGTTGATGAACAAGGATTTCAGGTTAGCTTTACTGAAAGACTGGAAACTCAATACACCTGAACAGGTCATTGACTTTACCCGCTATGACCTGAAAGCACAGCAACCAACTGAGATGACAAGAAAATGGAGTTTGCTGGGAGACATCAATCAAAAACAAACCCGTCCGCAAGACACGCCAGTTCCCTTAAATGAACTGCCGGAAAAAGCAAATTCGATGATAAAAAAGAGGTATCCGGATTTATTTATCGAACAAAAATAATGCGGTAAAACAAAATTTACGACCCTGAACAGAACAATAGCGGGTTTTCTGGCAGCATAATATGGACATAAAAGTACTGAGCCCGTTATGGGGCAGCGAAAATCAAGACCTCCGTTTATTTCTTAAACGCGTAGATGCAGCAGGCTATGACGGCATAGACACCTGGATACCAACAGAAAAGGAAGATCAAAAGACCGTATTGAACTATCTGGACAGCCGCGAGATATACCTGGTCGCACATCAGCATGAAGCCAGCGGAACGACATTCAATAAATTCCTCCGGTCATTTTCAGCACAACTGCACAAATGCGCAGCTTTAAAACCCCAAACAATTAATTCGCACACCGGAAAGGACCACTTCTCAACAGCACAATTTCTGGATCTGATCGCGGCAGCAGAAGACTTTACAGCGAAAACCGGAATTACCGTATTGCATGAAACACATCGTGGAAGAATGGGCTACAGTCCGCAAATGACGGCAGAGCTCATGGAAAAAAACAGCACCTATTTACTAACTGCCGACTTCTCCCACTGGACCTGCGTTACGGAAAGCATGCTGGAAAATTTTAGAGAGACCTTAAAACAGGCCATTCACCGAACCAGGCACATCCATGCCAGGATAGGCTTTGAGCAGGGCCCCCAGGTACCCGATCCAAGGGCACCGGAGTGGCAATATGCGCTTAACAAATTTCTGGGATGGTGGGATGAAATTTATGAAACAAATCAGCGCTCAGGCAGAAATGTCTTGTCCTTTACCACAGAATTTGGCCCTGTTCCCTATATGCCCATCATCCCCTATACCGCAAAACCGGTTGCCGATCAATTTGAACTGAATTGTTTCATGAAGGATCTGCTGCGAAAACGTTACGCAGCACCAGACAAAAGCTCGCAACAAAATCCCTTATTATCCCCGATGAATAAAATGACTGCACATTTCATACAGGGATAATAAGGGATAACATCATGGTTTGTCTGGAAATGATCAGAGTTTAAAACCCGTTTTAAGAAACAGGTTTGCAATAGTCACTACTTCAGCCTTGGTCAGAAATTCATCAAACGATTCAGCCGCTGCTGCTTTGGTGACTGCAGTACCGTTGATCCCCATAATTTCAATATCCGCCTGCAAAGTAGTATTTTCACGAGCATATACCGGGTCTACAGCTGCAATACCCGTATCATTGGAAACATCACCAGCCCCCAGACTGATCCAGGGTTTTAGTCCTGTGGCCCCGTTTGCAGCCAACATTTGACGGATGTGTGCAGCATGTCTTGCTTCTACTGAATGAATCTGTAGCGCAGTGGTCAGTACAGTATTCCCCTTCAAAACCGGAGCCTGACCTTTGTACGCCCTTACGCCAGTATCCTCAAAAGCTGCGGCCACCTTTAAGAAAGTAGCGTAATCTGAATAGACCGCGCCAAAAGTACCTCCAGCGGTAAAATCAAAATTATCGTATTCCAACGGACTCCTGGCGGCATTGCCCAGGGCCCCTTCGAGCAAACCTACGTGCGCCTTTTCATGGTCTCTTATCGTGGTAATAGCTCCTTCAGGTGCACCAGAAGGAACGAGGCCTGGCGCAGCAAGCAGTGCATGGTTATAGAAATGAAACTCGAGGTATTCTAAAGTAAGTGCAAAATTCAGCACATCGTTCACAGCAGCAGGTGCAGACTGCCCGTAGGCTTTGTTAAACAGAGAACCCAGCGCGAGAGGCATAGCAGCAAAAGAGATCTTCTTTCCCATCTGGAAAAAATCCTGCATTGCTTTTCTTCTCGGATTTATTCTCTCATAAATCTCGGCATCAACTTTTTCGATTTCGTCTAATATGCTTAAAATATTCATAATTTCGGGGTATTAAAGATTAACGATATTGATTTTGGTCTTGATGTATTTGCCCGCGGCATTCAACACCTTGTCAGGTGTCAGCGCAGCATCCAGTCCTCCTGATACACTTGCGCCGGAAGACGTTAAGCTGGACAGATCAGCAAAACTGCCGTTACTGACCTGGTCCCTCACCCAGGCCGCGTGCCTGGCTTCAACCGAAACAATTTGCCCGGCGGCAACCAGATAAGCATCTTTTTTCAACCTGATCCCAACACCGTTATAAGCGGCAACTCCCAGGTCCTCAAAAGTCTGGGCGGCAGCAAGCACACTTGCACCGTCATTAAAGTTGATGGAAGAAAAATCAACCTCCAAACTGCCGATAGCAGCAGTTCCGAGCAACTTCTTAAAAAATTCACGATGAGCTATTTCATGGAACTGGACATCCTCGAAATAATTCTTCTGTGTCGTGGTAAAACCAGAAGGAGGATTGGAAGAAACCTGAATATAAAAAGCAGCCTCCAACTGCTCCAGCGCATAAGCATAGTTCAGCACACCAATATCATCCCGGAAATCCAGTGTCGCGCCAAAAGACATGTCCGGAACCCTATCCTTCTTGCAGCCCGCAGCGACCAGGGCCGCGACTGCAGTTCCGGCACCCGCATATCGCAGGAATGCCCTTCGTTCCAATCTGCCATCGAGAATACCCGTCTCTCTGAGCGATGATTCATGATTTTCTTTTAAGTTTTCCATAGTAAAAGTTTTAAGGAGTTGAATTAAAACATTATTTACATGGATTTACGAGAAAAGAAGATAAATTGGATTTTAGAAATTCAGATTAACTTTAAACCAGGCATGACCAATTCCGGAACACCACATGTATCTTGCCCGACAAACTTTTTCATGTTTTAGCTGTTTAAACTACGCTGTAGGAATAAGCCAAACCATTTTGGAAAATGCTTGTCCCTGTATTTTCAGTTTTTGTCTAAAGCATACAATTTTTGAACGACCAAGCCAAGCTGTCCGAACAAGAAATCATTTCCCTGTTATTGCAACAGGACGAGAAAGGATTTAACTATCTTTACGATAATTATGCGCCGGCTATTTACGGGACCATTGCCAGGATTGTAAATGAAAAAGAATATGCAGATGAGATCATACAAGATGTTTTCGTTAAGATCTGGAAAAACATCAGGCAATTTGATCCTGAAAAAGGACGCTTATATACCTGGATGATCAATTTAGCCAGAAATACAGCGATAGACTACGTCAGGTCAAAAAGTTTCCGGAACCAGCAGAAAAACCAGGGCATTCCGGAATCCGTAAATGACAGCGAGCTATATGCTACAACCTCTAAAGTAGACCATATCGGATTAAAAGAAGTCCTGGCCCAGATGAAAGCAGAATGGAGGGAGTTGATAGAGCTGGCCTATTATAAAGGCCACACACAACAGGAAATTGCCGAAAGGCTTAACATACCCATTGGTACAGTTAAAACCAGGATCAGGAGTGCATTAATTGAGCTGAGAAATTTGTTAAAAGATTACAGGTAAAATTGAACATAAAAGAATACATATCGTCTGGTATTATCGAAGCCTGCGTCATGGGCCTGGCATCCGAAGAGGAAATGCATATTTTGGATTGTATCCAAAAGAACAGTCCTGAAGTCAGGCAAGCCGTTCAGGAAGCACAGAAAACATTAGAAGATCTTGCATCCCGGCAGGCTATTGACCCTCCGCAGCCCCTCAAATCAGCGATATGGGCCAGGATTTCGGAAGAAAAGCAAAAAACACCGGCAGCTCACAAGAAACCGGCAGTACAAGTGACCACACCGCTTTATCCGGCACAAAATAAATATACAGAAAATAATAAAGCTATCTTAAATTGGCCGGCGATCGCTGCGACGATTTTGTTATTAGCCAGTATCTCTTTAAACCTTTACCTCAATCGCAGCCAAAACAACGTAAAAAAACAGCTCGCTCATCTAACAAGCGCTCAAAAAACCCAACAACTTGCTTATCAGAACCTGAAAAGCAAATGGGACCTGGTAACCAGTCCAAACGTCAGGACCATCCCGTTGTCAGGTGTAGAAAAACACCCCGGCATGAAAGCGGTCGTGTATTTTGAGCAACACTCAAATGAAGTTTATTTGGCATTAGAAAATCTGCCTGCAGCGCCCAGACTCCAGCAATACCAGTTATGGGCTATCGTAAACGGTAAACCTGTAAGTCTGGGCGTATATGACCAGGATGCAGAAGCAGTTATACAAAAGATGACAGGCATAGCCTCGGCACAGGCATTTGCCATTACGCTGGAGAAAAAAGGCGGAAGCCAGACACCAACCATGGAAAATATGTATGTAATGGGAAAAGTGTAAGTTTCTATTGACAAATTCCCCGATCCGGCAGCCAGGACAAGCAACCGGCACTATTTTTTCCCTGTTCTAGGACCGATAGTAAGGAACATTCTTTTACCCTCCAGTTTTGGCAGAAGTTCCACTTTTCCAAATTCCTCCAAAGCCTGCGCAAAATTGAGCAGAAGCAGTTCACCACGCTCCTTATACATGATAGATCTGCCCCGGAAATGAACAAAGGCCCGTACCTTTTCCCCTGCTTCCAGAAAAGCCATAGCATGTTTAAGCTTGAACTGGAAATCATGGTCGTCAGTATTTGGTCCGAAACGAATGTCCTTGATGACAGTCTGTTTGGTCTTAGCCTTAATCTCCTTCTCCTTTTTCTTTTTCTCAAAAAGAAACTTATTGTAATCGATGATCCTGCAAACAGGAGGTACAGCATTTGGAGATATTTCAACCAGATCAAGACCTCTTTCACTTGCCATATCCATTGCAACAGACAGCGGAAATATGGCAGCATCGATATCCTCACCGACCACCCTGACCTGCGGTGCATTGATGAACTGATTGATCTTATGTTCCGCCTCTTTTTTTTTGAAGGGGACGCGAAGCCCTCTGTTAGATGTTCTTTTTTTAAAAGCCAAATTAAAAATGATTAAAAGTTATAGGATAATTATTTACAGATTTCAGAATCTGTATTTGAAAGCATTTCCAGCAGAGAAGATACCAGAAATGGGGTATAGAGATTATATTGAGCAAAGGACGCCTGGTGACCGACTTTGATCGTATAAGCACCCCGGATATCTGCGAGCACCTTGAACATGTCTTCATCAGTCTTGTCATCACCGATGCACAAAATGAAATCATACGGTTTTGCATCCAGCGCTTTCCTTGCAGCCAGACCCTTATTGACCCCTTTGTTCCGTACCTCGATGACTTTATGTCCATCAAGCACATCAAGCGGCATTTGCAGCGTGTGTTCCACAAGTTCCTCATACAAATCCTGGGCACGGCGGTTAGCGAGAAAAGGGTCGGCATTACGATAATGCCAGGCCAGGGAGAAGTCTTTCCTTTCTATAAACGAATTAGGACTTCTGAACACATAATGGTCCATGATCTTTTCAATCTTATCCTTCCATGCCGTAGAAACGGTCAAGGCTTCATTAGACCATTGTTCTCCAAATTTTCTCTGCTTGGCACCATGCTCTGCAATCAGGCCAATCTTTAAATGCCCCAGCCAGCTGTCAAGCGTTTTGCTATCCCTTCCGCTGATGATATACACATCATTCCTGGCATCTTCACAAAGACAGGAAAGCAGGCTCAGCAATTCAGCATCAGGCGCCGCCCCGGAAGGAACCTTGGAAAAATTGACCAGCGTACCATCGTAATCCAGCAAAAGCAGGCGTTTCTCCGCTGCTTCATATTTATTCCGCAGCTCAGACTTTGAGAAATTATCGAGAAACCTGACCTCAAATTTAAGCTGCTGAGACTTCACATGCCCCAGCTCGCTGAGGAAATCCGTTGCCCAGGCATTTACGTCATATTTTTCAAGCAATTGCCGCATGGCTATCAATCGCTGTTCCTGTTCCGCCCGGGGCATCTGCAATGCCGCAGTAATGGTATCGGCAATTTCCTCAGTATCGTTAGGATTGATGAGCAGCGCATCAGAAAGCTCTGCTGAAGCTCCGGCCATTTCACTAAGAATCAGTACACCGCTGCAATCTTTACGGCTTGCGACAAATTCCTTGGCGACCAGATTCATGCCATCGCGCAAAGGAGTGATCAGCGCTGCATCACAAGTGGTGTACAACGCAGTAAGATCGGCAAAATCGAGATGGTCATACTGATAGATCACCGGTTGCCAGGAAATACATCCCATAGAACTGTTGAGATTACCGATAAACTCATCGATCATCTTTTTACCCTCATTGTATTTAGATATTGAATCCCTGGAAGGAACGATGACCAGTACAAATACCACATTCTCAACAAATTCAGGATAAAGCTGCAAGAATCTTTCATAAGCAATAAGACGATTCTGTATACCCTTGGTATAATCGAGCCGGTCCACTGAGAACAACATTTTCTTATTCCCCTTTATTGCAGCATATTTATCGCGCAACGCACGGATATCCGGCCGGTCGAAAGCTTCATTGAATAGATTATAATCGACACTAACCGGAAAGGCATCTACCTGCACCTGCCGGTTGTGCCATTGAATGTACTGATTATCGTGAGCGATCTTGAGCGACATATCCATTGTTTTCAAGAAATGCGATACATACTCAGAAGTATGAAACCCAATAAGATCGGCACCAAGCATACCCTCCAGGAGCGCCTTTTGCCATTTTCTGGGAATGACCCGGAACAATTCATACGAAGGAAAAGGAATATGCAGAAAAAGACCAATGGTCAGGCCGGGATGTTTAGCCCTCAGCATACCCGCAAGCGGCAAGAGATGATAATCATGTATCCATACCACATCAGTCTCCCTTACCTGCGCAGAAAGCGTTTCACAAAATATGCTGTTTACAGACATATAAGCCTGGAAACAGGCAGGATCATATTCCGCATAAGAAGGAAAATAATGAAATAGCGGCCAGAGCAAAGAATTTGAAAAACCATTGTAATACAGCTCATATTCCTCATCATTAGTAAAGACAGGCAAAAATTCATAATGCGAAGTACCCGGCTCAGCCTTGTCCCAGGTCTCCCTGTCAATACCAGGCATGCCCGCCCAAAGCCGTTCGGTAAAAACCGCTCTTCCACTGCCGCCGATATAAGCTTCTACTGCAGAAATGAGCCCTCCGGAGGACTGGCGCTGCACGTAAAGGTTATCGTTTTTTTCAATAGTAAGCGGTAAACGGTTGGAAACTATGAGTAATCTCTTCTGCATAATTTATTGGGTTAAGAAATGAAATCCGGCGGAATACGGTAAGTATAATGATCAAATTGCCGGGAAAGCCCTACGAATTCCAAAAGAAAAAGGGCAGGACGACCTGCCGAATTAGCAGATGCGATGCAAAAGTACGATTTTTTTTGTAAAAAGGCGAATCAGATCCGGAAAAAGGGAAACTCCGGCAGCGGCGAACAGCCAGAAAATGAGGCCCGCCTCAGATCTCCCTGACCGCAGAAGACTCGATCCAGCCCACATTTCCGTTAGGCAGGGAAATCTTGATCCATCCCTCCGATTTCTCCAGAATGCCGACCTTAAGGCCCTCATGGATCACGAACAAGGTTGCAAAATTATCCTTCGGGCCGCTCTTAACATGGACAGTACCGGCAAAAACAATAGCACTGCTGTTGTGCTCCAGATACCTGACCTGTAAGCCAGCCACCGCTACAAAGACCAAAGCCAGAACGATCACCACCAGTCCGGAATAAAATGCAGACTTTTTCAGGCGCAGGCTGGAAGCAAACAAATACAAGATCAAAGCACCAAAGCCCACTAACACACCAGTCACAGCCAACACCGCCAGCGTCTCCGCAGACCAGAACAAAATAAAAGCATGCCACCAGTTCTCCAGAAAAAATTCAGGAGCAGCCTCAATTTTATCCCTGATCTTCTGGTTGGCAAACTGGATATTGATACCGACATCCTCATCCCCCGGAGCCAGCTTATACGCCCTTTCAAAATTCAGCAGCGCCAACGGGATCTCAGCGAGTTTATAATACGCATTGCCGAGGTTAAAATACAGTTCAGAAGAAACATAACCACTATCCAGTATCCTCTGGTAATCCGACGCAGCTTCCTGATACTTCCCCTTAGCGTACAGCGCATTGCCCCTGACAAATAAACTATCGACAGGACCCTTTCCAAACGAAAACACCGGCAAGGCCAGCGCAGCAAGCAATAGCCCAAATAAAAAGCTTTTCATTCCTCTAAACATGGTTTTCAATGTCACTAATGATATTTTTTGCCTTATCCAGCACCTCCTGCGCAGCAATACCGGAAACAGGCGCATATCTGGCCATTTCACAAAGATCCAGGGTTTCGTTCAGGGCAGCGACGATATGTTCATCGACCCGCATCTCGCGAAGGCGGGAGCCGATACGCTCCCTGTCCAGCTCAGCAGCAGCAATATTCAGCTTATCACCCAGGTAACCATACAGGCCCCGGAATACCTGCTCATAAAACGCATTGCTGTTTCCGCCCGACAACTGCCTGGAAGCATCCGCAAGATGCCTGGCCGCCACCCTGTTGGCATTGCGTCCCCTGACAACTGCCAGATCCCTGTTGTGCTCCCTGAGCCAGTTCCTGTACAACCAGGCGGCCGCGAAAAACAAAGGACCGGCAAACAGCAATAAATAGTAAACCGCGGAACCATAAAAGCCCTCCCCGGACCTGCGCAGCGCAACATCTGCCGGTTTAATATACCGGATATCCTTACCCAGCAATTTCAAATCCTGCTGCCCCGCACCATAAGCCACAACTGCAGAACCAGGCGCACCTTTGCTCACCTTCACAGGAAATCCCGCAGTGACCAAAGTCACATAGCGCCCGGACACCGGATTGAAATAAGAAAACTTCAAAGGGTCGATCTGGTAGCTGCCCTCATGCCGGGGGATCAGCAGGTAACTGAACTCCCTGCTACCGGACACACCGTCCACCCTTTCGGTAATCTGGTCCGTCAGCTTCGGATCATATTGCTCCATATCCGCAGCAAGCTTCAGTGCAGGAGCCCGCAGCAATTTCAGATTACCCGAACCATTGATCTTCACCGTATAGTTCAGCGCCTCATTGGCCCTGACCGCAGACTTGTCCAAAGTAGCCGATACAGAAAAATTACCTACCGCCCCCTGGAAACCCTCCGGCTTGCCGGCTTCCGGCAGCGGCTTCACATTGATCGTCACCGGCGAACTTTTCACCTTATATTTAAAATCCTTGTAAGAACCACCGCCAAAGAACTGGTCGATCGGATCATTGGAAGGCACCACCTGCCGCACCACAAAAGTCATATTCAAAGGATCCAGCGCAAGCTTTCCAAAACGCTCAGGAAACAAGATCACCTCCTTCAGTACCGCCACATGATACCTGGAACCATTATAGTCCTCCACCTTCCACTCCACATTCGGATTGCTGTTCTTGATCTCCTGGCTCCAGAAGCCATTGAAATCCGGCAGCTTATCCACAGAATTGTCTACGATGTTGATGTTCGCATACAGTTTATAGCTCACCGTGATCTGTTCCCCCTGGAACACATTGGTCTTATTAGCCACCGCCCTGAGGAACAACCTTTTAGAAATATCCGCCGGGTTGCCGCTCTCCAAACCGTCCCCTTGCTGCGCAGCAGCCGAACCGCCCTGGCCGCCCTGGGGCACAGCCCTGCCCTTCACCACCTTGATCCTGACACTGTTGGACTTGTACAGCTTCCCGCCGATCGACATAGAAGCCGGACCGATCGTATAGGCCCCCTCCTTCAGCGCAACCAGCACATAACCCATAGACATATTGATGGTCGTATTGCCATTGACCGAACTAAAGCTGGAAGACTGGTTTGGCCCGCCAACCACCTGGAAACCATCCAGCGAGGGCGGATTGAACGAATCCGGGCTGCCGTTCGTAAAAAAAGTAAGCTCAAACTGTTCCCCGGTAGCCACCTCCGCCGAACTCACAGAAGCAGTCACCCGGACCGCCTGTGCATGAACAGCAGCAGCAACAAAAAACAACAAAGCCGATAAATAAAACCTCAATTTCATCACAAACAATATAAAACCATTACCAGTCTTTAACAATACGGGCCTTTCCACCCTTAGCCTTCTTGTTCTTCAGCTTATCCTGAGTGTTCTTCTCTTCATTCTTCAGCGCCTCCAGCATGCGTTCCGCATCCTCCTTACTCAGCTTGTCCGGCTGTGGCTGCTGTCCCTGCTGCTGGTCCTTTTTATTCTGGTCCTGCTTGTCCTTATCCTGCTGGTCTTTATTTTGATCCTTATTATCTTTCTTGTCTTTATCCTGATCCTTGTTGTCCTTCTTGTCCTGATTCTTCTTATCCTGATTCTTCTTATCCTGGTCCTTCTTATCCTTATTGTCCTGGTTCTTATCGTTCTTATCCTTATTCTGCTGCTGCTTTTTCAGCAATTCCTGCGCATAAGCCAGGTTGTACCTGGTCTGGTCATCCTTAGGATTATTGATCAGCGATTTCTTATATGCCTCAATGCTCTCCTTCAGTTTCTTAGACTCCAGCAAAGCATTGCCCAGGTTATGATACGCGCCCGCCTTTATCCCCTTATCCTGCGAAGAACCGGCAATTTCAGTAAATTTCTGCGCCGCATCGTCAAACTTCTTCTGCTTGAACAGCGCATCGCCCAGGTTAAAATTGCCCTGCAAAGATGCTTTCGACTGCTCCACAGACTTGCGGTAACTGGCCTCGGCCTCGGCAAACTTTTTCTGCTGATAAAGCGCATTGCCCTGATACACATACTTCTTATCATTCTGTGCAAGCGCAGCCAGAGACGTGCACAACATATAAACAAACACAATCAATCGCATCATGACTTTTTCTCCTCAAACAAATTCAGTTCACTCCATTTCAAGTTCTTCCTGCTGGAAATAAAAAACTCAGCCACAAGCAGCAAGAGCGCAAAAGCAAGGAAAAACTGGAACCGGTCCTCAAAATCCTTGAACAACTTGCTGCTATAAGTCTTCTTTTCCATTTTGGCCACCTGGTCAAGCACCAGCCCTAGGCCACTATTGGCATTAGAAGCATGCACATAGACCCCATTTCCCGCAGCCGAGATCTCCCTGCACATCTCCTCATTCAGCTTGGTCATCACCGTCTGGCCATTTTCATCCTTATGGAAGCCCACCGGATTCCCGTTCTGAAAAACAGGAACAGGCGCCCCTTCGGGAGAACCTAAGCCGATCACATGGATGGCCACATCCTTTTCACTTGCCCTCCGCGCAGCACCCACCGCATCATCCTCATGATTCTCCCCATCGGTCATTAAGATCATCGCCTTACTGCTGCCGTTCACAAAATCAAAAGACTTCATGCCCATATCGATCGCAGCACCAATGGCCGTACCCTGCGTAGGCACGATATCCGTACTGATGTTATTCAAAAACAATTTAGCAGCCGAGTAATCCGTAGTGATCGGCAGCTGTACATAAGCCTCCCCGGCAAAAATAATGATCCCGATCCGGTCATTGTGAAGGTTATCGATCATCTGGGAGATTG